>Ga0247732_10000597_pt1 | contig 16545 bp, 6 predicted proteins | sample UWRJL163409C2_FD_180940 | JGI IMG/M metagenome (GOLD analysis project Ga0247732, IMG submission 180940) | Plant litter microbial communities from Arlington Agricultural Research Station in Wisconsin, United States - UWRJ-L163-409C-2 | ecosystem: Environmental > Terrestrial > Plant litter >...
GTGGCGTGCGGCGCGTTCACGCCGTTGGTCTCGCCCAGGTCGAGCAGCCCGACCTCGTCGTACGACAGCAGATCGGTCGAGGTCGCGATCAGCACGCTCGACTTCTGCGTGCCGTCGGATGCGCCCTCGCGGGCGGTGCGAGTCGAGATCACGCCGTAGCCGCCGTCCTCGAGCGCGAACACCTGAGGGTTCACGAGGCTGCGAATGATGTCGTCCGAGGTGCCGCCGGGCAGAGGGGTGATCGACGTCTTGGGGAAGAAGATCCCGTAGTTCTCGTTGAGCGGCGTCCAGCTCGCGGCATCCGCCGAGGGTAGGGCGAGGTGCATGCTCAGGGCGACGTCGGCGTTGTTCGCGGTGTTCGCGCTGGTGGGAGTGCGGTGATAGCTCAGCAGCTCCCGCGACGACCCGGCCGGCAGAACCCGCACGCTGAACGTCTTCGTCACCGTGACCGCGGGGGCGTCGGTGCGGGAGATGACCGCGTCGACCGTTCCCGTGACGGCGGGCGCGCCCGCGGCGGCCGCGCCCGCGGCATCCGGTGCCGTGATCGTGCCGTCGGCCGCGACCGCGATGCCCTGCGCGTTCTGCAGCACGACGGTCGTGCCGTCGGCCGGGGCCGGCAGCACCGTGCCCGAGATGACGACCGGCGGCAGCACATAGCCCGCCGCTGCCGCGTCGACCCGTTCCTGGTCGCTGGTCGGCAGCACGGTGAGGGTGATGCTCGTGGATGCGCTGACGCCTCGAACGGTGCTCGTCGCCGTGGCGGTGACCGTCGCCGGGCCGTCGGACTCGGAGGGCTGGGTGACCCGCCCGTCGGCGGCCACGATCGTCTCGTCGGAGGTGGTCCAGCTGACCGCGCCGCCGGCCGTGGGAAGCGCGACGTAGCCGGCATCCACCGTCTGATCGACCAGGTCGAGCCCGTCGAGGATCGCCTGCGCACGCGCGGCCATGTCCGCGGAATGGATGGCCGCATCCAGATCGGAGATCGCGGCGACATCGGTCGCCGGGAGAGCCCGGTCGTAGACCCGGAACGCCGACACCTCGCCGGCGAAGAAGCCGTCGGGCCAGGGCGAACGGCCGATGGCGTTGAGCGACTGGTCGGTGATCGAGGCCGGAGTCAGCGAGGTGTTCGCCTGGCCCGTCTTCACGCCGTCGACATAGAACGAGATGGTGCCGGCCGTTCCGTCGATGACGGAGGTGAGGTTGTACCAGCGGTCGGCCTCGAGGGTGTTCGTCGCCCGGGCATTGATCTCCCCCGGGTTCGACGACGTCGTGATCGCCGTGCGCGGTGTGTCGCGCACGGTCGTGAAGAAGTAGGAGGTGGGCGAGTCGTTGCCGACGTTCCAGAGAAAGTTGTACGCCGATTTCATCGAGGCGTCGATCGTGACCTCGGTGCTGATCGTGGCCGACGTCTGGCCCGCGAGGATGTCGTTCGGCAGGCGAACCCAGTTGGCCCCGCTGTTCTTGGCACCGCCGGAGAACTCGAGGGAATCGCCCGTCCACCGGGCATCCGTGCCGTTCACGACGGTGGCGGCGCCGAGGGCACCCGCCCCCGCTGCGGTGTTCGCCACGGTGGCGCCTGCTGTTTGCGAGAAGACATACTCGCCGATGAGGCCGTCGGTCGGTGCGGCAGCCGAAGCGGCGACGGCGGCGGAGAGGCCCGTGCCGATCACGGCGAGCGACACCACGGCCGCTGCGCCCCGCTTGAGAATTCTGGAGATCACGTGTTCACCTTCGGTTGGAGGTCGAGAGAAGAGGTCAGGCCGAGCGACGGCGGCGGATGAGCGCTGCCGCGCCGGCGGCGAGCAGCAGGGCCGCCAGCGCCACGATTCCGGATGCGCCGAATCCCGTGGCCGCGAGCCGTTCGGCAGCGGTCGACGCGGCGGGCGACACCGTTCCGGAACCGCCCGTTCCCGCCTGACCCGGTGCCGGATCGACCGGGGGCACCACGACCTCGCCCGCGGCGACGCGTACGGTCGCCGTGACCTCGATCGCGGTCGAGCTCGACAGCTGCTTGTCGGCCGCGTTCCACGCGGTCGACCCGTCTGCTCCGACCCAGTCGTTGAGGTTCGCGCCGATCGAGCGCACCGTGCCGGCGACGGCGTAGTCGCCGGCGACAGACGTGTCGACACCGCCGAGATCCCAGTCCACCGGCAGCTCCGCGACGCCGCGCGCGTACGCCAGGTTCACCGAGGCGGTGGCCGGCACCGCGGCGGTGACCGCATCCGTCGCCGCGCCCAGGGCGACCGACGCGATGCCGAGATCCGTCGAGACCGCCGACGTCGCATCCGCTGCCCGAACCGAGTCGTACTGGGCCTTGGTCAACGAGATGATGCCGCCGTGCTTCGTGCTGGGGGCCATGTAGAACCCGGGGTCGGTGAGCTGCTCGAAGCCCGCATCCAGATCGTCCGTCACCATCGGCTTGTATCCGGTGGTCGGAATGACGTCGACGTAGAGGTACCACGTGTCGTCGCTGTGGCTCTTGAACACCGCGGGGCCCTCGACTCCGCCCGCGTTGCCGCCGGCCCAGCCCGCGCCGATCTTCGCCTGCAGGGTCGTCCAGGTCGTTCCGGACTCCCACCAGCGGGCCGCCTCGGTCGACTCCATGTAGATGCCGTTGCCGAAGGAGTTGTCCTTGGTGATGCGGTAGGTCGTGCCGTCGTTCTGGATCATCGTGGTGTCGATCGCGTTGCCGCCGGTGTTCACGAAGTCGCCGCCATAGGAGTAGCTGCCCTGCGTGAAGTCGGTGGTCGCTCCCCAGAGCACGCGGTTGTACGACGGCGAGTTGTGCGCCGTGTCACCGTCGGGGAACACGTTCGACGCCCAGTACACGACGAACGCGCCGCGGCCGTCGGGGTAGTAGTCGTCGACCCAGGTGGCCTCGGGAGCCCACGCCATTCCGAGCTGCGCCACGGTGGTGCCCTGGGCGTCGGCGGCCATGTCGATCTGGCGCAGGTCGCCCCAGGTCACGAGATCCTTCGACTCCCAGATGTTGAGCTTGGTGCTGGCGTTCTTGGTCCAGTAGCACCACGTGGTGCAGTTGCCCGAGCCGCTGTCTCCGCCGAAGACCCTCAGGTCGGTGGCGATGATGAAGTACGTCTGGGTCTCGGGGTTGTAGGTCAGGTACGGGTCGCGGATGCCCGTGGTTCCGAGGTCGGAGGCGAGGATCGGCACACCGCCGTTCAGCGGGTCCCACTGCTCGGGGTTGTCCCCGCGCGATACGTCGAGATAGATCTTCTCGGCGTATCCGGCCGAGTCCTCGATGAAGTGCACCATCAGGTAGCCGTAGTCGTCGGTCTGGGCGGCCAGCGGAGTGACGGTCACGGCGATCTCCTTCGACGCGGCGATTCCGCGCACCGTCGCGGTGGCGGTGAGAGTACCGGTGAGGGCGGGCTCGCCCGCGGCCGGCTGCACAGCTGTCGCGGTCACGCCGTCGGCGGCGATCGCGATGCCGGCCGTGTTCGACGCCCAGCTCACGGCTCCCCCGGATGCGGGAAGCACGAGCGAGCTGTCGTCAATCGTCACCGGCCCGATACCGTCGACGAGCGACTGCGCGGCCGCGCCGATGCTGTCGGCGTGGGCGAGCGCATCCTCGTCTGAGACGGCGTCGACCTCGTCTGCGGTCAGCGCGCGGTCGTAGACACGGAACGCGGCGACCTCGCCCTTGTAGAAGGGGTCGGGCCACGGCGATCGGCCGATGGTGTTGAGCGACTGGTCGGTGATGGAGGCGGGGGTCAGCGCGGTATCGGCCTGGCCGACCCGGGTTCCGTCGACGTAGTAGGTGATGGTTCCGGATGCGCCGTCGATCACCGAGGTCAGGCTGTACCAGCGGTTCGCGTCGAGCGCGCTGGTGGCCCGGGCGTTCACCTCGCCACCGCCGGAGGTGGTGGTGATCGCGGTGCGCGTGGTGTCTCGGGCGGTGGCGAACCAGTAGGCCGCATTCGTGTCGTTGCCGATGTTCCACAGGAAGTGGTTGGCGGTCTTCATCGACCCATCGATCTTGGCCTCGATGGTGATCGTGGCCGAGGTCTTTCCGGCGAGGATGCCATCGGGCAGCTCGACCCAGTTGGCGGCGCTGTTCTTCGCTCCGCCGGTGAAGACGAGGGAGTCCCCCGTCCACTGGGCGTCGGTGCCGTTCACCACGGTGGCGCCGGCGACCGCGCCGGCACCGGTGGCGGTGTTCGGCACGGCGTTGCCCGTGGTCTGCGTGAAGAGGTACTCGGCCAGCAGCCCGTCGCCGGGCGCGGCGGCGGAGGCCGCACCACCCGCCGACAGTCCTGCGCCGATAACAGCGAACGCCACCGCGGCTGCGGCACCCCGCTTCAGAATTCCGGTGATCATCGAATGCCTTTCACTCGTCGTCGAGTCGTGCTGGGGACGTTCTGTGTGGTGGTCTCAGGCACGCCGGCGGCGCACCAGGAACATGGCTCCGCCGGCGAGGAGCAGCGCGAGCGCTCCGAGCCCGACGTAGAGCGCGCCCGAGCCGGTCTGACTGAGGGCACCGCCGCCGGAGCCGGAGCCGGATCCGGCACCCGGAGCTCCCTGGGCGGGCGCGACCGGCGCCGCCTGCACCGCGAGCGCCGCCTCCGCGAGCGCTCCCGATTCGCTGCCCGCGGCGCGCACCGTATGCTGACCGGCCGGCGTCGAGAGCGGGATGCGCACGGTCGCCGTGAAGCGCCCGTTCTCATCGGCGTCGACTGTTGCCAGCAGCACGGGCTCGGAGAACAGCGTCAGGTCGACCCTGTCGCCTGCGCCGAATCCGCGGCCCGTCACGGTGATGCTGTCGCCCGCGACGACACTCGACGCGCTCAAGGTGATCGAGGCATCCGGTGACTCGGGACCCGAGACGACCACCGAGAGCGAGGCCGTGGCCGAGGTGTTGCCGGCCACGTCGATCGCCCGGTATTCGAGCAGCCGCGAGCCGACCTCGCCGAAGGTGAGCGGCTCGCCGTAGGCGGCCCACTCCCCCGAGTCGACGCGGTACTCGAGCGCGGCGACGCCGCTGGTCTCATCGGATGCCGACAGCGTCACGACCACGGGCTCCTCGACGGTGCCGACGCCCGAGGCCGGGGCGGCGACCGCACTGGCAGAAGGTGCCGCGAGGTCGACTTTCAGCGTGACCGATCCGAGCGACGACTCCACGGGAACTCCCGCGACGCTCGCCCGGTACTCCACCGTGCGGGTGCCGTCGCCGGTCACCCCGATGGGCGCCGTGTAGGCCGTCCACTCGCCGCCGTCGATGCGGAACTGGAGGTCTGCCGGCGCATCCGAGCCCGCGGCCAGCGTGACCGTCGGTGCCGTGCGGAACCAGCCCGCCGAACCGTCCGGCGATCCGGGCGTGGTCGTGGCGACCACAGTCGGGGCCTCGGGCTCGACACCGGCACCGACGACCACCCGCACCTGCACCGCGGCGTTCGCAGGAGCGAGCTCCTCGTCGGCCGTCATCGAGAACACAGGCAGACCCCGACTGTCGAAGTGAACCAGCGCGGCACGGGCGTGCCTGCGGGGGTCGAACAGGCCGGCATCCGTCGCCTCGCCCGGGTTGGACGAGTCGTTCACGGTGCGCGAGTGATACACGATCACGGGGTTGCCGAATTCGTCGACGGTGAACGAGTTGTGGCCGGGGCCCACCTGTCCGGGAACGTCGTCGGTGGTCAGCAGCGGGTAAGGGTTCTTGGCCCACGACGCCGGGTTCATGAGATCGGCCGCCGCATCCGCGGTGAGCACGCCCACACAGTACTTGTCATCGACCGTCGCTGCCGAGAAGGCGATGATGATCTTGCCGTTCTTCTTGATCACGGCCGGACCCTCGTCGATGGAGTCGCCGTTGTTCTTCTCCCACGCCAGGGTCGGCGCCGAGAGCAGGATCGACTGCGAGATCAGCTGGTTCGGGTTGGCCGGGTCGATCTCGGCCATGCGCAGCGTCGATCCGATGGCGGGCTTCTCGGCCCAGACCACGTAGTGCTTGCCGGCCTCTTCGAAGTGGGTCATGTCGAGCGAGAAGCTCGTGAACGCCGAGGCGTCACCGGCTGCCGCCTTGACGTAGCCCAGGCTCGTCCAGTTCGCAGGGTCCAGTACGGCGTCTCCGCTGAACTCGGCGCCGGTGAACTTGAGCATCGCGGGCCGGATGTCGAAGCCGCTCGTGCGACCGGCGGTGAACAGGATGTACCAGTCGTCGCCGATCTTCTCGAGCTCGGGAGCCCAGATGTAGCGGTTCAGAGCGGGGTCGGTGTTCTCGTGCCAGATGGTGGTCTCGGGCGCGGTCTTGAGGCCCTGGATCGTATCGGCACGGCGCAGCACGATGCGGTCGTAGCCGTTCGGGTCGTCGGCACGGGTCATCGGGTACGAGCCGGTGAAGTAGTACATGCCGTCGTCGCCGAGAGTCACGTCGGGGTCGGCGCGGCGCTCCACCAGCGGGTCGGGGAACGTCGGTCGGGTGACCGTTCCGTCGATCAGGTAGGTGCCGGGCGCGGCCGACTCGAGGGCGGCGAGGTCGTCGGCGTCCCAGTCCACGGGCATCGACGAGGTGTCTCCGCTCGAGTACTCGACCGTTGCGGTCCTGGGCAATACGGGCGTCTCGCCCTCGTCGATCGCGACGTCGGCGAATGACTGCACGCCCGTGTTGACCACACGGCCGTAGGTCTCGCCGATGCGGGCGTACTCGGCGGCGGTGACACCGATGCTCGAGGCTCCGGATGCTGCCGCCGGGAAGGTGCCGGAGGCGACGGGCGCGGCTGGCGTGGCCGCCGTCGCGGCAGTCGGCGCACTGAACGTGACGAAGTCGGCCGTGGTCACCTCGAAGCGCGCCCCGCCCTGGGCCGTGTAGCCCACGCGGTAGCGGCCGAGTCCGTTGTCGTACGCGGCCGATACGGCGGTCGCCGACACGAGCGACGGCACGAACGACACGAGACGCTCGTTGGTGAACGAGGTCAGGTCGCCTGAGTCGAACACGTAGAGGCGCGAGCCCTGGCCGTTCTCGATCGCGACCAGGCGGAATGTCCCGTCGGGTGCGCGCAGCAGCACGGGCGGGCCGAACTTCGCGACGCCCTGGGTCGGGTACAGGATTCCGCGGCCCTTGTTCAGGCCGGCGAAGGTGGCGCCATCGGCAGTCGGCGAAGACGATGCCGCGAGGTGAAGCACATCGGTTCGCGTCGTGTCGCCGGTGGTGATGTACGAGCCGATGCGGCCGGCATCCGCGGCCAGCACGGTTACCTGGAACTCCCGCGTCGCCGTGAGTCCGTCGAGGCTGAACGTCGCGGTGAGGGTGACGGCCTTCTCGGTGGCGGGCCGGGTGACCGAGCCGTCGGTCGCGATCGTGGCCGCATCCGACGAGGCCCACGAGATGGCGACCTCGCCGCTCGACGTGCGCAGCACGATGTCGTCGGTGATGCGCGTGATGGCCAGGTCGTAGCCGTCGACGGCGACCTGCAGGTTGTTCTGCGGGGTGTCGGCGAGCACCGTGAAGGGGAACTCGCGAGTGACCGTTCGGCCCGCCAGCGTGAGCGTGGCGGTGAGCGTCACCGGCACATCGCCGTCGACGGTCGGGCGGGTCACGGTTCCGTCGGTCGCGATGACGTCGGGGCGGTCGGATGCCCACACGATGCTCGAGCCCTTGCCTCCCCGTGCCGCGAGGTCGCGGTCGGTCGTGATCGCTCCCGATCCCGGGTTGAGCGCCCCGGCGTCGGCCTCGAGCGCCGCCTGCACGGTGGCCTCGTCGGCCCAGGCGTAGTACTCGGCCGAGATCGACGCGTCGTCGAGGGCGGTCGTCCACACCTTCACGTCGCGCACTCCTCCCTTGTAGAGGTCGTCGGGGTACGACGACTTGCCGATGTACGACACGAGGTTCGAGCCGAACTGGCTGACCGTGCGCGTGGTCGAGACCGTGCCGATCTTCTGGCCGTTGTAGTAGCCGGTGATGCGGTTCGGCTCGATCACCGTCGTGTAGAGACCCCAGGCGTTGGAGGTCGCGGGACCAGCGATTCCCTTGTTCGCGGTGGTCGGCGAGATGCCTGCCTCGGTTCCCCACGGCGCACTCGGCGTGCTGCCGTCGGTGATGACCGATTTGAACAGGCCGCTCGGGTTCTTCGGGTTCAGCAGCCAGTACTGCGCCGGCGGGTTGCTCGCCGAGCCGAAGAACATGGCCGCATAGTTTCCGGACGCCCGGTCGTTGCGGAGCCAGGTCGAGATGGTCAGGGTGTTGCGGCCGTCGAACAGTCCGGTGGGCAGCTGCACATAGGCGCCGGAGCTGCTGTTCGTGCCGCCGGGCAGCGTGAGCTCGCCTCCGTTCACGGTGGCGCCCGTTCCCTTGATCACGCCGTCGTTCCCGTAGGGCGACGAGTCGGGCACGGTGGTGCCGGAGGTCTTCGAGAAGTCGTAGTGCAGGCGCAGGTCGCCCTGGGCGGCGACGACCTTGATGGTGGCCGTCACCGTGCGGTCGACGCCGGTCACCCGACCCTGCACCGTGATCGTCTGGGCCGTCTTCTCGTATGCCGCGGGCGTGGCATCCCACGTGACCGTCAGGTCTTGCTGCGAGCCGTCGGCGAAGGCGACCGATGCGGTCTTGGGCAGGGTCGCCGCGGTGCCGAGCGGGGTGGTCAGCGACACGGGCTTCACCTCGCTCACCGCGGGGAGGAGGGCCGCGAAGACGCGATCCTGCTCCTCGGCCGTGATGGGCAGAACGGTGCCGTGGCGGGGGGCCGGGTTCGGCAGCGCATAGCTCGACGGGATCGTCCAGTCGGCATCGGCGCCCAGCGTCTTCGAGAACAGCGGAATGTACTTTCGGCCGCTGAACTCGTCGACGAAGAGGTAGTAGCCCTCCCCGTTCACGTCACCGGGGTTCGCCTTCACGATGGTCGGGCCTTCCACAGCACCTGTTCCTGCGTTCTTGCCGATGCAGCTCTCCTGCAGCGCCCAGTCGCCCGTGGCCGAGGTCTTCGTGGTGACCGCGAGCAGGTCGGTCGACGTCTCCTCGAACACGTCGAGGCATCCCATCGACTGCGCCTCGTCTTTCGTGAAGCGGTGGTAGGTGTCGCCCTCCTTGATCACGGTGCTGTCGATGCGCGAGACGCCCGTGTTCTGCCAGACCTTGGCCTCGGTGAACGTCTGGAAGTCCCGGGTCGTGGCGTACATCATCACGTTCGGAGCCGAGCCCGTGTGGTTCGGGTCATTGTCGGCATAGATCTTGGATGCCCAGAACACGACGTAGGCGCCGAGCCCCTCGTCGTAGAACGCCTCGGGTGCCCAGGTGTTTCCGGCCGTGTCGGGCGAGACCTTCACGTGGCGCTGGTCCGACCAGTTCACGAGGTCGGTCGATTCCCACACCTCGATGTACTTGCTGCCGGTGCGCTGCGAGGCGTCCCAGCTCGTGCCGCCGCCGATCGAGAGGTCGGTGGCGATCAGGTAGAACTTGTCGCCTTCGGGAGAGCGCACGATGAACGGGTCGCGCAGGCCGGTGGTGCTCTGCGTCGAGGTGAGCACGGGCTTTCCGCCGTTGAGGGCGAGCCAGTTGCGCGCGTCGTTTCCGTTGCTGGCGCCGAAGTAGATCTTCTCGCCCGCGACGCTGTCGCCGGTGAAGTAGCTGAAGAGGTACGACTCGTACTCCTGCTTCTCCGGCAGGGCGGGAACGGCGGCCGCGAAGGTGCGCGTCACCGTGGCCTGGCCCTTCTTCGCGGTCGCCGTGAGGGTGACGGATGCCGCGGCATCGCCGTGCGCGGGCCGCAAGACGATGCCGTCGGCCGCGATCACGTCCTCGTCGGACGAGCTCCACGTGACCGTGACACCCGCGACGGATGACGCGGGCAGGGTGATGTTGCCCCGCACGTCGTCGAGGCCGTGCACCACGAGCGCGTCGAGCGCGAGCTGTGCGGCATCCCCGTCGGGCGAGGCGGTGGCGGCGACCGTGACAGTGATGGCGCGGGTCTGCGTGACCGCGCCGGCCGTGATCGTGGCCGTCAGGTCGACCGTCTCGGTGGAGGTCGTGCGGGTCACGGCTCCGGTGGCCGAGACGACGGCGGGGTTCGACGACGCCCACGTGATGCTCGACTTCGCCGGGCCCGTGGCCGGCAGGGTGAGGTTGCTCGTGACGGCGGAGACGTCGCCGAGCGCGGTCTCGACCCAGGTGGCATCCGAGGCTGCGAGCGCTGTGGCCGACTGCGTGGCCAGCTCGCCGACCTCGCTGGTCGTGAGCGCCCGGTTGTAGATGCGGAAGTCGCTGACGACGCCCTTGAACGAGTTGTCGGCGGCGTAGGCCGAGCGCCCGATGTAGTTGCGCGTGGTCTTTCCGGCGCCGATCTGTGCCGGCGTCACGGTCACGGCGGTGTTCTGCGCGACCTGCGTGCCGTTCTCGTAGAGGGTGCCGACCGTTCCGGTCTGGGTGTACGTCAGACGCTTCCAGGCGCCCTTCGTGAGGTTCGACCCTTTCGAGGTCACCTTCTCGTTGCCCCAGGCCGCGTTGGAGATTACCGAGCGGTACGGGGTCGAGGTGGCGAACAGGTAGCCGGTGCCCGACTGGGGTGTGCCCACCGCAACGTTGCCGAGGTTGTAGATGAAGTGGTTGCCCGTGAGGCTCGGATCGACCCAGGCATCGAACGACACCGTGATGGAGTCGAGCCCGGCCGTCAGGTCATCCGGAAGCTTGACCGCGTTGCCGCTCGACGCCCCACCGCCGCCGAACACGAAGCCGTGGCCCGCGTTCCACCCGGCCGCGCCCTCAACGGCCGCGGTGCGCCCGTTGCCCGACGAATCGGCCACCGAGGTGCCCGCCGTCTCGTCGAGTTTGTACCAGGCCACGAGGCCGTCGTCGATCGACGCGGCCTCGGCGGGTGCCGGCGGCGCGACGAGCAGAGTACTGAACGCGACCGCGAAGGCGGTCAGCAGGGCGACTCGGGATTTCAGCATGAACTCACTCCGGTGTGGGTTGTCTCGGGTCTTGCGAGGGTGTTTCGGGTGATGCAGGGGGTGTCACGCCCGTTTTCGAGCGCACGCGGCCGCGGATTGCGCCATGACGACGGCGCAATCTCAGCGAGAGACGTGGATCAGGTCTTGCGTTTGCGCGAGACGACGAGCCTCTGCAGCAGGACGAACACGAGCAGAATGGCGCCCGTGATGATGGTGGTGGCCTCGGGTGGGATGCTGCCGTCGCGGGTGATCAGCACGTTCATCAGGCCGAGTACGAGGGCTCCGATGACCGAGCCGAGCACGAAGCCGGCGCCGCCCGTGAGCAGGGTTCCTCCGATGATGACCGCCGCGATCGCGTCGAGCTCCCAGCCGACGCCCGTGATGTTCTGGGCGATGCCGAGCTTCGACGTGTAGACCACGGCTGCCAGGCCGGCGAGGGTGCCGCTGATGATGTAGATCGCGAGCTTGGTGCGCACGACCGGCAGGCCCATCAGCGTGGCCGACTGCTCGGAGCCGCCGATCGCGTAGACGGTGCGGCCGAAGCGCGTCTTGTGCAGCACGTAGAAGGCCACGATCACCACCACGGCGGCGATGATCACGTTGGGCGTAGTGACCAGGTCGTTGATCTTCGGGCCGTCGATCACCTTGATCTCTGTCGACAGGGTGCGGATGGGCGACTCGTCGGCGAGACGCTCGGGCGTGGTGCTCAGCATCGATGCGAGTCCCCGGGCCAGGAACATCATCGCGAGCGTCGCGATGAACGGTTGCACGTTGAAGTACTGGATCAGGATTCCCGACGCGGCTCCGAAGGCCGAGCCGATGAGGATCATGAGCACGATCACGACGAACGGGTTCCATCCGGCATTCGCGAGCATCACCCCGACGAGGCTGCTGATGGCGATGATCGCACCGACCGAGAGGTCGACGCCGCCGGTCAGGATCACGAAGGTCAGCCCGACCGCCAGGATGATGAGGTAGGCGTTGTTGATGAACAGGTTCGACAGGGTGCTGAACTGCAGGATGCGGCCGTAGGCGATCTCGCCGTAGATGATCATGCCGACGAAGATCACGATGGCGGCCAGGGTGGGCAGCGTCTCGAGGTTCGGCTTGAGGCGGCTCGCGAGCGACGGGGTGTGCGGGCTCTGCGGCGCGCTCGGGCGTTCGATGACGGAGGTCATGCCGACACCGCCTCCTTTCGTGGCGTGCTGGTTCTCGCACGACGCTGGCTGAAGAGTGCGCGGACCCGCTGCGATTGCAGGAGGCAGATCGCCACGATGACGATGGCCTTGAATGCGGGGGTCGCCGACGACGGGATGGCGAGGAACACGATGGTCTTGTCGAGCGTGGCGATCAGCAGGGCGCCGATCACGCTGCCGGTCAGCGAGAACTTTCCGCCGGCCAGCGACGTGCCGCCGATGACCACCGCGAGGATCGCATCCATCTCGGAGGAGAAGCCGGTCTTGGCCACCTCGACGGTCATGACGCTGGCGGTGCTGAAGATGCCCGCGACGCCCGCGAGCACGGCGCTCAGGATGTAGACGAAGATCAGCAGGCCGACAGGTCGGATGCCGGCCATGCGCGCCGCCTTGGGGTTGATGCCGATCGACTCGATCATGAGACCGAGCGCGCTGCGGCGCACCAGCAGGGCCACGAGGGCCACGATCACGGCTCCGATCAGGAAGACGACGGGAAAGCCGAGCACGGTGCCGTTGGCGATCCAGCGGAAGAACTCGTTGCTGGCCGAGGTGTTCTGACCCGAGGTGATGACTTTCGCCAGTCCTCGACCGGCCAGCATCATGATCAGCGTGGTGATGAACGGCTGCAGCCCGACGATCGAGACGAGCACTCCGTTGATCAGGCCGAGGAAGGCGCTGATGCCCAGGGCGAGCGCGATGGCCATGAGCGCGGATCCGAGAGATCCGTCACCGGCGTCGTGCATGAATTCCATCGACACGGCGCCGGAGACGGCCATGACCGAACCGACCGAGAGGTCGATGCCGCGCGTGGCGATCACCAGGGTCATGCCCACGGCGATCATCATGATCGGCGCACTGGCACGCAGGATGTCGATGAGGTTGCCCGAGAGATCGCCGGTGACGGCGTTCACCGAGATGCCGAGGTACGTCGGGTCCTTGATGAGGTTGATGATGAGCAGCAGCACGAGGGCTGCGATGGCCCAGATGTAGGGCTGCTTGACGCTGGTCTTGAGGAACGACGCTGCGCCCGATGAGGTGTTCGACATCAGTTGGTGCTCCCCTCTGCGGCGAGGGCGGCGGGCTCGGGCTCGAAGGCCTCGACGCCCTGCGCCTCTGCGCCATCCGATGCGATCAGGTCGACGATCGTGTCGGCGGTGATGTCTGGCCCGTTGATGATCTCTCCGATCTTGCGGTGGTCTTTCAGAACCACGATTCTCTCGCTGAGTCGAACGACCTCTTCGAGTTCCGACGAGATGAAGACGACCGACATGCCGTCTTCGGCGAGTGTCGCGATGGCCTCCTGGATCTCGGCCTTCGCGCCGATGTCGATGCCGCGGGTCGGCTCGTCGAGGATGAGCAGTTCGGGTTTCGTGGCCAGCCAGCGTCCGAGCAGCACCTTCTGCTGGTTGCCGCCGGACAGGTTCTTGATGGGACGCTCCGGGTCGCTCGGGCGCACGTTGAGCTCGACGAGGTACTTGTCGCACAGCTCCTTCTGCTCGCGCTTCGAGAGCGGGCGGGCCCAGCCGCGTCGGGCCTGAACGGCCAGAATGAGGTTCTCGCGCACGGTGAGGTCGCCGACGATGCCTTCGTCGCGACGGTTCTCGGTCGAGAACGCGATCTTGGTGGCGAGCCCGGCGACAGGGCTGTGCACCTCGGTGCTCTTGCCTCCGATGGTCACCTCACCCGTATCGGGCCGGTCGGCGCCGTACATAAGACGGCCGAGTTCGGTGCGGCCGGAGCCGAGGAGTCCGGCGAGGCCGACGACCTCGCCCGGGTACACGGCGATGTCGACGGGGTCGATCGAACCCTTACGGCCGAGATCGGTGGCGCTGTAGAAGGGCTGCTCGCCGCTTTCCCGCGCATCCCGCCGTCTGTTCGAGCCGAGCGAAGCGAGGGTCTCGAAGTCCTTGCCGATCATCAGGGAGATCAGCTGGCTGCGGCCCAGGTCGCGGGTGAGGTGCTCCCCCACGAACTCGCCGTTGCGCAGCACGGTGAGGCGGTCGCTGATCGCATAGACCTGGTCGAGGAAGTGGGAGACGAAGAGGATGGCGACGCCCTGGTCGCGAAGACGGCGCATCACCGTGAAGAGGCCTTCGACCTCGTTGGCGTCGAGGCTCGACGTGGGCTCGTCGAGGATGAGAACCTTCGACTTGGCGACCATGGCCCGGCTGATGGCGACGAGCTGCTGCAGCGCGAGCGAGATGCTCGAGAGGGGCTGGCGCGGGTCGAGGTCGCCGAGGCCGAGACCGACGAGCGCCTCGTGGGCGGCCTCGTGTGTCTTCTTCCAGTTGATTCCGAAGGCGCCCCGGATCTCGTTGCCGAGCATCACGTTCTCGCCGACGGTGAGGTTGTCGCAGAGGTTGACCTCTTGGTAGACGGTCGAGATGCCGGCGCTCTGGGCGTCTGCGGTGCCCGAGAACTGTCGGGGGCCGCCAGAGACCCGGATGCTGCCGGAGTCGATCTTGTAGACGCCGGTCAGTGCCTTGATGAGGGTCGACTTGCCCGCACCGTTCTCACCCATGAGGGTGTGCACCTCTCCCGGGTACAGCCTGAGCTGCACGTTCTGGAGGGCTTTGACGCCAGGGAACTCGATCGAGATGTCTGTCATCTCGACGATCGGCTCTGTCGCTGCCATGTCTGCCTGCTCGTTCTGCCGGCGTGCCGGCCTCGTCGTTGAGTCGCGTGGATTCTCCCACGCGGGAGCGCATCCGGTTCCCCGAGCCTTGAGGCCCGGGGAACCGGATGAGCGGGTGAATCAGTACTTGCGGTCGGGCAGTGCGGTGGTCGCGGCCTCGGGCGAGTCGAAGGTCACGCTCGGAACCACGATGTCGGACTCGACCTTGTCACCGGCGATGGCCTTGTTCACCACGTCGATCGCGGTGTCGCCGAACAGCGGGTTGTACTCGGCGACGAAGCTGAGTCGACCTGCCGCGAGCGCCTCGAGGGCGGCCTTGGTGCCGTCGATCGTGATGATCTTCACGTCGGTGCCGGGCTTCAGGCCCGCCTCTTCGACGGCCAGGGCAGCGCCGAGGCCCATCTCGTCGTTCTGTGCGAACACGAGCTGGACGTCGTTGTTGTTGGCCTTGAGGATCGTCTCGAAGACGCTCTTCGCCTCTTCGGTCGACCAGTTGGCCGACTGGCTCTCGAGCTTCTTCAGGTTGTCGGCGACCGTCTCGTCCCATCCCTTGTTGCGGTCGTTCACGACCGACAGTCCGGGAGGGCCTTCGAGGACGACGTAGTTGGCTCCGTCGGGGAACTGCTCGTTCGCCCACTCGGCGGCCGAGGCGCTGATGCCCACGTTGTCGGGTGCGATGTGGCTCGTGTAGAGCTCGGTGTCGTTGGGCTCGATGCCGCGGTCGAGCAGCACGACGGGGATCTCGGCCTCTTTCGCGCGTTCGAGGATGCTCTCCCAGCCGGTGGCCTCGGTGGCCGACAGCAGGATGGCGTCGACGTCTTCGTCGATGAACGACGTGAACGCGGTGATCTGCGAGTTCTGGTCACCATTGGTGGCCGGGGCGTACTTGAGTTCGAAGCCGTTCTCCTCCGAGAACGAGTCCTGGATGTTCTTCTCGTTCGCCGTGCGCCATCCGCCCTCGGGGCCGACCGCGACGAATCCGATGGTCGTGAGGTCTCCCCCGTCGCCCGACGCGTCGTCGCCGCCACCGGCGGAGCAGGCGCCCAGGCCGAGGGCGACTGCCCCCACCAGAGCGAAGCCTGCGATGGACCTGAATCGAGGTGTCTTGAACATTGATCTCCTCCTTGAGACCCGGCGGCGCCTGTCGTGCGCCTCCGGAGTGAATGTGAACCGTGGTTGATGCATGGGCCGGGTTGTGAGGGCTAACAATTGCTTCGGCCGGGCGGTCCTGCAGGGGATCGTGTCATCTCGTCCCTGAGATCCAGCGGCAGTTGGTGAAGAGTTGTTAGCGCTCACAGTGTGCTTGGTCGAGACGATATCCGCGCCGTGAACATCCTGTCAAGCGTCGATTGCGTCGACTCGGGTAACGAATCGGCAACGGATGCCGGGCACACACGGGCGGCGGCACGATCGCGGCCGCCGACTTGTGCGCGATAAATGTGAGCCCTAACATTCCCACAGGGAGCACGCGTCCTCGCGTGCACGAACGAGGAGGTTCCCCATGACGACTCCTCGCGGGAGGCGACGATGACCGTGGATGATCCCGTCATCCGCTTCACCGACGTCTCGGTCGCGTTCACCGCCACGAAGGCGCTCGACGGGGTCGACTTCCGCCTCTTCGCCGGTGAGGTCCATTCGCTCATGGGCGAGAACGGCGCCGGCAAGAGCACGCTGATCAAGGCCCTCACGGGCGTGCAGCCCATCGACGGCGGAACCATCGAGATGGACGGCCGGCCGGTGTCGTTCAGCACTCCCGCAGCCGCGCAGCGGGCGGGCATCAGCACGGTCTACCAGGAGGTCAATCTCCTGCCGAACCTCTCG
>Ga0247732_10000598_pt1 | contig 16544 bp, 16 predicted proteins | sample UWRJL163409C2_FD_180940 | JGI IMG/M metagenome (GOLD analysis project Ga0247732, IMG submission 180940) | Plant litter microbial communities from Arlington Agricultural Research Station in Wisconsin, United States - UWRJ-L163-409C-2 | ecosystem: Environmental > Terrestrial > Plant litter >...
CACCGACGTCGATTCGATCGCCGACGCGCGCTTCCTCCCGAACCCCTTCTGGATCCCCGAGCTGCGGGCCCACACCGGGCTCGACCCCGAGGTCAGCGACTACGTCCTCACGCAAGACGGAGCGAGCGAATTCCTCGAGGCCTACGCGGCCTCCCTCAAACCCGTGCTCGCCGGCTACCAGCGCGAGAACAAGAGACACGCGACCATGGCCATCGGGTGCACGGGCGGCAAGCACCGTTCCGTCGCGCTCACACGGGCACTCGCATCCCGACTCGCCACCTACCCGGGCGTCGTCGTCAACGTCAAGCACCGCGACCTCGGTCGCGAATAACACCGGCAGCCTCCGCCCCGCGTGCCACAAGCACCGACGCCGGAGACTGCCGCACGAACGAATGGATAGAGATTGGCCCTCACCGCCGATGTCAAAGAAGAACTGACCCGTGTCGTCGCCAAGAAGACGACCCTCCGGGCCGCCGAGCTGGCCACGATCCTGCGCTTCTCGGGAGGACTCCACCTCATCTCGAACCGCATCGCCATAGAGTCGGAGCTCGACACCCCCGAGCTCGTCAAGCGCGTGCGGCGCGACCTGGCCGAGCTGTACGGCATTCGCGGCGAGGTCTCCCACGTCTCCGCCTCGGGCGCCAAGCGCACCGGCACGTACCTCGTGAGAGTCATCGACGGCGGAGAGACCCTTGCCCGGCAGACCGGCCTGCTCGACGCCCGCCGCCGGCCGATCCGCGGACTTCCGAATCGACTGACCACCGGCTCCCAGGAGGAGTTGTCCGCAGTATGGCGAGGGGCGTTCCTTGCGAACGGAACCCTGACCGACCCCGGGCGCTCCGCCGCCCTCGAGATCACCTGCCCCGGCAACGAATCGGCCATGGCCCTCGTCGGCGCGGCGGCCCGCCTGCACGTGCAGGCGAAGGCCCGCGAGGTCAGGGGAGTGCACCGCGTCGTGATCCGCGACGGCGAGGCCATCGCACGCATGCTCTCGCTCATGGGCGCCGCCGACGCGGTCTCTCGGTGGGAGGACCTGCGGCAGCGTCGAGAGGTGCGGGCCACGGCCAACAGGCTCGTCAACTTCGACGATGCGAACCTCCGCCGCTCGGCGCAGGCCGCCGTCGCCGCGTGCTCGCGGGTCGAGCGGGCGCTCGAGATCCTCGGGCCGGATGTTCCGCCGCACCTGAAGTACGCCGGCGACCTGCGGCTGAACTTCCGCGACTCCAGCCTCGACGAGCTCGGTCACCACGCCGATCCTCCGATGACCAAGGACGCGATCGCCGGCCGCATCCGCCGCCTTCTCGCGATGGCCGACAAGCAGGCGAGCGACCTCGGCATCCCCGGCACCGACGCGAACCTGCCACCAGACCTCGACGACTGACATCCATACCGACCAATCGGCCGGCGTCAGGAAGTTTTCAGGGCGCTGTCCGTTGACCTCAGTAGACTGATCAGGTCACTCACAGCCGCCCCGGTACTCGGCGCGGCGCCTTATTCGAGGAGATATCAATGGCTGACTACACCCTTCCTGAACTCGCGTACGACTACTCGGCGCTCGAGCCCAGCATCAGCGGCACGATCATGGAGCTTCACCACTCCAAGCACCACCAGGCCTATGTGACCGGCGCGAACACCGCGCTCGCCCAGCTCGCAGAAGCCCGCGACTCCGAGAACCTCGGCGCCGTCAACAAGCTCGAGAAAGACCTCGCCTTCAACCTCGGCGGCCACGTCAACCACTCCATCTTCTGGACGAACATGTCCCCGAACGGCGGAGACAAGCCGGTCGGCGAACTCGCGGCCGCCATCGACGAGTTCTTCGGCTCGTTCGAGAAGTTCCAGGCCCACTTCACCGCCACGGCACTCGGCGTGCAGGGTTCAGGATGGTCCGTCCTCGCGTGGGACAGCATCGGCCAGCGCCTGATCATCCAGCAGTTCTTCGACCAGCAGTCGAACTTCGCCGCCGGAACGGTGCCCCTGCTCATGCTCGACGTGTGGGAGCACGCTTACTACATCGACTACAAGAACGTCAGGGCCGACTACGTCAAGGCTTTCTGGAACATCGTCGACTGGCAGAACGTCACGACGCGCTTCGAGACTGCCCGCGAAAAGACCTCGGGCCTCCTGCTACTGTCGTAGCGACGACGGCGTGTCGGGCCCTCGGCCCGGCACGCCCTCAGTTTCAGCCACCCAGCCCCGCGGGGCCACACGATTCATGGAGAACTTCACGTGTCTGTAAAGATCGGTATCAACGGCTTCGGTCGTATCGGGCGTAACTACTTCCGCGCAGCTCTGGCCAAGGGCAGCGAGCTCGAGATCGTCGCGGTCAATGACCTCACCGACAACAAGGCCCTCGCGCACCTCCTCAAGTACGACACGATCACGGGTCGTCTCGATGCCACGGTCGAGCTCGACGGCGACAACATCATCGTCAACGGCAAGCCGATCCTCGTGCTCGCCGAGCGCGACCCCTCCGACCTGCCCTGGGGCGAGCTGGGCGTCGACATCGTCATCGAGTCGACCGGCCGTTTCACGAAGTCCGAAGACGCCCGCAAGCACATCGCGGCCGGCGCCAAGAAGGTCATCGTCTCCGCTCCGGCGACGGGCTCAGACGTCGCGACGCTGGTTCTCGGCGTCAACGAGGGCACCTACGACCCCGCCATCCACGACATCATCTCGAACGCGTCGTGCACCACGAACTGCCTCGCGCCCCTGGCCAAGGTCTTCATGGACAACTTCGGCATCGAGCGTGGCCTCATGACCACGGTCCACGCCTACACGGCCGACCAGAACCTGCAGGACGGCCCGCACAGCGACCTGCGCCGCGCCCGCGCCGCCGCAGCCAACATCATCCCCACGTCGACCGGTGCCGCCAAGGCCCTGGGCCTCGTCATCCCCGAGCTCGTCGGAAAGCTCGACGGCTACGCACTGCGCGTGCCCGTGATCACCGGTTCGATCACCGACCTCACGGTCGAGACCAGCTCCACGGTCACGGTCGAGCAGGTCAACGAGGCGTACAAGAACGCCGCGAACGGCGCGCTCAAGGGAATCCTGTCGTACACGGAGGACCCGATCGTCTCCAGCGACATCCAGGGCGACCCGCACTCGTCGATCTTCGACGCCGGCCTCACCAAGGTCATCGGCAACCAGGTGAAGATCGCCTCGTGGTACGACAACGAGTGGGGCTACTCCAACCGCCTCGTCGACATCACCGAGTACGTCGCCGACCGCCTGTAATACGAGGAATCCACTGTGACTCTGCGCACTCTGGATTCGCTCGGCTCCCTCACGGGAAAACGCGTCCTCGTTCGGTGTGACCTCAATGTTCCGTTGAAAGACGGGGTCATCACCGACGACGGGCGCGTTCGAGCGTCTCTGGCAACCATCAACGCCCTGGTCGACCAGGGCGCACGAGTGATCCTCATCAGCCACCTCGGTCGGCCCGACGGTTCACCCGATCCCCAGTACAGCCTCCGGCCCGTCGCCGAGCGCCTGTCCGAGCTCCTCGACAAGCCCGTGGCCTTCGCCGAAGACACCGTGGGCGCGAGCGCCCGGCAGGCTGTCGACGCTCTGGCCGACGGCGACGTCGCTCTTCTCGAGAACCTGCGGTTCAACGCCGAGGAGACGAGCAAGAGCGCCGACGAGCGGTCGGCCTTCGCCGCCCGACTCGCCTCGTTCGGAGACGCGTTCGTCTCCGACGGGTTCGGCGTGGTGCATCGCAAGCAGGCGAGCGTCTACGAACTCGCCTCCGCCCTCCCGAGTGCAGCGGGGCTTCTCATCGCCGCCGAGCTCGACGTGCTCGAGAGACTCACCGAGAAGCCCGAGCGGCCCTACACGGTCGTCCTCGGGGGCTCCAAGGTCTCAGACAAGCTCGGCGTGATCGGCCATCTCCTTCCCAAGGTCGACACCCTGCTGATCGGTGGGGGAATGCTCTTCACCTTCCTTGCGGCGCAGGGCTTCCGCGTCGGCGGAAGCCTGCTCGAAGCCGACCAGATCGAGACGGTCAAGGGGTACCTGGCAGAGGCGACCGAACGCGGCGTGCGCATCGTGCTGCCGACCGACGTGGTGGTCGCATCGAAGTTCGGTGCCGACGCCGAGCACACCGTCACGAGTGCCGAGACCATCGAGGAGACGCCGTTCGGCCAGAGCGGACTCGGGCTCGACATCGGCCCCGAGACCGGCGCCGAGTTCGCGCGAATCATCGAGGAGTCGAAGACCGTGTTCTGGAACGGACCGATGGGCGTGTTCGAGCTCGCACCGTTCGCCGAGGGCACTCGTGCCGTCGCCGATGCGTTGACCCGTGTCGACGGGCTCGGTGTGGTCGGCGGGGGAGACTCGGCGGCCGCCGTGCGCGCCCTGGGCTTCACCGACGAGCAGTTCGGTCACATCTCAACTGGCGGTGGAGCGAGCCTCGAATTCCTCGAAGGCAAACGCCTGCCCGGACTGGAGGTCCTCGGATGGTAGTCAACAGAACGCCGCTCATCGCGGGCAATTGGAAGATGAACCTCGACCACCTTCAGGCGATCGCGTTCGTGCAGAAACTCGCGTGGAGCCTGAAAGATGCCGGGCACAACTTCGCCGATGTCGAAGCGGCCATCTTCCCGCCGTTCACCGACCTGCGCAGCGTGCAGACCCTCATCTCGGCAGACAAGCTCGAGCTCGCCTATGGCGCGCAAGACGTCTCCCAGCATGCGAGTGGCGCCTACACGGGTGAGATCTCCGGTGCGTTCCTCAAGCAGCTCGACTGCCGCTACGTCATCATCGGACACTCGGAACGCCGCACGCTTCACGCCGAGACCGACGAGGTCGTGGCCGCGAAGACGGCGGCCGCGATTTCGAATGGTCTCGTTCCGATCGTCTGCGTGGGAGAAACGGCCGAGGACCTCGAGAAGCACGGCCCCAGTGCCGTGCCTGTCGCCCAGTTGACGGCTGCGCTCTCCTCGGTGCAGTCCGCGTCGGACATCGTCGTCGCGTACGAGCCCGTCTGGGCGATCGGCTCAGGCCAGGCGGCGACACCCGAGCAGGCCGAAGCGGTCTGCGCTGCTCTGCGCGGCGTGCTCGAATCCACCCTGGGCTCCGACGTCGCGGCGAAGACGCGCATCCTCTACGGCGGATCGGTCAAGTCGACGAACATCGGCGGCTTCATGAAGCAGCCCAACGTCGACGGCGCCCTGGTCGGCGGCGCGAGCCTCGACCTGGCGGAGTTCGCCAGCATCATCCGGTACCAGAAGCACGCGTTCTAAGGCACTGCGAGAGGCCGACCCGTCACGCGGGTCGGCCTTTCGTGTGCCGCAGCAGTCATGGTGCGTCTCATCGGACGCATACAGGTATAATTGACGTTGGTCTGGCTTCACACCGGTCGGCCATCATTCTTGAGAGGCAATTCGTGCAGATCCTTCAGGTCGTTCTACAGGTGCTGCTCGGTATCACGAGCCTCCTTCTGACCCTCCTCATTCTTCTCCACCGCGGTCGCGGCGGAGGCCTGTCCGACATGTTCGGCGGCGGCGTGACATCCAACCTCGGTGCGTCCGGGGTCGCGGAGCGCAACCTCAACCGCATCACGGTGATCCTCGGACTCGTGTGGGTCGTGTGCATCGTCGTGCTCGGTCTCATCACCAAATTCGACACCGGAATCTAGGAGTATCGGCAATGGCTTCAGGCGGCAGTGCAATTCGCGGGTCACGGGTGGGCGCAGGCCCGATGGGTGAACAGGATCGGGGCTTCCACGCCGATCGCATCAAGGTCTCCTACTGGGACGCCCTGGGCAACGAGACGGTCAAGTACTTCGCGGCGACACTGCCCGAAGAAGAGATCCCCGAGACGATCGACTGCCCGTCGTCGGGTCTTCCCGCCGGTCGCGACAAAGAGAATCCACCGTCGGTCGTCAAACTCGAGCCCTACAAGACGCACCTCGCCTACGTCAAGGAGCGCCGCACCGAAGAAGAGGCGGCGCAACTTCTCGAAGACGCGCTGACCCAGCTCCGAGCACGGCGGGGCACGGCGACGGCCTAGCTCTCTGCGCAGACAGTCAACGAAAAAGCCCCTCGGCCGAGCCGAGGGGCTTTTTCGTGCGATCACGCCGATCAGTAGTAGGTCGGCGTGATGAGGTATTCCGGTACCTCCGACGCGGCGTCCTTGTCGACGAAGAACACGGTTCGCCGACGACCTTCGGCACCCGCGACGGGCACCTCGTCGGTGCTGGCGCCCGCCAGCGCGAGACCGAGCGCGGAGGCCTTGTCCGATCCGGCGAGGACGAGCCAGATCCGATCCGACGAGCGGATGACGGGGAGAGTGAGGCTGAGACGCAGGGGAGGGGGCTTGGGCGACTCCCGCACCGCGACGACGGTGGCATCGGTCACGCGCACGGCATCCTGGCCGGGGAACAGGGAGGCGATGTGCCCGTCCGGTCCGACGCCGAGGAAGGTGATGTCGAACTTCGGGTAGTCGTTGCCGTCGCCGGCCTCGAGCAGTTCGAGCGCATAGACCGCCGCGGCCTCATCGATATCGGCGACCTCGTCGGTCGACGGGAACGGGTGCACCTGTGCGGCGGGAACGTCGATATGGTCGAGCAGCGCCTCGCGCGCCTGCAGCTCGTTGCGGTCGGGATCGTCGCGAGCGACGAAGCGCTCGTCACCCCACCAGAAGCTCACCCTGTTCCAGTCGACGCTGTCTCTGGCCGGCGACGCATTGATGGCCGCCAGCACCGCCGTGCCGACGGAGCCTCCCGTGAGAACGACGTTCACGGCGTCTCGGTCTTCGAGGAGGTCGATGGTCTTCGTGATGAAGCGCGCCGCCACGGAGCCTGCCAACGAGGCCTTGTCGGGGTGAATCAGCACACGGCGTTCGTTCGTCATGGTCTACCGCACCTCTGTGGTCGTCTGCGGCGCCGAGGCGGACTCGGGATCGGGCTCTCCCAGTTCGAGCACGCCCTGCGTGAGCACCTCGCCGTAGAGGTCGTCGGGGTCGAGCCGGCGCAGTTCCTCTGCTAGGCAGTCGCGGAGCGACCGACGGGGGAGTGCCAGGTCGTGCAGCGGCTGGTTGGGCTGAACCAGGGTCGCCACGTTGGGCACCGAGCGCTCGAGCTCGATGACGCCCGACGCGCGGGAGAGCTTGACGCCGTGGATTCCACTGGACCCGTTGGCACGTGACGAGATTCCGTAGTCGACCGTCACCTTGAGCTGGTGACGCAGCCAGGCCGCGAGCAGAAGGGTCGACGGAGAGTCGGACGCACCCGACACCTCGATGGCCTCGACGGGCTCGAAGGGCGGCTGATCGAGCACTGCGGCCAGCTGCGCGCGCCAGAGCGTGAGCCGGGTCCACGCGAAGTCGGTGTCGCCGGGCGAGTAGTTGCTCGACAGCGTGCGCAGGGTCTCGTTGGGGTTGCTGCTGTTCGACGAGTCGGTGATGCGACGCTGGGCGATACGGCCGAGGTCGGATGTCGATGGCGACTCGGGCGCATCGCCCGGCCACCACACGACGACGGGGGCATCGGGCAGGAGCAGTCCCGTGACGAGTCCCTCCTCGTCGCTCGCCGCCGCGCCATAGGCCTTGAGCAGCACGACCTCGCTCGCGCCGGCGTCGCCACCCACGCGGATCTGCGCATCCAGTCTGGCGCCGCGGCCGGACTTCACGCCGTCGTCGGCATCGGTCGACACGACGATCACGCGCATCGGGTGCTCACGCGACGCGTCGTTGGCCGCCTCGATGGCGTCCTCCTCCTGGCCGAGTGCCGTTCGGATGACCAGGGTCAGCACGCGACCGAGTGCGACGGCGCCGCCCTCCTCGCGAATCTTGACGAGGGCCTTCGAGACCTTGCTTGTGTTGGTATCGGGCAGATCGACGATCATGGCCGCCTCCAGGTTCTTCCATCGCGGGCGAGCATCTCGTCTGCGGAGTCGGGGCCCCAGGTTCCGGGGCGGTACTGATCGGGCTGTCCCTGCGTGGTCCAGAACTCTTCGATCGGGTCGAGGATCTTCCAGGAGAGTTCGACCTCTTCCTGGCGGGGGAACAGCGGCGGGTCTCCGAGGAGCACATCGAGGATGAGGCGCTCGTATGCCTCGGGGCTCGCCTCGGTGAAGGCGTGGCCGTAGCCGAAGTCCATGGTCACGTCGCGCACCTGCATGCCTGCGCCGGGAACCTTTGAGCCGAAGCGGATGGTGACACCCTCGTCGGGCTGCACGCGGATCACGAGCGCGTTCTGGCCGAGCGCCGACGTCTGGCTGTCGGCGAAGAGATACTGCGGAGCCCGCTTGAACACGACGGCGATCTCGGTCACCCGGCGGCCGAGGCGCTTGCCCGCCCGCAGGTAGAACGGAACTCCGGCCCAGCGGCGGGTGCCGATGTCGAGCCGCATGGCCGCGTACGTCTCGGTGAGGGACTCGGGGTTCATTCCGTCTTCCTCGAGGAAGCCGGTGACCTTCTCGCCGCCCTGCCACCCGCCGGCGTACTGGCCGCGCGCGGTGTGCTTGGCGAGGTCCTTCGGAAGCCGGATGGCGGCGAGCACCTTCTCCTTCTCGGCGCGCAGGTCTGACGCGTTGAAGGAGATGGGCTCCTCCATGGCCGTGAGCGCGAGCAGCTGCAGCAGGTGGTTCTGGATGACGTCGCGTGCGGCGCCGATGCCGTCGTAGTACCCGGCACGGCCTCCCACGCCGATGTCCTCGGCCATGGTGATCTGCACATGGTCGACGTAGTTCGAGTTCCAGATGGGCTCGTAGAGCTGGTTGGCGAAGCGCAGGGCCAGGATGTTCTGGACCGTCTCCTTGCCGAGGTAGTGGTCGATGCGGAAGACCGAGTCGGGAGCGAAGACCGACTCGACGACGTCGTTCAGTTCGCGCGCCGTCTTCAGGTCGCTGCCGAACGGCTTCTCGATGACGACACGGCGCCACTGTCCCTCTTCGGGGTGGGCCAGGCCCGAACGGCGGAGCTGCTCGGTCACGAGCGGGAACGCCTTCGGCGGCACCGAGAGATAGAACGCGTAGTTGCCCATGGTGCCCCGCTCGGCGTCGAGGGCGTCGATCGTCTCCTTGAGGTGATCGAATGCCTCGTCGTCGCTGAACTCGCCCGACACGAAGCGGATGCCCTCGGAGAGCTGGCGCCACACGTCTTCATCGAAGGGTGTGCGCGCGTACTCCTTGACGGCGTCGTGCACGACCCGCTCGAAATCCTGGTCCTCCCAGTCGCGGCGGGCGAACCCGATGAGCGAGAAGCCCGGCGGAAGCAGACCGCGGTTGGCGAGGTCGTAGACGGCCGGCATCAGCTTCTTGCGCGACAGGTCGCCTGTGACGCCGAAGATGACGAGTCCGCTCGGGCCGGCGATGCGATTGAGCCGCCGGTCGGACGGGATTCTGAGCGGGTTGTATTCCGGAGTGATTTCTACCGGTGGCATGAGACTCCTTGAGACCTTCTGGGTCGACGGGTTAGTGCGGCGCTGGAACAGCGCGGAGAACGGGGCGGATGCGATGCGGACCGTCGGACGAAGGGCTCATGGGGATGTCGCCGTAGCGACGATCGGCGCGAGGGACGGCCGGCAGAAGTGGGGCGGCTCCGGTGGTCTCTGACGAGACGACATCGGAGTCGAGGGCCGGGTCCACCCTTCCGGCGCGGACGATGCCGCTGCCGGAAGGGTGGACCCGGACACTCATTTGGACGACTCGAGTGCGGTCGTGACCGTGTCGAGCAGTTCGTTCCAGGAGACGATGAACTTGTCGACTCCCTCGGTCTCGAGCAGCTCGGTGACCTCGGCGTAGGAGATTCCCTGGGCCGCGATCTCGTCGAGCACCTTGTTGGCGGCGGCGTAGGAGCCCGTGATGGTGTCTCCGGTGATCACGCCGTGGTCGAAGGTGGCGTCGAGCGTCTTCTCGGGCATCGTGTTGACGACCTCGGGGGCGACGAGCTCGGTGACGTAGGTCGTGTCGGGCACGGCCGGGTCCTTGACGCCGGTGGATGCCCAGAGCGGCCGCTGCTTGTTGGCGCCGGCCGCGAGAAGTCCGGCCGCACGCTCGGTCGAGAACGCCTGCTCGTAGACCTCGTAGGCGAGCTGGGCGTTCGCGACGCCCGCCTTGCTCTTGAGCGCCAGAGCCTCGTCGGTTCCGATGGCCACGAGGCGCTTGTCGATCTCGGTGTCGACGCGCGACACGAAGAAGGAGGCGACACTGTGGATCTTCGACAGGTCGAGTCCTGCTGCCTTCGCGCGCTCCAGACCGGCCAGGTAGGCGTTGATGACGTCGCGGTAGCGGGCAAGGCTGAAGATCAACGTGACGTTGACGCTGATGCCGGCCGCGATCGTCTCGGTGATGGCCTCGAGGCCCGCGATGGTCGCGGGGATCTTGATCAGCACGTTCTCCTTGGCGACCCTGTCGAAGAGCTCCTTGGCCTGCTTCGTCGTGCCCGCGGCGTCGTTCGCCAGGCCCGGCTCGACCTCGATCGAGACGCGGCCGTCGAATCCGTTCGTGGCGTCGTAGATCGGACGGAAGATGTCGCAGCCGTTGGCGACGTCCTGGGTCGTGATCTCGAAGACGGCCTCGGTGACGTTCTTGCCGGCCTTGGCGAGCTCGGCGACCTGCGCCGCGTAGGACTCTCCGTTGGTGAGGGCGGCGGCGAAGATCGACGGGTTCGTGGTGACGCCGACGACGTTCTTCTCGGCGATCAGCTTCTCGAGGCCGCCGGAGGTGATGCGCTCGCGCGACAGGTCGTCGAGCCAGATGCTGACGCCGGCTGCGGAGAGCTGGGCGGTGGGGGTTGTATCGGTCATGTAAGTACTCCTAGAAGATTCGTATGGTCTACAGCGACGAGATCGAGAGCTTGGCGGCCTCGATGGCGTGCTCGGTGGTGATGCCAAACTCGCGGAACAGCGTCTGGTAGTCGGCGGATGCGCCGAAGTGCTCGATCGAGACGCTCTTGCCGTGGTCTCCGACGTAGGAGCGCCAGGTCAGGTCGAGGCCGGCCTCGATCGACACGCGGGCCTTGATCGCTGCGGGAAGAACCGACTCGCGGTATTCCGCGCTCTGCTCTTCGAACCACTCGAGGCTCGGTGCCGACACGACGCGGGCGTTGATGCCCTCGTTCTTGAGCAGTTCGCGCGCCTCGACGGCGATCTGAACTTCGGAGCCGGTCGCGATGAAGATCACGTCGGGCGCGCCGTTCGGAGCCTCGGCCAGCACGTATGCGCCCTTGGCGACATTCTTCGCCGACGCGAAGGTCTCGCCGGAGGCGTCGCCCTCGCCGCGCTCGAACACCGGGATGTTCTGGCGGGTCAGCGCGATGCCCGCGGGGCCCTTGCGGCGCTCGAGGATGGTCTTCCATGCGTAGGCGACCTCGTTCGCGTCACCGGGGCGCACGATGTCGAGGCCCGGAATGGCGCGGAGCGTGGCGAGCTGCTCGATCGGCTGGTGGGTCGGTCCGTCTTCTCCGAGGGCCACGGAGTCGTGGGTCCACACGTAGATCGCCGGCGACTTCATGAGCGCGGCGAGCCGAACGGCGGGGCGCATGTAGTCGCTGAAGATCAGGAAGGTTCCGCCGAACGGGCGCGTGTTGCCGTGCAGCACGATTCCGTTGAGGATCGCGCCCATGGCGTGCTCGCGGATGCCGAAGTGCAGAACGCGGCCGTAGGGGTTTCCCGTCCACTCGTGCGTGGAGTGCTCGGCGGGGATGAAGGAGGCGCCCGACTCGATCGTGGTGTTGTTCGACTCGGCGAGGTCGGCGGAGCCGCCCCAGAACTCGGGCATGATCGGCGCGATGGCGTTGATGACCTTGCCCGACGCGGCGCGGGTCGAGACGGCCTTGCCCGCCTCGAAGACCGGAAGCGCCTCCTCGAGGCCCTCAGGAACGTCGCCGGTGAGGACGCGGTCGAGAAGGACCTTCTTCTCGGGGTTCGCAGAGGCCCAGGCGTCGAACGACTTCTTCCATTCGGCGTGCTCGGCCTGGCCGCGCTCGACGGCGCTGCGGGTGTGCGCGATGACCTCGTCGGCGACCTCGAAGCTCTGCTCGGGGTCGAAGCCGAGCACCTCCTTGAGGCCCTTCAGCTCGTCGGCGCCCAGGGCGGAGCCGTGGATCTTTCCGGTGTTCTGCTTCTTGGGGGAGGGCCAGCCGATGATGGTCTTGAGAATGATCAGCGACGGCTTGTCGGTGACGGCCTTGGCCGCCTCGATGGCGTCGAATAGCGCCTCGACGTCTTCGACGTACTGGCCCGTCTTCTTCCAGTCGACGACCTGCACGTGCCAGTGGTAGGCCTCGTAGCGGGCGCGCACGTCTTCGGTGAACGCGATGTTGGTGTCGTCCTCGATCGAGATCTGGTTGCTGTCGTAGATCGCGATGAGGTTGCCGAGCTGCTGGTGGCCGGCCAGCGACGATGCCTCGCTCGTGACGCCCTCCTGCAGGTCGCCGTCGCCGGCGATGGTGTAGATGAAGTGATCGAAGGGGCTCGTGCCCGCCTCGGCCTCGGGGTCGAAGAGACCGCGCTCGAACCGCGAGGCGTAGGCGAAGCCGACGGCAGACGAGAGGCCCTGGCCGAGCGGCCCGGTCGTGATCTCGACGCCGTCCGTGTGGCCGTACTCGGGGTGGCCGGGCGTGAGCGAGCCCCAGGTGCGCAGCGCCTTGAGGTCGTCGAGCTCGAGACCGTAGCCGCCGAGGTAAAGCTGGATGTACTGGGTGAGCGAACTGTGGCCGACCGAGAGGATGAAGCGGTCGCGACCGATCCACTCGTTGTCACTCGGGTCGCGCCGCATGACCTTCTGGAACAGGAGGTAGGCGGCGGGGGCAAGGCTGATGGCCGTTCCCGGATGCCCGTTTCCTACCTTCTCGACGGCGTCTGCCGCGAGAACTTTCGCCGTGGATACGGCCTGGTCGTCAATGGGAGTCCATTGGAATGATGCCACGAGGAATAAGCCCCTTCTCAGTTGCAGGCGGACAGATTTGCCCGTCAGGCGCCGCGATGTGAATCGGCAGCAGGGGGAACCGCGTGAGAGACCGGCGAATGTGAGCCTCCGCACGGTACGTGTTCAGCACAGTGCGACATGGCTTCTCCGCAAGAAAGACACGCAGGAAACACCGACTGCTGTGTCGCCGGTACAAGTATAGGGAATCAGGGGGGAGCCTCGGCTACCCCTCGACAAACTCGCGGAGGGCCGACACCACCAGGTCGTGGTCCTCGATCTGCGGCAGGCCCGAGACGGTCGCCACGGCCACGATGCCCGTGCCCCTGACCGACACGGGAAAGCCGCCCCCGTGGGCCGCGTACTCCATCTGATCGAACCAGCCCTCGGACTCGATTCGCTTTCCCGCGATCTTGGGGCGGGTACCGAGCAGCAGGGAGGGAATGCCGTAGCGCTCGACGGCGCGCGCCTTGCGCGCGATCCACACGTCGTTGTCGGCCTGCGCGCCCTCGAGTGCGACGTGGAAGAGGATCTGCGATCCGCGTCGGATGTCGATGGCGATAGGCAAGGCGCGCTCGGTACCCAGACGCACGAGGATGAGCCCCAGTCGTAAGGCGTCCGACGGCCCGAAGGAGTCGACCTGGAGCTCGGCCACCTCGTTCTCTATGCGGGCGGCCAGGCGGGCGAACTCGTCCGGTGTGGTGGGGTCGGTATCGGTCATGCCTGTCACGGTATCTGCTCCGACCGAGGTTCGAGAACCGATCGCTTAGACTGATTCGGGATCTTGCGCGCCCTGCGCGGGGCCCGGAACAGTCTGAGGAGCAATGGACGTCGCTGTAGAGGGCCGCACGGAGAAGCAGCGGATCAGCCTGTCGGCGAAGGCCAAGGCCTACGTCGCGCTGACGAAGCCGCGGGTGATCGAGCTGCTGCTCGTGACGACGGCGCCGGTGATGATCCTGGCGCAGAACGGCATTCCCGACCTCTGGCTGGTCGTCGCGACGCTCATCGGCGGCGCGCTCAGCGCAGGCAGCGCCGGCGCCTTCAACTGCTACATCGACCGTGACATCGACCGCGTCATGAAGCGCACCCAGGGGCGTCCCCTCGTCACCGGCGAACTGAGCGACCGCGAGGCCCTCGTGTTCGCGTGGGTCATCGGTGTCGCATCCATCGTCTGGCTCGCCGTCTTCGCCAATCTGCTCGCGGCGGCACTCTCGCTCATCGCGATCCTGCTCTACGTGTTCCTCTACACGGTATGGCTGAAGCGCCGCACCTCGCAGAACATCGTGTGGGGAGGAATCGCCGGCTGCATGCCCGTTCTCATCGGCTGGGCCGCCGTCACCAACTCGCTCAGCTGGACCCCGTTCATCCTGTTCGGCGTCATCTTCCTCTGGACGCCGCCGCACTACTGGCCGCTGTCGATGAAATACCGCGACGAGTACAAGGCGGCGAACGTTCCCATGCTCGCCGTCGTCCGCGGTCGCGCCGTCGTCGGTCTCCAGACGATCCTCTACGCGTGGGCCACGGTCGCCTGCTCGCTGCTGCTCATCCCGGTCGCACCGATGGGGATCGTCTACAGCGTCGTCGCGGTCGGCTCAGGCGCGTGGTTCATCTACGAGACGCATCGGCTCTACAACCGGGCCATCCATGGCCTCGAGGTCAAGCCGATGCGGGTCTTCCACGCTTCGATCAGCTACCTGACGCTCGTCTTCCTCGCGGTCGCCATCGACCCGCTCCTCCCGTTCTAGCCCGGATCTCCATCCGGCTACGCCGTCCGCTGCTCCTGTCGAAGCGCAGCACCGGATCGCCGCGGAGGCGGTCAGCGCCGGGGCTGGCCGACGGAGCTGAGCTCCCGGGGGTCGTGCACCGATTCGAGGGCGTTCGACGACGAGCGCAGCGACAGCACCAGGGCGGTCATGGCCGCGACGAGAAGCGCGGCGAGCACCATGTGGATGCCGACGAGCAGCGGCGGCAGTCCGAGTCGCGCCTGGGTGAGCCCCACGGCCACCTGCACGGCTTCGATGGCCAGCAGCGCCAGCGCCCAGCGCGTGACACCGAGCCTGCCCACGACCGCGGCGACCACCAGCACCACCGTGAGAGCCAGGAGCACGTAGGCGGGCCAGCTGTGGAAGTGCTGCAGGAGCTCCGCGTCGAGGCCGTTGCGCGGCGTCTTCTCGTCGCCGGCGTGCGGCCCGGAGCCCGTGGTGAGAATTCCCACGACCACGGTGATCGCGACGAAGAGCGAGGCCAGGTGCGCCACGATCAGGTACCACAGCGGCACGGTGCGTCGATCTCCACGCGGCCCGCGGTACACGCGGTAGACCAGGATCGTGGCGTTGACGACGAGCAGGATCGAGATCACGAAGTGCAGCCCGACGATGAACGGGTTGAGTCCTGTCAGCACCGTGATGCCGCCGATCACTGCCTGGAGCGGGATGGACAGACCCTGGAGGAGCGTGAGCACGAACAGGTCCCTGCGCTCCCTCCAGTAGCGCACGACGGCCAGGAACACCGCGATCACGATGAGGGCGAGCACGAAGGTGAGCATGCGGTTCGCGAACTCGATCACGCCGTGGATGCCCATCTCCGGCGTCGACACGAACGACGCGTCGGTGCATCGCGGCCAGGTGGGGCAGCCCAGACCCGATCCCGTGAGCCTCACCGCACCGCCGGTTCCGATCAGCACCACCTGGAACACGAGCGACAGCCAGGCCAGCACGCGCAGGGGTCGACTGATGGATGCGGGGAGGAATGCGATGAGGCGCTTCACGGCTTCGGGTGTTCCTTGTCAAGACTTGTCGATGAAAAGGCCCGCGACCTACTATCCGGCAGGCATTGCCTGTAGAATCTGAAAGTTGTAGAAATCCGCGTTCGAACGCGTTTTGCGCATATCGCCCAGCGTTGGGCGGGGCTCGCGCCCCCAGACCTCAGTACATTCTAAGTACGTGCGTTCTCCCCACGAGAACGTGATCAGGCAATCACTTCGGTGATCCGTGCCGAATCACAAGAACACCCGGTCTGGAATGCATGCCGCTGTCCGCGGGTTGAGATCAACGAGGAAGGGAGAAAGTCATGTCTGACGTACTAATCGACCGTCCGGAACTCGAAAACCTGGGGGTTTACGAATTCGGTTGGTCCGACTCCGATGCGGCGGGTGCCGTAGCGAAACGCGGGGTCGACGCCGACGTCGTCAAGGGCATCTCCGCCCTCAAGAGCGAACCGGAGTGGATGCTCAAGAACCGGTTGAAGGGGCTGCAGCTGTTCGAGCGCAAGCCCATGCCGACCTGGGGGGCAGACCTCTCCGGCATCGATTTCGACAACATCAAGTACTTCGTGCGGTCGACCGAGAAGCAGGCCACCACGTGGGACGACCTGCCCGACGACATCAAGAACACCTACGAACGGCTCGGCATCCCCGAGGCCGAGCGTCAGCGTCTGGTGTCGGGCGTCGCCGCCCAGTACGAGTCCGAGGTGGTGTACCACACCATCCGCGAAGACCTCGAGGCGCAGGGCGTCATCTTCATGGACACCGACACGGCGCTGCGCGAGCACCCCGAGTTCTTCACCGAGTACTTCGGCACGGTCATCCCCGCCGGCGACAACAAGTTCGCCGCGCTCAACACGGCCGTGTGGTCGGGCGGCTCGTTCGTCTACGTTCCCAAGAACGTGCACGTCGAGATC
>Ga0247732_10000599_pt1 | contig 16524 bp, 24 predicted proteins | sample UWRJL163409C2_FD_180940 | JGI IMG/M metagenome (GOLD analysis project Ga0247732, IMG submission 180940) | Plant litter microbial communities from Arlington Agricultural Research Station in Wisconsin, United States - UWRJ-L163-409C-2 | ecosystem: Environmental > Terrestrial > Plant litter >...
CGAGGATAATTTCAATCCCCGCGCCATCTCCAGTCGCCCTGCAGGTTGACCACAGGGCTGGTATTCATGGTCACCGGTGTCACCACCGATCATCATGTGCCCCGTCTATCTGTGGGGACGGTGCACGTTTTCCTACACTTCAGACTAGCGTACCTATCCTAATCAACACATGCACGCGGCGCAGCAAAGCTGATCAACAAGGGTCAACCGAGTTCAAAGCTCACTCTGCAAGACAACCATTTCTGAACGTCACTCGGAAATATAAGATGATGGATCGACTCGAGTACCTGACCAGTTTCGTCCAATCGTCGCCTTCTCAGTCCGTGTAACAGCTATTAGATATCATCGAGACCATTGATTTGGATAGTCAATCCCAGAGCTGCTAGGTAGTCGGAAAGTGCTCATTCAGGGGCAACTCAGGGGCTGGCACGCAACACCACAACGGTCTGAGCGGCGAAACACGTCGTGATGATACCGGGCTCCGACCCGATGGATGCTATAGTCCAAACGGCGACCAAAAAGTAGTTGTAAATATCCGCGATGCTGGCTCTCTTGTCTCTACTCGATGGGCACGATGTTAACATGGCGGTGATCATAAAGGCTGGAATTTAATCAGGTGTAAGTTGATATACTTATTAGGTGAATTGGTTTCATATCATCAATAGATCCCGCCCTCGCATACTGTCTCCAGTCTCGTCATAGAGCACCACAATTCTCTTGAATTGCCAGTAAGGCTCATCCCTTGACGCGAACGTGCCCCCCCCGATCGCGAGAAGTAGAACCCCGATAGCAGATTGAATGTTAAATGACAAAACGTCCGAAAGGACATACCCCAATCACACCGGCAGATCCATCGCTTTCTCGTTCAAGAACCATCTCAACAGATAACGAAAAGTTGGTTGCCCAATAAAAGTCCATTATATAGACGAATACTTAGTAGGCTACAACTAAGAGCGGAGAGTCATTGAATGGTACATACAGTGTTCTATCTAACAAGATGTAAAGCGTCAGGGAGAACATTACCGAGGCCAGCCATCGAAGGACGGGCAGGCCCTGGTATCGATTAGAGAAAGAAAACGGAACGAATATACAGTAGTAAGACGTATGGGGGATGCTCGTGTAAAGGAGGTGTGGGTATGTACATGTGAAACGTGGCAGAGGGGGCATGTCAGACGCGAAGAACGGGATCTTGAGACGGCACGCAGTTGAATGTTGCGGTGCATAAAGAATAATGGGTTTCGCATGGAGGACGCAAGCGACAACCGTGCCGTGGGGAATGAGGAGGGGCGGAGAATCTCGATCTTGGAGGGACTGCGTGGGATCCAGATCAAGACAAGGACAGCGCAATCACAGGGACCAATCAATGAAAACGACAACGAAGCAGCTCATCGCGGCAGCCACCTTCCCGAAGCAGCTGGCTGTCATACTTGAATGGATTCTTTTGGGGGAGCCTTGGGGGTCAAAAGGCGGTCGCGCAGTGCTGATAGAAATGCGACGGATGATGATGATACTGGTTCTGCGTCATTGTGGGGAGCGCGAACGGGGAATTTTGGGCGATACGACCGTTTTGAGAAAAGGCCGACTGAGGGGGCGGTTTTGACGATTCTTGTAGTTGGGCGAGGTAGAACGGGTCGCTGGTAGCGAAAATAGAAGATGCACTGTCGCATGGGGGCGATTGCGGTTGTCCAACAGAGAGATAGCTGGATTGGAACGAGGATGACATCGGCGATGAGGGCATTGGATTTGAAAAGGCGTTGATAGGGAATGCAGAGGAGAATGACTGGCTGGTGTTCATGGGAGATGATGGAAGAAGCAACTCCTCGACCATCCGCTCGTCTTCGTCCGTCTCGTCGAAATCGCCTTGGCAGACCGAGCTAGCGCGTCGGCTGGACATGGGCCATCTGCTCATGCTCGACGAGGGGGTGCGTGCGACGGGTGTTGTGCAGCGTGGGTTAGGTGGGCGACCACGAATAGGCATCTGGCGAGATGCAGACTGCGTTGTGCCCGGGAAGAGCGACTGTGCGAGTTGCATCTGGAGAGGATAAGCACGGTATGCTGTCGAGAACGATGTACGGACCTGCAAAGCAGCCAAATCGCGGGCCTCTTGACCAATGTGGCTGGAAGAAAGGGATGTAACAAGGTCGTCGACGGAAAAGCTCATGGTGGCGGTAGGAGAGCAAGAGAGAACGAGTGTGTCCAAGTATATGAAAGCTGAACCGGACCAGCTGATCCGGCATGGATCTCAGATTTCGGCCTCGTCCGATTTGGGTTGTCCGCCGGATTAGCACTACTTACCGGCTCTCGTCGAATCACAGTCTTCCGCGCACATGTGCAGGCTTTTCTTTGACCAGATTTACGCCGCATTCCGGCGCTTGTATATCTACTGCTATGAGCGTCGCAAGGCCGCAGTCACACCGCTTCATCCAGCCGAGCGTCGTCGCGATCTCCTGCCTAGACAGCTCCGGCCTGGTATTTCAAGCACTCGACACATCCGTAAACAGTTCCTTGAAAAGCCTTTCATCAACTCCGAGAAGCTGCTCAAAATCATCCTGCGGAGAAATCAGCGCGGAGCAGCCACGGCCGGGTAAGGCCCATACCAAGACCGGTGGACACACTTGCACAAGATCGTTGCAAATACCCTTCAGTGCTCTCTTGACGGCCTCTGTTGTGTATCAGTATCATAACCAACAGCGATAACCATTCGCACCGTTATCTTTTTCTCCGTGCATCTCCGCGTCAGCGATCCCAACCCAGCATCTTCCCACCGCATCTAAAATCGTGTCTTTCCATCCATCTATTCTTGGCCCGCATGTCTCGAGGATGATTGCGAACACCCGAAGAGCGGATAATTGCAGCTCTCTCCGGGGCGGAACCAGCGGACGGGGAATGAGCGAATGCGCCAATTGTGGCATCAGGGCCTACACGAGGATGTCAATGCAATATCCCTGAGCCCAGCGATTTCACCGACCTGCAGGAATCGGACCGTGCCAATTTGCAACGCGCTGATGACACTCGGAAGTGATTCAAATGTGGCCTGAATGATCATGGGCTTTCCGTCTGCATACATCCAGATCCCAGAGATAATCCCCTCTCCCAAAAGGTCTGACAATGCATCGAAGCGTTCAGAGGACTGCGCTCCTGGTCGACCTGTAGTGGTGGATAAATGGATAAGGCTGACAGAAGTGGAAATCGCGTCCCGGACCAAGGCAAAACTATCCAGCGAGTCCAGATGGGAGAGGCAATTTCTAAGTGACTGTATGTATATCGTGTCAAGGAACATCCACCAGGTTCAAAGATCACACCCACAGAGTTGATGAGTTTGTCAAGCCCCGTCCGTTTGAGCAAATCCCCAGGAACGTGTCTCAGCATTTCCCGCACGATGCGAACGCCACGAAGTTTGTTTTTGACTTCATAATCATCCAAAAGAGTCATAGTCGGCGGAATGACCAGATGCCACATGTTTCCATAGTCGTCTGCCTGCAGGCGTATTTCAGCCAAGTGTTTCCGCCCCGAACGCGGTCACGTACATTGACGTATTTTACACACCAAAAGACGGGCGACGCAATTCCAGGATACCGTTTCCACGTTTGGCCTTCGTAATAATCTTGGATCCCGCTTGCTCCCCCAGCCGGGGTGGGAAGGCTTCTGCCCGTTGTGCTGTGTAGCCGGGGATGGGAACTTGCTTTGAATACGGGCTTTACATGTTGCGAGAGGACAACCTCAATCAACTCCTTTGTCGGTTGACGAAACATAGGAAGCGACATGATGTCTGCAGGCGGCTATCAGGAGGTATACTGAGAGCACATCACGTACGTACCAGACGCGACTTTGTCTGCCTCTGGAGATATCCAGGTCAGAGCATTCCCACTCAGAGAGGCGACACCAGACTCTTCGGTGAACGGGGACACGGTAAACACGACGTCAGCCTTTTCTGCCAAGGCCATGTCCTCGCGGCCTTTGAGGAGCTCCAATAGGTCAGAAAGGGCATCGACACAAGAGTTCTTCCAGCTAGACATTATTTTGAGAGCATCCACGTCAATTACGTGTTCTATTCGTGCATAATCTGGTGGTATAGCGAGTTTTGAGAGTAACGATGCAACAGACTCGGCCATCGACGTTGGGGTGAGAAAGGGAAGATTAAATAAGATGCACCTCGATCTGCTTCGTGCACGCCAGAAATCTTGGATTTAGTCAATTCGACTTTATTATGCGTATTCAAATTTCTTTTTATGAGTCTAAATGGCACACCGATGACCATATACAGCCAAGAAAAAGCCAGGGCAAGCTCGATGTTTGTGTTGGGCTCGCGTTGAGGGGTCGCGATGCTGACAAAGCACAGGGAGACAGGCTGGAAACAGGTTGAAATGTCGGCTGTTGGCTTGGACGCCTTCTGATTTCTTGAAACCACGAGCTTACCATCATGGCTGGACAGCTAACAGCCCGGCAAGAACAGGACCTGTACGCGTCTATTTCCCTTTGTTTCCGCTATCAGTCGGTTTGGCTGACCCCTAACGCTCCAAACACTCCCTCTTACAGGCACCAATCGCTACTCGATTATCTCTATAATGCGGGTTTCACCAAGACGTTCCAAGAGTTCAAGAATGAGGCGGCTGACTTGGTGCGCCTCATCTCCTTCAAAACTGCGCGTAGTTGCTGACGCGGTCGGTCGCGAAAGGCTGATTGGCAACCGCCAGAGCCAAACTCTCCTAAGAGCGGGCTCTTGGTCAAGAAGTGGACAAGTCTAATTCGTATGCAGCGGAAGGCAAGTTCTTCTACCCATTCCACTCTTCGTGGTGCTATAGGAGGGCTTTACTGACCAACGCTCTGCTTTGTAGGTTCAAGATCTCGAAACACGATTAGCACAAGCGCACGAAGAAATGGCCAACGCAACCTCCGCATCAACCGATTCTAAACGGATGAACAAGGAATGGCTGCCGTCTACGACTCCAAAGTACACATTCGCTGGCCACCGAGACAAGATCAACGCCGTTGCTTTTCATCCGACCTATTCAGTGGTTGCTTCGGCGTCCGTCGACGCGACGATTAAGATTTGGGATTGGGATTCTGGAGATTTGGAAAGGACTTTGAAAAGTCATACCAAAGCAGTGTCAGATTGCCGGTATGACTCGGCGGGGAAAGTTTTGGGTACGTTCTTCCCTATCCATTGTTCTCGACCAGGTGTGAAGAATCCCATTGTTCAGCTACTTGTTCCGACGACCTATTCATCAAGCTATGGAATGTGCCCGACGATTACAAGAACTTTGCTACTCTCCGAGGGCACGAACATACGATCTCGAGCGTTTGCTTCCTGCCTGGAGACAACAACCTGATTTCAGCAAGCCGAGACAATTCAGTGCGAGTCTGGGATGTACAGACAACGTGGGCATTTTTTTCTGCTCCGAGGGCGTATTTGATGCATTTACCCCCCATCTCTACAGTCACTGTGTCAAGGTTTTGAAGCCACATTCAGAATGGATTCGCTCTGCGCTTCCCAGTTTAGACGGGCGACTGATTCTAACGTGCTCGGACGACCATGTATGTTTTCTTCCATCCGTTTACGCTGTCCCTCATTGTTCACAAAGACAGCTCGCATAAGTGATCTGGAAAGTGGGGCTATGAAGGTCGAGATGAGAGGACACGACAACCGCATTGAGTCGGCCGTCTTTGTGCCTGTCGTGTCCATACCTGCGGTACGAGAACTGGTGGCTCTGGTCAGTCGTCATACTTTGACACACCGCTCGAGGCTCAATAAATCCACTCCAGCCACCATCCGTACAATCTACCAAGGTAGACGCACTTGGAATTTCGTTTGTCATGACAGCATCGCGAGATAAGACTATCAAACTCTGGGACGCGCTGAGGGGACAGTGTCTGTGGACATTTGTGCGTCTCTTTTCTTAGGATAATCTCCGGCATGAGCTCACAGTCGCTAGGTTGGCCATGACGGATGGGTACAAGCTCTAACATTCCATCCCTCCGGCAAGTTCCTGCTGTCCGCCGCTGACGACCACACCATGCGAATTTGGGATCTGAAAACAGGCCGATGCCTAAAGAAGAGTACGTAGCCAGCTGCTTTGTCGCCAAAACACCAAGTAACACAATTGATCTAGTTGAGGCGCATAGCCCATTCGTGCAGTGCGTTTCTTGGGCTCCTACACCTGTAACGGAGAACGGAGATGAATCAGACCGTGTTATTAACGTCGTGGCCACTGGAGGTACAGACAAGGTAGGTTGGAATTTGTGGCTCAATCGCCAAGACTTATACCCCCTTCCAGCTTGTCAAGATATGGCGACCGTAACGCAAAGGGCTGGTACCCGATCTCCTAGAGTGCGACCTCGATATAATTTCGTCCTTTAGTACTGCATTGTTTTTCTATTCGTTCATTCGGAGCTTGACTAGACTTGGGTTTCTTTCCTTCTTTATTTCTCTCTTTTTTCACCCACTCGTTGGTTCTTTCCAGGAGGTAATGGTGTTGGTTCTGGTGGACTGGCTGGTTTACCCCTTGTTATGTCGTGCTCTGATTATCCGGATTTCCGCTTTTCGTCGCCTTTCTTTCTTTCTCCGTTCGCCCTTTTCCTTGCGTTACATTATCAGTTTGCAAACCTTGCTCCGAGTTGATTGTCTGCTTCTGCTCTTGTTGTCGCATACCCTAGCCATTCACTTATCACTACCCCGAACGGAGAACACGCGTAACTTGTATTTGTAACGTGTATTACAAGCATTTCTACTAGTTAATTTTGCGTGTCCCAAGAACTTGACCTGAGATTTAGAAAAAGAACACCAAAATGACCTTGATATACGGTTCAATCTGTTTATTACATCATTATCTTGTAAAGAGCGAGGGGAGGTTCCAATAAATAGAGTAAAAGCGCAAAATGTAGATACGAGGAAGAATCACTGAACCAAAGGGAGCAAGACAGAAATATTTTAGCCCGACCTGAGAAAAGCGTCCAGTTCATCATCTAGTTCTTGTTGAGTTTTCTGAGGCCGTTCAGTGCGTGTTGACCTTCCCCCTCGTCTTCTGGACCGTCCATTGTCATTGTGTTGACGATCCGAAGACGGGCCCCATTCTAGCCGCGACGCCAGCCTTGGTTCCATCCTGTCGAGAAGGCTTTCTCCATGTGCATCTGCGTCTTCCCCGTGACGTCCTCGCCCTCGCCCGCCCCTGGCCCTCCGCGGAAGCGGGGCAGTGGCTCGCGAGGCAAGATTCGACCTTCGATCTTCTCGTACTTTTGTTCGGCCATCGACAGCAATGTAATCCGAGCGCATCTTGGAAGGTGGGGAAGGAGGAACCACTGGTGCTTCTTCTTGGTCTTCTTCTGCAAGGAAGTCGTCCAACTCTTTATCAAGCAGTGCGCGCTGCTCTTCCTCGGTTAGAACGTCACCACGTCCGCCATCTTCTCCTCTACGCCGTTTTGGCGGGGGTAGGTCGCGACCTTCGTAAACTTCCTTTCCGGCCGTCTCTCCGTGTTTCTTGTAGAACTGGCTTTCTTTCTTCGCTCCTTTCTTCTTGACGTCGTCGGGGCGTGCCCACCTCATACGAAGCGGTCCTTTAAGACCTTCAGAGGCTCCAAGAGTGGAGCTTATGCGTTCTTCTGGTGGCCAAAGGGCGACGGGAAATGATTTGGCAGGGAATAGTTCTTCAATATCGGCCTCTTCTGTAGAAGATTTGAGGAGGAGGTTGAACGCTGCGCGGGCGAGCCGGATGGATTTAAAGACGAGGACGCATGTTGTGTCGTCGACCCATTCTAGTCCAAACGGATCGGCATCAAAATGTTTTGCGTAGGCGAATATCCTTGCGGTCGGAAGATGCGCTATTGGTGAACCCTTCAAATATATGGCATTTGCTCGTATAGATGGGTCTATTGCGGGCTCGTCATCCAGAGAGAGGGATTAAGCGGAATAACTAACCTTCTCCCATTACATCGTCCTCTTCCTCTTCAATGGCATCATCTTCGTCGTGTTTCCTCTGGAGAAAGCAAGGGTTCCCAGGGAATGGAAAGAAGAAGCAACCAAAACGGGGAACCACAAAAAATTAGGCTCCATGATCGTCGAGAGAGGTTGCCCGTGACGGAGGGGACAACTGGTGTTGGCGTACCTTGCCAGGTTTTGCGGATTCGGAGAGCAGGTAGACCCTGCTAGCGCCAATGCGGTTGGCAAGAGCGTTTTGCTCTGCCTCTGTCGGTAGTTGTTCTTCGTAAGGCTTGGTTTCGTCGTATGAAAGGAATTCTTCTGTCGTTTTTCCAGCCTCAGCGAGGTCTGAAGCAGGCGCCATGTCCACGAGAACGTCCATTGTTGGTGAGATGACGGTGACTATTTGGAAGGAGTAGTTATTAGGTAAGCTACGATTCCCTCTCTGGAAAACTATCACAATGGCCGAAGCCGCAGAGGCCAGCACCAGTAAAAACAAAAACAAGATCCACAGGAAGGACAAACGTTGGTATTTCGCACACAGTTGTCCTTTATGCTGATGATTTGCAGCTTGGGACACCGATGATATCAACCAGTGAGTCAGCAAATTTCGTTTCACCCAGATTACTTACTGTGTTCCAGTGTACGAAGACATTTCACCTCAGCTAACACGTACTGAACACCGACTAGTGGGAAATCAAACCGTTCAAACCAGAGGAAAACCTCGCCGGCCCTTTCAAAGAAGAATCTTCTTTCGCCACCCTGTTTCCCAAGTATCGAGAAAAGTATTTGCGGGAAGTCTGGAGTGCGGTGACAAAGGCGTTGGACACGCATGTAAGTACTTGTTTCCTCCGACATTTCCGCAATTAACCAAATCACAGGGCGTGGCATGTACCCTCGATCTGGTCCACGGGTCTATGGCAGTACGGACAACGCGTAAAACTTATGATCCCTACATCATCCTCAAGGCAAGGGACATGATCAAGCTGCTCGCCCGTGGTGTGGCCGTCGGACAGGCTGCAAAAGTTCTCCAAGATGAGATGGCCTGTGACATCATAAAGATTGGCAATCTCGTCAGAAATAAGGAGCGTTTTGTAAAACGTCGACAGCGAATTATCGGGCCTGATGGGAGCACTCTGAAGGTACATCGCTAATTGAAGATTATGCTACATCTCTCATCCTTTCCAGGCAATCGAACTCTTGACGGACTCCTATGTTTTGGTGCAAGGAAATACGGTCAGTGTCATGGGCTCGTACAAAGCACTGAAGGAGGTCCGTCGGATAGTGCTTGATTGTATGAAAAACATACATCCTATATACCGGATAAAGGTGTGGCTTTTACTTGAAATCCAATCAATCTCACAAATTTATCTTTGTCAGGAATTAATGGTCCGCCGGGAGCTAGCGAAGGACCCCAAACTCGCGAATGAATCGTGGGATAGGTTCTTGCCTCAATTCCGAAAGCGACACTTGAAAACATCGGAGAAGACTGCCAAGAAGAATGACGCTTTGGTGCAGAAGGTCGAGGCTCGTAAAGCTGCCGGACTGGACACAAGCGTCGAGGAGGTCAAGAAGGAACTGTCGAAGAAGAAGGTCTACACGCCATTCCCTCCTGCCCAACTACCACGCAAGGTAGATCCCTTTAGCAAGATCTGTCACTTCTTCCTCACCTGGCTCTCCCCTAGATGGATTTGCAACTCGAATCTGGAGAATATTTCCTTAAGCAATCAGACCGTGAAGCGCGGGCGATTGAGAAGAGAAAACAAAAGGTACGGGTGACAGAGCTGTGTATTAATTGATGTTGCTGACGCCAAGCCATAGCAATCTGAAGTTTCAGAGAAGAAGCGAGCAGAGCGTGCGGAAGCATTCGTTGCACCAGAGGAGGAAGCTGCACCGACAGTGGAAGAAAAGCGAGCGAGAAAACGCAAGGCAGTTGAAGAGATTGATGAGGCTGACGCCGTCGCAGACTCGGGCAGTGCTCAAAAGCCGAAGTCAAAGAAGAAGCGAAAAGACAAAGGGGCTGCGGAGGAGTAGCAGGGTCGTAGGACATGTGAAGATATTTGTGATGTTGTCCCTTGCAACACACTGCGAATCGCAATGTGAGGATTTTCGTGCTCGTCGGACACGCCGTATTTCCTCTTTCAGATCTTTGAGGAGTTTCTTCCAGTGGCGAAGTGAAGTCGTTTATCTCTGACCATCGGTCACTTTTTGCTCCGACGCTCCCACTCTTGGACGTAACGTAATGAGATCATGAACAGGAATGAGGGACCACTTCGTTGCGTCGTGACTCGTTGCCAGGTTTGAGCCCGATACGGGTCTTTGCGGCTGCCTGTAGTAACTGATGGGGAAAGCGATGCCTTAGTACTGGAGACTTTCTGCGGATCTGCATCTACAGGTTGCTTGTTCAGGAATGGTTTGGGACCGATTGGAGAACTGTCTGTTCTCACACGAGGCCAATATCACAGCAATCGCCTGTCAGTGATAGTATATAACAGAACTTGGAACTGAAGGCTGACCCACCTTATCCTCCCCAGGACCATGTCGCGTTCAACGCCTCGGCGGCCACCTGGAATCAATACCTCGGGCGCCAGCTATCAATCTGTCGCGACATTCGACGATTCGGCACAGGTCAACCAACGACCTGCTCCCTCGCGCGGGAGCCAACATGCTCCTCGTCAGCATAATCTCTCCGGTGATTTCGGTGGATATGAAAATCCAGGCAGTACCATCCCACTACACCCAATTTCGACCCAGAGCTCGTCATCGAGTCGTCAATCGTACGGCCAAGCACCCCCGGGAATCTCGTCGCCGCTAACGCCGAAACCCGGCGCATGGGCGCAGACCAACACCGCTTACGACGCGTCTGGAAGGGAGAGAAAGGTCTCTTTTCCCGTTGCGCAGTCACCCTCTGTCGCAAAACTCTCCGACCCATTTGACCCATACTCTGCAACCTATCCTTCCAGCTTCACAGTTGGAACCCCTGCGACTCCTGGGCCCGCTTTTCCTCAAGCTACACCATTGAAGAAACCGAGACGGCATCCATTCTCCAAACGCTATGAGGCACCTGACTGGGGTCGAGTATTTCGACATTTTGTCCTCTGTGGGCTTCGTATCCAATCCTGCTTGGATTCGTCATTGCCGCCAACGGTAAGACGATCACCACGAGTCGTCTCATCATCGGTCTTGGATGCGCGATCTTGGGATTTTTCTTGGGTGGAAACCTGCTGGCCCTTGCACGATACATTATCGAGGCCGTCAGTAAGTGTGATATATTTACTCTCCCAAAATGATGCTAATCTGGTGTTTTAGCCTGGGCGACTTTGATTCATCAATCGAGAGTGCCGAACGATCCAGGAATCCGTCTGTCCGAACTCCAGACACACATGGACGACTTCCGAAGCGCGAAAAACGCTCTGAAACTGCTTTGGAAGAGAAGAGGGTACAGTGGAGCGGATATCGAACATCGCAGGACATATGAGTAAGTGCAGTTCTTAATCCAATCGCATGCACCCTCACGATTTCACAGTTCACGACGATGGACCCCATACATTGTCTTTTTTCTTGCCAATGTCTTATTGACGTCGTTGCTCACCTTCATCTTTGGACGAATGGTCTTCATTGATGTCCGCGTCGCAGTAAGTCTGTGCTTCAATCAACTGGCGTTTCTCAATCCCTTTGTCTAGCATCAAGCGAGTGAATACTATGAGGTACCCGTTTTTGGTGCGCTTTCTCAACAAGACTTGGCGCGGGCGACCGAGTATCAGCAATACTTTGAGGTAAGACTCACCATATCGATAGGCATGGTGCAATTCAAAGCTGACACGTCGTAGAACTATGCCATCACCTGGACACTCTCTCCGTTTTCTATGCATGGTGGTGTCCCTCCCGCTGCGACATTTGATTGGGAAGGAGACCGAGTCTTCTTCTCCGAAGTGAGCACCCCCGAACTGTTGGCCAACGGAAGCGGATATGGCACATTTGATGAAGAAACAACTGCGCCTTGGATTGCTGCGATGGCTGCTGCAAAGGCAAAGGAGGGAGCGCCTCAGCAAAATTTGACATTCGAAGTGCAGCCAGGGACTATGTTGAGGTATCCAAGGTGGGGAATCCGCCTCCACTGTGCTAAGACACCAGACCCCGCGGTCCACATGTAAGTTCGCTCCTTTCAGTCCATTGGTTGTAGTCGTTGAACCTATCCTCTTTTACTCAGTATCCCCCGATCTCTAAATGGATTTTCCTATATGTTCACACCCCGCGAGAACCTGCGAGAGCTGTTCGCGACATTCAACTTGACGCTTCCCGAATCGTTGGCGGCACCTTTGAATACATCGACGGCTCTTTTCGGTAACGATACCTTGCCAGCTGGTCTCGCAGCGGACTCTGTTGGATTATCGGCCCGTTTCTGGGATAACGGTGTTGCTCATAGTTCATTCAGTCGGCCGATTAGCTTGGGGCAGGAAGGGGCGGGTTTCGTCACCGTCGAGAACATCTTCATCCGCCTCAACAGCACCTTCGCCCCGAACGGCACTTTCGGAGCCCAGGGGACTCGTCTGCCCGACGGTAGTTATGTCGGATACGACGCGGCCACTTGTGTTGAGCTTTTCGAGCCATGGGTTGTCGAGGTGTACAACAGCTCTGTCAGTACACCGGTGATGACACGGATTGTAGGGAAGGCGGCCGAGATTATGGACCTTGGGAAGGAGAAGAGACGAGGGAATCCGTTGACGGTGGAGGAACACCCCCAGTTGATGAGAGTGTTGAATTCGACAGGATATTTGCCCGCGTGAGTGGTCTTCTGATGCATTTCATGCACAATGACTTAATTGGATTTAGATATGTTGTTGCACACCAGAACAGCGTGAACCAAGTGCTGAAGGATAATAGTCGTGATGCCTCATATGTTCCCTCTCCATCGGTAAGAAGTTCGTTATTGCGCACTTTCATGAAGCTAAATACCTATAGCTCGTTTCCTTCACCAATGGTACGGGAGCTCTCGGATTCACGACCCTTTCGGCGGAAATGTATGCCATGGCGCGAGGATTGGCCGATGCAACGAACATGCTCCCTTACTTTTCCGGATCGGGACAGGTGCTGGCGCGACAGTACCACGACCAACTCATCACGGAGACATCGATCTCACTGGAGACTATGATCCCTATTATCGTGGCTGTTTTCATCATGGGCATGCTATCCGCTTTCTTTGTGCCAAAACTTCCCTTGGAGACGCCACGTCGCGGATTCGATCTGTATTCGTGGATGACGGCTTTCTACGCACACGAGCTGGTAGCGGAGCGGTCGAGTGGTATCTCCAAGGGCTTTACTCTGGATGAAATTCACGATAGGCTGGGCGACGTCAAGTTCCAGTATGTTGGATAGACTGTAGATGACATCCTGGTGCCTTGGATTTGATATTTAAGTAGACACTACCGAATCTGTAAGACTATAATAATGAAACGATTACATAATCACTCAATGGAGATTGAGCTGGCTTCAACCTTTCAGCCTTACCTCCACCTTCCACCATGGCCAGCGGGGACAATGATCTTTCGTGGATGCCGCCCGCTGGACGCCACCACGTTAATATAGGCTCTTCGCTCAATAGGCACCTCAAAGCTAGGAAGAACAAAGACGTCGCCCCTGCCAACAATGCAAAGCGATCGAACCTCCCAGAGCGGTACTTCCACTCGGTGCGCTGTACGTGCTCGCTCATGCGACCAGGAAAGCTTTCTGACATGCGCAGACAACTTTCGACCCAAGTCCGTCGATCCGGAGAGACCAGGTTCCATTGAAATCAAAAAGGTGGCCGACAACTCGCTCGTCACCGCGGAGTTTCCCAGCGTCAACGTATGTCGTGTCTGTTCCCGTTCCAGTCATCCTTCCTCATGGCGTCTGGTAGGAGAAGGAGGTCATTGCTTTCAAAGGTGGCGAGACGGCTGCAACGGACATAGAATGCGTGCTCATCTTCGACGAGGATACCGGGGTAAGCCACTTTGAATGGGTTGTCGGAGTGCCGTGCATTGTGCTGATGAACGTTGTGTAGACATACACATTGGAAAAGATGGACTCATTCATTAATCTAAGCTTCCAGAAAACGATGCAGAGCAGTCGTCCAGTCCGCACAGCGTCACGTATGGTTTCAATATTCCCCGTGGACGTCGTCATCTGAATTATCAAATAGCATCACCTTCCTTGGCCACTCCATCATCCAAGAAGGCGGAGAGTTCCTCGTCGAAAGGAAAGACGAAGCTTGAGGATGATCTCGAACGAGAGCTTCTAGGAGAGCTGGAAGAGGATGGCGAAGTTGCATCGCATTCCAGGCCATCCAAACACACCCACCGCAAGGAAGAGGAAGAGGAAGAAGACCCAGACGAGGAACTGCTTTCGCTGGCGAGGGCCAGTCCCCAACCACGCAAACCTCCATCACCACCAACAAAATCAGTGCGGCCAGTGAAAGAGCTTCCCAAACCGCGCGTGGAAACGAAACCTGTCAGCCCTGTGGCCAGAGCAGCATCGCCGGTGACAAAGGCTACAAACAAGACGCCTCGTCCCTCGAGTGCGGGTACAGCTCCTTCGAAATCGTATCCCTCATCGTCCCTCTCAGCGCCAACCAAGCCATCCCCTCTTTCTGCTTCCGTCACTGCTCCTTCCACGAAACCCCGACCTGTTCCTCCATCTTCGTCGAAATCCGCTCCCAATGGGGAATCTATACCCGCCAAGCGACCTCCCAAACGCGAGGCCGATGCATTGCCTTCCCTGTCCAAGCAGAAACCGAAGACTTCAGATCAACATGAAACTCTTGACACGCCCAAGCCGCCGCCAGCGAAAAAGGCTAGGGTGTCTGTTCCTCAGCGCAAGCCATCCCCACCGCCCCCTCCAAAACCTGTCGCGTTGGCACTTCCAGGAGGTTCGGGAACTATTGCACCGTTGCCAGCGCTGCCCGGGGCATCTCGTCAAACTCCGAATTCGACCACCAGGAAGGCTCTTTTACCCGTCGTGTCTTCCGTACCGCCAATCATCGCACCTGTTGGACTCGCGCTACCTGGTGGGTCGGGCCAAGAAAGCGACGAGGACGAAGACGACTGGGAAGCTGTTGTTGATGAAGGTGCCAAGGCGCCGGTTTCACAACGACAGCCTCCACCAGGGTTTAATATCGTCATGGAAGAAGAGGATCCATCTCTTACTAATCCTCGACGGTCTACACCTTCGGAGGAAGACGAAGAAATGGTGGATGCGGATATGTTTGGATCTGATTTGGAGGAAGATGCGGATATGCTAGAGCAGGAGTTAAACGCTGGGTTCGAAGAGCTTGAAGAGCAAGACCCTGATCAAGAGCAAGACTTTTTGGAGGAGGCTCTGGCAGAGACCCCCGTACGTAACGGGCCTATCATGAGCCTCAACGCGTTTGTTGGAGGGACAGATATCGGAGCTAGCGATGATGATTATTCAAGCAGCGATGACAGCGACGAAGATTAGTGGGTACGCTCAATGGACTCTTTTCCCTCACTGCTTTAAGGATAATTACACATCTAAAGCTGGATTCTTTTCGGATTCGTGTCGCTACCTGTTTGTTGTAACCAGGATCAGCCTTCCTTCCCACTTTGCTTTATTTCACCATATTGCACGTATACTTTTTGATTCACGCTATATCATACATACCAATCGCATCACACACCATACCGCATACACAGACAATAAAAATATTCGTATTTTATTCTTTAGTTTGACTTGCGGCTCACCTGGCGTTCTGGCCATGCGGATACGTTGTTGGTCGGGATCAAAGCAGTCTCGGCAAGCAACCCAGTCCTGTGTGGTGCCTGCTCAGTGACTCCCCTTCGCCCTACCACGTTGCAGAAAGGATCTACGCATTTACTGAGAAAGATAGGCAATGCCCCGTGTTTTATCGCACAGAGCGTCGTGATATGGACAAAGGGACAGCGGATGTGCGTGTGCAAAATTGAATCTCCGGATTAGGTCCAGTTGATTGATGATTTGGCAAGTGTTGCTCTCAACTTCAATCTCCGTAGCGCGATTGGACGTCGTTCCACAGAAAAAGCCTAGGGGAAATCTTAGCGCAGCCGAAATTTCAAGATCGTATTTCCTTGGGCAAGGCTTCGTCCCATCCAAGAATGTGAAGCCTCAGGCCTCAACAAATATATTCACTCTTGCGCTCGACATGTCACGTTCAAGGTCCCTTTAGTGAAATGGGGGCCATGGCATTGATAAAGATGCGATAAAGATGTCGTAGTCCCTGCACTACGGTGAGTCAACCTTTCAATTCCCATCCTAGAAGCGTTAATTCGAGACTAATCTAAGGAAGGAAATCCCAATAAGGTCCGCTTTTTCTTAGACTAATGACCCCAAAACTCTCAAGACAACCACAAAGTCGGATAACTTTCACCTCGAGGCTACATGGCAGTCCGAGGCACCCCAAAATCTGGAGGTCACTCCTCCCCGTTCGAAGCGCAAGCACAACACGTTGGACGAGCAAGTCCCTCTCTTATTCAAGGTCAAGGTATAAGGGAAAGACTCTTGAGCACCGACCAATGTCAAGATAACGCCCAATGTCAGATTCAAACCCCCTTCCACCTTGAGAAACACGCGCCTCTCTCCCT
>Ga0247732_10000600_pt1 | contig 16493 bp, 16 predicted proteins | sample UWRJL163409C2_FD_180940 | JGI IMG/M metagenome (GOLD analysis project Ga0247732, IMG submission 180940) | Plant litter microbial communities from Arlington Agricultural Research Station in Wisconsin, United States - UWRJ-L163-409C-2 | ecosystem: Environmental > Terrestrial > Plant litter >...
GGGCCTCGACGCCCCGATGTTCGGAACCGACAACGCCGGGGGAGTGGCGAGCGTGCTCGACTGGCTGCAACGCCACAACCACCACGACGTCGCCTTCGTCGGAGGCCCGTCGACCATCTCCACCGGAGCCGAGCGGCTCGCCGCCTACCGGGCGGGGCGCGAGGCCCACGGCATCAGCCTGGACGAGTCGCTCATCGACACCGGCGACTTCCTGCCCGGCGGCGCGGAGCAGGCGATGCACCGCATTCTCGACCGGGACACGCACCCGACGGCGGTCTTCGGCGCGAACGGCCCGACCACGATGGGCGTCGTCCGCGCGGTGCGCGACCGCCTCGGACCGGACTGGGCGACGAAGATCGCGATCGTCTCCTTCGACGACCTCGACTGGTTCCAGTTCGCCTCGCCGCCCATCAGCGCGGTGCGCAACGACGCTACGACGATCGGCCGCCTCGGTGTGCGGGGGCTCGTCGACCTCATCCAGGGCCGCCCGACCGAGTCGACCCGGGTCGCGACGTCGTTCACCGATCGACTGGTGCCGGCGGACGCCTGAGCTCCCCCGTGCGACGGAGTTCTTCGTCGCGCCGCCTTGTTAGCCTGGGTTCATGAGCGAATCACAGAACGGCTCGGACGCCAAGAAGCCCCAGGATCCTCAGCAGTACACCGCGCTCGGCGTGGTCTTCGGCGCCCTCGGCGTCGTCTTCTTCATCACGATGGACAGCTGGGCCACCGGCCTGCCGTTCGTGGCACTCGGAATCGCGTTCTTCTCCATGGGCGTCAGCGGCACGCGCAAGGCGAACCAGGCGAAGCCGCCTGCCGACGAGGATTCACCGTCGAGCTGAGGTCTCCGTTCTAGCCGTCCCGCCGAGGAATGCGGTGATGTCGATCGGCTCTGTCGGCGGCAGGTCGACGGCCGCCGGGTCGATAGGAGTAGTGCGCTGCGTGTGCATGGGTGTCGTCCTTCGGGGTGATGGGGGCGAGGGATCAGTTGTGCGTGCCAAGGTGGGGCGCCCGTGCCGCTCGGTTTCCGAGCAGGGCCGCGATCGCGACGGCCGCGAACAGGAGGCAGAACGAGGCGAGGATGATGTTGCCCCGCACCGCGTCGTCGACGGGGAGGGCAATCGCGAGCATCCCGCCGGCGGCCAATGCGAGGCCGCCCACCCACATCGGCAGTCGTGCCGCGGCGTGGCCGGACCGCCAAGCCGCCTCCGATTCCATCAGAGCTCCGAAGCGCAGGCCGATCCATCCGTTGCGGCCCAGGCGGCCTCGCGCTGCGGCCTCCACCGACCAGATCAGCGGGATGCCTGTGAGGAGTGGGACGATGCCGACGATGACCATGGGGGTTACATTACACCTCCTGCTGTATCTATTGACTGCTACAGTTGCGGGATGGCACGAACGCAGACAGGTCGCCCACCTGTTCCGGGAATCACCGAAGCGCTGTTGGACGCGGCGGAGAAGGCCATGGCGCACAGCGGTTTCGCCGGCCTGACCGTGGACCGGCTGGTCGACGAAGCGGGCACGACGAGGCCGACGTTCTACCGCCGCTTCCCCAACGTGGCGCATCTCGCCTTCGAGGTGATCCGCCTGCGCTTCGGCGCCGGAGCGGAGGTCGACACCGGATCGCTCTACGAGGACCTGTTCACCCTGCAGCGAGACGAGATCGCGATGTTCACATTCCCCGCTTTCCGTAACAGCCTCCCGGGATTCCTCGAGGCCGCACGTTCCGAGCCGGCGCTGCTCGAGCTGTACCGGTCGAACTTCATCGTCCCGCGCCGTTCGAATGTGGCGCGAGTGGTCGCATCCGCTGCTCAGCGAGGGGAGGTCGCGCTCGCACCGGAAAACGTCGATGTCGATTTCGTCTGCGACATGCTGCTGGGGCCGGTCATGGCGCGCGCGGCACTGCCGCTCGGTGCCCCGCTCGACGACCGGCTTGCACGGATGACGGCGCTGGCCGCGGTCGCGTACCTCTCCGAGGAGTAGGCGGCGGGGCCGCGCGACCGATCCCGGCCGCGCGGCTCGGTGCTACGGAACGATGACCGCGCGACCGCGGATGCTGTTCGCGGCGAGGTCCTCGTAGGCCTGGGGGCCGTCGTCGAGGCTGTAGGTCTCGGTCTGCACATGGATCCTGCCGGCGCGGGCGAGGTCCAGCACCTCGATCAGCTCCGAGCGCGAACCCCAGTACGGGATGCGCACTGCGGCGTCGAAGGCGATGGCGCCGAAGCCGAAGGTCATCATGCCTCCGCCGATACCGACGATCGTGACATCCGCTTCGACGGCTGCCACGCTCTGGGCGAGCGCCATCGTCGGGTTCGCGCCGACGAAGTCGAACACGGCGTTGGCGCCGAGTCCGCCGGTGATCTCGCGGATCTTCTCGGCGGCGGTCGCATCGCTGATCAGAACGTGGTCGGCGCCGACCTCGGTGGCGAGCTTCAGCTTCTCGTCGCTCACGTCGAGCGCGATGACCGTGGCGCCCGAGAGCGCCTTGAGGATCTGGATGCCGACGTGCCCGAGGCCGCCGGTTCCGATCACGACGGCGAAGGTGCCGGCGCCGAGCTTCGGGAGCGACTGCTTGATGGCGTGGTACGGGGTGAGGCCGGCGTCGGTGAGCGATACGTTCTCGACCGGGTCGAGGTCGCCGAGCGGCACGAGGTGGCGCGCGTTGTCGACGATCATGTACTCGGCCATCGAGCCCTGGCTGCCGAGTCCGGGAGGGCGGATGCCCTCGGCCGCGGCGTTCGTGCAGTAGTTCTCCTTGCCCGTCGAGCAGTTGTGGCAGCGGCCGCAGCCCCAGGGGCCGTAGACCACGACGGCGTCGCCGACCTTGAGCGTGGAGTCGACGCCCTCGCCGATCTCGTGCACGATGCCCGCGCCCTCGTGGCCGAGTGTGAGCGGCAGAGGGTAGCTCTGCTCGAGGTAGTCCTTCTCGGGCAGGCTCATCACGTAGTCGTCGGAGTGGCAGACGCCGCCCGCGGTGACCTTGAGCAGCACCTGGCCGGGGCCGGGCTTCGGGATAGGGATGTCGACGATGACGGGAGGCTTGCCGATCTCGACGTAGCGGAGGGCTTTCATGGGGTCTTCTTCCTGGCGGATCGAGAGGTCTGCCGCGGAGCGCGGTAGGCAGGGTGCAGTCGCCGCCTCGTCAATTATCGACGACAAGTGTCGTTCAGGCGCGGAGGTGAACCTTTGCGGCACCCGTTAGAGTCAGCGGATGACACGGCACCAGACTCTCGCCGAAAGGCTGCTGCTCCTCTCCATCCCGACGACCGACCCGAAGAAGAAGCGCACGCCGTTCTCGAACCAGCCGGGGAACCTCGACTTCACCCTGCAGGCGGCGCTGCTCGTGGAACTCGTCCAGAGTGGACACGTCGCCGTCGTGCCGAGCCGCGGGGTGCTCGTGGGGGAGACCTTCACGCTGCAGCAGTCCGGCTACCGGCCCACCGGCAGCGCGCCCCTCGATGCTCTGCTCGCCCGCGTCGCGAACCCCAGGAACGCCAGGAAGACACTCCAGAACTGGCTGATCGGGGGCGATGCCACCCGGCTGGTCAAGGCCGACCTGGTCGAGCGCGGAATCCTCGCCGAGCACTACGACACCTTCGGCCCGTTCGTGCGCAACTACCGCGCCGTGCCGGTCGAGCCGGCCGCCCACGCCGCGCTCCGCGACGACTTCGAAGACGTCTTCCTCCGCGACCGGGAGCCGGCGCAGAGCGATAACGCGATCGCGGCGCTCCTCGTGAGCGGAGACGCCTGGGAGCACGTCGAGCCGGTCGAGGGCACGCCCGGGATGGCGCACTTCTTCGAGCGGCTGCGCGATCTCTCCGACCGCTACCGGCCGGAGTCATCGCCGGGCCAGGACGCCCGCGGCGTGACCCGTGTTCTCGCCGCGCTCGCACGGGTCAACGCGCCGAGCAGCGGGCACTGACGACCATGACCTTCACCATCGCCGAAGACATCCAGCTCATGCTCGCAGAGCAGCCGGGCCGTCTCGAGTACCAGCGACTCCTCCCCGCGGCCGGAACGCTCATCGAACTCGCTCTACTCGGGCGACTGACCTCGATCAAGAAGCCCGGCTTCTTCGTCACGCCGCTCGACCGCCTGCTGACGGTCATCGACGGCCCTCCGACCGGCCAGCCCATCCTCGACGCGGCGCTCGAGGTTCTGTCCGCTCGCAAGAAGCCGTGGCGCTGCGACCGCGCACTGCGGGCGATCTACCGGCAGGTGACGGCCGCCACGAACGAGTCGCTTCAGGCCCGAGGGCTCGCGCGCCCGGTCGGAGAACCGTCAGACCACCAAGGCCACTTGGAGATCATGGATTCCGCCGGGGTCGAAGCGCGGCGTTCGGTGCTGCAGCGGGCGCGAACCCTGCCCGACACGGTGACCGACGCTCGGCTGGGCGCCGTGGTCGACGTCCTGCGCAACAGCGGCAACCGATTCCGCGGCGAGACAGGGCTGCACGAGCGGATGACGCGGGACTGGTACCCGGCCGACGCGACGCCCACGGTCCTCGGTATCGTGAAGGCGGAGCACTACCTGTGCGCCTCCGAGTAGCCGGGCGAAGCACGGCACCGATCGATCCGCGACGTCCTCGCTGATCTCGCCACGAACATCCGCTTAGTGGCTTCGTGGAGGCAGGGCTTTCTCAGGCCAGAGCGGACTCGGGCACCGGGCTCTCCGCCAGAGCACGCGCGGCTTTGCCGATGACGACGCTGTAGGTCGGGTAGGCGAAGCGCACGTTCGCCAGGGTCGACACGTCGATGCCCGCGGCCATCGCGGTGGTCACCGACTGGATCACCTCGACCGCGTTCTCCCCGACGGCGTGCGCGCCGAGGATGAGCTCGCGCCGCCGGTCGGCAATGAGCTTGAGGAACCCGGTCTCCCGGTCGTCGATCACCGCGCGGTCGACCTCGCCGTACGGCACCGTCGCCACGACGCACTGCGGGTCGCGCTCGCGGGCCTCGGCCTCGGTGAGGCCGACTCCCGCGTAGTCGGGGTCGGTGAACCCGCCGGCGGGGAGCAGGTGGTCGGGCGTGCGCCGGTTGGCGCCGAGCACCGCGTTCTCGGCGGCCGCCTCGCCCTCGAACTGCGCGGCCTGCACGAGCATGTCGCGCCCGTTCGCGTCGCCCACGGCGAAGATGTGCGGCACCACGGTGCGGAAGTACTGGTCGGCCGGGATCGACGACCGCTCGGTCGTGATGCCCGCCCGCTCGAGGCCCAGGTCGTCGACGTCGGCGGGCCACCCGTGGCCATGATGACGACGTCGAATGGTTCCGCCTGTACGCCGTCGGCGTCGCGCCAGGCCAGGGTGATCGACCCGTCGTCGCGTCTCTCGAGCGAGTCGACGCCGGCGATGCCGAGGTGCACCCGCACGCCCTGCGCGGCGAACGACGTCGCGACGAGGTCGGAGATCGAGGCGTCCGACGTGGTCAGAATCCGGGGCGCCACGTCGAGCAGCGTGACGTCCGCCCCAAACGACGCCAGCACGGTCACCAGCTGCGCGCCGGTGTTGCCCCCGCCGATCACCGCGGCGCGGCGGGGCAGGGCAGGGAGTCCGAGGATGTCCTCGGGCACTGTCGCGAGCTCGGCCCCGGGAACGGGCAGCCGGCGGGAGTGTCCGCCGACGCAGACGATGATCGAGTCAGCGCTCACACGCCGCCCGCTGTCGAGTACGAGAACGGAGTCGCTCTCGAACCGGGCGCGCCCCTCCTGCACGAGGTCGATGCCCGCCTCCGCGAACCTGCCGGCCTCGCGCTTGATGGAGCGCACCTTCTCGACACGTTCCTCCACACGCTCGACGACGCGCGCCCAGTCGATCACCGGTTCGCCCACGCTGATGCCGTAGGCGCCCGCGGTGCGGGTCTCCCGCATCATGCGCGCCGTCTTGGCGAGCACCCGCGTGGGCACGCAGCCGGTGTTGACGCAGGTGCCGCCCAGGCGGCCGGCCTCGAGCACAACGACCCGAGCCCCTAGCTCCGCCGCGCGCAGTGCCGCGGCCGTACCCGCCGGCCCCGCGCCGATCACGGCGACGTCGTAGTGCTCGGGCGCGTTCTGCTGCATGGTGCTCTCCTCTGAGCTGGGGGATGACGCCACGATATCCCGGCCGTTGCCCGATGACGAAGCAACCCTGACGGGTTGCAAACCCCGACGAAACACAATGAGCGGATGGGGGCTCCGCCCCGCGTCTCATCGTCGCAGATCAGTAGCGCAGCTCGACGGTGCCGACCAGGAGCGGCGGTGCTACGGCGCTCCTGTCGTTGTACCGAGCACGTGCGTCGCGTTGTCGTACTCGAATGTGACGGAACCGCCCGGATGCTCAAGCACGATGTTCGAGCCGTTGCGCACACCGCCCTCCCCGTAGTTCTCATCCCAACTACCGTTGATCGCGGCTTTGTACTCGTAGGTGCCGGCGGGCAGATCCACGGTGAGGCGCCAGACGTCGTCGGCGGGATCGCGGGTCAGCATCGCCTGCGAGCAGGACGGCTGCCACTGCTCTGCGCACCCCATGGCCTGATTGAGCGAACCGGCTACCGTGACCGTGTCCGGTTGCGGGGTCTCGCCCACGGTGTGGGTCGAGACGTCGCTGACCACGCTGAAGCCGGCCCCCGTCACCGTCGCGCGGTACTGCACCGGGGTGCCGGGCTCGAGCGTTGAGACGTCGTCGACGGCCGAGTACGCCGGCGAGGAGTCGTCTGTGCCGACCGTGGTCCATGAGGTACCGCCGTCGATGCTGCGTTCGAAGGTGACGGTGTAGTCGGCCTTCTCGGGGTCGCTGGTGGCCATGAGCTCGACCGTGCCGGCGGCGCCGGCTCCCTCGACGGGCTTCTGCAGGGTCAGCAGCGGAGCCGGCACCGTGCCGGACCGACCGGCACTGGTCGCGGTGTGCCCTCGGTTGTCGAGCACGGTGGCCCGGTACTCCAGCTGCACGCCGGCGTCGAGTCCCGCCACATCGTGGAACACCTGGAACGGGGCGGTGTCGTCGGTGCCGATGCGCTGCCACTTCCCGCCCGCCTGTCGGGCTTCGAAGGTGACTTCGTAGAACGACGTGCCTGCGACATCCGCTCGAACGTTGATGCGCCCGTTGTCGCCCGGCGCAGCGACCGGTTCCTGGAGGCGGACGGCCGGTGCCCTCTTGGAGTTCGGGATCGTGCCTAGGGCCCGGTACACGACGGCCGACAGAGGGGGAACGGTGACCGTCAGCGTCGCATCCGCCGCGGTCGTCACCCGGTCTGCGCCGTCGCCGTAGGCCTTCCTGAAGTTCCGCTCGGTCAGATAGGTGGGCACCGCCGCTGTCTGCGGCTGTTCGCTGTTGTTCAACGCCACCACGTACTCGCGCTGCTTCTTCGTGTCGATGCGCGAGAAGGCGTAGATGCCGCTGCCCTCCGCGGCGAAGCGGTGCTGGTGGGCGCCGTCCCGCAGCGCAGGGTACTTCTCGGTGAGCTCCGCCAGTTCGCTGATCTTCGTATAGAGCGGATGTTCCGTATCGAAATTGTCGGCGGCATGGGTCGCGTCGGTTCCCAGCAGGTCATCGTCGAGGTAGTCGGGCACCCGGCTCGCGAACATCGACTGACGCGCGTCCTGGTCGCCGCCGGGTCCGGTGAACCCCTGCTCGTCCCCGTAGTAGACGACAGGGTTGCCGCGGGAGAAGTACATCAGCTCATGGGCCAGTCCGTCCCGCGCCACCAGCTCGGCGTCGGTCGCCCCGGCGTTGTCGGCCGCGATGAAACTGCCGATCCGTCCCATGTCGTGGTTTCCCAGGAACGTGGGCAGCTGGTAGACGTTCGAATCGGCATCCGTGTACCAGTCGTCGTTCGCGAAGAAGGTCTCGAGGGCACCGGGGTCGCCGCTCTTGGAGGCGAAGGTGCGGGCGGCGTCCTGGAACGGGAAGTCGAGCACGGCCTGCATCCGATTACGGGTCGTGTACTGCGACGTGAAGCTCTTCGTCGTGTCGAAGACCTCCCCGAACATGAAGAACTCCTTCTTGCCTTCAGCCTTCGCGTAGCTGAGCATCTCGGGGCCGAACTCCTGCCAGAACTCGTCGTTGACGTGCTTCATGGTGTCGATGCGGAACCCGTCGACACCGAAATCGCCGATCCAGGCCTTGTAGATGTCCTCCATGCCGTTCACCACCGTCGGGTGCTCGGTGAAGAGATCGTCGAGCCCGAAGAAGTCGCCGTACTCGCTGTCCTCGCCTGTGAAGGTGGTGTCGCCGCGGTTGTGGTAGAGCTCCACGTCGTTCAGCCACCCCGGGACCTTCACGGTCTCCTCGCCGGGTTCCAGGACCGGCGTGTAGGGGAACGACACCTCGGCGTCCAACTCGGGGAATGCGTCGGATCCGGCGTAGTCGCGATCGTCGAAGGGAACGCCGTCGGCCGTCCGGTACGGCGCGGCGTCTTTCGAGACGTAACTGTACTGGCCCTCCTCGTAGCCGATGATGTCGGCGGTGTGGTTGGTGATGATGTCGAAGTAGACCTTCATCCCTCGAGCGTGAGCCTCGTCGATGAGGTTCCTGAGCTCGTCGTTGGTGCCGAGGTGGGGGTCTATCTGGGTGAAGTCGGTGATCCAGTATCCGTGGTAGCCAGCGGAGCTTCCGTCCGGGCTGACGGCCTGGTTCTTGAAGCTCGGGGTCAACCAGATCGACGTTGTGCCAAGCCCCTGGATGTAGTCGATCCGCTCCGCCAGGCCGGCGAGGTCCCCGCCGTTGTAGAAGCCCTTCCGGGTGGGGTCGAACCCGGACACCAGTGGATCGGGTCCCAGCCCGCCCTGGTCGTTGGCTGTGTCTCCATTGCCGAATCGATCCGCCATGACGAAGTAGAAGTTCTCGTCGGTCACGGGCGCGCGGAGCGAGTGCAGGTTCGCGGAGGCGTTCGAGGGTTTCCGGTCTGATGCGGCGCTCGCGGGGAGTCCGGTCGACACGGCGATGGCTGCCGCGAGCAGTCCGATCGTGGCCGGCATGGTCCGAGACGGGCGGGGTGAGATGCGCAGGAACATGGCTGACAACCTTTTCTGTAAGCGACGTTGCTCAAGATCTGTGTTGCGGAATCGCGATGGGCTCCCTCCATCAAGGCAGATTCGAGAACTCAATGTAAGAGCTAGTCGGCGGGAGTCACTCTCGTGTACCTCGTTCGCCCCACCCCCGCTGCGCCGAGCTACCGGGCATGCCCGAAGTACATCAGCTCCCAGATCGCGTCGTCCGTGAACTGCTCGGCGAGCGTCCCGTTCTCGAAGCGCTCGACGCGCAGCTCGCCGGTGAATCGCAGGTAGGCGCCGTCGAAGCGGACGAGGCGCGCGGCCAGCCGCTTCGGCCAGGGCAGCTCGTCGGCGAAGCGCCCCACGCCGAGGTCGCGGTGCCGGGTGAAGGTGACGACGTAGCGCGCCTCCCCGTCGTCGTAGCTGTAGCGGGTGACGTTCGAGACCGGCTTGCCCGTGCGCGCATCCACGAAGTCGCCCGCCGTCTCGAAGGTCACGCGGGAGGTGTCGTCGGCGATGACCACGCCGTCCTTCGCGAGCATGAAGATCGGGATCGGCTCGAACCCGTAGTCCTCGTGGGAGGTGATGTACGAGGTGATCACCGAGTACGGACCGGCCGCGCCGCGCGCCCAGTACCAGTCGTGGATGATCTCCATCATCCCGACGTTGCCCCAGTTGTGGTCGTGGTAGCCGACGCCGGCGGCCGAGCGCGTCTCGCCCCGCACCGTGTAGCTGCCCGAGACCCGGCCCTGCGGCACCGCAGGGAGCCACGCGAACTCGAGGTCGCGGGCCGGTCCGAACACGATCCGGCCGGTGCCCGGGCGCCACGGCGCGATCTCCGAGTCGAGGGTGACGTCGATCACGACGTCGTCGCTGGCGGCTGTGATCCGGTAGCCGACCAGATCGCCGACGAATCGGCTTCCGCCGATCCTCACATCCGCTGTGCCCTTGTCCATCGAGAAGGTGTCGACCCCGTAGCTCTGCACCGACTCGAAGGAGCGGCCGTCGGGAAGGTCGAGGCTGATCCGGAGGGTCGGACTGAGCGGCCGCTTCGGCGCGGAGAGGTCTTTCGTCATGAACACCACAACGAGCTTCGCGCCGTCGTCGAGGTGCGCGTCGAAGTACCACCACTCGTAGGTGCCCGGGCGGCCGTCGGTGTGGGCGCCGTCCTCCCACTCCTCGACCCGGTCGCGCCGCAGACCGTACCGCTCGTAGTCGTGCGGCTGGTCGGCGACCTCCGCGGTCTTCTTCGCAACGGGGGCGGATGTCTGGCTGGGCACGATAGGACGCTCCTTTTCTCGAGGAGGCCGCTGGCTGGTCCGGGGTGTCGGTCCAGCATTCGGCGAGCCTCTACCAGTACTGACTGCCGACGCGCAGGAAACGTGACAGCGCCTTAGCCGCGCATTCCTCCCAGCTTGTTCGGGTTCATGGCGAAGAAGATGCGGTCGATGCCCAGTTCGCTGGCGCGAATCGTGGCGACGATCACGGGATCGCCGCCGCGTCTCACAACGACCGCGTGCTCCCCGTTCACCGAGGCGAAGTCCAGCTCGGCGTCCCCGGGGAACTTGGCGATCACGCCGAGCAGGAAGCGCTCCACGTGGTCGCGGCCCTCGATCGGCCGGCGTGCGGCGGATACCACCCCGCCGCCGTCCGAGTAGACGACGATGTCGTCGGCGAGCAGCCGCTGCAGCCCGGCCAGGTCCCCGGCCTGCGCTGCGGCGAGGAAGGAGTGCAGCAGCCGGTTCTTCTGCTCGGCCGTCACCCGCCGCTCGCTGTGCTCCGCCAGGTGCACCCGGGCGCGACGGGCCAGCTGCCGCGCGTTCACCTCGGTCGTCTCGATGATCTCGGCGATCTCCGCGAAGGAGTAGGCGAAGGCCTCGTGCAGCAGGTAGACGGCGCGCTCGGTCGGGGTGAGCCGCTCCATCAGCAGCAGGATCCCGGTCTCCAGGGCCTCGCTGTTCTCCGCGCCGAGCTGCGGGTCGGCGTCGGTGAGCACCGGCTCGGGCAGCCAGGGCCCGATGTAGGTCTCGCGGCGGGCGCGCGATGAGGTGGCGACGTTGATCGCGAGTCGGGCGGTCATGGTCGAGAGGAAGGCGAGCGGGCTGCGGATGCTTGAGCGGTCGGCCGTCTGCCACCGCACCCAGGCGTCCTGCACCACGTCCTCGGCCTCGGCGGCGCTGCCGAGCATGCGGTAGGCGATCCCGAAGAGCCGCGGACGCAGCGACGAGAACTCCGCCGCCAGCTCGTCGAGCTCGCGCGTCGTCGTGTCCCGATCCTCGAATCCCATTGCTGCCATCCGCCCGTTTCCGCGTGAGTGAGACGATCGAGTGCCCACGATACTCCCGACCGTGCCCGCCGCCAGGGGCTTCCGCCCCGGGCTTCCGGTCCGCCGGCGGGGCCCTCTCCAGAAGAGACCGGCGGCGCCTCCGATTCGTGACACGGCCGCCCTGTCACGATCGCGGCCCGTGCGCGGTCTCTACTGACATGACTGCCGAATACCCGACGGGCCGCGGGGAGCTGGGCTACCGGGACTACCCGACCGAGCCCGAGGTGCTCGCCGAACGCCGCTTCCTGCGCAACTACTCCTTCTGCCTGCTCGGTTCGGCGGATGCCGCGGAGGAGGTCGTGCGCGAGACCTACACCCGCTGGTACCTGCTCTCCGAGACGCAGCGCGCCGCCGAGGCGCCCGACGCCTGGCTGCTGCTGGTCGCCAGCCGGCTGTGCATCGGGCGCGACGGCTAGCGCCCGTGCGGGGCGGAGTCGAGCTCGCGCCGGGTCACCGGCTCCACGCGCTCCTCGAAGAAGAAGCGGGAGAGCCGTACCCGCACTCGCCGCGGCACCGATCGGCGCCCGTGCTCGTCCGGCCGGGCGCGGAACGGGCGGTGCGCCTCGAAGTCCACCAGCGGCCAGCGCTGCGCCGAGGTGAGCGGGGTGTGCACCTCGATGTACTCGCCGCCGGGGAGCCGCACGATCCGCCCGCTCTCCGTGCCGTGGAGCACGAGCGCGCGGTCCTTCTTCTGCAGGGCGAGCGCCACCCGGTGGGTCACCGCGAAGGCCACCACCGGGCCGAGCAGCAGCGTCAGCTGATAGAAGCGGATGACGCTCTCCACCGACAGCCGGAAGTGCGTCGCCATCACGTCGGAGCTCGCCGCTCCCCACAGCGCGGCGTAGAACACCACGCCGGCCGCGCCGATGGCCGTGCGCACGGGCATGTTGCGCGGACGGTCGAGAATGTGGTGCTCCCGCTTGTCGCCGGTGATCCACGCCTCGATGAAGGGGTACGCGGCCGCCAGCAGCAGGAAGACACCGATGACGGCGAGCGGGGCGAGGATCGCGATCGAGAGCGTGCGCCCGAAGAGCACGATCTCCCACCCGGGCGGCACCAGCCGCAGCGCGCCGTCGAGAAACCCCATGTACCAGTCGGGCTGGCTGCCGGCGGAGGCGTTGCCGGGGGAGGCGGGGCCGTAGTTCCAGATCGGGTTGATGGTGGTCGTCGCCGCGATGACCATGACCACCGCGACCACGATGAGGGCGAGGCCGCCGGCGCGCACCGCGTAGGTGGGCAGCAGCGGCACGCCGACCACGTTGTCGTTGCTGCGTCCGGGAGCCGCGAACTGCGGCGGCTTCTGCACGATCAGCAGCATCACGTACACGGCGACGAGGCCGAGGATCAGCAGGGGCACGATGATCGCGTGCACGGGATAGAAGTTGGCGATGATCACACTCGGAAACTCGCCGCCGAAGACCAGGTACGACAGCCAGGTGCCGACCACGGGGATGCCGAGTATCACGCCGTGCACGATGCGCAGTCCGCTGCCGGAGAGCATGTCATCGGGGAGTGCGTAGCCGGTCCATCCGCCGACGAGGCTGAGCACGAAGACCAGGAAGGCCACGATCCAGTTGAGCTGGCGCGGCCTGCGGAAGGCGCCGGTGAAGAACATGCTGAGCAGGTGCATCCCGAGGGCGGCGAGCAGCAGCAGCGCCGCCCAGTGGTGCGCCTGGCGGATGAGCAGGCCCCCGCGCACCTCGAAGGAGATGTGCAGTGTCGAGTCGAGCGCCCGTGACATGTCGATGCCCTGCAGCGGCACGTAGCTGCCGTCGTACTCGACGACCGTGTTCGAGGGGTCGTAGAAGAACGTCAGGAAGATGCCAGTGACGAACACCACGACCAGACTGGTCAGCGCGATCTCGGCGAACATCGACGACCAGTGGGTCGGCACCGCCCGGTGGCGGAAGCCGGCCGTCAGCTCGCCGGCGCGGCTGCGCCGGAACGCGGCGGACAGCCGGTCGGTCATCAGCGAGCTCATCGTCGGATCCCGATCCGCTCGAAGGCCGCGCGCGGATGCTGCGTCTGCTCCAGCGAGACGATGTCGCGCCCCAGCAGGAACGAGAGCACCCATACCGTGAGCACTCGGATCTTGCGCTCCCACGTGGGCACCGCGAGCACGTGGTAGCCGCGGTGCATCAGCCAGGCGAGGAAGCCCTTCACCACGAAGGGGCCGGACTGGAAGACGCCGGTGTACAGGCCGAGCGTCGCGATCACACCGAGGTTGGGGTGCACGTAGTCCTTCGGCGCCTCGCCGCGCAGGTCGGCGGCGAGGTTCTTGGCGAGCCGCTTGCCCTGGCGCACCGCGTGCTGGGCGTTCGGCACGGTGGTCGGCACGGGAGCGGTGCGGCTGAGGTCGGGAACGGCGGCGTTGTCGCCGGCACCCCAGGCGTCGACGATGACGGTGCCGCCGTCGCGCACACGCAGATCCGCTCCCACGATCAGGCGGCCCCGCTCGTCCACGGGCAGGTCGGTGCTGCTGGCGATCACCGGGTTGGCGGTGGTGCCTGCGGTCCAGACGATGAGGTCGGAGTCGAACTCGCTGCCGTCGGAGAGCTCGACGTGGCCGTCGAGGGCCGACAGCAGCTGCGTGTTCAGATGCACGTGCGCGCCGCGGTCCTCGAGCGAGGCGACCACCCAGGCGCCGGTCGAGTCGGAGACCTCGGGGAGGATCCGGCCGCGCGCCTCGACGAGGTGGAAGGCCAGCTCCGAGAACACCACCTCGGGGTGCGACCTGAGCAGCGCCGTGGCGAGGGAGAGCAGCTCGCCGAAGCCCTCGACGCCGGCGAATCCGCCGCCGACGAAGGTGACCGTGAGGAGGCGGGAGCGCTCCGGGCCGGGCGGCAGGGAGGCGGCGAGGTCGAAGTTGGCGAGCATCCGGTCGCGGATCGCGACGGCCTCCTCGATGGTCTTGAGCCCGATGGCCTCGCTGAGCACGCCGGGGATCGGGAAGGTGCGGGTCACCGCGCCCGCGGTGACCACCAGGATGTCGTAGCCGAGGTCGTAACTCTCGCCGACGACCGGCTGCACCATGAGCGTCTTGTGCGCGTGGTCGATCTGCTCCACGGTCGCCGCGATCAGCTCGGTGCGGTGCAGGTGGCGGCGCAGCGAGACGAGCGAGTGCCGCGGCTCGACCGAGCCGGCCAGCACCTCGGGGAGGAACGGCTGGTAGGTCATGTAGGGGAGCGGATCGATGACGATCACCTCCGCCTCGCCGTCGCGCAGCAGCTTCTCCAGTCTCCAGGCCGTGTAGAAGCCGGCGTATCCGCCTCCGACAATCACGATGTGTCGCATGGGGCTCTTCCTCTCCGACCCCTGCTCGGCTGAAGTACCTCTCGTCGTTGGGAGCCGCGGCGGTGTGCCGCGTGGCGAGCAATCGAAGGGTCACCAGTTAAGACCGCGGACGCGCGCCGTTCGTGACGGCGGATGCGCGTGGCAGCTCCGCTGTCACGTTCGCGCCCGTTGCCCGGTCTCTCCTGTGACAGCACCGTTTCTCGAGGGAGATCGCATGGACATGAATTCGCAGCACAGGGTCGTCGTCATCGGGGCCGGCTACGCCGGTGTGCTGGCGGCGAACCGGATCCAGGCGTCGCTGACGTCCGCCGAGGCGCGGCGGGTGAGTGTGGTGATGGTGAACCCCCGCCCCGACTTCATCGAGCGGATCCGACTGCACGAGGTCGCCGCCGGCGTGCGCGAGAACGCGGCGATCCCGCTCGGCGACATGCTGCATCCGTTGGTCGAGCTGGTGGAGGGGACGGTGCTCGAGATCGACGCGGACGCTCGGGTGCTCTCCGTCGCGGTGGGCGGGGTGGTCACGCGGGAGAAGTACGACACGCTCGTCTACGCGGTGGGGAGTGCCGCGGCGATGAAGGTTCCGGGCGCCGAGAGCTTCGCGCATCCGCTTGGCAACGTCGAGGGGGCGGAGTCCGCGCGCCTCGCGATCGCCACCGGGGAGCACGACCAGCGCATCGTGGTGGTCGGGGGAGGGGCGACCGGCGTGGAGGCGGCCGCGGAGTTCGCGGAGCAGTACCCGACGGCATCCGTCACCCTCGTCTCGCACGGGGAGGTGCTCCGGCACCTGCCGGCGGCGTCGCGGCGGTCGATCGGCGCGACGCTGCGCCGGCTCGGCGTCACCGTGCTGGAGTCGAGCGGGGTCGCGCGGGTCACCGCCGACGCGGTGCAGCTCGCCGACGGCGGCTCCGTGCCCAGCGACGTCACCGTCTTCGCCGCGTCGTTCACCGTGCCCGACCTGGCCCGCCGCAGCGGGCTCGCGGTCGACGCGATCGGACGGCTGCTCGTGGACGAGCAGCTGCGCACCGTCTCCCACCCGGAGATCGTCGGGGCGGGCGACGCGGTGCATCCGCCGTCGACGGTGGGCGCACACCTGCGGATGGGCTGCGCGATCGCGATGCCGCTCGGCGGCCACGCGGCAGACAACGTGCTGCACACCCTGCGCGGCGAGGCGCTGGCGAGGCTCGACGTCGGGTTCGGGGCGCAGTGCATCAGCCTCGGACGCAGGGCGGGGCTCATCCAGCTGCTGACCAGGGCCGACGAGCCCCTGCCGGTGCGCATCACGGGGAGGGCCGGCGCGATTGTGAAGGAGCTGGTCTGCTCGGTGCTCGCGGCGGGCGCACCCCGGCGCGAGCGCACCCGGCCCGGATCCCTGATTCTGCCCGGCGCACCCAAGCGGATGCCCGTCGACGCGCGCACCTGACGCACCCCGATAACCATAGGAAAGGACACGATCGTGAAGCTGCAGACCACGAGGCCACGCCCGTCGACCCGCTGGGCCTGGCGAGGGAGGCGCAGGTCGGTGCACGCGCTGCGTGCGGCGCTGGAGCGACGGGACGCGTCCCTGCTCGAGTCGTTACTCGGGCCGGACGTCGCGGTGGTCGTGGAGTCCGGCGCCGAGGAGGCGCCGACGATCCGGATGGTGCGCGGGGCCTACGACGCCGTGCCGCTGCTCATGCACGGGCTGGCATCCCGGCCGGGGCTGACAATCGCAGAGCGGGAGGTCGACGGGCAGGCGGGGCTGGTGATCCGCGGCGGCGGCGCGGAGCCGATCGCGGTCACGGTGGACTTCACCGGGCGGCTGATCGCGGCGTTGTGGATCCGACCGGGGCGCGTCTCCGTCTCCGCGTGAGGCATCAGTCGAGCGAGTTCCAGAGCCTGACCATGTCGTTGTGGTCGCCGGTGCGGTCGGTGT
>Ga0247732_10000604_pt1 | contig 16436 bp, 17 predicted proteins | sample UWRJL163409C2_FD_180940 | JGI IMG/M metagenome (GOLD analysis project Ga0247732, IMG submission 180940) | Plant litter microbial communities from Arlington Agricultural Research Station in Wisconsin, United States - UWRJ-L163-409C-2 | ecosystem: Environmental > Terrestrial > Plant litter >...
TCCGTTGCTGGACGGGGTCGACACCGCTAGGTATCGGTCGGCGGAGTTGGCAGCACGAAGATCCCAGGAGCGGAGCCGCCCCGACGTGGCCGACAGGAGCGCTCGTTTGAGCAGGCCACTGTCATCACCGAGATACATGTCGCTGAGATAAAGCCAGCGGGCCGGCGAATGGCAGTGCACCAACTTCCGGCCGTTCGTCGAGAATCCGTGGGCCCAGCCGCTTGAACTGGTGACAACGACATCGGCATCCACGTGCATCGAGTTCGCTGCGAGCGGCAAGATCGGCAAGGCGGCGCGGTGGTGCTTCCGAAAGATCCCCAGCGAATTCAATCGGGACACCCGTATATCGCGTTCGGCAAATTCCGGATATGTGTTCTCGGGGTCGTACAGCAATGTGTAAATGGGGGCGTCGGGGAAGATGCGGCTCATCGAGAGGACTACCTTCTCGGCACCACCCCGCTGGGTGAGATAGTCGTGGGCAATCGCGACGCGCGGGCCATCGATCCCGTCGTACCTGCGAAACCGAGGCACCCTGGACATCCCTCTCACGAGCGTATTTTTACGTTGGACTTGGACACCCGTTGCAGTCCATCCGTGGATTCGTACATGAAACCTCAAAGCGGGTGCACATACAACTCGCGGCAAACTTCCGCAGGTCGGCCGCGCAGGTATTCGGAAGCGCAGGGCGCGGCCGCCGAGGACTCTTGCCGACCGACTAGATAGCATCGCCTCATGACGAGCACTACCGAGCCTGCCGCTGCGCCCGAGATCGACATCCACACCTCCGCGGGCAAGTTGGCCGATCTGCGCAGGCGCACCGAAGAGACGCTGCATCCGGTGGGCGAGGAAGCCGTCGACAAAGTTCACGCCAAGGGCAAGCTGACCGCTCGCGAGCGCATTCACGCGCTGATGGACGAGGGAACCTTCGTCGAACTCGACGCACTGGCCAAGCACCGCAGCACCAACTTCGGGCTCGCGGATAACCGGCCCGTCGGCGACGGCGTGGTGACCGGTTACGGCACCATCGACGGTCGCGACGTCTGCATCTTCAGCCAGGACGCCTCCGTCTTCGGCGGCAGCCTCGGCGAGGTCTACGGCGAGAAGATCGTCAAGGTTCAGGAGTTGGCCCTCAAGACCGGGCGTCCGCTGATCGGCATCAACGACGGCGCCGGCGCCCGCATCCAAGAGGGCGTCGTCTCACTTGGCTTGTACAGCAAGATCTTTCGCAACAACATCCTGGCCTCTGGCGTCATCCCTCAGATCTCGCTGATCATGGGCGCCGCGGCAGGCGGGCACGTCTACTCCCCCGCGCTGACCGACTTCGTGATCATGGTCGACCAGACCAGCCAGATGTTCATCACCGGCCCCGACGTCATCAAGACGGTCACCGGTGAAGAAGTGACCATGGAGGAGCTGGGCGGCGCCCACACCCACATGGCCAAGTCCGGCACGGCGCACTACGTCGCCTCCGGGGAACAGGACGCCTTCGACTACGTCCGCGATCTGCTCAGCTACCTGCCCCCCAACAGCGCCTCCGAGCCGCCTCGCTACCCGGCGCCGCCGCATCCCGGTGCCATCGAGGACAACCTCACCGACGAGGACCTCGAACTCGACACGCTCATCCCCGACTCGCCCAACCAGCCGTACGACATGCACGAGGTCATCACGCGCATCCTCGACGACGACGAGTTCCTCGAGGTGCAATCCGGCTACGCGGGCAACATCGTCGTCGGATTCGGTCGGGTCGACGGTCGCACCGTTGGCATCGTGGCCAACCAGCCCACCGTGTTCGCCGGCTGCCTCGACATCAACGCGTCCGAAAAGGCCGCGCGATTCATCCGCACCTGCGACTGCTTTAACATCCCGATCATCATGCTGGTCGACGTCCCGGGCTTCCTGCCTGGCACCGACCAGGAGTTCAACGGCATCATCCGCCGCGGCGCGAAGCTGCTGTACGCATACGGCGAGGCGACCGTCGCGAAGATCACCGTCATCACCCGCAAGGCCTACGGCGGCGCGTACTGCGTGATGGGTTCCAAGGACATGGGCTGCGACGTCAACGTCGCATGGCCGACCGCACAGATCGCCGTGATGGGTGCCTCGGGCGCCGTCGGATTCGTCTACCGGTCTCAGCTCAAGGAAGCCGCCAAGGAAGGCAAGGACGTCGACTCCCTGCGTCTGGAGCTGCAACAGGATTACGAGGACACCCTCGTCAATCCGTACGTTGCCGCCGAGCGGGGCTACGTCGACGCGGTCATCCCGCCGTCGCACACCCGCGGCTACATCTCGGCGGCGCTGCGCCTGCTGGAACGCAAGATCGTGCAGTTGCCGCCCAAGAAGCACGGCAACATCCCGCTCTGATCCGCGCTCCTTCCCAGACGAACGGACCACTCATGTCACAAGACGTCGACATCACCGAAGTCTCCGATCCCGACGACCTGACCATCGACTCCCCCGTCGTGACGTCGGTGCCCGAGATCAAGATCCTCAAGGGCAATCCCACCGACGAGGACCTGGCCGCACTGGTGACGGTGTTGGCAGGCAGCGGCGGCGGTTCCGCGGCGCCGGGCCCACAAGAACTGAACCGGTGGGGCCTTCCGGTGGACCAGCTGCGCTACTCGCTGATCAGCTGGCAGCGGATCACGCAGGTGGAACGCGCACACCTGCGGCGCTAGTGAGCCGCGCGCGTGGAGCGGGTGGGCCTTGACCCGGGTGGTGCTTGCCTCGGCCTCGCCGGGCCGGCGCAAGGTGCTTCGTCAGGCTGGCATCGATCCCCTCGTGGTCGTGTCCGGGGTGGACGAGGACGCAGTGACGGCCTCCCTTCCCGCCGGTTCGAGTCCCGCAGCAGTCACCACGGCGCTGGCGGTCGCGAAGGCGGAGGCCGTTGCGGCGGTGGTGGATCCGTCGGTCGCGGCGGACTGCGTGGTGATCGGTTGCGATTCGATGTTGTTTCGTGACGGCAGACTGTGGGGCAAGCCCGCGACCGAGGCTGCGGCGATGGAAGGGTGGCGTGAGATGGCCGGACGGGCGGGCCAGCTTCACACCGGTCACAGCGTACTTCGATTGCGCGACAACTTGATTGCGGGTCGGGCCGCCGATCATGCCGTTACGACCGTCCACTTCGGCAAGCCGTCGTCGGACGATCTGCTCGCGTACGTCCGCAGCGGTGAACCAGTTGCGGTGGCGGGTGGCTTCACCCTCGACGGCCTCGGCGGCTGGTTCGTCGACGGCGTTGACGGTGACCCGTCGGCAGTCATCGGAATCGGGCTGCCGTTGACCCGGCGGCTATTCGATCGGGTGGGCCTGTCGATCACCGACCTGTGGCGGGCGAACCCGGTCGCGCCCTGACGATCGACCGCAACGGCTACATCAGGTCGTTGAGAGGCACGTCGTCCCGGTGCTCGCGGTACCACGCCACAGTGCGCTCTAGCCCTTCGTCGAGTCCGGTCACCGGAGACCAGCCCAGCCCGCGCATCTTCGTGATGTCGGCGCAGCGACGCGGGGTTCCGCCGTATTTGATCTCGCCGGGGCGGATGTCGAGATCGACGCCCACGATGGTGCCGATGCGTTGCGCGAGGTCCGCGATGGAGACCTCCTCGTCGCTCCCGATGTGGTAGATCTCGCGGTGGCCGCCCTTGTCGTACATCGTGAGGATGCCCTCGACGACGTCGTCGACGTAGCAGAATGACCGTGTCTCCGTGCCGTCGCCCTGAATGTCGAACGGCGCCTTGCCTTCTGGGTGTTCCTCCTGGGCGGCGAGGGCACGCATGATGAACTGCGGCTCGACGTGCTTCCACCCCATGTTGGGCCCGAATACGTTGTGCGGCCGGAAGACCTGCACCTGCCGGTAGTGGTCGCGGCCGTAGTTGAAGGCGATCAGCTCGCTGACGATCTTCCCGCCGCCGTAGGAGTACCTGGGGTTGAGGCTGTCGGGCAGCATCAACGGGATGGTCTCGGGCGTCGGAATGATCGCAGGTGTCTGGTAGACCTCGGCGGTCGAGGCGAACACCAGGTCCGGGACACCCATTGCACGGCCGGCGTTCGCGACCGCCATCGCGCCGAGCATGCCGACCTCGAGGACGAGTTCGGGTTGGGTGTAGAAGTTCTCGGTGCCGTTGATGGCAGCGAGGTGCATGACGACCTCGGCGCCGACGAACGCCTTTTCCAGCGCGGCCTGGTCGCGCACGTCGCAGGTGTACAGGTCGACGTCGTCGGCGACTTCGACGAACCGGCTGGCATCCCCGCGCACCATGTTGTCGACCACGGCGACGTCCCAGCCGTCGCGCACCAGGCGCTTGACGAGGTAGGCGCCGATGAAGCCACCGCCTCCGGTGACGACCACGCGCTTACCCACGGAATGGCTCCGCGTCACCCACGGCGCCCGACTTGCCGACGGCGAAGTAGGAGTCGCCGAGTTCCGACGGCGGAAGGTGGCTGAAGTGGTTCCAGTAGTCGAAGACGAAGCCCTCGGGGTTCATGAATTCCTTCATGGCGCGCGGTGAGATGGTCTTCAGCGACGGATGGTTGTTGCCGATCACGACGACCGACGCACCGCTCACCGCGTCCCCTAGCCGGCTGAAGTTGCGCTCGTCGGGGAATTCGTTGGCCAGGACTTCATGCGGGGTGACCGGGTCGTAGACGCCGATCTCGGCCTCGGGGTGGGCCTTCTTCAGCGCGTCGAGCACCTTGATCGACATCGACCCGCGCAGGTCGCTTGTCTCGGGCAGGCCCTTGAACGCCATGCCCACCAGGTTGATCTTCAGTGGGCTGGGTAGCTCCCGGCGTTTGATCTCACTGCTGATGAACGCGACGGTCTCCTCGGGTTGACGCTCGTTGACGACTCGGCCCGCCGCGGTGATCTCCATGTCGATGCCGCGGCTGCGCGCGCTCTCCATCAGGATGTGCGGGTCCTTCTCGAGGCACGGTCCGCCAACGAGCCCGGGTAGCGGAATGTTCGTCCTGTCGTAACCGAGCTTGCCCGAGGAGATGACCTCGTGTGCGCTGACGCCGAACGCGTCGCACACCCGGGCGACCTCGTTGGCAAATGCGAACTGCACGTCGCGGAACGTGTTGCCGACGAGTTTCGCAATTTCGGCAGTTTCGACGCTGGAAACGAGAACGATCGAATTCGTGAGTTTGCGGAAGACCGCCGCGGCCCGGTCGGCGGTGGCCTGATCGTCGGCGCCCACGATTTGGGGTAGCTCGCGCAGTTCTTGCAATGCCTTGCCCTCGAGCGTGCGCTCGGGGCACATCGCAATGTCGAACGTCTTGCCGCTGGCCGCGAGGATCGGTGACACGACGTCGCGCGTCGTGCCGATCTTGACCGTCGAGCGGAGGATGACCAGTGCTCCGTCCTGCATGTTCGACGCGATGTCGCGGGCTGCGGCCTCGATCATGTCGACTCGCGCTACACCTTCAGACGACAGCGGCGTCCCCACGGTGATGATGTAGACCTCGCAGCTGAAGCTGTCGTCGAAGCCTTCGGCGGCGACCAGTTTCTTCGACTTGGTGACGCCGGAAAGTGCGTCGGGGAGGCCGGCCTCGGTGAAATGCGGAATTCCCTCGTTGGTCATATCGACGAGTTCGGACCGCTTTTCGACTCCGATGACCGAGTTACCCGCTTCGGCAAGCACGGTGGCCAGGGTGAGGCCTACATACCCAAGGCCCACGATTCCAATGTCATACTTTGCTGGCAAACCGCTCATTCCAGAGATTCTTACAGCAGTGGGGATGGCCTCGCCAACTTCAAACCGAGTATCAACCTGAGGTGGCGTGCCCGCATCTCGAGGTGGGTAGGCTCGCACTGTGCCATTGCCCCCGGACCCGCATCCGTCTCTCGCCGATTACGCTCACCCCGAGCGCCTGGTGACCGCCGACTGGTTGGCCGGCAACATCGGCAGGCCAGGGCTCGCCATCGTCGAGTCAGACGAGGACGTCCTCCTCTACGACACCGGGCACATCCCCGGTGCGGTCAAGATCGACTGGCACACCGACCTCAACGACGACCGCGTTCGCGATTACATCGACGGCGCGCAGTTCGCCGCGTTGATGGACCGCAAGGGCATCAGCCGCGACGACACCGTCGTCATCTACGGCGACAAGAGCAACTGGTGGGCGGCCTATGCCTTGTGGGTGTTCACGCTGTTCGGTCATCCGGACGTGCGGTTGCTCGACGGTGGCCGCGACCTCTGGGTGTCCAACGGTCGTGACACCAACCTCGACGTGCCGTCCAAGACGGCGACCGGATACCCCGTCGTCGAGCGCGAAGACGCTCCGATCCGCGCCTTCAAGGACGACGTTCTGAGCAACCTCGGACGCCAGCCCCTGATCGACGTCCGCTCCCCCATGGAGTACACGGGCGAGCGGACCCACATGCCCGACTACCCCGAAGAGGGCGCCTTGCGGGGCGGCCACATTCCGACGGCGACGTCGATCCCGTGGGCCAAGGCCGCCAGGGACAACGGACAGTTCCGTAGCCGGGCTGAACTCGACGAGCTGTACGACTTCCTGCAGCCCGAGGACGAGACGATCGTCTACTGCCGCATCGGTGAACGCTCGAGCCACACCTGGTTCGTGCTGACTCATCTGCTCGGCAAGGACGGCGTCCGCAACTACGACGGCTCGTGGACCGAGTGGGGAAACGCGGTGCGCGTTCCCGTCGCGGTCGGCTCCGATCCGGGTGAGGCGCCAGGACAGGCATGAGTGTCATGCCTGCCGCACTGGCGGAGGTGGTGTCGGACTTCGCCGACATGCAGGGCCAGGACAAGCTTCAGCTTTTGCTGGAATTTGCGAACGAACTGCCGCCAATCCCTGCCGAACTCGAAGAGTCCGCCATGGAACCGGTGCCGGAATGTCAGTCGCCGCTGTTCCTGCACGTGGACGCCACTGACCGCGCACGCGTCCGGCTGTACTTCAGTGCGCCGCCCGAGGCGCCGACGACGCGTGGCTTCGCGGCGATCCTGTCCGCCGGCCTCGACGAGCTCTCGGCCGACGAGATCCTCGCCGTGCCGGACGACTTCTACGCCGACCTTGGGCTTGCCAAGCTGATCAGCCCGCTGCGTCTCAGGGGCATGTCGGCGATGTTGACGCGCATCAAGCGTCGGCTCGGCCCGTCATAGATGTGGTCATCCGTGCCTCCCAGGGGTCGTACCGCCGGAGTGGCTCGCTAAGGCACGCGCCGACGTCGACGGTTTCCTCTCCCGGCACGGCGCCGGCGAAACCGCCGGAACGCCGTGTGCAACCGGCGAACCGGCTATCAGCCGCGACAGCCAGCTGGCCGAACATACCTACTCACCAGTAGGGGACCGGCGCGCCGACGACCCTAGCGCGCCGCTTAAACTGCCTCCGATACATTCTTAAAGAGGTTTCTTAGAGAACATGCCATCAGGAGGCGCAGTGCCAAGTCACGCCAGCTCGAAGATCGCCAAGGTGCTCGTCGCCAACCGGGGCGAAATCGCCGTGCGAGTGATCAGGGCGGCCAAGGACGCGGGGCTCGCTAGCGTGGCCGTGTACGCCGAACCCGATGCCGACGCACCGCACGTCCGGCTCGCAGACGAAGCCTTCGCCCTCGGCGGCCAAACCTCGGCCGAGTCTTACCTCGACTTCGCCAAGATCCTCGACGCCGCGCAGAAGTCGGGCGCCAACGCCATCCACCCCGGATACGGGTTCCTCTCGGAGAACGCCGACTTCGCCCAGGCCGTGCTCGACGCCGGGCTGATCTGGATCGGGCCGAGCCCGCAGTCGATCCGCGACCTCGGCGACAAGGTCACCGCACGCCACATCGCCGCCAAGGCGAACGCACCACTGGTCCCCGGCACCTCCGATCCGGTCAAGGACGCCGACGAGATCCTGGCCTTTGCCAATGAGTTCGGCCTTCCGATCGCGATCAAGGCTGCCTTCGGCGGCGGCGGCCGCGGCATGAAGGTCGCGCGCACCATCGAAGAGATCCCCGAACTGTTCGACTCCGCCACCCGTGAGGCCGTGTCCGCCTTCGGCCGCGGCGAGTGCTTCGTCGAGCGCTACCTGGACAAGCCGCGGCACGTCGAGGCACAGGTCATCGCCGACACCCATGGCAACGTCGTCGTGGCGGGCACCCGGGACTGCTCGCTGCAGCGCCGCTTCCAGAAGCTGGTGGAAGAAGCGCCGGCGCCCTTCTTGACCGACGCGCAGCGCAAGGAAATCCACGAGTCCGCCAAGCGCATCTGCAAGGAAGCCGGCTACTACGGCGCGGGCACCGTCGAATACCTGGTCGGCCAGGACGGTCTGATCTCGTTCCTCGAGGTCAACACCCGGCTGCAGGTCGAACACCCGGTGACCGAGGAGACCTCGGGCATCGACCTGGTCCGCCAGCAGTTCCGGATCGCCAACGGCGAGGCCCTCGACATCACCGAGGATCCGACTCCCCGCGGTCACTCCTTCGAGTTCCGCATCAACGGCGAGGACGCCGGCCGCGGCTTCCTGCCCGCGCCGGGACCCGTCACGCTGTTCGACCCGCCGACCGGCCCCGGTGTCCGCCTGGACTCCGGTGTCGAGACCGGCTCGGTCATCGGCGGCCAGTTCGACTCGATGCTCGCCAAGCTGATCGTCACCGGCGCCACCCGCGACGAGGCCCTGGACCGGTCGCGTCGGGCGCTGGCCGAGTTCACCGTCGAGGGCCTGGCGACGGTCATCCCGTTCCACCGCGCCGTCGTGTCCGATCCCGCCTTCATCGGCGACGAGAACGGGTTCACTGTCCACACGCGGTGGATCGAGACCGAGTGGGACAACACGGTCGAGCCGTTTACCTCCGGCGCACCGCTTGACGAAGAGGACACCCTGCCCCGGCAGAAGGTGGTCGTCGAGGTCGGCGGTCGCCGCGTCGAGGTGTCGCTGCCCGGAGACCTCGCCATCGGCGGCGGAGGTGGCGGCGCCGCACCCGGTGCCATCCGCAAGAAGCCCAAGCCGCGCAAGCGTGGCGCCGCTGGCGGAGCCGCGGCCTCCGGTGACGCGGTCACCGCGCCGATGCAGGGAACCGTCGTCAAGGTTGCCGTCGAAGAGGGTCAGCAGGTTTCGGCCGGCGACCTCGTCGCGGTGCTCGAGGCCATGAAGATGGAGAACCCGGTGACCGCCCACAAGGACGGCACGATCACCGGCCTCGCCGTCGAGGCGGGTGCCGCCGTCACGCAGGGCACCGTGCTCGCCGAGATCAAGGACTGAGAACCCGCCGAGTGGCCACGTGCTGCACGCTCCCTCGCGATATGCGTGCAGTGAGTGGCCACTCGACCGGTTGACACCATCATGGAACCCGTCGAAATCAACAACGGCACGTGGTACCTGCGCGGGCTGCGCTACGACGACCGCGTCGACGACCGCCCCGAGCTCGCCGACCTCGGTGAGACCGACCTCGACTACGTCCACGACGCCGCCGACGGCTGGGCCGACGACAGCATGTACACCTGGGCGGTGTGCGAACCCTCGACGGGTGAACTGCTCGCCGAGATCACCCTGAATCCGAAGACCGGGTTCATGCAGAGCAGGGCGCGACCCGGCCACGAGGACGCGGCGGCGATGTCCGAGGACACCGTTCGGCGCTACGCCTCGGAGGTGCTCAACATCCGGGTCCACACGTGAGCGCACCCCGACATGCGCCCAAGGTCGTCACCGTCACCGGCGCCGCCGGCCAGATCGGCTACGCCGCCCTCTTTCGCATCGGTGCGGGCGCACTGCTGGGCCGTGACGTCCCGGTGACGCTGCGGCTGCTGGAACTGCCGTCGGCGATCCGGGCGGCCGAGGGCGTGGTGATGGAGCTCGTCGACAGTGCCTTCGACCTGCTGGTCGACGTCGAGATCCACGACGATCCCGTCCGCGCCTTCGACGGCGTCGACGTGGCGTTGCTGGTCGGCGCCAAGCCCCGCAGCAAGGGCATGGAACGCGCCGACCTGCTGGCCGCCAACGCCGCGATCTTCGCCGACGCGGGACGGGCCCTCAACGCCGGCGCGTCGTCCGACGTCCGGGTCGTGGTGGTCGGCAATCCCGCCAACACCAACGCCCTGGTCGCCTCCGCCCACGCACCCGACGTGCCTGCGGAACGCTTCACCGCGCTGACGCGTCTGGACCACAACCGCGCCGTCGCCGCGCTTGCCGCCCATGCGGGCGTGCACGTCACCGACGTCTCTCGGGTGACGGTGTGGGGCAACCACTCCCCGAGCATGTATCCCGACATCTTCCACGCCGTCGTCGGCGGTCGGCCCGGCGCCGAGTTCGCCGCCGACACCGATTGGCTGACAACGGATTTCATCCCCACCGTCGCCACCCGCGGTACCGCGATCATCGAGGCCCGTGGGACGTCGTCCGCCGCGTCGGCGGCCAACGCCGCCATCGACCACGTCCGCGACTGGGTAGACGGCACGGACGCCGACGACTGGACGTCGGTCGCCTTGCCCTCACCGGGTGTGTACGGCATCCCAGAGGGCATCGTGACGTCGCTGCCGGTGCGCGCGGTCGACGGTGCCTGGCGCGTCGTCGAGGGCCTCGAGATCAACGAGTTCTCCCGGGCGCGCATCGACGCGTCGGTGGCCGAACTGGAATCCGAGCGCGCGGCCGTCGCCGCGCTCGGTCTGCTCTAGCCTCTGGAGTTCGCGGTCCGGAAGGCGTCGACGGCGTCGAACGGCAGCGGCCCCCTGCTGCCAACGCGGAAGCCGTTGTCGTTGCACCAGTCCCGGATCTGCACGCGCTCTTGGCCGCTGACCTGTTTGCGCCACGGGTCGACGCGGGCCAGATGGCGTCGCTGCGGCGCCCGCACCCGTCGGCCCGATTGAGCCCACTCCCCCAGCGTCCGGCGAAGCTCCGCGGCGTTCACCGCCGACAGGTCGATCAAGTACACCTGACCGTCTATGCCGAATTCGACGGATTCGTCGGCTGGCGTGCCGTCGACCGCGTCCACCCCAATGCACTTCTTCTTACCCATGGCCGATGCCCCCCTTACCCATGGCAGAAACTCCCCATTCCTGCGTACTGAGGTGTATACCACCATCGCGTCAAGGTTCGTCGACGTCCAGCCCGGTCGCGAGGTCTCCGCACTCGACGAAGACCACTCCCCGACTCCCCATCAGGAAGGTGCGGGCGCCTTCGTCGCCGTGCAGCGTCGCCGCCAGCGCGGCCCGGTGCCGTCGTGCGACCGCCACGGGGTGGCCAGGACGGCCGCCGTAGGTCGCGCGGGCCAACCCCGAGCTCGACGACACCGCCGCGCCGACGACGCGGGTGACCACGTCGGCGCCGACGTCGGGGGTGTCGACGAGATGCAGGACCACCAGCTCGGCCTCGCCCGCAGCGTCCAGCCCGGCGCGCAGCGACGCACTCATTCCGGTCGCCCAGTCCTCGGCCAACACCGCGCGGGCCGGTAGCGGGACGTCGACCACCGCGGCGCCCAGTACCACCACGACGTCGTCGCACCCGCCGTTCGCCAGCGCCTCGACCGCGACGCGCAGCCACTCTCCTTGCCGCGCAAGCACTTTGGGTATGCCATAGCGCGTACCGGCGCCAGCAGCCAGCAGGACGCCGACGACGGAGTGGGCTCTCGACATGCGAACAGTCTCAACCTGGTCGATTCTTGAGCTGTGTCCACCCCAAGGTCGGCTCCGCCACTCACCACCAAGAAGCGCGTGCACCCGGTCGACGAGGTGCTTCCGCTGCCCAAACTCGCGACCTACGGGTTCCAGCACGTCGTCGCGTTCTACGCGGGCGCGGTGCTGGTGCCGATCATCATCGCCGGCGCCATCGACCTTCCTGCGGATCAACTGGTCAAGCTCATCACGGCCGACCTTTTCACCTGCGGGATAGCGTCGATCATCCAGGCCGTCGGGTTCTGGAAGATCGGTGTGCGCCTTCCGCTCCTGCAGGGCGTGACGTTCGCCGGCGTTTCCCCGATCATCGCGATCGGGCTCGCCAACGGTGGCGGCGCCCCGAGCCTGCTGTACGTCTACGGCGCAGTGATCGTCGCGGGCGTGTTCACGTTCCTGATCGCGCCGATCTTCATCAAGCTGCTGAGATTCTTCCCGCCCGTGGTGACCGGCACGCTCATCACCATCATCGGGTTGTGTCTGGTGCCCGTCGGCGCGCTGGACGCGGTCACCAATCCCGCCACGCACCAACCCGATCCGACCAACATCCGGTGGTTCCTCTACGCGTTGGGCACCATCGCGATCATCGTCGGCATCCAGCGCCTGTTCCGTGGATTCCTGGCGACCATCGCGGTGCTGCTCGGTCTCGTCATCGGCTGCACGGTTGCCTACGCGCTCGGCGACATGACCTTCGACAAGGTCGCAGAGGCGTCGGCGTTCGGCTTCACGCCGCCGTTCCTGTTCGGGTTGCCCAAGTTCGACTTCGTCGCGTGTCTCACGATGATCATCGTCCTGCTGATCACCGCGGTCGAGTCGACCGGCAGCACCATCGCGACCGGCGAGATCGTCGGCAAGCGCGTCAAGGCCTCCGACATCGGAAACGTGCTCAGGGCCGACGGCGTGGCCACCACGATCGGCGGCATCTTCAACTCGTTCCCCTACACCGCGTTCTCGGAGAACGTCGGCCTGGTGCGCCTCACGGGCGTCAAGAGCCGGTGGGTGGTAGCCGCAGCCGGCGTCATCATGATCATCCTGGGTTTTCTGCCCAAGGTGGCTGCGGTCGTCGCGTCGATCCCCAATCCGGTGCTTGGCGGCGCCGCGCTGACGCTGTTCGCCACCGTCGCCGTCGTCGGCATCCAGACACTCGGCAAGGTCGACTTCACCGATCACCGCAACCTCATCATCGTCACGACCAGTCTCGCTCTCGCACTGTGGGTGACGACCTATCCCGACATCGCCAAGGCGATGCCGACGGGCCTGAACCTGATCTTCGGCAGCGGCATCAGCATCGGAGCAGTCGCCGCGATCGTGCTCAACATCGTGTTCTTCCACACCGGTTCTCGCGGCCCGCGGGTGGCCGGCGGCGGTTCGATCACGCTCGACGAGGTGAACTCGATGACGAAGGAGCGTTTCACGGAGGTGTTCGGCCACGTGGTTCAGGACGTGTCGTGGGCCGTCGACCGGGCGCTCGATCAGCGGCCGTTCGCCGACACGACAGCGCTGCGGGAGGCCTTCCAGGACGCCGTGCTGACGGGCACCTCCGAGCAACAGACCGAGCTGCTCAACGCCTTTCACGACCTCGGCGCCGAGGACGAGACGGGGCACGCGTTGGCCGTCGACCACGTCGCGCTGTCGAATCTCGATGAGGACGACCACAATGACGTCGTGGACCTGGCCGCCGCGTACCGCGAGCACTTCGGCTTCCCGTTGATCATCTGTGCCCGTGAAACCGAGCGCTTCGACCGGGTCCTGAGGAACGGGTGGTCGAGGATCGACAACTCCCCGGCCGCGGAACGCGCGTTCGCCCTCATCGAGATCGCCAAGATCGCGAACTACCGCTTCGACGACCTGGTCGCCGACGCGAATCCCATTGCGGCGGCCCGGTTCAACCGGCTCAACGAATTGCAGTAGATGCCAACTCAGGGAGCCCTGGGCTTGGACGGCTTCACCCGGCTGACGGCACGCCAGCAGATGAACGTGTTGTTCGGTGTGTGCTCGTCGCCCATCTGGGCCAGACGGGTCCTCGCTGGCGGGCCCTTTCACGACGTCGACGCGCTGCTGGATCGCGCCGACCGGGTGCTTGCCGAACTTCCGGACGCCGAGATCGACGCGGCCCTCGACGGTCACCCGCGGATTGGCGCCAAGGCCGACAACGCATCCTCGGCGCGAGAGCAGGCGGCGGTGGTGACGGCCGCGGATTCCGTCAAGGCCGAATTGGCGCTCAGGAACGCCGAATACGACGAGAAGTTCGGCTACGTCTACCTGGTGTGTGCCAGCGGGCGCTCGGCGGACGAGCTGCTCGCCATCCTCGTCGACCGCCTCGACAACGATCCCGAGACCGAGCGTCGGGTGATGCGCAGCGAGCTGGCCAAGATCAACCGGCTTCGGCTGGAGCGGCTGCTGAGTGAGCCCACGTGACGGCCCCACTCCCGCCGCGAACAGTCCGCAAGCGGCTCCAGCAAATGGCCCTCGATTACGCCGAAACAGGGCCGTTTGCGTCTGCTCGCGGGAGAGGGTGACCACATGAGCCTCTCCACTCACGTCCTCGACGCCACGTCAGGCCGACCCGCCGCCGGCGTCACCGTGACCCTCGCCGACCGTCTTGGCGAGCCGCTGACCGTCGGGACCACCGACGCCGACGGGCGCATCGCCCAGTTGGGTGACGACCTGCCCGCCGGGGTGTACCGACTGCACTTCGACACGGGCGCGTACTTCGCCGCGCGGGACGTCCCGACGTTCTACCCCGAGGTGATCGTCACGTTCGAAATCACCGACGCGGGAAGCAAATACCACGTCCCGGTGCTGCTCTCGCCGTATGCCTATTCCACCTACCGAGGGAGTTGAGCGGTGTCCAAGATCATTCTGGGCGGCAACCAGTACGGCAAGGCCGAGACCCGGGTCGTCAGGATCTACCGCGACACCCCGCGCCACGAAATCCACGACGTCAACGTAACCACCTGTCTGCGTGGCGATTTCAGTGCCGCCCACTTGGCAGGCGATCAGTCAAAGGTGCTTCCCACCGACACCCAGAAGCAGACGGCGTACGCCTACGCCAAGGAGAAGGGACTGTTGTCCGTCGAGGACTACGGCCTGGCCCTTGCCAGGCACTTCGTCGCCGACGTAGAGCCGGTGGACGGCGCGCGAATCGAGATCGAGGAGTACGCCTGGGAGCGCGCGATCGTCGACGGCGCCGAGCACGACCACACGTGGGTCCGCAAGGGCCAGGAGGTTCGGACTGCCGCGATCACCGTCGACGCGGAGGGCGAAACGGTCGTCGGCGGCCTGAAGGACATGGTCATCCTGAAGTCGACGGGTTCGGAGTTCTCCGGGTTCCTCACCGATCCCTATACCGTCCTCGAGCCGACGCACGACCGGGTGATGGCGACGTCGCTCGTCGCCCAGTGGCGGTTCACCTCCACCGACGTCGACTGGGAGTCCACCTACGTCGGCATCAAGGCCCACCTGGTCAAGCAGTTCGCCGTGGTGCAGTCACTTGCCTTGCAGCAGACGCTGTTCGAGATGGGCAAGGCCGTGCTGGAGGCGTACCCGTTCATCGCGGAGGTCCGGTTGTCGGCCCCGAACAAGCACCACTTCGTCTACGATTTGTCGCCGTTCGGAGTGACGAACGACAACGAGGTGTTCAACGCCGACGACCGCCCGTACGGACTCATCCAGGCCACCGTCATCCGCGACGACGCTCCCCCCGCAGGAGCGGCGTGGGACCCCTACCGCGGCTGGCTGTCCTGAGGCTCTACTCGAGCTGATCCCGCAGGCGCGTCAGCGATTTCGCGAGCAACCGCGACACGTGCATCTGCGAGATGCCGACCCGCTCCGCGATCTGCGTCTGCGTCATCGATTCGAAGAAGCGCAGCAGCAGCACTTGACGCTCTCGCTCCGGAAGGCTTGCTAGCAAGGGCCGCAACGACTCTCGGTTCTCGATCTGGTCGAGGTTGAGGTCGACGTCTCCAAGGGTGTCGGCAATGGCGGGGGCCTCTTCGGTTCCGCCACCAGCCCCGTCGATGGACAGCGTGTTGTAGGAGCTGCCCGCCACGAGGCCCTCGACGATCTCATCGCGGTCCATCTCGAGTTCGGCCGCGAGCTCCGAGGGGGTGGGAGCACGGCCGAGCTTCTGCGACAGCTCGGCGGTCGCCGCGCCGAGCCGCAGGTGAAGTTCCTTGAGGCGCCGCGGCACCTTGACCGACCAACTGTTGTCGCGGAAGTGGCGCCGAACCTCGCCCATGATGGTGGGCACTGCGAAGGACACGAAGTCCGATCCGGCGTCCACGTTGAAGCGGATGACCGCGTTCACCAAGCCGACGCGTGCCACCTGAACCAGGTCGTCGCGTGGCTCGCCGCGGCCGTCGAAACGGCGGGCGATGTGGTCGGCAAGCGGCAGACACCGTTCCACGATCGAGTCGCGCTGGCGCAAGAACTTTGCCGAGCCCTCTTCGAGCCCTTGCAACGTGCGGAACATGTCGACCACGTCCGCGTATTCAGAGTTCGACCGTGACGTCGAACCCCGGGAGGACGACGTCACCTCAGCGAGCTCGCTCGTCTCGTCGTCATGGAGATGCCGAAGATGTGTGAGTCTTCGGGGCCATGGCCGTCGTGGAAGGTGCTGACGTCGTCGGTCAAGGAACTGAGTACGTGCCAGCTGAAGCTGCCGGGCACGACGATGTCGGGTGACGAACACGCCGTCGACACGTCGACCACCAACTGTTCTTCGAGCGGATGCACGACCAAGACGAGGGTGGCGTCCGACGTCGCGGATCGGATCAGGCGCGTGCACGCCTCGTCCACCGCCAGCCGAAGGTCTGCCACGCTGTCGAAGTCGAGGTC
>Ga0247732_10000605_pt1 | contig 16408 bp, 16 predicted proteins | sample UWRJL163409C2_FD_180940 | JGI IMG/M metagenome (GOLD analysis project Ga0247732, IMG submission 180940) | Plant litter microbial communities from Arlington Agricultural Research Station in Wisconsin, United States - UWRJ-L163-409C-2 | ecosystem: Environmental > Terrestrial > Plant litter >...
GATGCCAGTCGTCGCCGCGCTCGAGGTCGAGCAGCCGGTCGCCGTCGATGTTGACGCCGGTGGCCAGCGCGAGGCGTCGCACCGGGTCGAGCAGCACCGAGAAATGCGTGTAGGTCAGGAGGCGCAGGGTGCGGGCGGCGGTCGGCCCCGGCAGCGCCACGGGCAGCTCGAGAAAGTGCGGGTCGTAGCCGGAAGGGTCAGCGCTCATGCCAGAACGGTAACGCCGACGACCGTCATATGCCCTATTTCCCGAGCATCCGGTGGCCGCTAATCTGACCTGCAGAATAGAGAACAGGAGCATGCCCATGTCGACCCTGGCCGTGGACTCGCCACCCGCAGTGACGCACGCGCACCACCGCCACGGCTGGTGGTGGAAGACGCTGATCGCGGGGCTCGTGCTCTGGATCATCACGATCGTGGTGACGGCGCTGACCAAGAACACCAATCTGATCCCCACGCTGATTCTGCTCGGCAGCTTCTTGGTGCCGTTCTGCGTGGTGCTGTTCGTGGTGGAGCGCATCCGCGGCAATATCAGCGTTCTGCAGCTGGTGCTCGCCTTCTTCATCGGTGGCATCTGCGGAGTGCTCGCGGCCTCGCTACTCGAGTCGGGGCTCAATCAGAAGAGCGTCTTCCTCTACCTGCTGGTGGGCGTGATCGAAGAACTGGTCAAGGCCGTCATCCTGGTGGTCGTCGGCTGGCGGGTGGTGCCGAAGACCGCCATGCAGGGTGCACTGCTCGGCGCCACCGTCGGTGCCGGATTCGCCGCCTTCGAGTCGGCCGGGTACGCCTTCAACTCCGTGATCACCGCCCAGGGTCTCGACCTGGTGTCGCTGCTGCAGACCGAGGTGCTGCGCGCCATCCTCGCCCCGATCGGACATGTGCTCTGGACGGCCATCATCGGCGCGGTGATCTTCGGGGCGTCACGTACCCACGAGAAGTACCGCTGGTCGTGGTGGATCGTGGTGGCCTACGCCGGCTCGGTCGTGCTGCACGCGCTGTGGGACTCGATGAGCGAGATCACCACCCTGCTCGCCCTGATCTTCACCGGAAACGCCTCGGCGCTGCTGACCGACCGGCTCACCTCCGAGGCGGCGGCCTCGGTGCAGGCACTCGCGACGGTGCTCTACATCGTGGGGGTGGCGGTGCTGGGCCTCGCCGGAGTGCTTGCGCTGTTCCTCATCCTGCGGCACGCTGCCAAGCGCGACCGCAACCAGCTGCTCGGCTCGGGTGCTCCGCTGGGCTAGTCGACCAACGCGGGCTCGGCGATCGTCGTCTTCTGCAGGCGCTGCGCGCGCGCCCAGACGAAGAACCCGACCAGCGTGAACACCCCGTAGAAGATGTACATGAAGGCGGAGGCGTAGTACCCGGCGCCGAGCAGAAGCGGCACGCCGACGATGTCGACGGCCACCCAGATCAGCCAGAATTCGACCCAGCCCTTCGCCATGCCGTAGGTGGCGAGCAGCGAGCCCATGAAGATCCACGCGTCCGACCAGACCGGCTCGTACGATCCGAGCGCCGTGAACAGCGGCGTGAGCGCGGCCGTTCCGCCCACCATCGCCAGCACCAGGATGATGCGGGTGCGCCATCCCGCCCAGTGCGGTTGCACGGCGGGTCGATGCTCGTCTTTCGCGTGCTGCCAGCGGTACCAGCCGTAGATCGAGACGGCGATGAACAGCACCTGTCGGCCCGCCTGACCGTAGAGGTTGCTGTGGTTCGGGGTGTCGAAAACGGCACCGAGAAAGACGGTGAACAGCAGCGCGTTGCCGACGATGCCGACCGGCCAGGCCCAGATCCTGCGGCGCATCCCGCCGAGCGCGCTGGCGAGGCCGAAGGCGTTGCCGATGACCTCCCGCCAGAGCACGTGCTGCTGCCCGATCACGAATTGCGCGTCGAACAGCCAGGCGAAGAAGGCCATGTCACTCCAGGGGTGTCGGGCGGCGGGTGCGCGCGCCAGACTACACAACACGGTGCGGCGGCGCGTCATTCCACGGCCGCGGGCGGGGATGGGGCGCCCGCTCAGCAGTGCGGCAGGGTGTTCGCTCCGCGCTGTAGACCGTCGAACCAGTCGAGGAGGCGGGGGAGCGCGCGGTAGGCGATGGTCGCGTGCGTCGTGTCGGGGTAGGTGAAGTAGGAGACCGTCGTGCCGATCGAGCACTCGTGCGTCACGAAGGCGTCCGTCGCGGTCGGCACGACGAGGGTGTCTGCCGCACCCTGCGCGACGAAGACCGGCACGTCGATCGGCACTGCCCCGGGCGTGTTGGACTGGAGCAGCGATGCCCAGGGCTGCGTGGTGGCGGGGTCTGCCGCCAGGTATCCGCCGACCAGCGGTCTGGCGATGGCGTGGATCTGGCTGTTCTGCCCCAGAAGGCAGAGCTTCGCCATCGAGGGCGTTGCGGCGACGCCCGCCGGAGTCAGGATGCCGTCGAGCCGAGCGCCCGGAACGGACGGGCCATAGACCTTCGCATACGCGTCGAAGGCGTAGGACGCGATGGTGACTCCTGCGAGCCCGGTGATGTCGTCGTTCAGCAACTGCGCGAGATTGGTGGCGGGAGCGGCGACCCCGACCCCGAGCAGGTCGAACTCGGGGGCATAGGTGGCCGCGGACTGTGCCGCGAACAGGGCCGCATGCCCGCCCTGCGAGTGGCCCCAGAGCAGCAGCCGATCGCTTGCGCCGGTGAGCTTCTTCGCGACCCGGGCGATGTCGAGCACGCTGTTGCCCTCGCTCGTGCCAATCAGGTACGAGTTCGGCGCAGCGAGCCCCATGCCGGGGTAGTCGGTGGCGGCGACGACATAGCCGCGCTTCAGCAGGTCATTCACGCCCTCGATCGTGGAAAACGGGGCGAATCCCACGGACGGTGCGCACCGCGCGGCGGCACCGGTGGTGGGGTGACCCCAGGAGACGACGGTGCGGGGGCGGGGAGCCGACCCGGCGGGCGCGATGATGACACCGGAGACGAGGATGTCGCTGCCGAGAACATCCGTCGAATGGTAGAGCACTCGCCACGCCCTGGTGCCCGCCGGGGCGCTCGGTATCGGAGCGGATCGGTACAGGCTGCCCGGTGCCCTCTCGGGCACGGTCGCCGGAACCGCATAGAACGGCGCGCTGGTCTCCTTCTCGATGACGCCGTCGACGCCCTCACGAACGAGCTGCCAGCCGGAGCCGGCGAGCACGATCGCGATGGTGAAGCCCAGCGCGAGGGCGACCACCGTCAGCGTTCGCCTCGCGCCCATTCCACTCCCTCGCCTCGGGAGCCAGAGTAGCGTTCGCGCTAGTCGGGCGCGCCACCCGATGCGGTGTCTTCTTCGGTCTCCGCATCCTGCGTGTTCTGCGGTTCGGTCTCGTCCTGCGACTTCTTCTCGGTCATCATCTTCTCCTTCTCTGGGGGTGGCAGATCACGGGTTCGGCATGCCGCCGTTGACGTTGAGCGTCTCGCCGATCACATAGCTCGACTCGGGCGAGGCGAGAAAGACGTAGGCGGGCGCCAGCTCCGCAGGCTGTCCGGCACGGCCGAGCGGGGTCTGCTCGCCGAAGTCCGGCAGTGCCGAGGGCGGCTGCCCACCGGCGGCCTGCAGCGGTGTCCAGATCGGTCCGGGGGCAACCACGTTGACGCGGATGCCCTTCGGTGCGAGCTGCTGCGCAAGAGCCTTCGAGAAGGTGTTGATGGCCGCCTTCGTGGTGGCGTAGTCGACCAGGTTCTCCGAGGGTGCGTACGCCTGGATCGAACTGGTGTTGATGATCGTCGCCCCGGCACCGAGATGCGGCAGTGCCGCCTTGGTGATCCAGAACATCGCATAGATGTTGGTGCGCATGGTCTCGTCGAACTGCTCGTCGGAGATCTCCTCCAGAGAGTCGCGATTCTGCTGCTTGCCGGCGTTGTTGACCAGGATGTCGAGGCCACCGAGCGCGTCGACCGTATCGGCCACGAGCTGCCGGCAGTACGCAGCGTCGCCCACGTCGCCGGGGAGGAGCACCGCCGTGCGCCCGGCCTGCTCGACCAGGTCGGCGATGCGCTGTGCATCGCTGTGTTCTTCGGGAAGGTAGCTGATCGCGACATCCGCCCCCTCCCGGGCGAAGGCGATCGCCACTGCCGCGCCGATTCCCGAGTCGCCGCCGGTGACCAGGGCCTTGCGCCCGGTCAGTCGTCCGGTGCCGCGGTACGACGTCTCACCGTGGTCTGCGGTCGGGGTCAGGTCGCTGTCGAGCCCGGGGCCGTCGAGGCTCTGTTCGGGCGCGTCGAGGGTCGGATAGCGCGTGACGGGGTTGTCGAAGCTGTACTGGTCGGTCATGCAGCGCACCGTACGCGCCGTGCGGCCGCGGAAGAGGGGGTTGACTAGCGGCGGGATCGACCCGTGCGGCGGATCTTCTCGGCCTCGGCGATCTCCTCGCGACGCTTCAGCACGTTGCGATCGCTCACCTCGGTGTCGCGCGGAGTCACGAAGATCTTCTCGTCGGCGTCGACGCCGCGCTCCAATTCGCGAGCTCGCTCGAACTGCACGTCGAACTCGGCCCCGCAGAGCAACGTGAGATTGGCGATCCAGATCCAGATCAGCACCACGACGATGCCCGCGAAGACGCTGTAGGTGCGGTCGTAGTGAGCGAAATTGGCGACGTAGAAGGCGAAGGCGAGCGACACCAGCACGAGCACGATGACCGCACCCATCGCGCCGGCGCTGGTCACGCGGAAGCCGGGGCGTCGCGCGTTCGGGGTGACGTAGTAGAGGATCGCCACGGTGAAGACGACAGCGAATACCAGCGCGGGCCACTTGACGATCGTGAGCACGAGGCTCGGTGCCGAGCTCAGCCCGAGCGCCTGCGAGATCCCGTCTGCCACCGGTTCGGTGATGGCGAGAGCGGCGACGGTGATCGCGCCGAGGATGAGCACGACCAGCGCGATGAGGATGGAGTACGGCTTGAGCTTCCACAGCGGTCTGCCCTCGGGCAGTTCGTAGATGCGATTCATCGCCCGACCGAACGCGCTGACGTACGACGAGGTCGCCCAGATCGAGATGAAGATACCGGCGACGAGTGCGTAGCCGACGGAGGGCGAGGCGGCGAAGGTCTCCAGCGGGTCTTTGAGCATCGCGATCGCCGAATCGGGTGCCACGTCGTGCACAGTGGCGAGGATGGTCGCCACCGACGACCTGCCGCTGCCGGCGATCGCCAGAATAGAGATCAACACCACCATCGACGGTGCCAGAGCGAGCGCCGCGAAATACGTGAGTGCCGCGGCGCCGTCCGGCAGCTGGTGCGCGACGAATCCGCGGCTGAACGACCGGAGCACGAGCTTCCAGGCCGGTCGAGTCAGGCGCAGGCCGGCCGCGGAATTGGATCTGGCCATCCGTGCCTCTCGGGTTCTGGCATGGGCCAGGGGGCGATTACTTCTTCTTCTGCTCGTCTTCGAGGGAACGCTTGTATGCGCGCTCCGCCTTGATGCGGGCATTCTCTTCCATGACCTGAGCGTGCGTTGCCCGCTCCTGCACCAGCCAGGCCGGGGGCGCCTGCAGCAGTGCGCTGATCTGCTCCGTGGTCATGACGTCGTCGACGCCGCTGCGGGCGAGCCCGGAGTTGGAGATGCCGAGCTTGTGCGCCACGACATCGCGCGGGTGCGGGCCGTTCTTGCGCAGCTCCACCAGCCACTCGGGCGGGTTGGCGTTCAGCTCGTTGAACTGCTCGCGGGTGACCGACGACTCCTGGAATTCCGCGGGGGTCGCGGGCAGGTAGACCCCGAGCTTCTGGGCGGCCGTTGCGGCCTTCATGGTCTGGGGGGATTTCGCCGACGTCATCCCACCAGCGTAGCCTGAGAGCCCTGTCGGCCCGCCGGGACGGCCAGGCTGGAGGACCGGATGGATGCCGAGCGCTTCACGATCGCGTTCGTGGCAGGTGTCACGCTCACCAGGTGGACGTCCGCATGGCAGGAGCGGCACGCATCCGTTCCCCTCGGTTTCGTACCCACGCTGGAGGGCGATCAGCTCGACGCGCTGCGGTCAGGTGAGGCAGACATTGCCTTCGTGCGGCTGCCCATCGAGTCGGAGGGCCTCAGCGTGATTCCGTTGTACGCAGAGCAGCCGATGGTGGTCGTGCAGAAGGGCCACCTCTTCGAGGCGATGGATGCCGTCACACTCGCCGACCTCGACGGAGAGGTGCGCGTCGACGAGAGCCTCACGCCAGCGGATGCCGTGGAGCTGGTGGCCGCGGCCGGCGGCGTCGTGCTGCTTCCGCAGTCGGTGGCGCGGCTGACCGCCCGCAAAGACGTCGTGGCGCGGCCGGTATCCGACGCCGCCGAGACCCGGATCGCGCTGGTCTGGCGAGCCGACGACACGACGCCCGAGATCGAGGAGTTCGTCGGCATCGTGCGCGGGCGTACCGCCAACAGCTCGCGCTCGGCCCAGCCGGAACCGGTCGCGCCGAAGAAGGCGCCGCCGAAGCCCGCGACCAAGAAGGCCAAGCCGATCACCGGCCGCACCCGGCCGCGCAAGCCGCGACGCCGCTGAGCCGCGGGCCGCGCAGCCGCGACGCCGCTGAGCCGCGCTGGGTCCGTCTGTGCCGACCAGGGGTCGTCCGTCGACAGGACGAGATCGCAAAATCGTCCGCCAACAGGACTGATTCGGGAGTGTCGGCGTCGCGGACCTGTTGGCTGCAGCTCGGCCCGGGCTGACCTCGCATCACGCCCCACCCCTTTCGAAATGACGGGGATTCTGCGAGAACGCGCCTGGATCCCAACGAATTGCTCCGAGATTGCAATTTCCCCGTCATTTCGGAAAGCGGGGGCGGGGGGCGGCTGGTCGGATAGCGGGGGGGGGGGGCGGCTGGTCGGGGGCCGAGCAGGGCGGCCGGCAGCGCTACTCGACCGGCGCGGCGACGGCCCGACGGCTGCGCCACCAGGTGACCACACCGGCGATGATCCCGGCCAGGATGAACGCCCCACCGATGGCGTAGGCCGCCGACTTCACCGCCGGGATGCTCGCCGCGAAATACCCGGTCACGGTGAGCAGCACTCCCCAGGCGAGCGCGCCGACGATGTTCGCGGTGACGAACCGCATGTAGTGCATGCGGGCGATGCCTGCCACCGGCGGCACGAACACCCGACCCCACGGGATGAACCGTGCCACCACCACCGCCCACCAGCCGAGTGCCGCATAGAAGCGTTCGGCCCGGGCGACGCCCCGCTGAATCCACGGGCCGCGGCGGCGATCGAGATAGGGCCTTCCGTACCGGCGCCCGAGCAGGAAGCCCACCTGGTCACCGAGGAAGGCGGCGATGCCGACGCCGATCGCCAGCACCCAGATGTTGAGGCTCGCGGAGGTCGCGGCGAGGATGCCGGCCGCGAACAGCAGCGAGTCCCCGGTGACGAAGGGGATGAACACGCCGATGAACAGTCCGGTTCCCGCGAACACCAGACCCCAGACGATCAGGTAGAACAACACCGGTCCGACGGCGTCGAACCAGCTCGTTACCTGCCCGTCGAGGGCGGCGAGGCGCAGCATCCGTCGTCCTCCGTCTGCCGGATCAGCTAGTCGTTCGACCCCGGGAACGCGATGGAGGCCGCTCGCTCAGCCAGGCGGCGCTGCACGTTCGCCTGTGCCTCGGCGATCATCTCGGGGTCGAGGGGTGCGTTCTCGTGCTCGTTCGTGCCGTGGTGCTTGGCGATGTAGGCGTCGAGCGCGGGGCCGGACTCCCACGACGTGATGAGGCAGTAGCGCGGGGCCGAGCCCTGGTGCCAGACCGCATGCCAGAAGCGCTGTGTGTCGACGATGATCTGCGCGCCGGCCGGAAGCGGCAGGCGGATCTCGCTCGACGGGTCGAACCGGTCTTCGCGCAGCACGATGTAGGAGTCGGGGTCGTCTGTGAGGTTGAAGAATCCGCGCACGATCCAGCCGGACTCGTCGGGGTTGAGCCGGTTGTTGTCGTCCTGATGCAGGTTGTAGAGAGTCTCGGTGTAGTCGTTCGGCTGCAGCTCGATCACGCGGCAACGGCCGATGTTGGCGCCCGGCTCCTTGGCGCGCTCCACCAGATGGGGTGCCTTCTGCACCTGCGACATGATCCAGACGCCGTCTTTGTCGGTGCGCGGCGGAACGCTGTTCCAGAAGCCGTTCACCTCGATCTCCCCGTTTGCACTGGCGAGCGGGGCGAAGCGGGTGTCGCCCGACGATTTCCAGTCGACGTACTCGAGGTCGAGCCATTCCTGAGGGTCTGCGGCCTGGTCGTACCGGTCCAGGATGACGTATCCCTTGTCGTCGAGCAGGGCGGATTTCACGTAGCTCATGCGAGCCCCTTCGAGTACGAGAACCAGTACGTTTTTGCTGGCTCAACTTAGGCCACCCTAACACCGCGGGTGGCGCGCTCCTCGTTCGATGGCCGCCGTTCTCCGGCGGCGAGTACCATTCCCTCGACGGAGCAGGAGACATGACCAACAGCACCGATTCCGAGTTCGACCCGAGGTTCGATCCCGCATTCCAGCCGGGTTTCGATCCGGCCCGGCACGCGGCGCGATCCGGCGAGCCGGTGCGCTCGCCGCAGCCTCAGCAGCAGGCGAGGTCCCACCCGCAGACGCCGCCGCAGGCACAGCCGCAGATACAGCCGCAGACACCGTCGGCGGATGCCTCCCCACCCGCCGCGCCGACCTCGACGCCGCGCGTTGTCGCCGTCGACCCCCTCACGCCGGCGCAGCCGGCCAGGGCTGCCGAGCCCCTTGCCCCGGCCGAGGTGTACGCGGCGGTGCGCCGCGTCGATCCGTATCTCGTCGTGCTCTGGGTGATCAGTGCGGTGCTCGTCGGCACCGGCATCTATTCGCTCCGGCTGATCGGCGATCGCATCACGGCACTCACCGCGTCGGGCGATTTCGGAGGCCCCGGCTACTACCTGTTGCAGGCTTTCACCATCGGGGCGCCGATGCTGGTCGTGCTCGGGCTCGCCACCGCGGTCGGCACGGTCTTCCTGCTGGCGGCGCGCAGCCGTCGGGTGCCTCCCGCCGAGTAGGTCAGCTCTGGCAGCGCGGGCACCAGTACGTGTCGCGCAGCTGCAGTTCGTCGTCGCCGAGCGAGCCGCGTTCGATCGTCGTACCGCAGCGGAGACAGGGCTTGCCCTCCCGGCGATAGACCCAGTCCGTGGCGCCGCGTAGCGTGCCGGTCGTCGTGCGCTCGACCCGATCCTTGTTCGCGTCGATGAGACGGTGGGCGAGTGCGATCAGCTTGGCCGGGTCGGCCACCTCGCCGACGGGGCGAGTGGGCAGCACACCGCGGAGAAAGCAGAGTTCGTTGCGGTAGACGTTGCCGAGCCCGGCCAGCACCCGCTGGTCGAGCAGCGCCAGCCCGACCGGCCGAGTCGGGTCGGTCGTGAGGCGACGGAGGGCCTCGTCGGCATCCCAGTCCGGGCCGAGCAGGTCGGGGCCGAGGTAGCCCACGATCGAGTTCTCCTCGGTGCGGGGCACCACCTCGAGTAGGCCCAGCTGAAAGCCCACTGCAGTCCAGTCGGCGGTGGTCAGCACGGCGCGCGCCTGCCACTCCGGCCGACGCCAGCGGGTTCCCTGTCGGTAGAGGTGCCATGAGCCCTCCATCTTGAGATGGCTATGCACCGTCCAGTCACCGATCTGCATCAGCAGGTGCTTGCCGCGGCTGGCAACGGAGTCGACCGTCTCCCCCACGAGGTCGAGGGTGGCGAAGGCGGGAACGCGGAAGTCACTGCGCACCAGCTGGTGGCCGGTCAACGCGGCATCCAGATTCTTAGCCGTGCGATAGACGGTGTCGCCCTCAGGCACGGCGCGCCCCGATGCGGCTAGGCACGCAGCCTCAGCCCCTGCGGTGTCGTGCTGAAACCGGCGGCAACGAGCGCATCGCCCAGCGGGGTGCCGATCACGAACTCGCCGTCGACTCGCTCGACGCGCAGCTTGCCGAGAGAGCGTCGAATGGTGCCGGCGAGGGAGGCCGCCGCCGCCGGGAGCGCGCGCTGCGGCAGGTCGAAGGTCAGCATCGTCTTGCCGCCGCGCTCGACGTAGAGCGCGAGTGACCCGTCGACCAGGATGACCAGGGCGCCCGCCTTGCGGCCCGGCCGATGCCCCTTCTTCTCGTCGTCACCGTCTCTCACTGGCGCCGCCGGCCAGGGTAGGGCGGCCCCGTACGGGTTCGCCGGGTCGGTCGCGGCGAGCGTCACTACGTGCGGTGGACGCTCGCTGTCGGGTTCGCGGGCGAAGGAGCGCAGTCGGTCGATCGTCGCGCCGGTGGCGAATTGAGCAGCGCCGAGCCCCTCGACGAAGTACCCGCGGCGAGCACGACCGGTCTCCTCGAAGCGCGCGAGCACCCGGTAGGCGAGCGAGAAGCCGCCGCGGATGCCCTCACTCACCACCGCACCCCGGGTGACGACCCCGTAGCGTTCGAGAAGCAGTTCGGCGGTGGCGACGCCGCGCACGGTGGAGTCCGGCTCGGCCAAGGGCAGCAGCGACCAGCGGCCCGCGGCGCTCGGCGGGCCGCCCTGGCTGGGTAGCGCCGAGCGGGCGCGGCCGCGGTAAGCGCGGGTACGTGGCACGGCTCGCGGTCTCGACGGTGTGGCGCCGAGCAGCGCGCGGAGGGGGGTGAGCGTGTCATTGGTGACCAACCCCTCCCAGACCAGGTCCCAGAGCGCAGCAGTGAGCTCTTTGTCGTCGACTATTCCAAAATCCGAGCTCCCTACGGCGTTCGACAGCTGCCGGAAGAAGTACGCGCCGCCTCCCGCGAGGCTAGCCAGAATCGATCGCTGCAGCTCGGTGGTCTCTGCCCCCGTCGGCTCCGGCAGCGTGAGCGCGGCGGTGTCGGCGAGGTGGAAGCTCAGCCAGCCGTCGTTGCCGGGAAGCGCTCCGCCGCCCGACCAGATGACCTCACCGGATGCGGTCAGCTCATCGAGCATGACGGGCGAGTAATCACGCACCCGGGCCGGCAACACGAGGGACTCCCAGGTGGATGCCGGCAGCGCGACCCCCGCCAGCTGGTCGATCACCTGGGCCACGCCATCCGTGCCGCGCAGCGGTTCGGTCACGTGCTGCCAGCTCGGCAGGAATCGGCCGAGGGTGGCGGCGTCGACCGGTTCGACCTCCTGGCGGAGCGCGGCCAGCGACCGGCTGCGCAGGCGGCGCAGCACCTCGTTGTCGCACCATTCGCTGCCGGTTCCGCCGGGGCGGAACTCGCCCTCGACCACTCGCCGCGCGCTGGCGAGTCGACGCAGCGTGTCGACGACGACCGCCTGCCCGAGGCCGAAGCGCTCGGCCGCGGCGAGAGCGGTGAACGGCCCGTGCGTGCGGGCATAGCGGCTGATGAGGTCACCGAGCGGATCCTCGACCGGCTCGACGAAGGCGGCGGGGATGCCGATCGGCAGCGGGGTGCCGAGGGCGTCGCGCAGGCGGCTGGCATCTTCGATCACGGCCCACCGTTCCGAGCCCGCGGCCCAGATGCGGTTCGCCCGCGCGAGGTCGGCGAGCGATGCCTGCAGCCACGGCTCGGGTGGGCCATCGATCCGATCGGTGTCGATGCGCTCGAGTAGTTCGGGCACCGACAGCGGTCCGAGCATCCGCAGCAGGTCGACGATGCCTTCGATGTCGCGCGCCTTGCGGTCGGGGGCGAGGCGCTGCAGTTCGAGTTCGGTCTGCTCGATCACCAGGGGGTCGAGCAGCTCGCGCAGCTCGGTGCGCCCAAGCAACTCGGCGAGCAGGGTCGAGTCGAGCGACAGGGCGGCGGCGCGGCGCTCGGCCAGCGGCGAATCGCCCTCGTACATGAACGCGGCGACGTAGCCGAACAGCAGTGAGCGGGCGAAGGGCGATGCCTGCTCGGTCTCGACCTCGACCAGACGGATGCGGCGGCCCTCGATCTCCTCGGCGATGCCGGTCAGAGCGGGCAGGTCGTAGACATCCTGCAGCACCTCGCGCACCGCCTCGAGGATGATCGGAAAGCTCGGGTATTTGCGCGCCACATCCAGCAACTGGGACGCGCGCTGCCGCTGCTGCCAGAGCGGCGAGCGCTTGGCCGGGTTGTAGCGGGGGAGCAGCAGCGCCCGTGCCGCGCACTCGCGGAAGCGTGCGGCGAACAGCGCGGAGCCGCCGACCTCCTCGGTGACGATGTCGCGCAGCTCCGCCGGATCGAAGACGAACAGGTCGAGCCCGGGCGGTTGCGCCTCGGTGTCGGGGATGCGCAGGATCACGCCGTCGTCGCTGGCCATCGCCCCACCGTCGATGCCGAACCGGTCGCGGATGCGCGCGCCGACGGCCAACGCCCACGGCGCGTGGACTTGCATGCCGTACGGGGAATGCATCACAACGCGCCAGTCGCCCAGCTCGTCGCGGAAGCGCTCGACCACGAGGGTGCGGTCGGTCGGGACGTGCCCGGTGGCCTTCTTCTGGTCGTCGACGAAGGCGACCAGGTTGTTCACCGCTCGTTCGTCCAGCCCACCGGCGAGAACGCGCTCACGTGCCGCCGAGTTGTCTGCCGAGGCGACCTCCCGCGTGAACGCGCCGACCGCGCGGCCGAGTTCGACCGGTCGACCGAGACCGTCGCCCTTCCAGAACGGCACCCGACCCGGCTGGCCGAACGCGGGCGAGACGATGACGCGGTCGTGGGTGATGTCCTCGATCTTCCAGCTGGTGGTGCCGAGCGCGAAGACGTCGCCCACCCGCGACTCGTAGACCATCTCCTCGTCGAGTTCGCCGACGCGCATCGGTGCGCGCTCACCCTCGCCGGAGCCGACCATGAAGACGCCGAACATGCCCCGATTCGGGATGGTGCCGCCGGAGGTCACCGCCAGGCGCTGCGCTCCCGGTCGCCCGGTGATGCGCCCGCCCACGCGATCCCAGATGATGCGCGGCCGCAGTTCGGCGAATTCGTCGGAGGGATACAGCCCGCTGAGCAGGTCGAGCGTGGCGTCGTAGGCCGAGCGCGGCAGCGTCGCGAAGGGCGCGCTCCGCCGCACGGTGTCGTACCACTCCTCCACGTCGAGGGAGTCGAGGGCGACCGCCGCGACGGTCTGCTGTGCGAGCACGTCGAGCGGGTTCTGCGGAATCGACAGCGATTCGATCAGCCCCGCGGTCATCCGTTCACTGGCGACGGCAGAGTGGATGAGGTCGGCCCGATGCTTGGGGAAGATGATGCCGCGCGACACCTCGCCGACCTGGTGGCCCGCCCGGCCGATGCGCTGGAGCCCGCTCGCCACCGACGGTGGCGACTCCACCTGGATCACCAGATCGACGGCGCCCATGTCGATGCCGAGCTCGAGGGATGACGTGGCCACCACACAGCGCAGCCGGCCCGACTTCAGGTCGTCTTCGATCAGCGCGCGCTGGTCTTTGCTGACCGAACCGTGATGGGCGCGGGCGAGCAGCGCGGAGCCGCCGGAGGTCTGCCCCGACGATCCCATCAGCTGCGCGGGCGGACCCGCCGGCCGCGACCCGGCCGTGCCCCCGACCTGCGCGGCCACCAGCTCGGCCATCGCGTCGTCGGGGTGCAGGGGGTCCTCCCCCTCCCCCTCCCACGCCGGGTTCATCCGCTCGTCGTAGATCTCGTTCAGCCGAGCGGTGAGCCGCTCGGCGAGCCGCCGCGAGTTCGCGAACACGATGGTCGACCGGTGCTCGAGGATGCGATCGACGATCTCCTCCTCCACGTGCGGCCAGATCGACCCCTGCGGTGCGCTGCCCGCAGCCGAACCCTCGAGCGGTGCCGCCGTGCCGAGCTCGGTCATATCGTCGACCGGCACGACCACCGACAGGTCGAACTTCTTGGTCGAGGGCGGAGCGACGATCGTCACCGGGTCGCCGCCGGCGAGAAAGCGGGCGACCTCTTCGCGCGGTCGTACCGTCGCGGACAGCCCGATGCGCTGGGCGGGCGTGTCGAGCAGCATGTCGAGGCGCTCCAGCGAGAGCGCCAGGTGTGCGCCGCGCTTGGTGGAGGCGACGGCGTGCACCTCGTCGATGATGACCGTCTCGACGCCCTTGAGCGTCTCCCGGGCACTCGACGTGAGCATGAGGTAGAGCGACTCCGGGGTGGTGATCAGGATGTCCGGGGGCCGACGCTGCAACAGGCGCCGGTCGGCCGACGGGGTGTCGCCCGACCTGACGCCGACGGTGACGTCGGGGGCGGACATCCCGAGCCGTTTCGCGGTCTGGGTGATGCCGACCAGCGGCGAGCGGAGGTTGCGCTCGACGTCGACGCCGAGCGCCTTGAGCGGCGAGATGTACAGCACGCGGGTGCGGTGGTTGGGGTCGTCGGGCGGTGGCGTGGTGGCGAGCCGATCGATGGCCCAGAGGAAGGCGGCGAGGGTCTTGCCCGAGCCGGTCGGTGCGACCACGAGGGCATGCGAGCCCGAGGTGACCGCGTCCCACGCGCCGAGCTGGGCGGGTGTGGGCGCGCTGAAGGCCCCGGCGAACCATTCGCGCGTCGCCGGGGAGAATTTCTCGAGCACAGAGCCCATCGTTCAATCATCCCCTCGACTGCTGACATCGGGCTGGGGAGGCCAATAGGCTTCAGGGACGAGGCCGAACCGCGGCCTGTCTCCGGGGGAAAAATGCAGCTCACTGACGTCATCGGCTACGACTACAACTCCATGTCACCCGAGCAGAGCGTCGGGACGGCCATCGGCAGCATCATCACCTACGTGCTGTACGTCATTCCGTTGTGGCGCATCTTCACCAAGGCCGGGCAGCCGGGCTGGCTCGCGCTCATCCCGATCGTCAACGCGATCTACCTGATCAAGGTGTCGGGATACTCGGGCTGGTTCATCCTGCTCACCTGGATCCCGATCGTCGGCTGGATCCTCTGGCTGATCTTCTCGCTCGGTCTCGGTCGTAACTTCGGCAAGAGCGGCGTCTTCTCGGTGTTCCTGCTCTGGCTGCTGCACCTGATCGGGCTCTACATCATCGCGTTCGGCAGCGCTCAATACCGCGACACTCGCACCGCGCTGGTCTAACGCGCAGGGCTGCTGCGGGGCGTACCGTGCGCGCCATGACCGGCAGCACCATGGGCACCGCACGGGTGGGGATCTCGGGCTGGCGCTACCCATCCTGGCGGGGCGATTTCTACCCTCGCGGCCTCGTGCAGCGCGACGAGTTGCGCTATGCGGCCGAGCGAATGGACACGGTCGAGTTGAACGGCTCGTTCTACTCGCTTCAGCGCCCGGAGAGCTACCAGCGCTGGCACGACGAGACCCCGGATGACTTCACTTTCGCCGTCAAGGGTGGCAGGTTCATCACCCACATGCTGGCTCTGCGCGGCACCGAGACGGCCCTCGCGAACTTCTTCGCGTCGGGTGTCCTCGCCCTCGCGGACAAGCTCGGGCCCGTGCTGTGGCAACTGCCCGAGAGGCTGCGATTCGATGCCGAGCGTCTCGACGGCTTCCTCGCGCAGCTCCCGCGCACCACGACGCAGGCCGGTGTGCTCGCCGAGTCGCACGACGCGCGGCTCGACGGCCGGGCCTTCACCGGCCCCGGGACGGATCGCCCGATCCGCCACGCGCTCGAGGTGCGGCACGACAGCTTCGCCAGTTCGGAGGCGATCGAACTGCTGCGACGACACGACGTCGCCCTCGTGGAGGCCGACACGGCGGGGCGCTGGCCGCGCATCCGCGAGTTCACCGCCGACCTGGTCTACGTGCGACTGCATGGCGAGCAGGAGCTGTACGCGAGCGGATACACCGACGAGTCGCTCGATGCGTGGGCTGCCGACATCCGGAGCTGGCTGGATGGCAGCGGATGCCCGGACGGGCGGCCGCGTGACGTGTACGTGTACTTCGACAACGACGCCCGCGGGCACGCGCCGTTCGACGCGCTGCGCCTGGCTCAACGCCTCGGCGAGTGAGCACGTCGAGGGTCGTTCGTCGGCGCGCGTGACGCGGCAGACATCTGCATCGCGTAAGAATGGAGCATGAGCTCCGTGGGCACACCCGATCCGAATTCCGGCTGGCTGTCAGACGAGGAGCTCGCCGAAGCGCGCCGCCGCCTCCCTCTGCTGTACGTCGAGGCCCTCCCGGTGCGGGTGGATGGCGTCGGCCAGGTCACCGAGGTCGGCATCCTGCTGCGGGCCAACGCCGAAGGGGCGATCACGCGCACGCTGGTCTCCGGCCGTGTGCTCTACGGCGAGACGCTGCGCAGCGCGCTGTTCCGCCACCTGGAGAAGGACCTCGGCCCGATGGCCTTTCCGCTGCTGCCGGCCAGCCCGGTGCCGTTCTCCGTCGCCGAATACTTCCCGTTTCCGGGGGCGCAGTACACGGACGACCGCCAGCACGCGGTCTCGCTGGCCTACGTCGTGCCGGTCACTGGCACCTGCGACCCGCGGCAGGACGCGCTCGAGCTCACCTGGATGACCCCGATGGAGGCCGCCTCGCCGGGCATCGCGGCCGACATGGAGGGCGGCCGTGGCGCTCTGGTGCGTGCCGGCCTCGCCTCCGTCGGCGCTCTCTACTAGC
>Ga0247732_10000606_pt1 | contig 16386 bp, 10 predicted proteins | sample UWRJL163409C2_FD_180940 | JGI IMG/M metagenome (GOLD analysis project Ga0247732, IMG submission 180940) | Plant litter microbial communities from Arlington Agricultural Research Station in Wisconsin, United States - UWRJ-L163-409C-2 | ecosystem: Environmental > Terrestrial > Plant litter >...
CTCCAGCGCCCACTTGCCCGGAAGGCCCGGTTGCCCAAAACCAATGAACTGTTCGGCCTGTGCGGTACCGGCGGTGGTCAGCATCCAGGCGAAACAAAGCCCTGCGCTTGCGCGCAGCAGGTGACGTGTTTTCATGAGGGTTTCTCTTATTGTTATGCGGTTAGGGTTGTGCGGTAAGCGATCACGCCATGGCCGCTTCGATCGCATCGGGTTGCTTGGGAATGGCCGGCCCCAACACTCGGCCGACGCGGTCTTGCACCACGACGACGTCCTCGATGCGCATGCCGCCAAAGTCTTCGTAGTCGTTAAAACGCGAGTAGTTGATCAGCCCCGCATGGCGGTTCTCTGCCTGCCAGCGCGCTATCAGGTTGGGAATAAAATAGATTCCGGGTTCCACCGTCAGCACCATGCCGGGTTTCAAGGCCTTGCCCAGCCGCAGGTGGCACAGCCCGAACTGTTCGCTTCGTGAGGTTTCGGTGTCATAGCCCACGTTGTTTTCGCCGAGGGCGTCCATGTCATGCACGTCCAGCCCGAGCAGGTGGCCGAGGCCGTGCGGGAAGGCCAGGGCGTAGGCGCCGGACGCGACGATGTCCGCCGGTGAGCCGCTGAAGAACCCCAGCGCCTGCATGCCCTCGGCCAGCTTCAAGGCGGCCTGCAGGTGCACTTCCATAAAGGTCACCCCGGCACGGCTGTGTTGGATCGCGTCCTGTTGGGCTTCGAGCAGTACCTCGTACAGCTCGCGCTGATGGGGCAGGAAGCGCCCACCGACCGGCAGCGTACGCGTCACATCGCTGGCGTAGCCGAGGGCGCTGCAAGCGGCGGCATCGTTGATCACCAGGTCACCCTGGACCAAGCGGTTGTCATGCTCAAACAGGTGCAGGATGTCGCCGCGCCGGGTGAAGATCGGGCAGTAGGCTTCCTGCAGACCCTCCCGGCCCAGCACGTGGCGCATATGGGCAACGACTTCACGTTCCACCATGCCGGGGCGGGTGGTGCGCATGGCCAGGCGGTGCATGTGCTCGGTCACCCGCAGGGCACTTTCGATCTCGGCCAGCTCCACCGCTTCCTTGATCTCGCGCAGGGCCACCACTTCGCGGATCAAGGCGCGTGACGCCTTGCCCGCCAGGCTGCTGGGCGCCAATTGCGTTAACTGCGACAGGGTCAGCGCGGTTTCGCCGCGGCACGGCGGCAGGAAGTGCACGTTGCGCCCGTAGCGTCTGGCGCGATTGACGGCGGACTGCACGCGGCTCATCGAGCGCACGTGTTGGCAGCCGCAGGCGTTGGCCAGCTCAGCCGAATCCAGAGGCTCACCGAGCCAGATCACGTCGCTTTCGGGGCTGTCTTCGACGTACAACGTGTCCAGATGGTCATCCAGGTCGATGATGCCGATCAGCCCCGGCCGATTGATGCCAAAGAAGTAGCTGAAGCTGGCGTCCTGGCGAAACGGGTAGTTGTTCAGGGCAAAGTTGATCGGCGCTTCGCCATGGCCGATCAGCAACACGATCCCGTTGCTCAGGCGCTCGCGCAAAGCGTGGCGGCGTTGGGTGTAAACCGTAGGTGCAAACATAGGTATTACCTCTGCGAAGGTGTGTGGATCAAAGCTTGAGGCCGTACACCCGGCGGGCAGTGGCGGCGTCGACATAGCCGTTGCGCAGGTCCTCCAGCACCGCTTGCCGGTCGCGGTCGGCCGGCGGGCCAAAACCGCCTCCGGCGCCGGTGCGTACCCGCACCAGGTCGCCCGCGTTGAGGCCGATGCTGCTGGCCATGGCGTAGTGCTCCGTTGCCCCATCCTGGCGAACCACTTCGACGTAATTGGGCGAGCCGTCCAGGCCTTGCTCCAGGCCCCAGGGCGGCACGACGGCACGGGTGTAGCCGCAGGTCAGGAAGCTGGCATCGGCGCGCACGCGGTAGTCGATACAGATGCCGCGCCCGCCACGAAATTGCCCATGCCCTCCGGGTTCGTCATTGAGGGCCATGCGCTCGACGTACAGGCCATAACGGGCCTCGCACACTTCCACCGGGCAGTTGAAGGTTTCGCCATGCAGGCCCGAGTACACCGCGTTGTTGCCATCGCGTCCGGCCTCTGCGCCCCAGCCGCCGATCTCCGGTTCCACCAGGGTGAACGCGCGTCCGGTATCGGGGTGCACACCGCCGATGATGGTGGCGCACACCGAGGCGAAATTGCCGGCGGGCAAGCGCTCGGGAAAACGTTCGGCCAGGCAGCGCAGGATCAGGTCGTGTACGCGGATCAGGTTCTCGAAGTAGAACCCTTCGGCGGCGGGTGGCTGGGCGTCGAACAGTGAGCCGGGGCGGGTCAGTACCCGCAACGGGCGGAAGGTGCCGCCATTGGTCACGCCCTGGGGCTCGGTCAGTGCCTTGAAGGCCATTTGCGCCGCAACCACCGCCCCATCCCGGCTCAGGTTGGTGGGGCCGGCGCACTGGTCAGGGTTATCGCGCAGGTCGATGATCAACTCGCGTGCGCAAATGTGGAGGGTGACGTTGAACACGCTGCCGTCGTCCTGCAGCTCCTCTTTTTGCAGGGTCCCGGGCGGCAAATCGCGCAGTGCACTCAGGGAGATTTTCTCGCCCAGGTCCATGAACGCCTGCATGGCCGCAAGGAACACCTCGACGCCATACTTGGCACTCAGTGCCTGCAAGCGCGCGGCGCCACCGCGCACGGCGGCGATGCCCGCCCACAAGTCGCCTTCCATGAAATCCGGCATGCGCGTATTGCAGCGCAGAATCTGCTGCACTGAACGAATCGGCTGGCCACGGCTGATCAGTTTCACCGAGGCCAGGCGCAGGCCTTCCTGAAAGATGTCCGTGGCCTCGGTCGACAACGAACCCGGCACTCTGCCGCCGACGTCGTTCCAGTGCGCGATATTGGCGGTCCAGGCCACCAGGCGACCGTCGGCGAACACCGGCATGGCCAGTATCACGTCGTTGAGGTGGGTAACGCCGCCGCTGTGGGGGTCGTTGGTGATGAACACATCACCGTCCTCGATTTCACCGGGCACGGGGTGATTGATCAGGATCTGCTTGACTGCTTTGTCGAGCACGCCGACAAACGCCGGGATACCGGCCCCGGAACTGGCAATCTCGCCCTGGGCGTCGGTGATGCCGGTGCCCATGTCCAGCACTTCATAAATGATCGGGCTCATGGCCGCTTTGCGCATCGCCGTGAACATTTCGTCGGCGATGGCCTGCAACGAGTTCTGGATGATGTCCAGGGTGAACACATCAAGGTTGCTCATGACGCTGCTCCTTCATCCACGAGGGTGATATGCAGGTTGCCGAGTCGGTCGACCAGCACCTGGTTGCCGGGGTGCACCACCACGGTGGAGCCGGTGTCTTCGATGATCGCCGGCCCGCACAAGCGCATCTGCGGCTCCAGGAGGGCGTAGTCGTAGATCGCGGTGTCGTGGATACCTTCGAGGGCGAAGTCCACCGGGCGCTGGCCTTTGTGGGCAGCGGCCAGCGTGCGGCCGGTGATGGGCAGGGCTTGTGGGTTCAACTTGCCGATCTGTGCGACTGCCACCAGGTGGAAGCCAATGATTTCCAGCGGCGCCTCCAGGCGGTAGGTGTATTGCTGCTCATAGAGGCCATGAAAGCGTTGCGCGATGGCCGGCCAATGCACACTCAGTGACTCGCCGTTGCTCAGCGGCACTTCGACGGCATGTTCCTGGTTCTGGTAACGCAGCTTGCAATACACCTGCAGCTCGACCTGGTCCGGGGCAATCCCGTCGTCGATAAATTGCGCGCGGGCGTTGTGCATCAGGTCCTGCAGGAACCCCTCGGTGTGCGCCACTGCGCCGTCGCGCTGGGTTTCGACGAAGCGATTGATAAACAGGTCGCGGCGCAGGTCCGACAGGGTCATGCCCCAGGCGGAAAATACCGAGGCGGCGCGCGGCACGATGACTTTCCGGACCCCCAGCTCCTGGGCCAGCGCGACCGCGTGCATTGCGCCGCCACCACCAAAGGCCACCAGGGTCAGTTCGCGCGGGTCATGGCCGCGGCTCAACGACACCAGCTTGAGCGCATTGACCATGTTGTCGTTGGCGATGCGCACGATGCCCCGGGCGATTTCAGTGATGGGCAGCTTGAGGCGCTCGCTCAACTGGGCGAAGGCCGCGTGCACGGCGGGCATGTCCGCCGCCAGTTCACCGCCGCAGAAGTACGCGGGGTTGATCCGCCCCAGGGCCAGGTTGGCATCGGTGGTAGTGACCTGCAAACCGCCATTGCCATACGCCGCTGGGCCCGGCAGGGCGCCGGCGGATTGCGGGCCGACATGCAGTTTGTCGAACGCGTCAACCCAGGCAATCGAACCGCCGCCGTTGCCGATTTCCACCAGGTCCACCACGGGCACCATGATCGGGTAGCCGGCGTTCAGGCGATCACGTTCGATCCAATAGTCGGTCTTGATCGACACCTGGCCGTTGCGCACCAGCGAGCATTTGGCCGTGGTGCCACCGATGTCCAGCGCCAGCAGGTTGGGTTCGTCGAGCAGCCGGCCGAGCTCGGCAGCGGCCCAGAAACCGCTGGCCGGGCCGGACTCGACCATGGTGATGGGCGTGTCGCGGGCGTGGCGGACGCTGTCGACGCCGCAGTTCGATTGCATGATGTACAGCGGCGCCTCATAACCGCCGTCGCGCAAGCCGGTTTCCAGGTCGTCGAGGTAACGCGCGGCGATGGGCTGCACATAGGCGGATAGCACCGTGGTGCTGGAGCGCTCGTACTCACGCCATTCGCGCGTGATCTGGTGCGAGGCCACCACCGAGATGTCGGGCCATAGCCGCCGCACTTCGTTCAACACGGCCTGCTCGTGGGCGGGGTTGGCGTAGGCGTGTAGCAGGCAGATAGCGACGGCCTGCACGCCCTCGGCGCGAAAGGCGCCGAGCATATCGGGCAGGCCACTGAGGTCGAGTGGCTCGCGCTCGCTGCCATCGGTGTGCAAGCGCCCGGCGAGTTCGCGCCGCAGATAGCGCGGCACGAACGGCGCGGGCTTGACCCATTTGAGGTTGAAGTAATCCGGGCGATTGGCGCGGGCGATTTCCAGGATGTCGCGAAAGCCCTGGGTGGTGATCAGGGCCGTCTTGACCCCGCGACGTTCAGTGAGGGCATTGATGACCACCGTGGTGCCATGGGCGAGAAAATCCACCGCGCACAGGTCCACCGAAGCTTTGTGCAGCACATTGATCACGCCTTGGGCAAAGTTCGGCGGGGTGGTGTCGACCTTGGCGGTACGAATGATCTGCTCGCCGGTCGTCGGGTTGCTTTCGAAATAGACCAGGTCGGTGAAGGTCCCGCCGACATCGGTTGCGACACGTATTGTTTTGCCGTCCATTCCCACGTGGCATCTCCTCAGGTAGGGGTGTAAGAGGACGCAGGCGAGCGGGCTGGCTCATCCTGTCAGGGTCGATGCTAGGGGTGGGCGTAGCGGCGGGGCCACGGGCGGCGAGGGTAGGTGGGCGGGCATTTGTAGCAGGGGCTACCCGGATGGGTAGTGCGGTGGGCTATAGCGGCGGGTCGAGTACGCCAAGGCGCAAGGCGGCGCTGATGGCGGCCGTGCGATTGTCCACCGACAGCTTGGCGAACACGTGCTTGAGATGGAATTTGACGGTGTTCTCCGAGATATCCAGCGCCTGTGCAATCGTCTTGTTCGGCTGGCCGTTGGCGAGCAGGGCCAGGATCTGGGTTTCCTTGGCGCTGAAGGGCAGCCGTGCGCGCACCGGATGGGCGCGCCAGCCGCGTAGCCGGGTCAGCAGCGCGGCCTGGCCCGGGAAGGTTTCCGGGCACGCTTCAAGGGCGGGCAGCAGGCAGGGGCCGACTTCCAACAGCAGGCCCGGCAAGGCCTGGGGTGAAACCTGCGTGAGGGTCGCCGCCAGCACCGCCGGCGCGACCCTGAGTTGCCCTTTGCTGTAGGCCGCCAGGCCGAGCAATTGCAGGCGCCAACTGGGCAGCATCAAGCCTTTGTCCCGCAACCGTGTGCCGGCCTGTTGCAGGCGATTCAAGGCGGCGGCCGAATGCCCCGTGGTCAGCTCCAGCCGCGCCAGCGCAAGGGTTGCCGCCTCGTGGTTGCGCCAATCGTCGAGGTTGGCTGCCACGCGCTCAAGGCCTGCGACGTCGGCCGCCTGGCGCGCCTGGGCGGACGAACCGCATTGCAGCAGCAGGTCGACGCGCCAGGCCTTGACCAGTTGGTTCAGCCGTTGCCATTGGCGTGCCGTCGCCAGTTCGTCGACCTGTTCCAGCTCGCGCAGGGCCGCGTGCAAGCCCTGATTACGCAGGGCTGTGCGCCATGCCACTTCGGCGGTGACCGCGGCGATATCCAGCCAGCCATCGGTATGCTCGATGGAGGCCCAGCCGTCTCGCACCCAGGGCGTGGTGTCGGTCCAGGCGCCTTGCCAATACAGATGCTGCGCCTTGAGGCAGCCCACCAGCGCCTTCATCGAGCTTTCACAGCCAAACCGAGCGAGGGTAATCGCCAGGGTTTCATCGACCATTCGACTTGCGTGATCAATATGGCCGGACAGGGCGAGTGCCTGTGCCTCGTGCACGCGGCAGTAGTTTTCGCCACGTGGGCTGTCGATCGAACGCATCTTGATATGCGCGCCACGCACTTTATTCAGCGCCAGGGCCAGGTCGCCACGGGCAATCGCATTCAACGCCTGCACGCACGCTAGCGTTGCCAGGGCCATCACCTCGTCGCCCTGCAACTGCTGGGGGTCGAAGGCTGGCGCATCGCACGCCTCAAAGCGGTCCACATAAGCATTCGCCAAGGTCTGGATAACATGGAAGTCGCGGGTGAGGCGCCTGTCACCGTGGATGAGGCCCTGGGCCAGTTGCAGCAGGTGGTCGGCCATGGCGTGGTCGCCGAGCTTGGCATGCAGATACGCCTGCAACAGCAACAGGTCGGGTTCACGGCGTCGGGTCGGCTCGTCGAATTGTCGCAGCAGGCTCTGGGTGTAGCGGATGCCGTGGTGCAGCACCGTTTCCCAGCCGCCGGCACGCACCACCAGGTCGGTGGCCAGGCGTGTATCCCCGGCACGCAGGGCATGGCTGACAGCCTGCGCCCAGTCTTTTTCCTGCGCCAGCCACTGCGCGGCGGCGCGATGGATACGCCGGGCGTTTGAGGTGTCGATGCGCGTCATCAGGAAGTCGCGCAGCAGGCGGTGGTGACGGAACCACTTGCGACCGCTGTCCAGCGGCACCAACAGGGCGTCGAGGTGGCGCAATTGTGCGAGCAGTTGCGCGGTATCGCCGCACCCGCGTACGGCATCGGCGAAGCGTGCGTCGAAACGCTCCAGCAAGGCTGTGTCGAGCAGAAAGGCCTGGCAGTCCGGCGGCAGCCGCTCCACCACTTGTTCGGTCAGGTAAGCGGCCATATCAGTGACGCGCCCGGAGAACTCCTTGAGGTCGTGCAACGAGCCGCTGCCGCTGCTGCGCCACAGTCGGGCCAGTTGGACGGCGACCACCCAGCCTTCCGTTGTGTCGTGCAGGTGTTGCAGGTCTTCGTCTGAAAGCTCGGGGCCGAGTATGCCGCGCGTTTCGTGCACGCAGAGGGTCAGGTCCTGTGCCGACACTTCGTGCACCCACCCCAGGGTTTTCCAGCGTGCCAGTGGCCACCTGGGGCGCGCACGACTGGCCACGACCCACTGCAGCCAGGGAGCGGCCTGTTCCAGCAGCGCTTGAACCAACTGGTCCACGGGCTCGTTGGGCGTACTGGAGTAATCATCCAGTAAGAGGGTGACGGGGCGGTTTTCCCGGGCCAGGGCGTGCAGCAGCGCGGTGAGGGTGCGCTGGGGTTGAGGGTCCAGCGATTGCGACTCGGCCAATTGGCGCAGAGGCCCGAGGTCGAGGCCGGCATGGTCAAGTGCCAGGATCAGGTAGGCGAGGAAGCGGTTGGGCTCTTCATCGGCCTTGTCCAGGGAGAGCCAGGCCACGGTCGCTGCGGGGGAGGCTTGCAGCAGTTCGTGGCGCCATTGCATCAGCAGGGTGGTCTTGCCGTAGCCGGGCGGCGCGACCACCAACACCAGGGGGCCTTGGATCCGGGTATTCAACGAGGCCAGCAGGTGCTGGCGAGGCAGAGACATCATCAAGGTCAGCGGTGGCGTCAGCTTGCCGATACTGCGCCAGCTGTGGGGCTGGGTCTGGAGTAAATCGTGCGAGGGGGCGTGAGTCACGGCGGCGAGTACCGAGGCAGAGGAACCCAAGGCTTTATCAGCTAATGCCGGGTCATGCTGAGCCGTTGAGTTACGGGATGTTTGGTCGCTGCGGGGCATATCGCCTGCCATAAGGTCACTGAGGCGTTGGCCTTAGTCTCATCACATAGGTGCAGAGCAGCTTATGGTCCCCTTCCTACTCCCCTTGCAGGAGTTTTCCGAAACTTCCCGAGTGTGCATTTTGCAGCGCGAAAGCGCCCGACGCCGCACGCGCAGCTGACATCGAAAGCGGCGCTTCAGCCTTCAGCAGAAGAGTTGAGCTACCGACAGCAGGCAAATCAGTTGGACAATCACTTGTGCTCGAATGGGATGCTTCATCGCCGCCGACCTCCTGTACAGCTGCTGGTTGTGAGAGTGCCATGGGTGAGCGGCAAGGCCGCGCCAGAGCGTTTCAGGCACACGCAGCGGCCTGGATTTCCATACGCACAGGCCACTGTCATTTTCAGTATAGGTCTTGAAGTGGATTCTTCGCGAATGCCCGTTTGAAACTGCCCGGCGGGCGCCCCTGACAACTATCTGCCTGGGCCCATTGCACTTTTTTTCATTTCTCCAATCTATCTTTGTCGCAGCCCCGCCGATCCCCCGCGTGGGCAACAGAATCAGACTGGGTGCCGATGGATCGCACGTTACTTGTATTCAACCCTCGAGGCCTGTGTCGGCCACTGGTGCTGGCCGCCATGCTGATGCTCTGTGCTGGCGGTTGTACCCAGCAACAGGGGCGCGACATCGCCAAGCAGTTCAGCAACGGCAAGCCCGATGAGTTCTTCCAGACCAGTGTCGATCGCATGGCGACCCTGGGCATGCGCGACAACCTGCAGAGCCTGTACCTGCTGATGAACAAGCTCTACCTGCGCAACCCCAACCAATGGCGTCAGTCGGGCTACCCGGATGCGATAACCGCCGCGCGCGAGATTCGCCAGGCGATCGAACAGCGCCGATCCCTGCCTGCCCTGGGCGATCGTCGTGACCTGGCGGCCCTGAGTTATTCCTTGAGCCCGGAGTTCAAGGGCGACCGTGTCGGCGCATTCATCTATGCCATCGGCAGCATGCTGGTGACGGCCCACGGTGGGCGTACCGAGTTCTACATGACCGACTCGATCGACCCGCAGTTCGTCAGCAATGCCGCGCGCAATATCGAAAAGGCCACGTGGCTGCTCAGCAAACGCCAGGACGCGAATGGCGTGTTGCTGCTGTTTTCCAACGAAATTTCGGAGGAGGGCAGCAACCTCAGTTTCGCCGTCGAGTTCGGCAAGATCGTCGCGCGCCTCGACCTGCTGACCCAGATGCTCGATGAGCGCTATCGGCGTATCGGGCTCAATTACGCGCAAAGCCTGCTGCTGATGAATTTCCTGCCGGTGCAGTAGCGCTGCCGATCCCGGTTGGTCGGTACGCGGTTTCGGTTTCGCGTGTAGGAAACGGCCTATCCTGCATTCCGATGCTTGAAACACCCCCCTGTGCGCAATAGCCTCGGCCTTTTCCGGAAAAGTGAGGCCTGACCTTGGGTAAGCGAAAAACGCTGTGGCCGACAGACCGCGAAATACGCCTGCGCTTTATCCTCTTCGCGGTAATCGATGCGGCGAGCGCCCAGGCGGTTGCTGCCGAGCTGCTACTGCCCGCGCACAAACTGCTGCGTGAATCGCCGACCGAGGCGCAGTTGCTGGTGGCTCTGCATGAAATTCTTGCTGCTGATGAAATGTATGGGTTCAGGTTTCCTCCAGGCTCGGAGGCAGAAGAGCTGATGCGTGCGCTGGAACAGCCTGGCTGATAGCCGCCTTCGTTAGACCGATTATTTCCTTATGGTTGGATGCCATTCCACAATCGAATATCCATGACGTCACTGGGTTGCACACAGCAGACGGGAGGGGTGCAGTAACGACGGTAAAGCCGCTATAGCAGCCGGCAAGGCTGTTTTGATCGACTAAGCTTGCTTGCGAACATCCATTCCTGCTGCTGTGTCGCCGTCTTGCGCGGCGGCCTGGCGTCTCTAGAATCGGCGCCAGAACTTAGCCATTTCCTGTCGATTACGGAGTTTCGAACATGATGAATGCAATGCAGATGCCGATGAACACCTCGATGCCAATGATGCCGATGATGGGCATGCCGATGATGATGGCCACCATGAAATGCGAAATGGCCGGCGACGCCATGATGTGCACCATGAAGCCGGCCGCTGGTATGGACATGGCTCAGTTCAAGACCAACGCCGAAATGATGTCGATGATGATGAACTGCGGCATGCCGATGATGATGCAGTGCGCCAACATGTCGATGATGTGCATGTCGGCTGACGCCATGGCCATGATGTCGGGCATGAACATGCAGATGATGCCGATGATGGGCATGCAGATGCCGATGATGAAGTGCGTGATGGAATGCACGATGCAGGCTGACGGCATGCAGTGCAAAATGATGCCGATGCCAGGCATGAGCATGGCCATGATGACCAACTGCTGCATGCTCATGAACAAACTGATGAACGACTGCGCCATGCCCATGATGATGAGCTGCAACGGCATGCCGATGATGTGCTGCACCTGCTGACAGGTCGCGCACCCGCAAAAACGCCCCGATCATTCGGGGCGTTTTTTTTTTGCGCGAATTAATCCAGCCGCTCGGGGTAGGTGATTACCAGGAAAGCCACCGCCTCGCTGTCCGCCGGGTTGCGGTAGCGGTGGGGCTGGTCGGCGTAGAACAGGATCGAATCACCGGTGGAAAGCAGGTAGCGTTCCTCGTTGACGCTGACTTCCAGCACACCTTGGGCCACCACCAGGTTTTCCTGGATACCCGGGCCGTGGCCTGCGGAGACTTCCTCGCCCAAGGCGCGCAGGCGGATCTCGTAGAATTCGGATTGGCGTGCCGTGTCGTAGGGGAATAACGCGCGGCTGATAAACGCACCATCGGCACTCACCAGGCGCTTGCTCTGGTGTGCCGGCAACACCTCCACCCCTTCAAATGCGCGGTCCTCCAGGAACGCGGCGACCGACACCTTCAAGCCCTTGGCAATTTTGCACAGCACTTTGATCGACGGCACGCTGCGCCCGGACTCGATCTGCGCGAGCATCGCGCGGCTCACGCCGCAGGCGCGCGCCAGGCCATCGAGTGACAAGTGCCGTTTGCTGCGCAGGCGTTGCAGGTTGTGCGCGACGCACAGGCTGATCACGTCGTCGTCGGTGGTTGGCTTGGGCAAAGGTTCGGGTGGTTCAGGCAGCACGTGAAGGAAGTTCATCGGCCTTACGCCCGGCGAGTATCGCTGGACGCAGCCGTTTGTGCGGTAAATACCGCAAGCCCGGCACGCGCGGCGTACATCGCCCACATCAACTCGGCCGCTGCTCGCGCCTGGCGGCGTTTGCGGTGGAGCGTGAAGTCGATGACGGTGGCGGATGTTTGCATGGGGGCAGTCTCGTGGGGCGTGGATGACTCAGTGGCTCCACAGTAATGCGTGTCGGTTATTTCTTTAAATACTGAGTTTGCATGTGGTAATTCGATTTCGGACTTAGCAATAAATCCACTCCCAGCCTGTTGTGGCTACGCGCTGATCCGTTAATAAGGCGTGACCTGGCGGGTGCGCCTGTCTTCCCATCACTGTTCGTGCGCCAGCCCAGCCTGGTGTGCCCCCGAATTCCAAGGACCCGCCCCATGCTGCTGCGTCAACCTCCGTTCCTGTTTGCTGCCCTGACTTTAAGCTCGCTGGTACACGCCGAAGGCCTGCAATTGGCCCCGGTAGAAGTCACCAGCAGCGAGGCCAGCGCCGGTGAGGTGGCCCAGGCGCAGCTCAAGAGCGTGCCCGGCGCCACCAATTACATCGACATGGACAGCGTGCAGCAGGGCCGCGTGAGCAGCAACGAAGACGTGTTCAAGTACCAGGCCGGGGTGTACGCCAAGGCCGCGAATAATGAAGGGGTGAAGCTGTCCATTCGTGGCTCGGGCCTGAACCGCAGCCCCGGTTCCCATGGCTCGGGGCTGTATGAGATGTTCGACGGCCTGCCACTGACTGGACCAGGCGGCACGCCCTACGAACTCAAGGACCCGCTGTGGCTGAGCCGCGTCGAGGTGCTGCGCGGCGCCAACGGTTTTGATCAGGGCGCGCTGGCTCTGGGCGGCGCGGTCAACTACGTGACCCGCACCGGCTATGACGCGCCAAAGTTGCAGTTGCGCTATGAAGCGGGCAGCCGTGGCTATGCGCAGCGCGAAATCAGTTCGGGTCAGGTGCTGGGCGATGCCGACTACTACATCAGCCTCACCGACTCCGAATCCGACGGCTACCAGCGCCAGAGTGCGGCCACGGGCAAGGGCGTTGCCGCGAACTTTGGTTACCACTTCAACCCGGACCTGGAAACCCGTTTTTACTTCCGTTACCGAGAAACCACCAACGACACCCCCGGCAAGCTCACCCGCGCGCAGATCAGCCACGACCCGCGTGCCGCCAACAGCCTCAACGCCGCCCGCGACTCCAAGCGCCTGCAACCGGGCTCTACCTGGATCGCCAACAAAACCACGCTGCAGTTGGACGACAGCTCGCGCCTTGAAGTCGGGTTGGCCTATCACGATTACCCGATGGACCTGCGCGAAGGCACCAACCGTCTCAAGGTCGCCTACACCGACATCAGCAGCACCCTGAATTACATCCGCCAGGACACACTGTTCGGCCATGACAGCAAAACCACCCTTGGCCTGCGCACCACTCAGGCGATGCCCAACAACGGTGGGGCCGAATACGTGCGCATTCCCGCAGGCAACACGGCCAGCTACGCACCGGGCACCAAGACCCGTGACTACAGCTACCTCGGCTCCGACACCGTGCTGCATATCGGTAACGACCTGGAACTGGTGCCGGACCTGTGGCTGACCACTGGCCTGGCCGCGATTTACACGCGCCGCGAAACCCAGGTCAGCTACCCCGAGGGCCAGGCGCCGCTTAGCCAGCACGATTGGGATTACGCGCCGCGCGTCGGCCTGCGCTATGACTTCAACCCGCAATTGCAGGTGTACGGCAACCTGAGCCGCTCGGTCGAACCGCCGCATGCGTGGTCGATGATCTGGGGTTCCAACAAGTACTTCGGCCCAGGCAGCGGCCCGGCTACGGGCTTGCAGCGAGAAGGAGTGAGCCTGAAAAACCAGACCGCCACCACCCTGGAAATCGGCGGCCGGGGCGAGGCGTGGCTCGGCCAGTGGGACCTGGCGCTGTACCGCTCCGAGGTGCGCCACGAACTGCTCAGCGTGGAAACCCAGGCGCAGACCTCGACCAGCAATGCCATCATCGCCGAATCCAACGCCAGCCCCACCGTGCACCAAGGTGTCGAACTGAGCCTGCTCAGCCCGCTATGGGACGGCGGCCGCAGCGGCAAGCTCGACGTGCGCCAGGCCTACACCTTCAGCGATTTCCACTACCGCGACGACGACCGTTTCGGCGATAACACCTTGCCGGGCATCCCCAAGCACTATTACCAGGCGCAACTGCGCTACAGCCTTCCGACGGGTTTCTACACCAGCCTCAACACTGAGTATTCATCGAGGCTGGCGGTGGACTACGCCAATTCCTACTACGCCGCGTCCTACACCACCCTGGGCGCAACCTTCGGCTACAACGCGCCCAAGCAGGACTGGCAAGCCTGGGTCGACCTGCGCAACCTCACCAACCGGCGTTACGCCAACACCGTCACCCCCGGCTACGACGACAAAGGCCTGGATATGGCGCGCTCCACGCCAGCAGATGGCCGTGGCGTCTACACCGGCGTGTCGTGGAGCTGGCGCTGAGAGAACGCACGCTTCCAGGCGCAGCAATACAAATGTGGGAGGGGGCTTGCCCCCGACAGCGGTGGTTCAGTTAAAGAATTATGTGCTGACACTCCGCCATCGGGGGCAAGCCCCCTCCTACAGGTGCGCTGCGGTGCTTTCAGAGAATGGGAACCCTTGCCCCTGAGTGGATTTACTGGCATTGTTTGCGCAATTGGTAATATTTCCCATTTGAGATACTTTTGCGCATGCATGACATTCCGGCCGCGCTGGGCGATTCAGTGCGTCAGCAGACCCTTACGGCGATGTACAGCGAGCACCACGGCTGGTTGCATGGCTGGCTGCGCAAAAAGCTCGGTTGCTCCCAGCATGCCGCCGATCTGGCCCACGACGCCTTTATCCGCGTGCTGATGCTGGCAGAGCCGCAAAATATCAAAGAACCCCGGGCCTTCCTGGCGACCACGGCAGGGCGCCTGTTGATCGATGGCGCCCGGCGTCGGCGCATCGAAAAAGCCTACATGGAAGCCTTGGTCATCCAGTGCGAAGACGCCGGCATGTCCGACCCGGCCGCCATCCATGTGGCCCTGCAAGCCCTGGAGCGCATCGCCGAAATGCTTGCCGGGCTGCCGACCAAGGCCCGCGAAGCGTTCCTGTTGAGCCGCCTCGACGGGCTGACCTACAGCGAAATCGCCACCCGCCTGGACGTGTCTTCCAGCAGCGTCAAAAACTATATTTCCAGCGCATTGGTGCACTGCTACCACAGCCTGCACGCGGCAGACCCGCTGTCGTGAATTCCGAGCAGATCATCCAGCAAGCCGCAAATTGGCTGACGCGCCTGCACGACGAAGACGTCAGCGACGCCGAGCGCCGTGCCTTCAACGCCTGGTGCGAGGCCGACCCGCGTCATGCCGTGGCCATCGAGCGCATGCGTTCGCTGTGGGGCAGCCTGGATACCTTGCCCGCGCAACCTGCACGGGTTGCCCTGAACCGCGCGTTTGCCCCGCAGCGCTCGCGCACAGCCCCGGTAGTCGGCGTACTCGGCGTGTTGCTGTGCGGCTGGCTGGGCCTTGAGCACCTGCCGGTGTGGATGGCCGACCAGCGCACCAGCGTCGGCGAGCGCCGCCAGATCGCCCTCGACGATGGCAGCCAGTTGCAGCTCAACAGCAACTCGGCGGTCGACGTTAAATTTGACGGCCACCAACGCGTCATCGAACTGCTCCAGGGCGAGCTGTGGGTTGACGTGGCCAAGGACGCGCAACGGCCGTTCGTGGTCCGCACCGACCAAGGCACGGCGACGGCGCTGGGCACACGGTACCTGGTCAAGCGCGCGCCGGACGGGACAACCGTGGTCACCGTGATCGAGTCCACCGTGGCCGTCAAAGGTGACGCTGACGCGGGTGTCAACGTGACGGCGGGCCAACGCGCCATTCTCGACCACGGCCACGCCACGCCGGCCCAGGCGATTGGCAATGCGGACCCGGATGCCTGGACGCGCGGCCTGCTCAAGGTTGACGACCAACCGCTCAGCGAGGTGCTGCAAACCCTGGCCAGCTACCGCCACGGCCTGGTGCGCTTCGACCCCCAGGCCCTGCAGAACCTGCGCGTTTCCGGTGTGTTCAAACTCGATGACACGGCGGCGGCGCTGTCGGCCCTGGCGGATAACCTGCCGATCCAGGTGGAGTACTTCACCGACTTGCTGGTGGTGGTCAAGCCGCGCTAGGTTTCGTGCTGGCGCAGGCGCTTGTACAGGGTGTTGCGGCTGACCCCCAGCTCCCGCGCCAGGTGCGAAATATTCCCGCCGACCGCTTTCAGGCGCAGGCTCAGGTCGATGCTCTCATCCAGGTATTCAGTGGCGGGCAGCGGAGCTTCCCGTTTCAAATCGACAAAAAAATCATCCGGCAGATGCTCCGCTCGGATCGGCTGTTCTTCGGCCATCGCCAGCGCCACTTGCAACACGCTGCTGACCTGACGCAGGTTGCCCGGCCACGTGTGCTGCGCGAACAGCGCGAGCACCTCGGGGCTGAGCCCGGCCCATTGGCTCGGTTCGCGGTGCTGCTGCCACAGCTGCTGGAACAGCGCTTGCTTGTCACTGCGCTCGCGCAACGGCGGTAACTCCAGGGTCAGGCCGCCGATGCGGTAGTACAAGTCCTCACGAAAGCGCCCGGCCTGTACCAGCTCGCGCAGGGCACGGTTGGTGGCCGAGATGATACGCAGATCTACCGGGAACACGTCGCTGCTGCCTACGGGTTGCACGCAACGCTCCTGCAATACCCGCAACAGGCGCGCTTGAGTCGGCAGCGGCATATCGCCGATTTCATCGAGAAACAGCGTGCCTTTGTCGGCTTTGCGGATCAGGCCGATGCTGCCTTTTTGATTGGCGCCGGTGAACGCGCCTTTTTCGTAGCCGAACAGTTCCGATTCCACCAGCTCGGCC
>Ga0247732_10000607_pt1 | contig 16357 bp, 15 predicted proteins | sample UWRJL163409C2_FD_180940 | JGI IMG/M metagenome (GOLD analysis project Ga0247732, IMG submission 180940) | Plant litter microbial communities from Arlington Agricultural Research Station in Wisconsin, United States - UWRJ-L163-409C-2 | ecosystem: Environmental > Terrestrial > Plant litter >...
TTGCCCGCGTTGGGCTGCGTAGCAGCCCCAGATCTGAAAGCCTAAAGCGGGGCGCTTCGCACCCCAACGCGGGCAAGCCCGCTCGCCACAAGGGCCGTCTCGCCACAAGGGCCGGCTCGGTACAGGAGCCGGTTCGGCATAGATCGCGCGTTTCAGCCGGCTTTCAACGCGTCCAGCCATTGCGCGTGTTTCAGCGTTTGGGAAAACATCGGCAGCGTGAATTGCTCCGCGGCCTGTTGTTGTTCAGCGGTGAAGGTGGCCGTGCAATCGGTCAGTGTCACCACGTCGTAGCCTTTCTCATACCCCGAACGCACCGTGCCTTCGACGCAGCAATTGGTCAGGAACCCCGCGACCACCAGGTTATGGATGCCATTGTTGCGCAGTACCAGGTCCAGGCCGGTAGTGGCAAACGCATCGAGCCCACGCTTGCCCTCCACCAGAATATCGCCTGCCTCACGGCCAAGCTCGTCAGTGATCGCGGCGCCCCAACTGCCGGCGCGAAACGCACCGCCATCGGCAACGCCTTTGAGGATGCCATAGGAGCGCGTGGTCAACTCCGGGTAGCCCTCGGCAAACTGGATCGGCATATGAATAATCTTCACGCCCAACTCACGTGCCTGCTCAACGGCGGCTGCGGTGTTGGCCAGCATGTCGGTGCTGTGCATCACGTCTTTGACGGCGTCATGGAACACGCCACCCGGCGTGGTGAAGTCGTTCTGGAATTCGATCAAGACAAGGGCAGTCGCGTGAGGGTTCATGCTGGTTCTCCGATAGGCAGGCCGTAGGCTGTTAATCGTAGATCAGACGCGGGCATCGGGGGGGATTTGTTCATGCTCCCGGCCTGCGCCATCGGCTTGAGTGCGCGCAGGGTGGCGCACCATTCGTCTAATGCCCGGCACTCTGAGCGCTGCGCCGCCTCAGAGTTTTAAGCGAGGATATTCCGCGCGATAGAACGGAGAGCCAGCATGGAAATCAATGAGAATGCCCCAGGCAACCTGTCACAGCAGGACGTCACCCGTGGCACCGACAATGAGACGGGCCATGACCCGAGGCGGGACGACGATGCAATCCCGCTGCCGGCGGACGACGATGCGCCGCTTGAGGAGGACATGTCGGATGTAGACGCCGCCGATTCGGTGGCAAGCGAACACCCGGATAACTGATCAGATGTTCCACCTCCACGAACCCGGCCAAGCGCCGGGTTTTTGCTTGGTTTTTGCTTAGTGAACGCCAGTATCACCGGGCAACGCTCACTGCTCATGCCGCAACGCATCCACCACTATGCCGAGCGCTGACGACTGCTCGCGCCGGTTGGGGTAGTAGAGGTGGTAGCCGGGAAACGGCTGGCACCAATCCTCCATCACCCGTACCAGTGAGCCCTCGGCAATGTCCTTGGCCACCATGTCTTCCGGCAGAAACGCCAGGCCGCAGCCGGCGACCGCCGCGCGCAAAATCGGCAGGCTGCTGTTGAATGTCCATTGCCCCTCGACACGGGCCTTGAGCTCGTAGCCGTCCTTTTCAAAGTCCCATTGCAGCAAGCTGCCGTGGGTCGGCAGGCGCAGGTTGATGCAGTTGTGTGTCGCCAAGTCTGCCGGGGCTTGAGGCGCGGTGTGTTTGCGCAAATAGTCGGGCGCCCCCACGACCGCCATGTGCAGCCGAGGGCCGATGGGGACGGCGATCATGTCCTTGGCCACCTGGTCACCGAGCCGCACGCCGGCATCGTAGCGCTGGGCGACGATGTCGGAGAGGGCATAGTCCACAGTGATTTCCACGTGGATATCCGGGTAGTCGGGCAGCACCTTCAACAGCTTTGGCCAGAGAATGTTGTTGGCAGCGTGCTCGGACGCAGAAATGCGCACGGTGCCTGACGGGGTGTCGCGAAACTCGCTGACGGCCGCCAGTTCCAGTTCAATTTCTTCAAAGCGTGGCGCCATGGCCTTGTACAAACGCAAGCCGGCTTCAGTGGGCGATACGCTGCGCGTTGTGCGGGTCAGCAGGCGCACGCCCAGGCGCGCTTCAAGGGTGCGCAGGGTGTGGCTGATCGCCGATTGCGAAACGCCCAGTTGAGCGGCGGCGCGGGTAAAGCTGCCTTCGCGGGCGATGATCACGAAGGCATGCAGGTCGTTGAGGTTGGCGCGGGACATTGATGAGGGGCCTTCATGCAGGTACGCAGGGGGTGTTTCGTGCGACGCTGCCTCGCGTGCTCCGAGGCAGTCATGCACGACTACTTCGCGAGGGTTCTTGCGTAGAACGGCGCGAGTTTGCCGAGTGCCGCGTCAACGTACTTGGGTACCCAGTAGGTTTCGATATGGGTAGCGCCTTCAATCTTGTACAGCTCTTTGTCCTTCGTGCCGGAGGCCTTGGCGAACGCATCCTCGGTCATGTACAGGCTGTCGGCCTGGCTGCCGGCGATCATCAGCAGTGGCTGGTCAATCAGGTCGATCTGGTCAGTGGCGTCAAAGCGCATCAGGTCGAGCAGGCTGCTGGTGGTGTACTTGAAGGTCGAGTTCGGGTGCGCGTGGGTTTTCCAGTAGTACTCGTAACCCTGGCGGTAGAGATCAAAGGGTAATTTGGCAATTTGCTCGTCGCTCAGGTTTGCATCGCCCGCGTATCGAACCTCACCCCCCGCAGCTTCCAGGGCACGCGCCTCGGACGCTTGCTTGAGGCGATCCTGAACGCTGTCCAGTTGGGAGTCGACGTAGCCGTTACGGCGCACACGGCCTGAGTTGAACAGGCTGAGGGTGGCAATCGATTTGAAGCGCTTGTCGGTTTCGGCTGCGGCCAGGGAATAGCCGCCCCCGCCACAGATGCCGAGCAGGCCCAGGCGCTGCGCATCGACGCCGGCGTACCGCGCAATGAAGTCAGCCATGCCGTGGATGTCTTCAATGCGGTTGGCGGGTTTGTCGACACTGCGCGGGTGGCCGCCGCTACCGCCCTGATAGGCCGCATCGGCGGTGATGGTGATGTAGCCCTGTTCGGCCAGGCGCTGGGCATACAGCCCGGCGACTTGCTCTTTTACACCGCCGTTAGGGTGCGCCACCACGATGGCCGGGTAGGCTTTTTGCGGGTCGTAGCTGGCCGGGGTGTAGACGTTGGCGACGATGTCCAGGCCGTTAAGCTTATAGGTCACCGGATGGATATTGACCTTGCCCGGCTCATTGCGGGCAATCGCGCCGGCGTAGACCAGCGTGAACGGGTTTTTCTTGTCGTCGGCAGCCACGCTCGTGCCGGCTGAGAGGCCGACCATCGCGGCCATGAACGTGGCTTTGAGAACGGTGTTTTGCATGGGTCTGCTCCAAAGGATTGAAGGGTGATAACAGTTTTTTTCTGGTCGGCGGGCATGCCGATCGGGTCAATCCAGCTGTTTCTCTGCCAGGAACTGGGCCACCAAATCTGCGATCTGGCGGTTGTTCAGGTCTGACATGGCAAAATGCGTGTTGCCCTTGATGCCGATTTCCGGAAGGTGAATCAGCCTCACATCGCCGCCATGTCGGTTAACGCTGTCGCGCCATAGCCGCGCCATCTCAAGCCGCGCCCGCCAGCTGTCCTGGGCGGGCAGGTCGATGGCGTGATCGGGAATGTTGTCGCCGTAGAGGATCAGGATCGGAATCCGTGTGAGTGCCAAGAACTGGCTCAGCGGTACTTGGGCGCCTTGCACCGTGTCGAAGGCGCTGGGGATCGGGGCCGGAACCTCTCCGGCAGGAAACACAAAGCTACTGCCCGGCTCGAACGCGACGATAGCCTTTACCTTGTCGTTCTTGATCGCAGTGAGCCAGCCAGGGCCGCCGCCCTGGGAGTGGGTGAATAAAATGCCAGGGCCGATCCGGTTGAACGCAGCCGATACGGCATCGGACACCACGCCCATATCGAACGGCCCCGTATTGGGGGTCATGGCGCGAAAGAACTGCTCGCGTGTCTGCTCGTCGCGCGCCACCTGCACGCCGTCAAAGTAGTTGGGCCATACCCCGATGCGGAACTGGTTGAACCACAGCTGTTCGTCCGGCGTCGGCTTGACCGTTGCCTCCACCATGCTGCGACCGGCGTTACCGCGGCGCGGTTGGTCGATCAGATAAACGCCAAACTGACGGCGCAGGAAAAGGGTCTGGAAGCCTTCGCGACCATCGGCTGTGGTTTCCCAGGTTTTGGAAAACTGGCCGGCACCGTGCCACATCACAATCGGCAGTTTTCGCGCGTTGGCCGGCACTTGGTAAAACACATAGGCGTGATCGCCATGGTAGGTCTGGCCCGCGGGCGCCATAGGGTTGCGCGGGTCAAACGTACCTGGCGCGGTGGTCAGGGTGCCGCCAGCGGCAAAGCTGCCTTGCGCCTCGATCTGCAACGGCGCGGCGCTGTTGCCAGAGTGGTTGGCAGGCACCGTACAGGCTGAAAGCAGGCAGGCCAGAGGGAGGCAGAGAACGGTCGTGGTACGCTGCATCTTCAGCCCTCCGATGCGGCAAGGGCTTGAGTCAGCGCCGCCTGCGCCCGGGTGGCCACGGCGGCGTCCGGGTGTTTGGCGAGTACAGCGGCCACCTGGCGCAGCTGGCTAGCACTCAGGCCGACCCGCAGGCTCGCCAGCATATGCGAACGCAACTGCGGTTCGGCCCCCGGCGTTGCTGCCAACGCGCCCACAGTGGCCAGCTCACGGCTTTGCCAGTCCAGGTTGTCACGCTCGAAGATGGCGCCGAACAGGTGGGCTTGCAGGTACTGGTTGATGACTGGCGCAAAGTCGAACAGCGGGCCTTGCACCGCACCGCCGGAAATGCGCGTCTGGTTGGCGGTACCGACCTCGAGCAAGGCCTGGCCGCTTGGAATCGGCTGGCCGGGCTCGCGCCCTGGGGCATCCTGAATACCTTGCGCGTTGCGCGCCTCAACCACCTTCATCAGTTCACCCAGCGCATTCAGGCTGCGGGGGAAGCCCGCGTACGCATACAGCTGCACCAGTATTTCCTTGGCTTCACTGAGGGTCAGCCCGGCATCCAAACCCTGATTCAAGGCTTGATTAAGATTGGGCATGTCGCTGGAGGCCATAAACGCCGCGATCAGTGGGATGGCCTGCTGTTGGCTCGACAATGTTTCGGACGGCGGTGCGGTGGTGGCGGTGGACGGTTTCAGGCCTGCGTACTCGGCATCCGAGACCTTGTCGCCCCAGGTCACGGCGCTGCCATCGACGGCTTCGGCCAACGCGATATGGGTCATGGCCGTGGTGGGGGACGCCCCATGCCAGTGACGCACATTGGCCGGGATCCATACGGTGTCGCCCGGGCGAATTTCCTGGCGCGGGCCGTCCGCCTGCTGCACATAGCCCATGCCCGCGGTGACGATGAGCGTTTGCCCCAGCGGATGGGTATGCCACGCGGTGCGTGCGCCAGGCTCGAAGGTCACGGTGCCGCCGCCCACGCGGGCAGGCGCATCCCCCTTGAACAGGCCATCAACCCGCACCGTGCCGGTGAAATTGTCGGCCGGGCCTTGAGCGGAAGGCTGGGTGCCAACACGGGTGACACGCACGTTTTTGTTGTCTTCGGCGGCGGCTTCGCCAGCCATCAGCGAAAAGGCTACCAGTGGAGCGATCAGCGGATTCATAGGTGTAACTCCTGGCCCAGGCCGTTGCCCGAGATGCGGGTTTTCATTGCTGTGTCCTCGGCGCAAACCGGGCGATGCGGTGGTTAAGGTTTGAAGTGGCTGTCGCTTAGCCAGGCGTTGACGGTCTCCATGGTTCTGCGCTCTTGCTCGCCCTCCATGACGAACCCCTCGAGCACCTTGGCCTGGGGCGCATGAGCGTGGAGCACAGCACGGCTGCTGCCCAAGCCATAGCCGCCATGGGTGGTGAAGGGAATGATGGTTTTGCCGCTCAGGTCATGGGCTGAAAGAAAAGCGCGCACCACTGGCGGCAGGGTTTCACCCCAGATGGGAAAACCGAGGAACACGGTGTCGTACGCGTCCAGGTTGTGAACCCGGCTCTCCAATACCGGCTCGAAGCCGCTGTCGCGCTCCTGGCGCGCCTGTTCCACGGTTTGCAGGTAGTCGTGGGGGTAGGGGGCGGCAGGGCGGATTTCGAATATGTCCGCGCCCACGCCGCGCTGGATAAGCCCGGCCACGACGCGGGTATTGCCCGACCGGGAGAAGTACGCCACCAGGCTGCGAGAACCGGATGGTGCTTGTTCTTCACGGGCTTGCGTGCTGCCCAGTGCCAGAAGCGGTGAGCTGGCCAATGCGAAAACTACTGTGCGGCGCAGCGAATCGGGGTCGTTCATACCGCCTCCCTTAGCGTCCGACACGGGCTTTAAGCGCCTCGGGGTAACGGTCACCCTGGACACTGATCTGCGCCAAGGCCGATGCGATGGCAGCCAGTTCCGCTGGGGTCAGGGTGACCGATGCGCTGGCGATGTTTTCTTCAAGCCGATGCAGCTTGGTCGTCCCCGGAATCGGCACAATGCACGGCGCCTGGGCGAGCAGCCAGGCGAGGGCTATTTGCGCAGGGGTCACGCCTTTTTGCGCGGCGATCTCGCGCAGCCGGATGACCAGGTTCTGATTGGCCTGCAGCGCCTCCTGGGCAAAGCGTGGCACGACACTGCGAAAGTCATCGCTGCCAAACGATGCGTCAGCCGAAATGGCCCCGGTGAGAAACCCTTTGCCCAACGGGCTGAACGGTACAAAGCCGATGCCCAGCTCGCTAAGGGTGGGGAAAATCTCCAGCTCGGGCTCACGCCACCACAGCGAATATTCACTCTGCAGCGCCGTGACCGGTTGCACCGCGTGCGCTCGGCGGATGGTCTGCGCGCCGGCTTCCGAGAGGCCGAAGTGCTTTACTTTGCCTTCAGCGATCAGGGCCTTGACGGTCCCCGCAACGTCTTCGATGGGCACGTCCGGGTCAACCCGATGCTGGTAGAGAAGATCGATGTAGTCGGTCCTGAGCCGGCGTAGCGAGCCCTCGACGGCCTGGCGAATATGCTCGGGGCGGCTGTTAAGAATCTGCTGTTTGTTGTCGTCGCCAAAGGTGAAACCAAACTTGGTGGCGATCACCACGTGATCGCGCACGGGCGCCAATGCCTGGCCAACCACGTCTTCGTTCAGGTAGGGGCCATACACCTCGGCGGTGTCGAAGAAGGTCACGCCCAGGTCAACGGCAGCGCGGATCAACGACACTGCATCCTGGGTATCCGTGGCCGGGCCATAGCCGTGGCTCAGCCCCATGCACCCCAGGCCAAGGGCCGAAACCTCTAGAGAACTGTTACCCAAGTAGCGCTTTTGCATTGCGTTATCTCCCAGCGTCAACACTCCCGCCCAGCCCGTAAGCCAAGGTGGAGAGCGTGGCAGCCGGTTGGCTGCCACCTCGATGGGAGGACGTTAAGCGAGCACGCACGATCGGACTACCCGGTTAAATCGGCATGGGTCTATGAGCAGAACTAATCAATCCGCAGCAGGCCCTCGCTAACGCTGATGCAGAGCGGCATTCATGAGCCGTGCCTGCAGCCCTCGTGGCCTTTTACGAACAGATAGCGGTGAAGGCCGTGGCGCTGATTGTAGCGGGTGGTCAACCCGTAACCCTCAGACGAAACCGCGCGGTTGCGGCTGATCTGGTAGGTCGATGCATTTCATACATTTGTACAACCAGAAGCTGTCGGACATGGATTTTTACCGTGTTCAATCATTTTGTACCTGCATACCCTTCTGAACAGGCCCGTTGATCACTAACAATAAAAGGAGACGACCATGCCTATTCAGACCGAACACGACCCGCGTTTGAAACGTTCACTCAAGACGCGACATATCAGCATGTTGGCACTGGGCGGAGTCATCGGCGCTGGGCTATTCGTAGGCTCCAGCGCTGTAATCGCTTCCACCGGGCCGGGTGCCTTCATCACCTACGCAATCACCGGGCTTATCGTCGCCTTGGTGATGCGCATGCTCGGTGAAATGGCTTCTGCACATCCTTCCAAAGGTTCTTTCGTGGATTACGCCCGCATGGCTTTTGGGCGTCCTGCGGGGTATATGACGGGATGGCTGTACTGGTATTTCTGGGTAATTGTGGTGGGTTTCGAGGCGGTAGTCGGTGGGCAAATTATCAATGGCTGGCTACCGGATATTCCTGTCTGGGTGATTGCGCTGGGGTTGATGATAAGCATGACCCTGCTGAACCTGATGTCGGTGCATTCATTTGGAGAAGCCGAGTACTGGTTCGCGGGTATCAAGGTCGCGGCCATCGTCGTCTTTCTGATCGTAGTGGGTGTCTACGTCTTCAACCTCTGGCCAGGGTCGACGGCACGCTTGAGCAACCTGACCGAGCATGGAGGGTTTTTGCCGCATGGTGTTTCATCGCTATTCACCGGTGTAGTGGTGGTGATTTTCTCGATGACCGGCGTAGAAGTGGCCACGCTTGCTGCTGCGGAGTCCGAAGACCCGTCACGCAATATCCGCAAGGCCGTTAACACGGTGATGGTTCGAATTTTGGTGTTCTTTGTGCTGGCGACCTTTTTTATCGTGGTGGCGCAGCCTTGGACCGACATCGTTCCTGGTAAATCGCCGTTCGTGACCACGCTGGAACACATCGGTATTCCAGGCGCCGGTACGCTGTTGACGGTGGTCATTCTGGTGGCCGTACTCTCGGTATTGAATGCGGGCCTCTACACCTCGTCGCGATTGTTATTCGTACTGGCTTCCAACGACGAGGCACCTCGCTGGATGGCGGCAGTGAGCCGCAATGGCGTACCGGTGCGTGGCGTGATCGCCTCGACACTGGTGGGGTACGGGTGCGTGGTTATTGCGGCGCTCTGGCCGGATACCGTGTTTCAGTTCCTCATCAATTCGTCCGGCACTGTGTTCCTTTTTGTCTACCTGATGATCTGTCTGTCGCAACTCAAGCTTCGCCAGAAGTGGCTGGATGAGGGCTCTTTGAAGTTCGCCATGTGGGCTCACCCCTGGCTGCCCCTGCTGGTTACCGCGTCAATTATTGCGGTGTTGGTGAGCATGGCATTCGACGCCTCGATGCGGGTAAGCCTCCTTCAATGTGTGATCGCCATCTTCGTGATTGCCCTCTCATACGCCGTTCTACGGTGGACACGAGCTCGCCAGAGCAGCACTGAACTCAAAACGCGGCCAGCAAGCAGCACTTAGCACGCCAAGCCGTATCGGACATAAGCCCTGTGCAGGGTCGTCAGTGGGAAGCCAATAACATGCCGGAAAAACTAGAGTTGAATCAATTACCCAACCAGCCGCTGTGGTTTGCGTCGGGGCCGTCCCGTGAGCGCCTGGAAGGCTCGGTGCAAGCCGATGTGGTTATCGTTGGCGCTGGATACACAGGGCTATGGACGGCCTACTATTTGCTCAAGAGTGATCCGTCCCTTCAGGTCGTGTTGCTTGACAAACACCATGTGGGGTTCGGCGCGTCCGGGCGAAATGGCGGCTGGGCTTCGGCGATTTTCCCGATCTCGCTTTCCCGTGTAGCCGAGTTGTATTCCCACTCTGCCGCACTCGATTTGCAGGCAGCGATGAACAATACGGTCGATGAGATCGGCCGTGTTCTGTCCCACGAAAACGTGGATGCAGATTATTCGAAGCAAGGTTTCCTTTCGCTGGCCCGCAGCGCCCCGCAGATGGCCCGCGCCAAGGCAGCAGTGGACGCCTCTGCGCGCTTCGGGCTGCCACACCAATGGCGTGTTCTCGACAGTGCGCAAGCGCTTGCCAAGGTCGGTGCCCAAGGCACCTTAGGTGGTCTTTATACCGAGCACTGCGCGCTCATCCATCCTGGCAAGCTGGTGCGCGGCCTGGCTAAGCTCGTCGAGCAAATGGGGGCCAGGATCTATGAGCACTCTGCGGTAACGCAGCTCACCCCAGGCGAGGTTCGTACGGCGCAAGGATCGGTCAAGGCGGGCTTCACTGTGCGTGCGACAGAGGCGTTTACGTCGCAGCAACCCGGTTACTCGCGCTTTGTTATCCCGCTGTATTCGCTGGTACTGGCCACTGAGCCGCTGCCCCGTGAGTTACTCGGCAAACTCAATCTTGACCATCGCATGGCATTCAACGACATGCGCCATCTCAGGGTGTATGGGCAGGTCACGGCAGAGGGGCGCCTGGTATTTGGTGGTCGGGGCGCGCCGTACCACTGGGGTTCGCAGATGTCTGGCGATGCGGATCTGGTGGATAAGGTTCATTCCAAGATCCATGCCGCAATGCTGGAGTTCTTTCCCGACCTTGCTGATGCGCACATTACGCATCGCTGGGGTGGCGCCCTCGGGGTGTCGCGTGACTGGTGCCCCACGGTGAGTATTGATCGGCAAAAACGCTTGGCCTGGGCCGGTAACTATGTGGGCGATGGTGTCGCCACGAGTAACTTGGCCGGGCGCATTTTGCGCAACCTTATTCTTGGCCGGGACGAGCAGATCAATACGCTGGCGCTGGTCAACCATCGCTCTCCAGCCTGGGAGCCAGAGCCCTTGCGCTGGCTCGGAGTGAACAGCGGGCTTGCTGCGGCTTCACTCAGCGATATCGAAGAACGCATCACCCATCGCCCATCTTGCACTGCGAAGTTGCTGGAAAAATTGACCGGTGCGCATTAACAGGAGATACACGTGACTTCATTTACCATTATCAAATCCACCGACCTTCAATCCTTGCCGCTGAACCCCGGAGGGCAGCGTGCCGGAGCAGACCAGGGCGATCCGCAAATAGCTACCCAGCAAGTTGCGCGTGAGGCGTCTGGTAATCTCGGGGTTTGGGAATGCGAGCCGGGCGGCTGGCCGGTGAGCAATCGGCCGGATACGGAGTTCACCTACATTATATCGGGCGTGGCGTTATTGACTGATGAGGCCAGCGGCCGCGTTGTGGAGGTCACGAGCGGTGACCTGATCATTCTCCCGCCGGGCTGGAGTGGCCGATGGGATGTGATCAAGAAGGTCAGGAAGGTGTACGCCATTTACTGAACGCTCACACCCAGGCCTGTGCATTACCTTGGCCGTATCAACCGCTGATTGAGTGGATTGATACCTCACATGAACGGCCCCTTAGCACGCTGCGGGGTCGTTTGCATTCACGGGTGAATATCGAGCAATTCGGTGTTTTTACCCGCCTGGATCGCAATCCAGAACCTGGCAATGCCGTGAGTGGTGGTGGGCTTGAATCCCGTCAATTGCTCTACCGACTTGAGTCGGTAAACCAGTGTCTGGCGATGAATACCCAGATCGAACGCCGAGCTTTTCCAATTGCCATCGTTTTCGAGGAACGTAATCAGCGTCGTTAAAAGCGCAGTGCCATTCGCACGGTCGTGCTCTATCAAGGGGCCGAGATAACGCCCCACAAGAGCCCTGGCCTCAGACAGCGACTTGGGCGCCATGATCAGCCCGGTTTCGACTTCACCATAGCGCAATAGGCCAGAGCCGAGTTCTCTGGCCTGAATCAGCGCCAGCCGCGCCTGTCTGACGCTTTCACGAACGCCCGTCGCTGACGTGATCGGCCTGCTTACACCGATCACTGTGCCGTCTCCAAGATTGGCACGAAGGGCGTCGAACGTCGTACTGTCGTCCGGGCTGATCGCCAACAGCAGTTCTTTGTCCTCCAGGAACAGAAGAGGTGTTGCGTGTAGGGCAGGTGAATGGTGTATCTCGTCGACACCCCACGGGCTTCTTTGGCCTGCGCAAATTGCCAGGCTCACCAGCGTGCCATTGAGCGCGCGTCGCTCCAGAATCGGACGCGCCAGGGTAAACTGCATTTCACTGTCCATCAGGCTACGCAGCAGTGCCGCGCCTTCCTCCCGCTGCTGGTCGCGGTGGATCATCAACCGTTCCAGCTCGACGCCCAGCAGGCCCACAAGCGAGCGCACGAGAATGGAGTCATCCATTGTTCTCTCGGCTCTACGGATCATGACCAAGTTAGCGCGAGTGCGCCCCCCAATTGCTATCCGCTCGATGTGTTCGTTGCGCGGCTGTAGAGAAGCGGCCGTTTCGACGATCTTTATCCCGCTGACTGCGTCCTCGATGGCCAGATCCAACTTTAGCGTTTGGCCAAGGATGGATAAGCGACCAGACATATCGGGTGACTTGTGCAGGGCGTCCGCATAGGTCTGGAACAGGCGCTCACTGGCGTTGAAACGTTCGCGCTGGGCGTTCAATACGCTTTCAATGACGTAATGGGACAGTTTGACAAACTCAAGCTCAAAGCTGGCGCGCAGGATCGGAAACAGCAGGTCGTTCGCCGCTTTGAGCATCTGATCTGACAGGGGCGGTGCGTCGGGGCGGGGCGCAACCACTAACGCGCTGGCGTTGCTTTGTACCAGTTGCTCCAGCCATACAACTTGATCCTGCGCTGCACGAGGAATGCCCACCCCGGTTGTCATGACGAGGTCACCAGGAGAAATCCACCGCCAAGGGTCCGGCAAATCGACGGCATGAGCCCATGTGATCAGTCGACTCGTAGCACCTTCGCCTGCGACCGCCTGTAGCTTCAACAGCTCGACATTCATCAGGTCCTGCACGGTTAACATGAGCTCATTTCCTTCAACGTTTGAGCGGTGATGCTACCGGTTAACGAGGAAGGCAACCATGGCCTTGGAGAATTGGTGAGACGGTCATTTGGACTTGCTCTTCAAGGCTCAACCGGCACCACCAACGATACGCCAGGTTCAAATGGGGCTCTTCGCACAACCACCGCGCTGAGCGAATGCCAAAACCCATCAGGGCGTGAGCTTCTAGCCCTTCAAGACCAGCGACATGTCTGGGTACTTGGCGCAGATGAAGTCGACGAATGCGCGAACTTTCGGGGCGGTTAGGCGCCTGGATGTGTGCAAGACCCAAAGCGCCGGTTCTACACCCGATACGGTGCCCCACTGGACCAGCTCGCCGCGCGCAAGCTGATTCCATGCGATGGACTGTGGGATCAAGGCCGCCCCACCGCCTGCGATGGCCGCATCGCGAACCATCAGCAATGAAGAGAAGCGCAGCGTGGGGATCGGCTCCAGGACCAGTTGCCCGTCATCGAGACTCCAGTGGGTGGGCTGGAAACTCGTTGTGACGATGCTGGGCACGGGCCTGATCGCGCCGGGCATGGGCCTGGGGACTTGAGGTGCCGCCACCACGACCAGCCTGTCCTTGGCGAAGCAGCGGCCGACCAGGCGGCTGTCTGGGTTGGGGTTGATCCGAATGGCGACGTCATAGTGTTCCTCGACGAGGTCAACCAGGCGATCCTCCGCCACGACTTCGATTTCTACCTCCGGGTTGGCGCGACAGAATTCGGCGCCAATGCGGCCCATCGCAAGCTGGGAGAACAACACAGGGGCGGCCACACGCAAGCGTCCGCGCGGTGTCGATAAGCCCTCACGTGCGGCCGTCATGGCTTCGGCCACCTCGCTCAAGGGGCCTTCTGTTCGAGCCATCAGGCTTTCGCCGGCTTGGGTGAGCTTCAAGCCGCGAGCGCTGCGCTCGATCAGCCTGACGCCCAGTTGTTCCTCCAGGTCGGCGATCCGGCGCGACAAGGTGGCCTTGGAGATACCGCTCGCACGGCTTGCCTTCCCCAGGCCCTCATTGGTCGCGACGAGTATGAAATCGATCAGCGCGTTAACGTTCATGGTGTTCCATTATTGAAACGAAGTGTCTGTATTTTGGTGTCTCTGATTTACCTTCGCAACAGATTATCTTCTCGTCATCGCCACTCAAGACGAGCAACTGCCATGAGCACTCTGCAACGCGCTGTACTGATCCGGGCCTATGGCGGCGCTGACGCCGCGCGCGTGGGCGAGGTCGAAAAGCATCAACCCGAACAAGGCCAGGTGCTGGTTCGCGTTCGAGCCGCCGGCGTGAACGGCATAGATTGGAAGGTGCGTGAAGGCCATGTGCGAAATGCTTTCGCGCTGCCACTGCCCATCGTCCTCGGTGCCGAAATGGCGGGCGTGGTCGAGGCGGTCGGCCCCGGCGCCACTCGGTTGCGTGTTGGCGATCGGGTCATGGGCGCGATAGGTGGACTGGGCGCGTACGCCGAATTCGTGACCGTTAGTGAAGCGAGTCTGTCGCTGACGCCAGAACACCTCGAGGATATCCAGGCTGCCGCGATTCCCGTCGCCGCCGTAGCCGCCTGGAATAGCCTTCATCACGCAGGGCCGGTTTACCCAGGCCAGCGAATCCTCATTCACGGCGCGGCGGGTGCGTTGGGCGCCTTTGCCGTGCAATACGCCAAGCGGGCCGCCGCCGAAGTCTTCGCGACGGCAGGCACCGCTGACCTGGATTACGTACGCAGCCAAGGCGCGGACCACGTGATTGACTACCGAACCCAGCGTTTCGAGGACATCGTCCAAGACATTGATTTGGTGCTCGACTACGTCGGGGGCGAGGTGTTGGATCGCTCGTGGCAGGTGTTGGCGGAAAACGGCGTGATCGTTGGCACCTCATCTCCCGACATCCTGGCGCGCACGCCAGCCAATCGTCGAGGCCTCTGGTTCATGAACAAGCCTGACCCTGTATTGCTGGAGACGCTGGCCCAGGAAGTCGCCAGCGGCGCGCTGCAGTCCAGGATCGGCAAGGTCGTTGGCTTCAATGATATCCCGGCGGCCATCGAAGGTAATCGAAGCGCTTCAGGCACCGGCAAAGTCGTGGCGGACTTCTCTCGTTAATTCATACCCACTATCCGTTGCAGGAGATTCAACCATGAGCATTCTCGTTATTGGCGCCACGGGCACCATTGGTTCACTCATCACTCAAGGCCTGGCGCAAGCCGGCGCCGAGGTTAAAGCGCTTGTCCGCCAAGCGGGTAAGCGCGAATTCGCAGCCGGTGTCACCGAGGTGGTTGGCGACCTCACCGATGTCGCATCGATGCGCGTCGCGCTGTCTTCGGTGCGCACGCTGTTCCTGCTCAACGCCGTGACGCCTGATGAGGTGACGCAGGCGCTGATCACGCTGAACCTCGCTCACGAAGCGGGCATTGAGCGCATTGTCTATCTGTCGGTGATCCACGCTGACAAATTCACCAATGTGCCGCACTTCACCGGTAAGCATACGGTTGAACGCATGATCGAAAGCCTCGACATCCCCGCGACCATTTTGCGTCCGGCTTATTTCATGCAAAACGACCTGATGGTTCAGCAGACGATCCAGAACTACGCGGTGTACCCGATGCCGATTGGCGCGGCCGGCGTGTCAATGATCGATGCGCGCGACATTGCCGATGTCGCCGTGGCAGAGCTGCTGCGACGCGACAAAGCCTCTTCGGCGCTTGACCGCGTAACGCTGGAATTGGTGGGGCCGCAAGCACTGACGGGCGCGTCCGTGGCAAAAACCTGGAGTGCGGCCCTGGGGCGCGAGATCGCTTACGGGGGTGATGACGTGGTGGCCTTCGAAGGTCAATTGGCTGGGTACGGTCCAGGCTGGTTGGCGTACGACATGCGCCTGATGATGGCGGGTATCCAGGCGTTCGGCATGCAGGCCGCTGACGGAACAGTGGCTCGGTTAGAGGCCATCATCGGGCATCCACTGCGCACCTATGCAGACTTCGTTCGCGAGGCCGCTGCTCAGTAATAACTGCCAGGGTCGGGGGGCGATTCACCTTTTGGGGAATATTGCCCCCTGACCCCGGCAGCGCCAGCCTCTCAATACGCCGCGGTATAAATCGCCAAGGCGTCCGCTTCGAGTACAGCGCGTGGGTTGTTGACCAGCAGCCGCTGCTGTTGCATTGCACTGCGGGCCAACTCCGGCAAGCTTTCCAGGGTGACTCCGGCGTCTCTCAAGCGTAACGGCAGCCCGACGGCTGCATGAATCCGCCGCAGTTCTTCAATTAGTTGCGCGGCCCCATCCCCCGGCAGCAGACGGTCGCCCAGCACGCACGGCGCGAGTTCGGCGTAGAGCGTGCGAGCGTGGGGCAGGTTGAAGGTCAGTACCGGGTTCAGCACCAGCGCGTTGGACAGCCCGTGGGGCAGGTGAAACGTAATGCCCAGCGGGTAGGCCAGCGCATGCACGGCTGCCACTGGCGCGTTGGCGAAGGCCTGGCCGGCCAGACACGCTCCCAGCAGCATGGCCTGGCGCGCTTCGAGGTCGTGCGGCTCACGCACGGCGCGCTCGAGGTTGGCGCTGAGCAGGCGCAGGGCTTCGCGGGCGAGCAGGTCGGAGATCGGGTTCTTGCGCAGCTTGCTGGTGTAGGCCTCGATGGCGTGCACCATCGCGTCGATGCCGGTGGCGGCGGTGACCGGGCCGGGCAGGCCTACCGTCAGTTGCGCGTCGAGGATCGCCAGGTCCGGCAACAATTGCGGGGACACCACGCCGGATTTACCGGTGGCGGTGGTGACGATCGAAATCGGCGTGACTTCTGAACCGGTCCCGGCCGTGGTCGGCACCTGGATCAATGGCAGGCGGGTGCCGGTGGCCAGGTTGACGCCATAGATGTCGCC
>Ga0247732_10000609_pt1 | contig 16276 bp, 17 predicted proteins | sample UWRJL163409C2_FD_180940 | JGI IMG/M metagenome (GOLD analysis project Ga0247732, IMG submission 180940) | Plant litter microbial communities from Arlington Agricultural Research Station in Wisconsin, United States - UWRJ-L163-409C-2 | ecosystem: Environmental > Terrestrial > Plant litter >...
GGCCTGTGAACCGTGGCTGTTGACCAGGGCCAGGATGACCAGTTCCGACAGCGACAGCACCACCATCTGCAAGCCTGTGGGCAAGCCGATGCGTAAGACCTTGCCCAAAATAACGCGGTCCAGGCGCAGGGCCGCAAGCAGTTCGCGGTCCGGCGCCATCACGTGGTTTTTATGGCGCAGGCGCAGGATCAGAAACAGCATGGCCGCCGCGTTACCCACCAGCCCCGCGTACACCGCGCTCTGGATACCCATCGGCGGCAGGCCGATCCACCCGCGAATCAGCGCCGGGGTCAGCAGCAGACCCACCAGGGTCGAAACCATCAAGGCCAGCAACGGCGAAATAGTGTCACTGACCCCGCGCAGCAACTGGGTGTAGAGGATGAACACCAGCAGCAACGGCATGATCAGCATCATCATCTGCGCATAGCCCACTGCATCATCGAGCACATCCAGCGGGGTGCCCAGCGCCTGCAACGCCGGGCGAGCAAACAGGCTACCAAGCACCGCTGCAATCACGCCCACCAACGCACCAAGGGTCAGGGTCGCGCCGGTAATCGCCTTGACCATGCCGGTTTCCTGAGCGCCAAAGGCTTGGCCGATCAACACCGATGCGCCCGCTCCCAGGCCGATCACCAGAGCAATAAAGAAAAACACGATTGGGAACATCCCCGACACCGCCGCCAGTGCCTGGGTGCCGAGCATTTGCCCGACATAGATGCCATTGAGCGTGCCGGAAAAACTCTGCAGGAAGTTGGACAGCACCATCGGCGCCAGGAAGATCAGATAGACCTGCCACAACGGGCGTTGCAAAGGGTTTTGCATGAAAAACGGGGCCTCGCAGAACAAAAGCGTCCGAGGGTTATACCGTAATTGGATCCGATCTTCCCGTGCTTTAGCAGGACTGAGGTTCAATTTGGGGTGATGGGCTGTGCACGCTTGTGGGCCGTCTTGAGATACGCCGACTCGATAATCGCCCTCACCCGCTCGCTCACCGGCTCGCCCATCAAGTACGTGTCGATCTCTGCATACGTGCAGCCATAGGCGTGCTCATCCAGCTTGCCCGGCGCCAGTTCTTCCAGATCAGCCGTGGGGTGTTTGTGCACCAGGTTCGCCGGTGCGCCAAGGGTGGTGGCCAGCAGGCGTACCTGGGTTTTGGTCAGGCCCGACAGCGGCGCGAGGTCGCAGGCGCCGTCGCCGAATTTGGTGAAAAAGCCCATCAGCGCTTCGGCGCCGTGGTCGGTGCCGACCACCAGGCCATTGTGCAGGTTGGCCACGGCGTATTGCGCGATCATCCGCGTGCGCGCCTTGACGTTGCCTTTGATGAAATCGACATGCGCGGCGCTGGCTTCGGTAGCGTTCAGGCTGGCCATCAGGCCGTCGACACTGGCGGCGATGTTAAGCGTGTCGATCAGGTCCGGGGTGATAAAGCCCAGGGACGCCAGGGCATCGTGTTCGTCGGCCTGGGTCTTGTAGGGTAGGCGCATGGCGATAAAGCGGGCGGCGTAGCCCTCGCCGCGCAGTTGCTCCACCGCCAATTGGCACAAACGGCCAGCCGTGAGGGAGTCCACGCCGCCACTGATGCCCAGCACCAGGGCCTTGCAGCCGGACTGCCGCAGGGTGCTCTTGATGAAGTCGATGCGCCGTTGAATCTCCTGGGGCTCGCCGCCATCGACCAATGCGCGGTTGATATTCAGTTCCTGTGCGATACGGTCTTGAATCTGCATGTCACACCTCTTTGTTGCCTACATTGACCTGTGGGAGCGGGCTTGCTCGCGACGACGGCGTGTCAGCCAACCCACTTAATGCTGACCCACCGCGTTCGGGAGCAAGCCCCCTCCCACAGAGAACACTTGGGCTGCGTACTGCAAAAACGACGGGTCTTCGCAGACGTTCTTGATCGGGTCATCCGAGAACTTCACCACCGGCTCACCGTGCACCCGCACCAGTTTCATCACGATGCTCAGCGGCTCCACACCGTCCACATCACAGGCCAGGCTGGTGCCCATGCCAAAGCCGAACCTGGCCTTGCCACGCACATGCCGCAGGATCGGCACACATTTTTCGAAGTTCAGGCCGTCGGAAAACATCAGGTCCTTGGTCATCGGGTCGATGCCCAGTTGTGTGTAGCGGGCCAGCACCTTGTCGGCCCACGCGATGGGGTCGCCGGAGTCCTGGCGCAGCCCGTCGTAGAGTTTGGCGAAGTACAGGTCGAAATCCTTGAGGAAAAAGTCGGTGCTGATGCAGTCGGTCAAGGCAATGCCGAGGCGCCCACGGTATTCACGCACCCAGTTTTCCAGGGCGGCATTCTGGCTTTCGCGCAGGCGGCCCAGTTGCTGGTGCACCATCAGCCATTGGTGGGCCATGGTGCCGATCAGCGGCAGGTCGAACTCATAGGCCAGGTGCGCGTTACTGGTGCCGACGAACTGACCGGGGAAGTCGCGGCGCATGATGTCGACCACTTCGCGCTGAGCCTTGAACGACAGGCGCCGGCGCGTGGAAAAGTCCGAAACACGCAGGTCGGCCAGTTCGTCGCGGCTGAGGTTTTTCTCCAGCCAGTCGAACTTCTGATAGAGCTTGCGGGTGACGTCTTCGAGGGTCACGTCGGGGTATTTGTCGCGGTTGCGCAACTCGCTGACCAGCGCCAGCACCGGCTGCTCGAACATGATGCAGTGCAGCATCGGGCCCACTACGCGGATGTTCAGTTGGCCGTCGACTTCACTGACGTGGATGTAGCGCAGGTTGAAGCGGAACAGACCAAGAAAGCGCTCGTAATCCGGGGTCAGGTATTCGCGAAAACGCGGGTTGAACAGAAAGCGCAATTCCCCCTCACGTACCTGCAGGCCGGCGAGCTTCTCCAGTTCGGCGCGCAACGCGGGGATCAAGTGACCGAGCTTTTCCCGCGAGCGGACGATGAAGTTGTACTCCACGTCGACGTTGGGGTACTGGTGCAACACCGCCTGCATCATGGTGAACGTGTAGTAGTCGGTGTCGAGCAAGCCCTGGATCACCGGGGTTTCGTAGTCGTAGGCACTTTCCATGGTGTGTCTCCTTAACGCGTGGCCATCGCGGCCAGTTCTTCGCGGGTACTGCTGATGACAGCACCGGCCTTGAGCAACTCATTCACGGCCTGCACGCTGCCTTCCTCGCTGATGCCGCGGCACGCCGGCAGGTGCAGGATCACTTCCAGGCCGGCCTTGAGCAGTTGCAACGCGGTGGTCTTGACGCAGTAGTCCAGCGCCAGGCCGCCGACGATCACGCGGGTCACGCCGTGGGTGTTCAGGTACTCGATCACACCGGTCGAGAGTTTGTCGTGCAGGTCGTGGTAGCAGGCGCCATAGGGATGCAAGTCGGGTTCGACGCCCTTCCAGATGAAGTAGTCGTAGTCATAAGGTGTGGGCAACTCGTCGAGCAACGTGAAACCCTCGGTGCCCGGCACGCAGTGGCTGACCCAGGTGACATCGGCGTGCGCCAGGCCGGTGGGTTGCAGCATGTCGCCGTGCTGCGCGACCACCCACGGCGCGTGCGGGGTGTGCGCATCCTTGCTGCCGATGCGGTGGCCGGCGAGGCTGGCCATGTAGTTGAGTTCGCCACCGATCTGGTCGCCGCCAACCACCGGCAATTCGTTGGGGCACAGCGGCGTGAAGCTCTTCTGGGCGTCGACGTCGAATGAAGCAATGGCGGTTTTCGCGAGGGTCATGGCGATTCTCCTGTGGCCTGGAAACAAAAGTACACGTCATGTACTTTCATAGCAAGAAACATTTACTTATCTATGCTGATGCTCGTACATGACATAGCTGTTCGATCCGTTAGACTGTGCCCCCTGCTGCTCAGAAGGACGCCACATGCCACTCAGCCCCTACCTCCACACCGTCGACCTGTGCGTGTTGTTTTACTGCCGCGCGCGCGGGGAACTGCAATTGCTGCTGAACAAACGCGAAGCCGAGCCGTTCGCCGGGCATTGGGCTTTACCGGGTGTAGTGGTCAATGGCGACGTGCAAGACCTGAGCCTCAAGGACGCCGTTGAGCGCCTGCGCGCCAGCGACAAGGTCGGCCTGCCCCTGGCCTGGAGCGAGCAAGTGGGCACAGTGGGGGATGCGTTTCGCGACCCACGGTGCTGGTCGTCGTCCACGTACTACCTGGCGATCGTTGCGGATGAGGTGAGCCTGGGTGAGCATCAGGCTTGGTTTGCGCTGAAGGCGCTGGCGGATGGCAGTATCAAGTTGCCGTTCGATCACAACAGCATTGTGGCGGCGGTGCAGGAACGCCTGCTGTCCAAATCGCTGTACAGCAGTTTGCCGCTGTTGTTCCTGGGCGATGAATTCAGCGCGCCGGAAGCGACCACGATCTTTTCCCTGGTGCTGGAGCGGCCGGTGCTCAAGACCAGCATTCGCCAGCGGTTGTTGAAGCTGACTGAGGCGGGGTATTTGCGCGAGACCGGGCGCAAGAAGAACGGTGAAGGCGGCCGGCCCCAGGCGACGGTGCAGAACCTGAAGCCTGGAGCGGTGTATTTCTTTGATCGCAGTTTTGCCGAGTAGCCCTTATTCCAGGAACAACAACGATCAAATGTGGGAGGCTTAGTTCATCCAGTTGCCGCCATCGACGTTGTAGGTCTGCGCCACCACATAGTCCGCGTCTTTCGAAGCCAGAAAGATCGCCATCCCAGTCAAATCCTCCGCCGTTCCCATCCGCCCATAGGGCACCTCGGCCCCTACCCGCTTCTTCTTCTCGCCGGGCTGCAGCCCTTCGTGTTTGGCAAACAGCGCATCCACCCCGTCCCAATGTTCACCATCCACCACGCCTGGCGCGATGGCATTCACGTTGATCCCCTGCTTGATCAGGTTCAGCCCCGCCGATTGCGTCAGGCTGATCACCGCCGCCTTGGTCGCACAGTAGACCGCCACCAACGGCTCGCCACGCCGCCCGGCCTGGCTGGCCATGTTGATGATCTTGCCGCCCTGGCCCTGGCTGATCATCTGCCGCGCCGCCGCCTGCAGGGTGAACAGCGTGCCGGCGACGTTGATCGAAAACAGCCGCTCATAGCTGTCGCGGGTGATGTCGACGATGGGCGCCAGGTCAAACAAAGCGGCATTGTTGATCAGGATATCGAGCTTGCCGGCCTGGGCGACCACCGCGGCAATCGCAGCGTCGATGGAGGCCTGGTCGGTGACGTCCATCGCCACCGCATAGGCCTGGGGGCCCAACTCGGCAGCGGTGGCCTGGGCCCGTTGCAGGTTGATATCGGCGATGGCAACGGTTGCGCCTTCAGCGATGTACGCCTGGGCAAAGGCGCGACCGATGCCGCGCGCCGATCCGGTGATCAGCGCGCTTTTACCTTCGAGTCGTTTCATGGGGAAGTCCTGTTTATTTTGGGTAGCCGGCGCGTTTCATTTCGCGTTCGGTGGTCGACTGTGCCTGGAGCAACGCCTGGTCAACCGTCATGCCGCCGGTGAGCGCCGCCGAAAACAGCTTGCCCACGGACGTGCCGATAGCCTGGAACTCGGGGATGGTCACGTACTGGATGCCCACATACGGCACCGGCTTGGCCGAAGGGTGCGCGGGGTCGGCGTGCTTCATCATTTCCAGGGTTACCTGCGCAAACGGCGCTGCGTTGAGGTAGGCCTCGTTGTAGGTGGATTGGCGCGTGCCCGGCGGAACATTGGTGATGCCCTCCTTGTCGGCGACCAGTTGGATGTAGTCCTTGGACGTCGCCCAGGCGATAAAGGCCTTGGCCGCGTCCTTGTGTTTGGAGGTGGCCGGGATCGCCAGTGACCAGGCGTAGAGCCAGGACGACCCCTTGTCCGTGACTTCGGTCGGGGCGGCGGCAAACCCCACGCTGTCGGCGACCTTGCTTTGGGTCTTGTCGGTGGTGAACGAGCCGGCGACGCTGGCGTCGACCCAGATCGCACACTTGCCGCTGTTGAACAGCGCCAGGGTTTCGTTGAAGCCGTTACTGGAGACGCCCGGCGGGCCGTACTGCTTGAGGGTGTTAACGTAGAAGTTGGCCGCTGCGGTCCATTCGGGGCTGGTCAGTTCCGGCTTCCATTGCTCGTCGAACCAGCGCGCGCCGAAGGCATTGGCCATGGTGCTCAGCAGCGCGATGTTCTCACCCCAGCCGGCCTTGCCGCGCAGGCAGATGCCGTACTGGTCTTTGTCCTTGGCCGTGAGCTTGGCGGCAAACTCGCCGAGTTGGGTCCAGGTCGGGTGCGTGGGCATGCTCAAGCCAGCTTGCTTGAACAGGTCGGTGCGGTAGTAGGTAACCGTGCTTTCACCGTAAAACGGCAAGGCATACAAAGTACCGTTGACCGACAGACCCTGGCGCACCGAAGGGAAGATATCGTCGGCGTCGTAATCGGCCGGCAACTGGGTCAGCGGTTCCAGCCAATGTTTGGCGCCCCACAGCGGGGTCTCGTAGGTGCCGATAGTGAGCACGTCAAACTGGCCGCCCTGAGTGGCGATGTCGGTGGTCAGGCGTTGGCGCAGCACGTTTTCTTCGAGCACTACCCAGTTGAGCTTGATGTCCGGGTGCTGCTGCTCGAACACCTTGGACAGGCGCTGCATGCGGATCATGTCGCTGTTGTTAACCGTGGCGATGGTGACGGTGTCGGCGGCGTGGCTGGGCATGCCCAGCACCAGGCCGGACAATAGGAACAACGCGTGTGGGAGCTTGAGCATGGCGGTTTCCACCTGTTGTTTTTGTTGTTGAGCGTCGATTACAGCAGCTCGGCCACGCCCTCACAAACGCTTGGCGAATGCTCGACTGGTACTTTTTTAACCGCCACGCCAGGATCAAAAAAGTATCAGTGCCGGACAAAACCTGGGCTAGCGCAGGCACGCCTGAGGCGCGTATTTTGGCGAGACCCACACACAAGAGGCAGCCCCATGCCCGTCGACCGCGCCACCCTGTTCGAGCACCGGCCTGCCGAGCTGGAAGTGATCCTGCCCGAGCCGGAGCATTGTTTTCGCTGGTTCGAACACGACTATCCGTATGCGTTGGCGCGCTGGAACCACCACCCCGAGTTCGAGATCCACCTGATCCGCCAGGGCAGCGGCAAGTTGGTGGCGGGCGACTATATCGGCGCGTTCAGTGCCGGGCATGTCGCGCTGATCGGCCCCGACCTGCCCCACGACTGGATCGGCGAACTGGCCCCGGATGAATACCTGAGCGGCCGCGATGTGGTGCTGCAGTTCGACGGCGCCGCCCTCCTCGCCCTGCGTAAAACCCTGCCGGAACTCGGCGACTTGCACACCTTGTTCGAACAGGCCCGACGCGGCCTGGAATTCACCGGCAACACCGCCGTAGAGGCGGCACGCCTGATGGAAGCCATCGGCAGCGCCCAGGGCCTGCAACGGCTGATCCTGTTCCTGCAATTGCTCGACACCCTCAAGCGTGCCCCGCGCCAGCAGGTAAAATCGCTGGCCAGCCCTTGCTACGCACCGACCCTGGATGCACGCAGCGCCGAACGCATCAACCGGGCCTTCGACTACTTGATGCGCGAGCTGACGGGGGACGTGCGCCTGTCGGAGATCGCACGACAGCTGGACATGAGCGAACCGGGCTTCTCGCGCTTCTTCAAGCGCAACACCGGCCACGGGTTTATCGACCTGATGCGCAAGTTCCGCGTGCAGCGTGCCTGCCGGCTGTTGCTGCAAAGCGAGATGTCGGTGGCGGACATCTGCTTTGAAGTGGGCTACGCCAACCTGTCCAATTTCAACCGGCATTTTCGGATCGAGATGAACCAGACGCCCAGCGAATATCGGCGCGATAGCGACCTGCATCGGTTCATCGCCTCGAACAAATGACACCCAGCCAATTTTGACCAAAAGGTCGACTAATCCGGGTTTTTTCCATACAGCTCAACCCTTTGAGCAAAGTTGGTACGCCACGTGCAAACGTTTGCGCTACGAACTTGGCAGCCAAGTTCATCGCTACCCTGAGAATAGGGTTCAAACCGCGTACGAATAGGGATTTTCAATGCACACCACCTCAAGGCGTCCTGCTTCCCTGGGTGTTTCCTTGCTACTGGCGGCCGTTACGGGAGTACTCAGCACACCCATTTTGGCGCAGCAAAAACCCGCCGATGACTCAGCACAGGGCGAAGCCCTTAGCCCGCAAACCAACAACGCTGAAGCCAACCCGGCGAAAAAAGGCCCGTACTGGTCGGACTGGTTCAACCAGGACCTGACCCTCATCGGCAGCAAAGACATCAGTTTCGGCCCCAAACCCCAGGATGACGTCTACCTGGAATATGAATATTTCGGCCGCAAAGGCCCCTTCGAGCTGTACGGCTATATCGACGTGCCCAAGATCCTCACCATCGGCAACAGCAATGACAAAGGCGTCTGGGACCACGGCTCGCCGGTATTCATGGAACATGAACCGCGTATCTCCATCGACTACCTGGCCGGCCGCAGCCTGGCCATCGGCCCGTTCAAGGAATGGTACGTCGCGTTCGACTGGATCTACGACCACGGCAGCAACAAGGCCAACCGCGCCAACACCCTGTACAGCGGCCTCGGCACGGATATCGACACTCACTCGCGGGTCAACCTGTCGGCCAACTTCTACGGGCGCTACCAGTGGGAAAACTACGGTGCCAGTAATGAATACTCGTGGGACGGCTACCGCGCGCAGATGAAATACATCGTGCCCATCAGCAGCTTCGACAACGGCGCCTCGCTGACCTATATCGGGTTCACCAACTACGATTTCGGCTCCGACCTGCACAAGGACAACCCGGCGCGCACCGCCAATTCCCTGGTGGCCACCAACGTGCTGTTGTACTCGTTTACTCACCTGCGTTTCACCCTGGTTGGCCGTTACTTCCATAACGGCGGCAACTGGGAGGATGGCAGTGAGCTGAACTTCGGCGAGGGCAACTTCCGCGCCCGCTCTGACGGCTGGGGTTACTACGCCGGCGTGGGCTATCAATTCTGATCAAGGAGTTTTAGATGAAAGTGTTCACTCGTCTGTCGATGGCTGTCGGCCTGGCCCTGCTGCCCCACGTGGTGCTGGCGGACACGCCTGCGCCGATCAAACCCAAAGTGATGCTGATCACCATGTTCGCCCCCGAGGCACAAACCTGGATCGACCGCCTGGAGCTCAAGCAGGAAGTGCGCGTGCCAGGGCTGTCCGCCGAGTACCCGGTGATTCGTTGCAACACCCAGGACGTGTGCCTGCTGGTCACCGGCATGGGCCAGACCAACGCCGCCGCGTCCACCCTGGCCCTGGCGTTGTCGCCCAAGTTCGACCTGCGCCACAGCTACTTCCTGATCGCCGGGATTGCCGGTATCAGCCCCAAGCACGGCACCATCGGCACCGCCGCCTGGGCCCATTACCTGGTGGAATTCGGCACCCAATGGGAGCTGGATTCGCGCGACGCGCCCAAGGATTGGCCGACCGGCTATATCGGTATCAACACCAAGGGGCCCAACGAGAAACCGCCGCTGGACTACAAAACCGAAGTGTTCGAGCTGAACCCCAAGCTGCAAGCCAAGGCGTTTGCCCTGTCGCAGAAGGTCGAGCTGACGGAAAGCAAGGAGTCCAGCGCCTGGCGCAAACACTACCCTGCCGCACCGGCCAACCAGCCGCCGCAAGTCACCCGCTGCGACACCCTGGCGGGCAACACCTGGTTCTCCGGCACCCGCCTGAGCGAGCGCGCCGAAGTCTGGACCAAGCTGCTGACGGACAACAAAGGCGAGTACTGCACCACCCAGCAGGAAGACAACTCCACCTACGAGGCCTTGCTGCGCGCCAGCCGTGAGGGTCTGGTAGACATCCAGCGCCTGGCGGTGGTGCGCGCCGGTTCCGATTTCGACCGGCCGTACCCTGGCTACAGCGAGGTCGACAATCTGCTCAAATATGCCGACCAGGGCGGTTTTGTACCCGCACTGGAGAACCTGTACCGCACGGGGAACCCGCTGGTACAGGCGATTCTGAAGAACTGGTCGGCCTGGGAAAACGGCGTTCCCGAGGCCTAGTAAAGATCAAATGTGGGAGGGGGCTTGCTCCCGATGGCGGTGGATCAGTTACAGATGAGCTGACTGATATACCGCAATCGGGAGCAAGCCCCCTCCCACATTAGAGCTGTGTCAGGGCAGGAAAATGATCTTGTCCGCACTGCCCTGATTCACCTCTTCAAAGCACTGCACGCCCTCGGCCAGCGGCACTTCGCGCAGGCCGCTGGGCAACGGCAGCAGGCCTTCATCGAAGAAGCGCCCGAACTGCTCCAGCATCACCGCGCACTGCTCGCAGTTATAGAGCAACGAATTGATCCCCACCACCGAGCCACCCTTACGGTAAAGCGCCAGGGCGGGAAGTTGCACGTGGCCGTCCACCGGTGCGGCAATGATCGCGATGCGACCGAACGGCGCCAAGCCTGCCACCGCAGCCGGCAGCCAGAAACCCGTGGTGTCGAAGATCACATCGGCGCCGCCCTTGAACACCGCGTTCACCTGCGTGCCCAGTGCATGCGGCTCGCCCAGGGCAATCGCGCTGAACCCTTGCGCTTGCAATACCTCCACCTGATCGGCCCGGCGTACCGCCGCCAGCACCTCGGCACCGCGAACTTTCGCCAAGGCCAACGTCGCGCTGCCTACGGCGCCATTGGCGCCAATCACCAGCAACCGCGTGCCTTTGCCCACCCCGCTGCGCTCCAGCGCATCCCACGCGGTGGTGTATGGCACGCCCAGGCTGGCGGCTTGGGCGAAACTCAGGTGGCTGGGTTTACGCGCCACGCCCTTGGCCGACACGGTGAGGTACTGCGCGTGGGAACCGTCGGCGAAAAACCCCAGGTCGCGACCGGTGCCCCAGACCTCCTGGCCCACCAGCGCCTGCGGGCCTTGCACCACCACGCCAGCAAAGTCCCGGCCGGGAATGCGCGGCAAGGTGGTGTAGGGGAAGCGGCCGAGCACGTTCTTTACGTCGCTGGGGTTGAGGCCTGCGGCCTTGATCTGTACCAGTACCTCATCGGCCGCCGGCACCGGGGTGGCGACGTCGACAAAGCGCAGGGTGTTAAGGTCGCCAGTGGCGGAAAATTGCAGGGCTTTCATGGGGCAGTATCCATCGAAGGGAAAGGCAATCAGGACAACCAACCACTGACCAGCTGCCGCCCCATGGGCCACAGCTGCTCGCCCAGCAACATGCCCATCAGGCCCACCAGGGCGATGGCGGGCGGCGCGGGCGAGCGGAAATCCAGGGCGCCATAGATCAAGCCGACAAACAGGCCGATGGCCAGGGAGATCAGATAGTTCATGGGTGGGCGCCTGATTGATTGATGCGCTCAGTGTAGAGAGCCCAACCCTGAAGCATCGGCCAAGTCCTTCAGGATTTCGGCCAAGCTGCATACTGCGATGGCGCCATCCCCAGTTCGCGGCGGAACATGTCGCTGAAACTGCTCGGCGAGTAGCCGAGGGCGCGCGCTATGGCACTGACGGACTGGCCCTGGATCAACTCAGCCGCCGCCGTGGCCAATTGCACCTGGCGGCGCCATTCGGCGAAGCCCATACCCAGATTGTTCTGGAACAACCGCGCCAAGGTGCGCACGCTGGCACCGGCGGTTTCGGCATGCTGCTCGAACGGGATGGCCAGGGACGGCGCGGCCATCACCGCTTGACACGCATTGATCAGGCGCCGGTCGGCGCCCACCGGCATAGCGATGCGGATCTGCGAACGCCGGGCGCGCTGCAGTTCCAGCAAGGCCAGGCCAACCACCGCGTCGTAATAGCCTGCCTCAACGCTCTCGCCCTGCTCTACCAGCGTCACAATCAGCTCGCGCAGCAACCCGCCGACCTCGATGACCTGCACTTGGCCGTCCAGCGTCGCCGCCAGCGCCGGGCGCAGGTAGATATTGCGCATCTGCAGATCCGACACCACACGAATCCCATGCTCCACCCCCGGCGGCAGCCACACCGCACGCTGGGGCGGCACTACCAGGGCTTCCTCGGACGTCTCGACCCACATCACGCCGCTCATGGCGTAGAGCAACTGGCCCCAGTCATGGCAATGAGGCTCAACGTACCACCCGCGCGGATAAGTACGCGCCAGAGGTTGTACCGGGACGGCGTGATCACTGAGGTCGGGGGGCGCAGCCAGGGCCATGGTGGCACTTCATTCGCGGGTGAGGCGCCATAGTAGTTGGAGGGGCTGGCGGTGGAAACACAGCGGGCTGTATTTCATGGCAAGCGGTTCATGTGACGCGCGGCAGGAGACGCCCTCAACGAATCAGTGCGGCCCAAAATCGCAAATGCGAACAAATACCATTGGTCGCATGTTTATGCATGAATGCATGTGTTTATAGCGCGCGGGATCTGTACGGAAATACAGTTTTCGTGCGCCTTGCAACTTGCTCTTCAAGCATCGCCGGTGCTGAGGAATGACATGGCACGGAAGCAGGAAGGCTCAGATTCTGGCCTCCATTTCAACAGGCTTCACCCTCGCCCTCCGAGGTGTGAATACTTTACTCGGGAGAACACTATGTCAGTACCAGGCGGACCCATGACTATTGGGCCGGTTTATATCGGGCCTCAGCCCACCCCATTACCCGCATCGGTCATCGGGGGAAATTATGTACATCTTCCATCAGGCTGGAAAATGCCATCCAGTACGAGTGAATTCGGCCAAGGGCTGAAAGACCTTATTATCAATCAATCGAACATTAGCAATCACGAGGTAATTGCCAGTATTTCGCGTATTACACAGACTGAAAAAACCAGCCTGGAAACTATCATCGAACAACAAAAAAAGCTCACGGACGAAGATGCGCAACTCGCAAAACAGAGACTGGCTGAAATGGCCAAAAATGCACCTTTGGAGTACAGGCTGTATTCGGTCTTCACGGCGCAGATGGAGAAGAAAAAAGCGCTACTGAAACGTGACTCGCAGAAAAAGATACTGGCATTCATTGAAAGTACAAAAGAATGGAATTTCCTGCAAAACCCAAGTCGCTACCCCTACCGTACAACCGCAACCTTTCCGGGACCCGGCGGCAGCAAGTTCACGCTTGAAAAAGTGATCAATACGGTTGCTCAACGTGACGCCCTGCTCAAGGACAACTACACGCAGAAGCCCTCTGCAGAACTCGTTGCCAGTTTTGTAAATCAATTTAATTTGTCTGTCCGTAACGTATTGCTTTATATCCGAGGCCAGCACGCTGAAGTCAGTCAAGAAATCGCGGCTACGAGAGCCGAAATCCGCAAACTCGAAGCCCTGGTTATCGCCGCGGAAAAGGCGCGCACCGCCGCCCAGGCCCAAGCGCTGAATGCCGCTCACACGTTCCGGCTTCCAGCAGCAAGTAAGACCCAGCTCAGTGCGGCAGGCGGCGTCATTACGATTAGCGCTGGGTCACGCATCACCTTGGAAGCGGCCATACAGGCTGCAATCCGGGCACTCAAAGTCGCAGCGGGCACAGCTATCAGCGTCACCTCAGCGGCGGGAATCGGGCTTCTCACGTATTCGCCCTCACTTGGCAATGGAGAGTTACCTGTAACGCTGCTCAACCTGCCCGCCAAGGATCTGGCACCTGATTTACCTGAAAACTTGCTGGGTGTGGCCGCTGCCGGTGGCACGGTGGATATGCCGTATCGAATTCTTGGCGATCCTTCTAAATACTCAGTAGTGGCGACACAGATCACAGCTGGCGTATCTGCCCAAGTGCCGGTTAGAGCGCTGTCTTTCGATCCAGTAGCTGACGCCTACACCTATGTCAGTACGGACACCCCGCCCATCACGTTGACGTTTCCGATTGCAACACCGGGTAACAGTTCAACGGCAACGCCTACGCAACCCGCTAAAGGACCGACGTATACAGGTATTACGCTGACGCCTACTGGGGGCAGAGCTGATTCATTTCCTGCTATTCCGGTAGATTTCAGGGATGCCATTTACGTTTATCCGGTAGACGCTGGCTTGCCTGCGATTTATGCGGTGTTCAGCAGCCCGTATGAAGGTGCAACAACCAGAGGCGTGCACAGTGGACGCCTGTACAACCCAGACAAAGCAGGAGGGCCCATTCAGCAACTTGACTGGAGAACCACGTCGGTCACTCGCAAAGGCATTGACTTGGTCAAGTTGCACACGGGAAGATTTGGACCCTCTGATGCAAATGCAGTAATGATTGGCCGACTGGAGCAGATCCTGGGGGGCAAAGTGTTTATGACCGACACTGATAAACGGTTTTATACTCATGAATTAAGGGAGCTGGAACGGTATAGGGTTCTGGGCGTCGCGGACGGAGCACAGCCAGATGATGATTCGATCTGGAATAACACTCATTCGGCTACGCTAGAGGATTTCAAGTTAGTCGACAACTTTAATTTACTGTACACACCTGAAGCAGTGGAAGCTGATAATGCACAGGTTGAGAGGCAAAATAAATGAGCGCTATTGAGACAATCATACAAGCTGAGACCCCTAGGGACGTCATTCTATTTCTAACAAAAAACGAGTGCGGCATTTCCTACCCCAGACTCGACGGCCTCTACAACAGAAACAACTGGGTTAACATCCATAACAATCTTGAGCTTTTAGTACTCGTTGATCACATGACACAAGAAGGACTGATTGAACGAAGTGCAGGCATTATAAAAAGAGGCCCCAACTGGAAAGAGCCTGCCTTCGTTATCGAGCAGAAATACTCCTTTGAATAATGTGTAACGCCGTTATGAAAGACAGTCCAGCTGAGGCTGGGCAATTTCTCGGCACCGCTCAACCATCGGAGTGAATTTTTAGCGCCCGCCGGAATCATTAGCTTTAGACCACCAGGATCGATGGGCCAATGAATAACGCAAAACTGTTCGTGATCGACTACACCCTACAGGGCGAACCCAAGTCATTCATCATCCGCCTGGAGAAGCTCGACGCGGCTGAAGCCTGGCACTGGGCAAGCTGCGACGCTGGCGTGGGCCGTATCGGCCGTTTCGCCCGTGAACAGGTGAAAAAGACCAGCCAGGAACAGGCCGAAAGGTACGGCATCACCAACGTGCAATGGCGCCGCTCGGATGCGCGCGCTCAGGCTTGATCAAGGAGAGATACCGATGGTTTTACCCGCGCAAGTCAATGGCAAGGCGCGCATTGACTACATCCAGGACACGCTGTTCGGGCCACTGGCCAAGCACGCGCAATGCCACGTGAGCTTGCAACATAAGCCCGGTTGGCTGGTGCTCAAGGTGTTCCAGCCACTGCCGGACGATTTGCATGACGCGCAAACCGTGGTGTTTGCGCTGGAGGGGCGACGCACAGGCGGTGTGGTCAAAGACCGTCAACACCTGTCGGACCACAGCCTGCGGCTCGAGCTGGAAACCCAATAGCCCAAACCGGACAGGTCAACTGTGGGAGGGCAAATGCCCCCTCCCACATCTTCTGCCACATTTAGCCATGAGCTGACTTGGCGCACTCACAGCCGGTGGCCGCCGCACAGGGCTCGCCGTGCGCATGGTGCTCGGCGCATCCCTGGCAGCAATAGCCTTTACCGTCCTTCATCACCGCATCAACACCCAGCACACATTTGCAATGTGGGCAGGCACAGGTTTTATCGGGCATGCTCAGACTCCTTCTTCATGGTCGTCCCGGTGCGGCGGGCGCCGGCACCTTATGCAGTGACTGCGGCCCGCCGTCGATGGTTCAAACCATCATTGGCTACGCGTATTGCTGCGGTACATGAACACCAGCGCCACCGCCAGACACACCATTGCCAGAATCCGGCTGCCAGACAGCTCGATGGCCGGGTTGCCCAGCCAGCCGAAGTTATCGATCAGCATGCCCATGCCCAACTGCCCGGTGATCACCGCAACAGTGGCAACGGCAGTGCCCACCACCGGTACCGCGCCGACCATGACCATCATGTACACCACGCCGAACAGGGCGCCGGTCAGTTGCCACTTGGGCACTTCCAGCAGGCTCACAGCCTGGGCCGGTTCGAAGAAGAAAATAAGCAGCGCAGTGACCAGAGCGCCGACCGCAAAGGTCACCAGGCTGCTGCGCAGCACACCCACCGTCTGGCCCAGCCGACCATTGATTGCCGCTTGAACACTGAGTACCGCGCCCGCCGCAACCACTACCACCAATAACAGAATCAGATTCATCGCCTTACCCTCGTGCAATCAGAACCAGCGCCGCCACAATCAGCGCCAGGGCAATCCAGCGCTCGCCATTCACGCGTTTACGCGCCGTGCCGAACCAGCCGAAATGGTCGATCAACACGCTCTTGCCGACCTGGCCGGACAAGATCGCGATCATGGTCATCGCAATGCCGATATGCGGTGTGGCGAGGGTCAGTACCAC
>Ga0247732_10000610_pt1 | contig 16268 bp, 15 predicted proteins | sample UWRJL163409C2_FD_180940 | JGI IMG/M metagenome (GOLD analysis project Ga0247732, IMG submission 180940) | Plant litter microbial communities from Arlington Agricultural Research Station in Wisconsin, United States - UWRJ-L163-409C-2 | ecosystem: Environmental > Terrestrial > Plant litter >...
GTTGCGCGTGGATGTAATGGTGACGGAGGCTACTGCTTCGATACGCTGGCCTATCCGATCGCCCACTCGGTCTCCAACTCTACTGGCTACTCGCGAACCGACGCCACCCAGTATCGTCACGACACATCTACGTGGCTGCTGGGACAGGTCGAGTCCATCACGAACCAAGAGACAGGTCTGCAGACGAGTCGCGCAGTCTACGACTCGCGCGGGCTGCCCTCGGAACAGTGGAGTTACGAGTCATTGAGTTGGCGCAGGACATACCATCCGGACGGCTCTATTGCGTCGATCACCGATGCCAACGGCAACGCTACTTTCTTGACGGAATGGAAGAGCGGCGTCCCGCAAAGGATCACGTTTGCCGACGGAACGTCTATGACGTCTACTGTAGATGGAAATGGTTGGGTGAAAGCCATACGGCGTCAATCCGGGGCATCGACGCAATTCGAGCACGACCCCATGGGCAGGACCACCAGAGTTGACCACCCGCAACCTGATCAACAGGCATGGAACCCAACCGTGCAGGCCTTCGAGCAGGTGTCGAGCTCAGAGTATGGATTGGGCGCTGGGCACTGGCGAAGGACATCGTCTACGGGTAACGCACGAATCTACACTTACTACGATGCGCTGTGGCGGCCCGTTCTGGTTCGCGAGCTAGATGTGATTGACGGCGCAACGACCGAGCGTTTCAGACGGTCTGCCTACGACTTTGAAGGCCGCAAGGTGTTCCATAGCTATCCGGCCCGCCAGCCTACGATCACTCGAGGCCAGTGGATCGAGTATGACGCGCTGGGAAGGACGACGGCGGCAGCCGAAGACAGTGAGCAAGGGCTGCTTACTACTACAACCGAGTATCTGCGTGGCGGCTCCATCAAAACAACCAGCCCCAGTGGGCTGCAGACAGTTACCGCGCACTGGCTGACAGCGGACGCGACGTATGATGCAGCGATGTCCATCCAGCAGCCTGAAGGTATTACGACCGAGATCGTACGCGACCTATTCGGAAAGCCACTCACCATCACACGTCGAAATGCAGATCGCACTCAGTCGCTTACACGTGGCTATGCCTATGATAGACATCAGCGGCTGTGCAAATCAGTGGAGCCTGAAACGGGTGCGACCGTCAGGTCATACGATGCGGCTGGCAACTTGATATCGGCAAGCTCAGGAGTGGCAGCCGGAGACATCTCGACGTGCAGCGCGAGCGAGGGGGCGGACAGGCGCGTGACCCGCAGCTATGACAGCTTGAACCGCTTGGTTGCACTCACCTTCCCCGATGGGCGAGGTGATCAGTTGTGGAGATACACGCCGGATGGTGAGGTCAGTAGCATCACCACCTCCAGCAGTGGACGGCAGGTGGTGAATGAGTACGCCTACAACAAACGGGGCCTCCTGACCAACGAGTATCTTCGGCACACCAATGGGGATACCTGGGAACTGAAGTTCTCTTACGATAAGAATGCGACACTGTCTGGGATTTCTTATCCCTCCGGTGCGGTTGTGGACTTCGCGCCGAATGCACTGGGCCAAGCAACGCGCGCGGGCGCATATGCAAGCAATATCCGGTATGACGCTGACGGAACCATGGCATCACTTCGCTATGGGAATGGTATCGAGAGCAAGGTTGAGAGAGACGAACGAGGTATGCATCACCTCACAATGGACTCCAGTGCAGGTCGGCTGATACTTCACGATACGTACTACTACGATTTGGAAGGCAATACTTTGGCCATAGTCGACGGAATTCCCGGCGGGAATAATACCCGGCGGATGCAGTATGACCGGCTAAATCGACTGATCAGAGCAGCATCACCGTCATTTGGCGGAGACGGTGTTGTCAACTACCGCTATGACGCGCTCGATAACATCACCGCAGTCCTTCAGCCTGGACAGCGCTTACATCAGTACGTTTACGACGCCGCCAACCGGCTGACCAACGTGCGAAATGAAGCGCATGCCTCCGTGATCGGCCTGACATACGATGCTCAGGGGAACCTTGCGGCAAAGAACGGTCAGTTGTTCTTCTTTGATATGGGCAATCGCTTGCGGGAGTCCGAATCTAAAGAGCGCTATGAATATGACGGGTACGGCCGTCGTAGTGAAGCAGCGAGCCCGACGGTGGGCGTTATCCGGTCGATGTATGGAAAGGATGGAACATTACGCCATCAGCGGAATGAGCGAGAAGCACGGTCTTACGACTACGTTTCCGTGAATGGTCGTCTCCTAGCGCGGCTGTCGGCGAATTCGCTCGCCGCTGCGCCGGTGTTGACCGTGCCAGGTCACACCACGAACGGTACCTTTCCGGTGAAGTGGACGTCGATGACTGGAGCCCGCTCATATGAGTTGCAGGAGTTGCCAACAGAGGGCGATTGGGTGGCTGTACACAAGGGCGCAGGGCTCATTGCCGAGATCCAGGACAAGCCGGTGGGCCATTACACCTATCGTGTCAGGAGCTGCAATGATGTGGGTTGCGGTGCGTGGAGTGCCACAGCAGCCATATTCGTGCGCCAGCCGGCGACGCCGCCGTTCGGCATCACTGTCCCCGAGCTAGGCATGGAGGGGCGCTATTCTGTTGCCTGGCTTGCACCCAGGCCTCGGTCAATCAGTGCCACCGTTTACGAGCTTGAGGAATCAAGCAGTTCCAATGAGTGGGTGCAGGTCTACAGGGGCGATGCGCTGTCTTGGGCGACAGATGGCAAAGCTGTGGGGAGGTATTCCTACCGGGTGAGGGCTTGCAATCCGGATGGGTGTAGCGGCTATACGATGGGCGGCTCGGTGATGGTAATCCATTCGCCCACTGCTCCCGGGCTGTCGGGTCCTCCCGAGAGCCTCAACGGCTCGTACACGATGTACTGGTCATCCGTGCCGAACGCTACAACCTATCAGCTGGACGAAAGCATCAACGGTGGTCAATGGAGCAGGGTTCTCAGTTCGAGCGCCCTTACGACAACCCTGTCAGGTCGGAAGACGGCGTCATACCGATATCGTGTACAAGCCTGTAATCGAGGTCTCTGTGGAGCCTTCTCACCCGAACGCACCGTTAACTCAGTCATTCCGCCTGAGCATGCTCCAGAAGGCATCTCAATCTCTGCACCTAGCGTATCCGGTGACTTCACCGTGTATTGGACAGGTGTGCCTACTGCGGACTTCTACCGAGTCCACGAGAACTTCAACGGTGGAGGCTTCGCTACTACTGCAGATGTAGCGGGCGGGGACCTATGGAGGGGCGGGCGGACGACAGGCACGTGGGGATATCGTGTCAGCGCATGCAACCGGGCCGGATGTGGGCCGCTCGGGTCATTGGCCACTACTAACGTCCTGCTGCGCCCAGGTGTGCCGACCATCACCTCTTCGTCTCAGACGCGTACCAGCAGGCCGCCGGTCAAAATCACCTGTGGTGTCCAGTGGACGCCCGTCGCTCATGTGGAGAGATATGAGCTGTATGCATGGGCTAATGGTCAGCTCTATCAGCACCAATATAACGGGCCTGACGACCGCGTTTTTGATCGTCAGAGCGGCCGCTATTGTGCACCCCATCATGTGGTGAGAGCCTGTAACGCGGCCGGCTGCTCGGATTTTTCAGGCGCTGTGGCGCAGCCAGTGACGATCATTCCCACAGGACCGGGAGGGGTGGTGCCGTGAGAAGCAATGCGAATCAGGCTGTGCTATCGCCCTTGATGCTCTGCTTGTCCGCCGCAATGATGGCAGGTGAGGCTCACGCGGAGTCAATTGGCCATGTTGTCGAGTATTACCATGTGGATGCGCTGGGCTCTGTTGTGGCGATGAGTGATGCTAATGGAGAGGTTCTGTCGACGCGTGCCTATGAGCCTTATGGACATGAGTTCGCCGAGACTCAAGATGGACTTGGATACACGACTCATGTAGGCGATACGAAGACCGGGCTCGTCTACATGCAACAGCGCTATTACGATCCCACGACCGGGAGGTTTTTGAGTGTTGATCCGGTATCGGCGAGTCTTGGCCCCAACTTCAACAGGTATGCGTATGCGGCGAACAATCCGTACCGGTTCACTGATCCGGATGGACGCGATTGCATTTCCAAGAGCGGGATGACGACATGTACTATTCCGGTGACCGGTTCACGTATTCCAACGAAGATTTCGTTCCCTACTCCGCCGGGTGTTTCTGGGACTCAAAGGACTGGTAGCCCAGCCAGTCATGTATATAGCCGGGCCACAGAACACCAGAAGTCGGACAAGTCGGTGCAGCGCGCGATGGTGAACAATCCGACGCCGGGCAATGACAAGCCGGCTACGCCAACTGGAACTCCCAATAACGCCACACCGGAAGGTGGCCGAGGTTTGCTCGCTAGGGCTGGTGTGATTTTGGGTAACGACCCAGCGAGTCCCGTGAGAAGCTATAGTGCTACAGATCGAAACGGCAATACTTGGGTAATCAATGTCACCCAGCCTGGTCACGGGCTGCACTTTGGCTACGTGCTACGGGGCTCTGTAGATAGTAAGGCAATGTCCATTGGTGAAGGGTGGGCCCTGCCCCAAGTAGTTCCTGTCTTGTCCGGATACATCAATGATGTCTGGAAAGGTCATAACCAGAGGAACATCGACGATGCAGAATAGTAAAATCTTTCGAATTCTTGTTGTGATCTTCGCTGCTGTACTGCTCATTGTGCCAGGGGTCTTGATGGCCTTGGCGTGGGGAGGGACATTGAATGCAGAGGTTGCTGCGATGGCAACGGCTGTCGCCATCGCGGTGGCGATCTGGTTGCCAAGCGTGAAGTGGTTTGTTGCGGTTATTGCTGCACTATTAATTGCTGTTCCACCATTCCCCTATTGGACCAATTGGGACGAAAGCAAGGGGCAGTATCTGCACTTCTTTCATGGCTTCACACTGGAAAATGCGCCGGTCGCCAGATTTGCTTTTGTCTTTGCAATGGCGATGCTGCTATTTGCAGTGGTATTTTGGGGGGTCGGCGATCGTCAGCTGCGCAGTCGTAATACCTAATCACTCTATCAGAACGGAAATGTTCGGCTCACTGGTAGGCGTTAAGCGAGATATAAGGGATACCCATTTATTGTCGTTACGCCCCCAGGTCGAAAGACCAAGGGCGGCGGACCTGACGACTACTCGGATATTACAGGCCGATATGCATGGTCTGGTCACTATTTCAGGTGGTAGGCCTGCTGGAATTAGCAGTGACCGCAGCAACGAGCGTCATCGTCTTGCGGCACAAACATCGCGCGACGAACCGAACATGGCCGGGACGACATTCGTGTCACCCAAACGATCCTTAGGATTCAGATGGTGCTCAACGTTGTAGCCGCGCTGGCATTCGCTTCCCTCTTCATTTACTTGGCGCTGTTCTTTCGCTTCGTGCGCAAGTTCAGACGCCGGTATCCAGACACCTGGAAGCGGCTGGGCTGTCCCGAAATCTTTGGAGTGCAGGGTCAGGCGACGCACCTTTGGATCGTTCTCGGCCTGGAGAAGAGCGCGCCCTTGAAGGAACTGGGTGACATGCGCCGTGACGCGGCAATCCTCCGCATCCTTCTCGTAACAGAGGTATTTGCCTTGCTCACTCTCGCAGTGCTCACTGGTTGACGGACCGGGAACGCCTAGATCGCCCACTCCCGATCCGTCGTGAACATGATCGTCAGCCACCGATCCGGCGACTCCTCGCCCAGCGCCTCGCCGATCTCATCGCGCAACCGATCCCACTCGATCAGCGCCCGCGGCGGATCATCGGCGCGCACCACGAAGAACAGCTCGATCTGCTCACCGCGCCCGACCTTGGCCACGTAGCTGCGGAATTCCAGGAAGCCGTGCCTGGCCACGATGTCGCGCGCGACTTCGTCCACATGCGTCTGCAGATCCAGCGGCGTGATCAGCAAAATGTCCGACAGTGCCTGGCGCACCGTGCCCATCGGCGCGACGACCACGAACAGGCAGACCACCAGCAGGATCGCCGGATCGATGTAGGGCACCAGCCACGCCCACTGCGTGCCGCCCAGTACATAGCCGCCGAGGAAGGCGACCAGATAGGCGGCTGACATGCTCGCCGCGACCACCCAGTTCTTTGCATCAAGTGCGATGAAGTCCGAGCCGATCGTGCGGTTCGCGCGGCGCACGAACAGTGCCAGGCCGGTTTCGGCCACGATCGAGATCACCGCGAACAGGATCGCCGGCCCGAGCGCGATCTCGCGCCCGCCGGACATCAGTGCATCCACCGCATTGACCGCCGCATACAGTGCCGCGCCAATCATCAACGTGCCGCTGACCCCGAGCACGATCGGTTCCAGATGCCAGAAGCCCATCGTGAAGCGCTGGTTCAAGCGCGACTGCAGGGTATCGACGTGAGTCGACAGGCTGATCAGGCGCACCACCAGCAGCGACAGCCAGGTCATCACCACGTCGATCAGGCCGTAGATGCCGTCGAAGATGATCAGCGAAGAGTTGGCGAGCAGACCGAAGGCCACCGCGGCGGCGGCCATCGCCAAGGAGGCGGCGATCGACAGGCGCAGGACGCCTTGTTCGGTGGTGGGGTCGAAACTGGGCAGGCGGAACGAGGGCATGGATGCTTGGGAGGGACGTGCAGGGCTGCATTGTCTACTGCCATGGTTGCACGTGTGTACGTGGCGCGGGCTATCGCGCGCCGGCGAGCTGCTCAAGCCCCGCCAGATCCACAATGTCGATCCTGCCGTATCCCACGCGGATCAGGCCTTGCCGCGACCATTGCGCAAGCTGCCGGTTCACCGTTGGCCTGGATACGCCGAGCTGTGCCGCCAGCATTTCTTGAGAAAGGCGTAGCGCGCTGGACCCGGAGTGGGGAAAGTGGTCGATCACGGTGCGCGCCAGCCGGCACTCGAAGGATCGAAGGGTAGTGTCCTCGATCCATTCAATCGTCTGGCGAGAGCGCGTGCAGACGAGTTGGCAGACGGCAAGAAGTGCCTCGTTATCCGACCGTATCAAGGCATGAAATGCAGTTGCCGTAACGGTCGCAATGCGGCATTCGCCATGAGCGACGGCGGTAAAGGCGCGGGCCTTCGCATCCAGAAGCGGTGCCTCGCCAAACCACTGGGAGGGTCCCAGAACGGCGACCAGCCGGTGATCCATCGCCTCACCTTCAACACCGACGCGGACGCATCCCTCAAGAACGCCGAACATGGCGGCCGGGCGGGAGCCCTGCTCGAACAGTGGCTGCCCGTCCTTCAGTCTTCGCACTACCGATGCGGCTTTGAACCGCTCGGCGATGTGGCTGGGGAGAGTGCCATCGGCTTGCATCGTTGGAATCTGGTCGGCCAATTGTTCAAGATTTACAGTTTAGACCACGCCTGGAGAGCATCATCTGCGCATCGGATAGCGCAGGAGGTGATTCATGTACGTGGGCCATTTCGCGATTGGTTTAGCCTTGAAGGCGCGATTTCCAAAGATCCCCACGCTGCCCCTGCTGATGGGGGTGGGATTCCTGGACATCCTCGATGGCCTCTTCATCATTCTCGGCTGGAACCACGTAACGCCCAACCTGCTGGCGGGCCCCTATCTGTTCTTTGATCTGACCTTCATCGACTGGGACCATTCGCTCGCCGCCGCGCTGTTGTGGTCCTGCGTCTGGGGCGCGTTTTTCCTCAACGACAAGCGGGTCGCTGCATTCGCCTTCGTAGCGTGCTTCTCGCATTTCCTCGCGGATTGGCCGATGCATAACGCCGATCTGGCCCTCTATCCCTTCTCGACCATGCATCTGGGCATGGGGATGTGGGGGAAGCTGGGCACGATGTCCTGGATCATCGAAGGGCTGTTCGTCGCGGTACTTGCCGGCTATGCGTACCTGTCGAGCATGCGCCGGGGCGTCGACCTGCGCTGGCCGATGGTGGTGATGGTGCTCGCTTTCATCAACCTCTCGCCGTGGTTGTCGCCCATGAAGCATGTCGCCACGCTGGGCCAGCCGTCTGCCACGCTTGTTCACGGCGCGCTGGTCACTTCCGGGTTCGTGATTCCCGGTGCCTTGTTGACGTGGCTGATCAACAAGGCAGAGCGAAAGGGTGCCGGAGCGCACTAAGGGCAGTATTCATCGGAAGCGGGTAAACTATTGATTGCGCTGGCAATGCCAGTGAATCCAGATGCACCTGCAGCCGATGACCCTCCAGCCCGCCACCGACGCCGCCGCGCGTTACGCCGCCTCCCTGCGCCTGTCCGTCGCCCCGATGATGGACTGGACGGACCGCCATTGCCGGTACTTCCACCGGCTGCTGGCACCGGGCGCACGGCTGTACACCGAGATGGTGCACGCCAACGCGGTGATCCACGGCGACCGTGAGCGCCTGCTCGGCTTCGACGACAGCGAGCATCCGCTGGCCCTGCAGCTCGGGGGCAGCGATCCCGCCCTGCTGGCCCAGGCCGCCCGCATCGCGCAGGAATGGGGCTACGACGAGGTCAACCTCAACTGCGGCTGCCCCTCCGATCGCGTCCAGGCCGGGCGCTTCGGCGCCTGCCTGATGCGCGAACCGGCGCTGGTCGCCGAGTGCGTGGGCGCGATGGTCGCAGCGGTGGACATCCCAGTCACGGTGAAGTGCCGCTTGGGCGTGGATGACGACAACGACTACGAAACGTTCTTGAACTTCGTCGATCAATCGGCCAACGCCGGTAGCGCGATGTTCGTCGTGCATGCCCGCAATGCGTGGCTGAAGGGCCTCTCGCCGAAGGAAAACCGCGAAGTGCCGCCGCTGCGTTACGACTGGGCGCACCGCCTCAAGGCCGACCGCCCGCAGCTGCAGATCGTCCTCAACGGGGGCCTGGCCACGGTCGAGGCCGCGCAGGCCCAGTTGCCGGCGCTGGACGGGGTGATGCTGGGCCGCGCCGCCTACCACGACCCCTACGTGCTGCATCAGCTGGAGGCCGCCCAGACCGGTGCCCCGCTGCAATCGCGCGAGGCGCTGCTGCGTGCCATGCAGCCCTATATCGAAGCCCAGCTGGCCCGTGGGCTGGCGCTCAAGCACATCACCCGCCATCTGCTGGGCCTGTTCCACGGCCAGCCGGGCGGCCGTGCGTTCCGCCAGATCCTGAGCGAAGGCTCGCACCGGGTTGGCGCCGACTGGAGCCTGATCGAGCAGGCGCTGGCGGTGACCCGTGCCCAGGCGGAGCGCGTCGCGGCGTGAGCCGCGTCACCTTGTCAGCTTGACAAGGACCCCGGTTTAGCCGCCAATGTTCACTTAGATGAACAAAGCGGGGAGGCAGGCGGAAAAGTTCAGACCGGATTCACTGGCTAAAACCAAGAATTCGCTAAAGATTCGTAAAGCGCCGGCCCAGGCTGGCGGTTGCCGATTCACAACTTTTGAACGTTTAGCCGCGCTCCGCTAGGATCAGACCGATGTTCTCCGTGACCCGCCACCGCCGCATTGCCGCCTTCGCCCTTCTGGCGACGGGCGCAGCTGCCTCCACCAGTGCGTGGGCGCAGATGCCGCCGCCGGAAGCGGCCCGTGCCGAGATGATGCGTACGGCCGAACGCGGCGGTCCGCAGGAGCGCTCGCTGTCCGATGCGGTGCGTCGCGTGCAGCGGACTACCGGTGGACACATCCTCGGCGCCGAGCGCGTGCCCTTCGATGGGCGCGACATCAACCGGGTGAAGTACATGGATGATCGCGGTCGCGTCCGCTATATGGACGATCCGGCGACATCGCGTTCACAGCCCCGCACGCCGCGCTCGGATATGTCATCACTACGCGGCGATAACCCCTGAACAGGGATAGTTGTCCGCAGTCATCTGCATTACCCACTGGCCCCATGGGGCCATACCCAGGACACTAGGGAGAGTTCATGCGTATCCTTCTGGTCGAAGACGAAGCCCCGCTGCGGGAAACACTGGCAGCCCGGCTCAAGCGCGAAGGCTTTGCCGTCGATGCTGCGCAGGACGGTGAGGAAGGTCTGTACATGGGCCGCGAGGTTCCGTTTGATGTCGGCATCATCGATCTTGGCCTGCCCAAGATGTCGGGCATGGAGCTGATCAAGGCCCTGCGCGACGAGGGCAAGAAATTCCCGGTGCTCATCCTGACCGCGCGTTCGAGCTGGCAGGACAAGGTCGAGGGCCTCAAGCAGGGCGCCGACGATTACCTCGTCAAGCCGTTCCATGTGGAAGAGCTGCTGGCCCGCGTCAATGCGCTGCTGCGCCGTGCCGCCGGTTGGAGCAAGCCGACGCTGGAGTGCGGCCCGGTCGCGCTCGATCTCGCTGCGCAGACGGTCAGCGTCAACGGCAGCAACGTGGATCTCACCAGCTACGAGTACAAAGTGCTCGAATACCTGATGATGCATGCCGGTGAACTGGTCTCCAAGGCCGACCTCACCGAGCACATCTATCAGCAGGACTTCGACCGCGACTCCAACGTGCTGGAGGTCTTCATCGGCCGCCTGCGCAAGAAGCTTGATGCCGACGGCGAACTCAAGCCGATCGAAACCGTGCGTGGCCGCGGTTACCGTTTCGCCATTCCGCGCAACGAAGGCTGAGCTGCGGCTGGCGATAGATGATGTCCGGCCGTCTGTGGTTCTTTAAACGCTGGCGGCCGCGCTCACTGCAGGCGCGCCAGCTGTTGGCCGCCTCGGTGGGCCTGGTGGCCTTCTTGGCCTTGGCCGGCTACGCGCTGGACGCGGCCTTCGCCGATACCGCGAAAGCGAATCTGCGCGAGCGGCTGAAGAACTACGCCACCGCGTATGCGGCCGGCATCGACTTCACCCGTGACCGCTCGCTGTACATCCGCGAGCAGCCACCGGATCCGCGTTTTGACGTCCCGGGCAGCGGCCTCTATCTGCAGGTCGTAATGCCGGACGGCAAGGGCAACTCCATGTCCGCCGAGGGCCCGATGCTGCCCACCGTGGGCGGCGGCATGCTGGCCCCGCGCCAGGAAGTCTTCGAAGGCCCGTTGCCGATGATCCAGATCGATGGCAGCGAGGGCTCGGCCTACCGCTATGGCATGGGTCTGGTCTGGGATGCCGACGCCGACCCCGCCACCGAATTCCCGTACACGATCTACGTGCTCGAAGACTCGCGCGCGCTCGGCGCACAGCTGCGCGTGTTCCGCGGGCGCGTGTGGTTCTACCTTGGCGGCATCGGTTTGATCCTGCTGCTGCTGCAGACGGTCATTCTGCAGTGGAGCCTGCGCCCGATGCGGCGCGTGATCAATGAGCTGACCAAGGTCCAGCGCGGTGAAACCGAGCGCATGAGCGAACGCCATCCGCGCGAGCTGGAGCCGCTGACCGACAGCATCAACGCCTTCATCGAGAGCGAGCGCGAGAACCTCGAACGCCAGCGCAACACCTTGGCCGATCTCGCGCACAGCCTGAAAACGCCGCTGGCGGTGTTGCGCACGCAGCTCGACAGCGGCGCACGCGATGAGGATCTGCGCGAAGAGTTCGATGTGCAGCTGCGGCGCATGAACAACCTGGTGTCCTACCAGCTGGCGCGCGCGGCGTCCTCCGGTCACAAGCTGTTCTCCGCCCCGCTGCCGATCGAATCCAACGCCGAAGAAATCGTGCGGGGCCTGGAGAAGGTCTACGCCTCCAAGGGCGTGCTGTGTGAATTCGATATCGACCCGGCCGCGCGTTTCCACGGTGAGCCTGGCGATCTGCAGGAACTGCTCGGCAACCTGCTGGAGAACGCCTTCAAGTGGGCCAAGCGCCGCGTGCTGCTGACCGCGCATCCCTTGCCGGCCCCCGGTGCGCGTCGCGCGGGGCTGGTGCTGTCGGTGGATGACGATGGCCCGGGCATCGCACCGGAAGACATCGCCAAGGTGCTGCAGCGTGGCGTGCGTGGCGATGAGCGCGTGCAGGGTCACGGCATCGGCCTGTCGATCGTGCAGGACCTGATCAAGGATTACCGCGGCGAACTGCAGGTGAAGCGTTCGCCGGAGCTGGGTGGTGCACGCTTCGAAGTGAAGCTGCCGCCGGGGCCGTAACGCGTCACCGCATCAGCGGTGACGGACCATAGAACCGCTGCAGATGCCCGGCCACCGCCGGCATCTCGCGCGCGAGCAGTGCCGGTGCGGAGAAGTGGTACTCGCTGACCACGGCAAAAAACTCCTCTGGCGCCTCGGAGGCGTACGGATCGATCAGCGTCTCGCGGCCCTGATCCACCTCGGCGCAGAAGGCGTCATAGGCCTGCTGGAAATCCGCCGCCCATTGTTTCTGCCACGCGCGCGGCAAGGGCGGTGTGCCGTCGATCGCCCCGTCCAGCGCATCGATCTTGTGCGCCATCTCATGCACCGCCACGCAGAACCCGGCCTCCGGATCGGCGATGTCGGCCTGGATATCGGCCCACGACAGAATCAGCGGACCGCTGTCCCAGGATTCGCCGATCAGCGCATCGTCCCATTCGTGCAGCACGCCGGCCGCATCCACCTGGCTGCGGTGCACGCGGAACGCCTCGGGATACACGATCAGCTGCGACCAACCGCGCAGGCCGATCTCGCCCAGTTCCAGCAGTGGCAGGCAGCAGAGCGCGGCCAGCAACACGCCATCGGCGTCCTCCAGCTGCAGCTCGGCGGCCGGGCTGATGGTTTTCTCGTGCAGGAAGCGGGCGGCAAGCGCGCGCAGGCGTTCGCGGCGGGCAGGATCCAGCTGCTGCAGCCAGGCAGCGCGGCGGCAGGTGGTGTCCCAGAGGGCAGGGTCGATCTCGCGTGGCGTGCGGCGCAGCCAGCCCAACAGTCGTTCAATCAGCGGAACATACCCGGCAGGAAGCTGTGCCACTTCGGTGCGCGCAGGCGCGGCAGCACGTCGTCATCGCCACCACCGCCGGTGCTGGTACCGCTGCTGGCGCTGGGCTTCACCGTGGCCGGTGCCGCAGCCGCCGAAGCCGATGCCGGTGCGCTGCGCTCGTTCTCGTTGGCCGAGTAGACACACGCGCCGCGGCCCGCCGGGGTGAGCGCATCGGAAGCATGCGCGGCCAGCGGGGCCATCAGGAGGAGCAGGCAATGGGCGAACGGGCGCATCGTCAACATCCAGCGGCGGGTCAAGTTCTCGATTCTAGCCCGATTCGGCCGGGGGATTGGAAGGCCCCCGGGCGGGCGCTGGCGGCGGCTTTCCCGCATACTTTTCCCGTTTACCCGATGGAAGCTGCCGTGGACGACCGCCAACTGCTGGCCAAACTGGGCGCTGGGCGCCTGTCCGGCGACGCGCTGGCGCGTGAGCTGGGCCAGACCCGCGCCGCGATTTGGAAGCGGATTCAAGGACTTAGGGCGGCAGGCGTCGAGATCGACGGCCGCGCCGGTGACGGCTACCAGGTGCAGCAGCCGCTGGATCTGCTCGACGCCGAGACGATCCAGGCCGCGCTGCCGGCCGCTGTCGGCGGCCAGTTGACCTCCCTGCAGGTGGCCTGGTCGGTCGCGTCAACGAACAGTGAATTGCTGCGCTGCAGCGCGCCGGAGCGCGGGGCGATGGCCCTGCTGGCCGAGCGCCAGACCCGTGGCCGCGGTCGCCGCGGGCGGGTCTGGGCCTCGCCGCTGGCGGCGCATATCTACCTTTCGGTGCTGCGCGGGTTTGCCGGTGGTCTCTCGCGGCTGGGCGGGCTGAGCCTGGTCGCCGGGGTTGCGGTGGCCGAGGCGCTGCGCGAGGCCGGCTACCCCGGTGTGGCGCTGAAGTGGCCGAACGATCTCATCGTCGATGGCCAAAAGCTCGGTGGTTTGCTGATCGAAGGCGGCGGTGAATTCGCCGGCCCGGCGCGCGCGGTGATCGGCCTGGGCGTCAACGTCCGGATGCCCGCTGCGTTCGCGGCGGAGATCACCCAGCCCTGGACCGATCTGGACACGCTCTCCGGCGCGCAGACCTCGCGCAACGCGGTGGTCGCGCACATCCTTGCCGCCCTGCTGCCCGCACTGGACGCGTTCGAGCAGGACGGCCTCGCGCCGTTCCTCGCGCGGTATGCCGCGCTGGACAGCCTGGCCGGACGCGAGGTGCAGGTGGAAGAAGGCGGCGTGCTGTTTGCCGGCACGGCGCTGGGTCTGGCCGACGACGGCGCGCTGCGTGTGCGCATCGACGGCAGCGAACGGGTTTTCCATGCCGGCGAAGTCAGCGTGAGGGCGCAATGAGCGACTGGTTGTTTGATCTGGGCAATTCGCGCTTCAAGTTCGCGCCGCTGCAGGGCATGCGCGCAGGCGATGTGCAGGCGTGGCCGCATGGTGCTGAAGCGATGCCGGCTGCAGCACTGGACGCGCTGCCGTCGGGCGACACCGCTTACGTTGCCAGCGTTGCCGCACGCTCGTTGACCGCCGCCATGCTGGATGTACTGCAGGCGCGCTTCCGCCATGTCCGGGTGGCGCGCACCGAAGCCGACTACGCCGGTGTGCGGATCGCCTATGCCGATCCCACCCGCTTCGGCGTGGACCGCTACCTGGCGCTGCTGGCCGTGGCCGCGCGTGGCCAGGCCGTGCTGATTGCCGGCGTGGGCACCGCACTGACCATCGATCTGCTGGATGCCGAGGGCCAGCATCATGGCGGGCGTATCTCGGCGTCGCCCACGACCATGCGCGAAGCCTTGCATGCACGTGCCGTGCAGTTGCCGGCGGCGGGCGGCGAGTACAGCGAGTTTGCCAATGACACGGCCGATGCGCTGGCCTCCGGCTGCGATGGGGCGGCGGTGGCCCTGATCGAACGCAGTCGTGTGCAGGGCGGCGAGCGGCTCGGCGCGTTGCCGCATCTGCTGGTGCACGGCGGCGGTGCGCCGGCCCTGCTGCCGCTGCTCGGCGATGCCGAATTCCAGCCCGCACTGGTGCTCGATGGGCTGGCCCGCTGGGCCGTGCATCAACCGCCGTCGGCAGGCTAGGATCAGCCGATGCTTACCCGTGCCCTGATCGTCGTCCTGGTCATCCTCAACCTCGGTGTCGCGCTGTGGTGGCTGCTGCGCGGCGAACCGGCCAGCGCACCGCCGGCATCGCCCGTCGGTGTGGCGCAGTTGGAAGTGCTGCCGAGCACGCAGGCGCCGCCGGCCACGGCGACGCCGCTGACTCCTGCGCCGGCACTGCAGGACGTCACGCCCGCCTCCGCGTCCGCGCCTGTGACACAGCCGCCGGTGACCACCGCCACGCCGGCCACCGCCCTGGCCGACACGCCTGCGCCAACGCCCGCTGCCAGCGTCCCTGCACCGGCCCCGGTGGCCGCAGCGCCCACACCGGCCGCCGCACCCGCACCCGTCACCGCGACACCCACTCCCGCCCAATGCGTAAGCCTGGGGCCCTTCGCGGACCGCGCAACGGCCCAGGCCGCCCAGTCGCGCGCCGGGGGTGCCCTGCGTGGCGCCAAGCTGCGTGAGGTCGCCGATGCCGGCGCCACCCGCTACCGCGTGCTGCTGCCGCCCGCCGCCAGCCGTGAGGAGGCGCAGGCCACGGTCAAGCGCATCGTCGCGGCCGGGGTGAGCGACTACTACATCATTGCCCAAGGCGAGGACACCAACGCCATCGCGCTGGGCCAGTACCGCAATCGCGAAGGCGCCGATCGCCGCCTGGCCTCCCTGAGCGCAGCCGGTTTCAAGGCGACCATGGTCGCCAGCGGGGGCGATGGCAGCGCGCAGTGGTGGCTGGATGCGACCCTTGCCGATGGGACCGACCCCGCCGTGGCCCGCCAGCGCAGCGGCGCAGCTCAGCACCGCTCGCTGGAATGCGCGCGCTTGCGCTAGAATCCCGGCTCCGCGGCGGGTCATCCCGCTGCGATGCCCATGCCGGCATAGCTCAGTTGGTAGAGCAACCGCCTTGTAAGCGGTAGGTCCCCAGTTCGAATCCGGGTGCCGGCACCATTGATGCACGGTCGATGACGACTGCTGCAGCGCCGCGAGTCGTATGCCCCCGCGCTGGCTATGCTGGTCCTCTTTGCAATGGAGGCAACAGCGATGGCGATGTATTCCCCGGTTTCCCTGATTGGCGTGCCCACCGATGTTGGCGCAGGCCACCGTGGTGCGGGTCTGGGACCGGACGCCCTGCGCATCGCGGGCCTGGGGGATGCGCTCACCGCGCGCGGCGTGGAGGTACGCGACCTCGGTAACCTGGCCGGTCCGCGCAACCCGTGGACGGCACCGGTGCAGGGCTACCGCCATCTGGACGAAGTGGTGGCCTGGAACCGTGCGCTGATGGAGGCCACCTACGCCGAGCTGCAGGCCGGGCGCATGCCGATCATGCTGGGCGGCGACCATTGCCTGGGGATCGGCTCGATCACCGCGGTCGCGCGCTGGTGCCGCGAGCAGGGCAAGGACCTGCGCGTGCTGTGGCTGGATGCGCATTCGGATTTCAACACCAGCGAGGTCACCCCGTCGGGCAACGTCCACG
>Ga0247732_10000611_pt1 | contig 16148 bp, 15 predicted proteins | sample UWRJL163409C2_FD_180940 | JGI IMG/M metagenome (GOLD analysis project Ga0247732, IMG submission 180940) | Plant litter microbial communities from Arlington Agricultural Research Station in Wisconsin, United States - UWRJ-L163-409C-2 | ecosystem: Environmental > Terrestrial > Plant litter >...
TGATGACGGCCATGAACACCGGCCACGACGGTTCCATGAGCACCGTGCACGCCAACAACGCCCAGGATGCGCTGCTGCGCCTGGAAACCCTGGTGGGCCTGACCGGCCGTGTGATCGCGGAAAAAACCCTGCGCCAGATGATCTGCGCCGCGCTGGACGTGATCATCCAATTGACGCGCATGCCCGATGGCCGCCGCTGCGTCAGCGAGGTGGTGGAAGTGGTCGGTGTGCGTGACGACGTGTATGTCACCAATACCCTGTTCCGGCTGGACCGGCGCACCGGGTTCGGTTTCTTGCGCGAAGCCCTCAACCCCGCCGGCGACAAACTGCGCCGCGAATCGGCCTTGCCGCTATAGGGAGCGCTGGATGACCGGACCGGTGTTGCTGCTTATCTGCCTGGTGCTGATCGGCCTGTCGTTCTGGCTGTTTCACAACGGCGTGCGCAAGGCCCGGACCGACCGCGTACTGCAACGCCTCGGCGACGGCCAGCCGCAGGCCCATGAGCAAGCCACCCACTGGACCGGCCTGGAGCGCATGTTTTTGCGCGCTGGGCTGGGCAAGCCCACGGACCGCCTGGGCCTGTGGCTGAGCGGCTGGGTGATCGGCGTGCTGCTGGGCTACGTGGTCGCCAATGGCCTGGGCCTGGTGCTGATGCTCGTGGGGCCGCCCCTGGTGCTGCGCCTGTATATCGCCTGGCGCTACCAGCGGCGCGTGCAGCGCATGGTCGAACAGTTGCCGCAATTGCTGGACCACAGCGTGCGCAGCCTCAAATCCGGCAGAACCCTGGCCGACGCGGTACTGGGCGGCATCGAGAACGTTGAAGACCCGCTCAAGGAAGCCATGGGCCGCGTGCAGCGCAACGTGCGCATGGGCGTGAGCCTGCCGGACTCGGCCAGCGACTTCGCCGAGTTCTACGAGCAGGACGAATTTCGCCTGTTTGCCCTTGGCCTCAAGGTCAACCATCGCTACGGCGGCAACGCCAGCGAATTGCTCGAAAACCTGATCAAGATGATTCGCGAGCGTGAACAGGGCGCCCGCCAGCTCAAGGCCCTGACCGGCGAAACACGCATGACCGCCTACGTGCTGGGCGGGCTGCCGATTCTGATCGTCGGCTACTTCATGATGGTCAACCCCGGCTACCTGATGACCATGTGGAACGACAACACCGGGCGCAACCTGCTGTTCGGCGCACTGGCCATGGACCTGGCCGGCACCTTTGCCATGTGGCGCATGCTGAGGAGTGTCTGAGATGGCTCTGTGGGTCAGCGCCTTATTGTTCCTTGCCGCGCTGGTGCTGGTGGGCGGTCAACTGCTGGAGCAGCGCCGTCGCGAGCGGCGGGTGGCCGAGCGCTTGAAAGGGCGGATGACGGCCGACGACCGCCTCGGCACGCTGATGCGCAAACTCGGCGGCAGCAGCCTGGCGCAGCGCTCCGTCAGCCTGGACAACGAAACCCAGACCCTGCTCAACCGCGTCGGCTGGCGCAAAGCCAGCCAGCGCTCACTGTTTGCCGCCTTCCAGATCGGTACGCCCATCGTGCTGGCGGGCCTGACCCTGCTCGGCCAGCAAGTGTTTTTCCCGCAGGCAAGCTCAGCCTGGATCGCCCCGCTGATGGGCCTGGGCATCGGTTACCTGCTGCCAAAACGCGTGCTCGCCGCTGCCGCCAAACATCGCCAGCAGCGCATTGCCAAGGAAATCTCAACCTTCATCCCGCTGCTGCGCATCCTGTTCGAGTCGGGCATGGCGGTTGAACAATCCTTGCGCGTGATGGGTAACGAAGCACAACGCCTGCTGCCCCACCTCACACACGAATTGCGCCTGATCCTGGCGCGGGTCGATTCCGGGCTGGAGCTGGGCGAAGAACTCGGCAAGACCGCCCACGTGCTGGAGGTGGATGAGTTCAGCGACACCTGCATCATCCTTCAGCAATTGATCCTTCAGGGGGGCGGCGCGATGAAGTCGCTGCTGGCCCTCAAGCAATTGCTCGACGACCGGCGCCTGACCGGCCTGCAGGAGTACATCTCGAAGATGTCGGCAAAGATGTCGGTGGTGATGATGCTGTTTCTGTTCCCGGCCTTGCTGATCGTACTCGGCGGCCCGGCCTTTATCGGCATCGCACGTGCATTGAGCCATTTTTAAGGAGACGTTGATGAAAGCACTGATCGCTGGCCTGGCCCTGCTGATGCTGGGCGGCTGCGCCACCAATGGCCAGTCGCCCTGGGCCGCATTGACCTCACCCGGCAGTTGCGCCAAACCCAGCTCGGAGCAGGAGCTGGCGCTCAACCTGGCCGATGACATGGCCAACGAGGGCAAGTTGCACGCCAGCCTGGCCAACCTGCAAAACCTCCCCGACGGCCTGCCCCAGGTGCGTCAGCGCAAGGCTCGCGCGTACCGGTTGCTGGGGCGTAGCGAGGCCGAACCGTTGTACCGCAGCCTGCTCGGCACCTGCATGACCGCCCAAGGCGAACACGGCCTCGGGCAACTGGCGGCGGCCAAGGGCGACAACGCGCAGGCGATGGCGCATATGCAGCAGGCCGCGCGCCTGGCCCCTACCGACGAAAAAATCCGCAATGACCTGGGCGTGGTGTATCTCAACCAATTGCGCCTGGAGGACGCCCGTTTTGAATTCATGACCGCCATCGAGCTTAAACAGAACGATCCGTTGGCCGCCGTCAACCTGGTGACCTTGCTGATCTACCAGGGTGACTGGGGCCAGGCGGCCAAAGTGGTCAGCCAGCTGGGCCTGAGCCCGGAGCAGGTGATCGATGCCCAGACCCGCGCGGTAAAACTCAAGGATTCACGCGCAGCCACGCGCAAAGTGGCGGCGGTCAGCGATGCCCTGCCGATGACCATCAAGTAAGGAGTCATGAATGAAAGCCTATTGCCTTGTCTACCTGGCGCTGCTGCCGCTGAGCGCCCTGGCGATCGAACCCGGGCCCTCGTCCCCGCAGCAGGCCGAGACGGAAAACTGGCTGGCGTTGCAGGTCGATGGGCGAGCGGCCTCGCCGACGCCGCAAAATACCACCCCCGCCGAAAAGGAGCTGGCCATGCAGCGTTGGCTGGAAAGCAACAAGCATCCGATCCCGCAGTTCTTTGAGCAGGACGCTGGCGGGAAATCTGCAGGCGGCGGTAAGTGATCGTCAGTGTGCAGTCACGCGCTGACGCATCGCCGAATTGCTCGGCGACAGCGCCAGCGCCAACTGGGTACGGTTGTGCATGTGGGTCAGGCGCAACACCTGCGACACATACAGCTTGACCGTGTTTTCGGTAATCCCCAGTTCGCAGGCGATCTGGTAGTTGGTCTGGCCCTTGCCCACCAACCGTGCAACGTCCAACTGCCGGGGCGACAGCTGGTTGAAGATGGTGGGTATTTCCACAGGCGCGGGCTCTTCGGCCACCAGCTCGCTATCGTCCGCCAGCGCGGTAGCGGGGCTGCGACGCACTTTGTCGAGGTCCTGGTACAGGTCGTTGATGGATTCGGAGAGGTATTGCAGCTTCTGGTTCAGGTGGCCCAGTTGCAATTCTTTTTGGCGCTCCTCCAATGCCGCCTCCTGGCGCTGCAGGCCTTCGAGCAGTTCATCGAGGTTGATGGGCTTCTGGTAATAGTCCGAGATGCCGGCACGCAGGGCCTTGATCACGTCCTGCTTATCGGCCTGGCCGGTCAGCATGATCGCCTCGAACGCGCGCTGCTTACCCGCGACCTTTTGCATGGCCTGGACCAGTTCGATGCCGTCCATGTCAGGCATATGCAGGTCGCACAGCACGAGGCCGATCTCGGCGTCGTCAGTGAAGCGTTGCAAGGCGTGACGACTGGATTCGCTCGCAACGCAACGGTAACCGCTGCTTTCGAGGAATTCGCAGAGTTCTTCCACGATCAACGGCTGATCGTCGACCACGAGCACTTTTACTGCCGATGTGAGCTTATTCACGCGCTACTCCATGCCTGGCGAGCCAAAAGATTGACCTATCCCTTTTGACGAAGAATCTACACATCCACGCAATAAACGTAGACCTACTTTCCGACTATGTACATAGCGATAGAGGCCTTGTGCGATTAAAGGATCCACAACCAATGCAGCGCAAACCCTGTCAATAAAAACGGTGCAAAAGGCAGCTTTGTTGACGCGCCATCCGTCGGCACCGCACGACGCCTGCTAAGCCATTGATCAATAAGTGACCAGCTGCCAAGCGCCAGCGCAGCACCGATCAACGACCACAACACCGGGTCCACGCTGGTGGCCAGGCCCAGTGCCGCCAGTAGTTTTACATCGCCCGCACCAAAGCGCCCCAACGCATACCCCGGCAAGCTCAACAGCAGCGCCAGCGCAAACGCCCAGCCGCCCTCGCCCGCCGGCGCGCCCAGCCAGGTGCTGCCCATAAACAGCAGGTAGAGCAACGCCAACAGCGCCGCGCCCAGGGTCAGGCCATTGGCGATCTGGCGCTGACGAATATCCTGCACCGCACAGAGCCCCAGCCAGAGCAGTATCACCACGCCATGGATCACGTAAAAAACATCCCTTTTCGCTGAATGAAACTATGCTGATATCAAGTAGTAGTCGTCAGGGTAGACGCAGTCATGAAAACAGGCCTCCCCAAAAAGCAAAAAGGCGCGGCGGCGATTGAGTTCGCCTTGGTCTTTGTGATCTTTTTTGCGGTGTTCTATGGGCTGATCAGCTACAGCCTGCCGCTGCTGTTGATGCAGTCGCTCAACCAGGCAGCAGCCGAAGCCGTGCGCCAGGCCATGGCGATAGACCCGGTAAGCGCGGGCAGCGAATACTCGCAGAGGCTGACCGACCGCGCCAAAGACACCGTGGTAGCCCAACTCAAGTGGATGCCCAAGAGCTTCCAATTTTCACGCAACCTGGTCACCGCCACCTACACCGGCACCACGCTGACCGTGATCATCAACTACCCCAGCAGCCAGCTCTACGACGTGCTCCCGGCACTCGTGCTGCCGGGCGTGGGCACCGTACCCAAACTGCCGCCACACCTTTCCGCCCGTTCGAGCCTGCAGTTTTGACCGCGGGGGATAACCTGCTGGGGCGCCTGCTGGGCCACGTCAGCCCGGCGGTTCTGAACACCCCCGCCGTGCCTGCTGCCGGGCTGCACGTGCGGCTGGATGAGCAAGGCCACGTCGTGACCCTCAGCGCCAGCCTCCGCGCGCAGCTGGCCGCGCAGGTGGCGGACAAAGCCCGGCCGTTGCTGCGCGAACTGCTGTGCCCCGGCAGCACCTTGAGCCTTGAAGGCATCCCTGCCGACTGGCAACGCCACAGCCTCGATCTGGATTTCCAGGGCCCCGCCGGGCAGGTCCTGCACACGCGTGGCTGGGTCGAACCCGAGGGCGATGGCTGGCGCCTGCGCCTGTTGGACGTCGGCGACTTGCTCAGCGGCAGGCAAGTGGCCCAGCACCACGAGCAGGACCATCAAATCGCCTCGCGGATGAGCGAGCAGTTGCGGATGTGCAGCCTGAGCCGCCTGCCCGAGGTCATCAACGAGCACCTGCGCAGCCTGGCCCAGCACTGGCGAATCCCGTGTGTCGCGCTGGCCGTGCTCGATGACGACGACCAGGGTTGGCGGGTCTACAGCCAATACGCCGCCCCCGATGCTCCGGCGTTGTGGCACACCGGCCAGCACCTGGGCAGCAGCCTGGACAGCGTCAATAGCAACCTGCCCTTGAGCGTTGCCCAAGGGCGCAGCGACTACCCACGCCTGCAGAGCATCCTGGGCAATACCGACGGGTTTCTGGTGCCCTACCGTGACAGCCAGGGCATTACCGCCTGGCTGCTCTGCGGCCTTTACAACGGCCAGCCGCACACCAGCGATCGCGACTGGCTGGACCTCACCGCCGCCCTCGCCGCCCCGCTGCTGAGCCGCTTGCGCGAACAGCGCTACCAGCAACAGCTCGAACGTACGGAAGCCCTGCAAGGCCTGCTCGGCACCGGTTGGTGGGAACTGTTGCCCGCTACCCAGGAGATCCACCTCGCGCCACAATTGCTCGCCAGCCTCGGCCTGGCGCCTGGTGCCACCCACCAGGCGCTGGGCACCTGGCTGGAATTGATCCACCCCGCCGACCGCCAGGAGCTCAACAGCCGTCTGCACGACCTGCAAGGGCTGGGCAAACCCCTGCTCACCAGCGTACGCCTGCACGGCACCGACCCCGAGCACCCTGCCGTCTGGTATCGCGTGCAGGGCCAGGTGCTGGGCGTCGGCGACGATCGTCGCTGGGTTGGCTTCATGCTCGACATCAGCGATATCAAGAACCAGCAACTGCAAGCCGCCGCTGCCCATGCGCGCCTGGACAACCTGATCGCCAGCGCACCGGCGGTGATCTACGTGCAACGCTATGTCAGCGGCGCCCTGCACCCGGCGTTTTTCAGCGACAGCCTGCTGCCACTGCTCGGCTGGACCCTGGCCGACTGCAACCACGACGGCCTGGCGGCCCTGATCCACGCCGACGACCGTGACCTCTACTTCGAACGCACGCGCCACCTGCTGCGCGAAGGCAACGTGCGCAGCCGCTACCGGGTGCGCGATAAGCAAGGCCATTACCATTGGCTGCTCGATGAAGCCAAACTGCTGCGCGATGACCTCGGCCTGCCGGTGGAAGCCGTCGGGTTGTGGCTGGATGTCACCGACGCGACCCTGGCCGCCGAGCAGATCAAACAGAGCGAGGAGCGCTACCGCATCCTGGTGGAAGACTCTCCGGCGATGATCTGCCGCTACCTCCCCGACCTGACCCTGACCTTCGGCAACACGCCGCTGGCCAACTACCTGGAATGCCGCCCGGCGCAACTGCCGGGACAGAACCTGGGGCATTGGCTGTCGGATGAACAACGCGAGGCCTTTGTGCAACGCATCCGCCGACTGACCCCGGAATTTCCGGTCAGCACCGCCGAAATCAGCCTGCAACTGCCGGGACGCGAACACGCCTGGTGGGTGTGGTCCGACCGTGGCGTGTTTGACCCCTTGGGAGCCCTGGTGGAAGTGCAGGCCGTGGGCCGCGACAACACCGAAGTGCGCCGCTCCCAGCAGCAACTGACGCAAAGCGCCAAGATGGCCACCCTCGGCGAAATGGCCACCGGCCTGGCCCATGAGATCAACCAGCCGTTGAACGTGATGCGCATGGCCATCGTCAACGTGCTCAAGCGCCTGAGCAACGGCGATGCACAGGTCGACTACCTCACCGAAAAGCTCCAGCGCATCGACGCCCAGGTGCAACGCGCGGCGCGGGTGGTGGACCATATGCGGGTGTTTGGGCGCCGCTCGGAGGTCGAACAGCAGCCCTTCGACCCGTCGCAGGCGGTTGAAGGCACCTTGTCGTTGCTCAGCGAGGGCCTGCGCGGCAAGGGCGTGGAGCTGCGCATCACCCCGGCGGACTTCACGGTGCAGGTCAAAGGCCATGTCGACCAGCTGGAGCAAGTGCTGATCAACCTGCTGGTGAATGCCCGGGACGCGCTGCTGAGCAAGCAGGAAAAAAACCCGCAGTTGCGCCCCTGGATCGCGCTGCATTGCGAACACGACAGCCGGCACGTGCGGATCTGGGTCGAGGACAACGCCGGCGGGATCGACCCACGCTTGCTGGAGCGAATTTTCGAGCCGTTTTTTACCACCAAACCCATCGGCGTGGGGACGGGCTTGGGGCTGTCGGTGAGCTACGGCATCGTGGAAAACATGGGCGGACGTTTAAGCGTCAGCAATGGCGAGCACGGCGCGCGGTTTTGCGTGGAGCTGCCGGTCGTTTAGATCACCAGGTAGGCGCGGCCCATATGGCAGCTGAGGTTGGCACCGACCTCGGCGTTGCCCGCAGTGATGCCCAGAGCACTCAGCAAGCTGTTCACAATGGGGTCCAATACCGGTGACAAAATACTTTTGATCGCGGTGATCAGCGTGTTGGTAATCGTCGCGAGCAACCCGGAGACGCCCGCCAGCGCGCCACCCGATACGTTGCCGCTGGGTGGCGGCACGTACGACACCTGAATGGCCCCCAGCGTGCCGACCAGGCTCCCGACGATATTTGACGCGGGCTTGGCGAACAGATAAGTCGGCGCCAGTTTCATTTCATTGACCGGCGAAAACAACAGCAGTGTATCCGCTGCTCCGACCTTCGCATGGACCACCGACAACGACAAACTACCGCCCACGCCCGCCTTGCGCGCAGCACAGCCCAAAATTCCTTTACACGTCTGTACGCCTATATCCAGCAGCGCTACAGGCTGAACGTCAGTCGCCTGTTTCGAGCTGAACGCTTTCACCGGGTCCACAGTGCCGACCGAAACATCCACCATTGCGGAATTGGCCTGAACGGTCAGGGACTTGGTTGCACTGCTGGCACAACTGAAATCCTTGACGTAGGCCATCGCGCTCGCCACTTCGATATTGATGTCCAGACCGGTCAGCAACTGAATATCGGTGTGGTCACAGGGTTTCAGTACCAGGCATAAAAGCGGGTCTAACAGGCCCACGAGGTTGAGGTGCAAAAGGTTGTTAACGACGCTGGTCACCGGGGTCGTCAAGGCCGAAACCGCAGACACCAACTCACTGACGCCCTTGAGCACCGGCAGTTGAATGGAGACCACCGTACGCACTTGCGCCGTACGCACAACAATCTGGTCCGTCGGCGGCGTCTTGCGTAATCCCTCCTTGGCCTTTTCAGGATTGCCGATGGCCGATAACTGCGGCGGCTCAATCACTTTGACCTGCACCGAAACACTTCCAATCAACGGCACATTCAACTGCGCGGCAGTGCTCACTGCGCTCTTGCTGCTGGACAGTTGCGCCACCGTTTGCAGCAACTGAAACAACTGAACACTGGTGTCCAAGGCGGCAGCCGGTGTCCCCGTCGCAACTTTCAACAGCTCACCGACCGTCAGCAGTTTGGTATTGGGGGCGATTGCCTGGATCTTGAGCGTGTCCCTGATGACCGCCGTGGCCAATGGGCTGCCCTTTTGCAGCACCTTCACGGCCGCGTCGATCAGGTCGTTGGCAGACACTGCGGTTGCCAGCAATGCATCGTAGTCGCCCGCCTTTACATTCAGTTTGAGCGCCAACTGGTCCAGGTAGCTGAGCAGACTCACGTTGGTATCCGCCAGGCCTTTCCAGCTCAGCGCATCGAGTGAAAGAGTGCCCCCCAGCAGGCGACCAATCACCAGGCTCAGTACCTCGGACTTGGCGGAATCAATAGTGCCCAATGTGCTGCGAATCGTCAGCTGCGCCACCGGCGGCGCATACGCGGCAACGGCGGTGGCACTCAGCATCATCTGGGCCGAGGGGGGCGCCCCACCAAACAGGCCCCAGACACCGCTGGCGATGCTGGTCATCACGCGGCGCGTCGCCACCACGCGGACCGCTTCGTTTTTTGTCGGATCTGGGGTGAACACACGGACGTTGCCTGCATTGGTCACCAGGCCGCCGCAGGTCACGGCCAGGCCGCGGCTGTCGTCGCCGGCGACCACGGTGAAGCCATTGCGCGCGGCGTTTTGCTTGGCATAGTCGTTGGCGGAGGTCGTAGGTGTGCACACGCCGCCACGGCCGGCGGCTTCCAGCGCCGCAGTGTCGGCGATCGACTGCAATTTGCGTTTGTCGAGGTACAAGCGACCGCTGTCTACCGTCAGCAGCAGAAACACCAGGGCCACAGCCAACGTGCCCGCTGCCATCAAGCCAATCGCACCACGCTGCCGGGAACGAAGTCGGGGAGACATCAGGCACTCCTTAGCGCTTACTCTCCGTAGGTGCTGTGGAGTGTAGACAAGGCTTGGAATGCGCGCTGGCCACTCGCCACATGGCTGACTAACGGGCGTTCATGGCGGGTAGACACGTGTGGGAGCGGCGGCGCGACGTGCTAGCTCCCACAGCGCAGGTGGGGTGGCTTCAGTGTGGCGGGTAGCTGGAAAGCACACGGGTGACAGTGGCGCGGATGGCCTTGTCGCGGTCCTGCGGTTTCGGCGAGCTGGCCATCATTTGCTCGTCACTGCCACGCCACACCAGTTTGCCGTCCTTGCTGTCGAGCAGGTCAATCTGGATGGTTGCCACTTTGTAAGTGATGTTGCGGGTTTCGTTGTACATCGGCGCGCCCCAATAGCCGTTCCACGGGCCACCCCACGCGCCACCGTAGTTGGTGGTGACTTGTTGCTGGCGGTCCTCGACGATCAGGTAGGCCTGCACGTTCAAGTCAGCCTTGCTGCCGGCGGCTGCCGGGCGCAGGCCGCGCTGGTCAAGTTGCTCACCCACGGCCTGGCGAATGCGTTGCTCGGTGAGGTCGCTCTTGATACGCGGGTCATCCGGGCGGTATTGCAGGGCCGGGTCTTTCCAGGCCCAACTGCGGTAGGCGCCGAAGTCTCGGCTGGCGTCAAAGTCATGGTTGACCTGAGCGCTCTGGCAACCGCCCAGCAGCACGACAAAAGCGAGCGTAGCGATACGAAGAAACATGGTTTTTCTCCAATGAACGACCTGAGCGTGAACGTGAGAATAGCGGTTAACTCGGCGGATAGGCGGTCATTGCCTTTTGCACCGCCTGGCGCAAGGCATCTCCCCGCTCACTGAGGCTTCCCTGGCTGCCGGTTTCGGCACTGGCACTCCACACCGGCTGGCCGCTGCGAGCATCGAACAGGTTGACGCGAACCACCACCACCTGCACTTCATAGGTGCGCACGATCGGCACCGAGTTGTACATGCCATAGCCATTGCCATAGCGGTTATAACCGCCGTAACCGTAGCCGTAGTCGTCCTGGACCTGCTTGAGGCGCTTCTCCGTGCGCACGTCGGCGCTCACGAACAGGTCGGCCGGGCGCTTGTCATGCAAGGGCCGCAGGCCGCGCTGATCGAGTGCGCCGCTGACCGCCTCGGCGATCTGCGCCGAATCGGCCCAGGCCGTGCCCGCCGGAAGCTGGCCGTTGCGCCAGGCCCAACTGCGGTAGGCGCCGTAGTCACGCACCGGCGCCGGGTACGAACTGGCGTCGAAGGTGTTGGCCGCCTGGGGCGGCGCTGGCGGGATCGGCGCCGAAGCGGCCACATAAGGGTTGGGGCTGGAGCACGCGCCCAGCCCAAAGGACATCAGGATCAAACAGAGACGACGCATTTCGACCTCCGCAGACTGGGCCGCTTATACCGGACGGCAGATCCAGTGCAAATAACGCCCAAGTCCGGCAAAGCTTGGGTGACGACGGTGAGCGAGTTCCATCTCTAAAAGGTCCTGCAGATCAGCACGGGCCTGGAATTCCACGGGCATATAGTCGTGGAAAACCCGCACACCACTTTGGCTTTCGACCTGCCAAAGCCCTGCGAGTTGCGCCGCCAGTTCCCGCGGGTCGAGCGGCTGTTGCGGGGTGAGGCTCTGCTTTTCGCCGGCCATGTCATTCTTGCGCATTTTGCGGAAGTGGCCTTTGAGCAGGTTGCGATAAATCAGCGCGTCGCGGTTATAGAACGCCAGCGACAACCAGCCACCGGGCACCGTCAGTTGGTGCAGCACCGGCAGGATCGCGTGGGGCTCGGCCAGCCACTCCAGCACGGCGTGGCACAGCACCAGGTCGTAGGGCTCGGTGAGCTGGCCGAGCAGGTCTTGCCAGGGCGCATGGATAAACGTCGCGCTCTGCCCGGCGTCGGCAAAGCGTTGGCGCGCGCCGTCGAGCATCGGTGCGGCGGGTTCGGCCAGGGTCACCTGATGGCCTTGCTCGGCCAACCACAGCGACATGTGGCCCAGGCCCGCGCCGATATCCAGCACGCGCAATGGGCGGTTTGGCAGGGCTTCGCTCAGGTCCGCCTGGAGCACCGCCAGGCGGATGGCCCCTTTGGCGCCACCGTAGATTTTTTCTGCGAAGCGCGTGGCCAGTTGGTCGAAATGCCGGTCACTCATGGGCAAACCGCCGTTCGCTGTCAGCCAGTTTGGCCCGCACCACCTCGTTCATGTCCAGGCCCAGCTCACTGCACAGCAACAGCAGGTACAGCACGATATCGCCGACTTCCTGCCCGGCGTGGGCGAGTTTGTCGGCGGGTAACTGGCGGGACTGGTCTTCGCTCAGCCACTGGAAGATTTCTACCAGCTCGGCCATTTCCACGCTGGCGGCCATGGCCAGGTTTTTCGGGCTGTGAAACGGCTTCCAGTGGTTGTTATCGCGGATGCGGTGCAGGCGTTCGGTGAGGTGTTCGAGGTTCATGCGGGGGCTCCTGAAGGTGCATAGCTTCGGGGGGATCGGGGTTGAAGGCAAGTGAATACAGTGGTGGGCTTTGGGGCCTCATCGGGGGCAAGCCCCCTCCCACATTTTGACTGTGTTCACAAATCAAAGGTGGGAGGGGGCTTGCCCCCGATGAGGCCTTAATCGACGACGCTGAATTCGAGCCGGGCGGTCTGGCCGGCTTCGTCGAGCACGCTGAGCTGGTAGCGCCCCAAATGCTCGAAACTGGCGTTGATAGATTCCTGGTTCGCGCTATCCCCCAACGGCGCGCCGTTAAGAAACCACCAGCGCCGGCCGCTGCCACCCAGGGCGGAGAGCTTCAAACGCAGCGCTTGTTGGCTGGCCGCCGGCAGGCGCAGTTGGTCGCCTTCACGGACGCCAACAATCGACAGCGGCGAAGACGCCGCCAGCGCCGGTGGCGGGCAATCGAGGTCGGCGGCCGGAATGCGCGCGTCACGCCGCTCCGCCCTGGGCAACCAGGGCTCCAGGGGCGCGGGCCACAGGGCGATGTGTTTCGGCACTGCGCCGGGGCAGTGGGCGTCAACCCGTAAGCCCTTGGCGTTGACCCAGACGTTTTCCATCAAGCCCACGCTCAGAGGTTGATCCAGTGCCTGCAAGGTCGGCGGCGTGGTGTTATCCAGCGTCCAGGCGAAGCGCTGGCGGCGGCAATTGGGGTCGGTGCGGCTCATGGGTTGGCCGAGCGGCCAGCAGATGGCCGCCACCCCGACATTGGCCGGCACCGGCTTGACCGGGGAACTGATACCACGCTGGCTATCACGGTTGGCCAGCACATCGTGCACCTGCAACATCAACGGCGCCGCCGAGGCCAGACCGAACTGCCCCGGCACCGGCGTACCGTCAGGACGACCGATCCACACACCGATCAAGTAACGCGGCCCCACACCAATCGCCCAGGCATCCCGAAAACCGTAGCTGGTGCCGGTTTTCCAGGCCAACACCGGGCGCTGCACCAGCTCGGCGCGCGGGTCACGATCAGGCCGTGCCTGGCCACTGAGGATGCGCCGCACAATCCAGGCGGACCCGGGCGACAATAATGGCCGCTCTCTGAGCGTATCGTCCGGCTGCAATCGAAGGGTCGCCGCCCTGCCGTCGCGGGCGAACGCGCTGTAGCCGCTGACCAGGTCCTCCAGGCGGCTGCCCGCGCCTCCGAGGATCAGCGCCAGGTTGGGTTCGGCCAACGCCGGCAAGGCCAACGGCACGCCGCCGATGCGCATCTGCGCGGCGAAGCGCTTGGGTCCGTAGGCTTCCAGCAATTGCACCGCCGGCAGGTTCAGCGAACTGGACAACGCCGTACTCGCCGGCACCGCACCGGTAAAGCCCATGGAGAAGTTGCCCGGCCGGTAATCGCCATAACGCCGAGGCACGTCCTGCAGCAGGGATTCGGAATGAATCAACCCATCATCCAGGGCCATGCCATAGAGGAAGGGTTTCAACGTGGAGCCCGGCGAACGCAGCGCGCTGATCATGTCCACGTGGCCAAAGCGCTTGGTGTCGTTGATGTCCACCGAACCGAGGTAGGCACGCACGGCCATGGTTTCCTCTTCCACCACCAAAATGGCGGCGGAGGTGTGCTCCGGCAACCGTGCACGCCAACCCAGCAGCAGGTCTTCGAGGCGGCGTTGCAAGGTGGCATCCAGGGTGGTGCGGATCAGCGGGGGGCTGTCGGGGCGGTTCAGGCGGCGCGCGAGCAAAGGCGCCAGGCTCGGTTCCAGGCGCGGCGCGAGCAGCAGCGGTTCTTCCAGGGCTTCATCGACGGCGGCCTGCGGCCACACCTGGAACTCAGCGAGGCGGCGCAGCACTTTGTCGCGAGCTTGCTGGGCGCGTTGAGGATGGCGGTCCGGGCGCAAACGGCTCGGCGCCTGGGGCAACACCGCGAGCAAGGCGGCTTCGGCCTGGGTCAGCTGTGACGGCGATTTGCCCAGGTACGCCCAACTGGCGGCCGCCACGCCCTGCAACGTACCGCCAAACGGTGCGCGGTTCAGGTAGAGGTTGAGGATTTCTTCCTTGGACAGGTGCCATTCCAACTGCGCCGTGCGCCACAACTGGCGCAACTTGCCATGGAAGGTCCGCGAATGCGGATCCAACAGCCGCGCCACCTGCATCGACAACGTGCTGCCCCCCGACACCACCCGCGCCCCCGTGAGGTTCTGCCACGTCGCCCGAACCAGTGCCAGCGGGTTTACGCCGGGGTGCTGATAGAACCAACGGTCCTCATAGGTCAGCAACGCGTCCAGGTAATAGGGCGACACCTCGCGCGTCTGCACCGGATACCGCCACACCCCATTGGCATCGGCAAACCGCCACAACGGCGTGCCATCCTCAGCCAGCACCACCCGCGCCAAATCATCCTTGGGCAACGGCAACGGCCAAATCCGATCGGCCAGCCAAATCAGCGCAACCACCACCCCAACAACCCCTACACCCCAACGCAAAACCCGTAGGAGCCGGCTTGCCGGCGATCGTGGCGACTCAGTTGGCACATTTGTCACAGGCACACCGCAATCGCCGGCAAGCCGGCTCCTACCCTGAACCCTGTACAATTAATGAAACCCATGTTTAAACCGGCAAACCTCTATGCTTATAGGGAACTAGCCCGTCGCAATAACAACCAAAAGCACAGATACGCCCACCTTCTCATCAGGACACACACATGCAGGTAGAAAGCTTTTTCGGATGGTTGGGCCAGGCGCTCGGTTCCATCATCCGTTTTATCGTCGACGGACTCAGCGGCCTGTTCGGCGCGCTGACCAATGCCGGTGGCAACTTCATCGATGGCCTGTCCCGTACATTGGGCATGGACACCTCGATTATCAGCATCATCACCCTGATCATCGGCCTGATGCTGCTGTACTCGGCCATACGCGCCTTCATGCGCGCGTCGATCATCATGGGCATCATCTGGCTACTGCTGGGCCTGTGGCTCCTGAGCTGGGTCGTCCACTAACCCAAAACCACCCCAAATCCCCTGCGGGAGCGGGCTTGCTCGCGAATGCGGTGGGTCAGTAATAGAGGCGCTAACTGACACTCCGTATTCGCGAGCAAGCCCGCTCCCACATTTGATCTCCATTTCAAGCTGAGACCTTCAGCGCCCCTTGATCACCAGATCCGCCGGTGTCTCCCCCACCGCCTGCCAGTTCGGCCGGTACATCGACTCCACCTGCGGCGGCGGCACCCGGTATGTACCCGGCGTCACGGCACGCGCCAAGTAGAGCAAGTGCGTAGTGCCAGAGCCTTCCAGATTGATCGCCGCCACATAGCGGTCATCCCTGAACTCCTGGTGCTTGAGCGACGCATTCTGCATCGACTCACGCCACTCCTTCACCTGGCTGCTGGCGTTTTCCAGGCTGGCAGCACTTTGTGCCAGGTTCTGGTTTTCCAGCTCCAGGCCGGCGGGCAACAGGTCCACCACCAAGGCATCCGGCACACGCTGCTTGGCGCCGACCGCCAGATGTACCAGCACCAGATCACCGCTGTTGAGGTTGCGCAGGTTCAGCGGCTGGCCGTTCATGCCCAGGTATTCGCGGCGGATGCTCAGGTTGTCTCCGCCAGGCGCCGGTGGCACCTGTGGATAACCCGAGATCGTCAGTTGCTGGTACACCGGCGTCTCGCCCTGATTGCTCAGGCTCAGGTCGCTGGACAGCAGTTTGCCTTCCAACTCCAGCGTCGGCTGCTGGTTGTTCAATTCCTGCACGCCGCCACTACCGGTGAGCGACACCTGCCAGTTCGCATCCGGCTTGGCGAACCCCAGGCGCCCAGCCAGGAACAGCGAGTTACGCTCCTGGGTCGACAGATAGGGGCTGGCCGCCAGCTGGTCGGATAGGGTGAACAAGCGCTCCTCACGCTTGCCCTTGGCCAGGTCGTTCTCTTCCAGCAGCGCCAGGATCATCGCCTGGTCCCGCAGCGGGCTGCCGTAGTCGGCCAGCCATTCGTTGGCATTGCGCTGCGCAGAGAGCCCGGCGAGC
>Ga0247732_10000613_pt1 | contig 16107 bp, 15 predicted proteins | sample UWRJL163409C2_FD_180940 | JGI IMG/M metagenome (GOLD analysis project Ga0247732, IMG submission 180940) | Plant litter microbial communities from Arlington Agricultural Research Station in Wisconsin, United States - UWRJ-L163-409C-2 | ecosystem: Environmental > Terrestrial > Plant litter >...
TGGCCAGCAGAATCATGCAGGAACCACCCGACTCTCCGACCGGGAAGACCCGATGATCGGGCTCGCCCGGGTGATCCTCGCCGTGCGGGAGGCTGCCGGACGCGAGCGCGCCCTCGCCACCGTGGGCCGAGTACAGGTGCATCCTGGAGCGGTGAACGCGATCCCCGGTGAGGCGACGGCCTGGATCGACGCGCGCGCCGGCGAGGAGGACACGGTGCGCCGGGTGCTCGCCGAGGTAGCGCGGGCGACTGGATTCTCGGCCGTCGAAGAGTCATGGACCGCGGAGACCCGCTTCGACGAAGACCTGACCGCGGCGCTCGACACAGTGCTCGGCGGGGACCTGCCGCGGTTGCCCTCGGGTGCCGGGCACGACGCCGGGGTGCTCGCGCTGGCCGGCATCCCGACCGCGATGATCCTGGTGCGCAACCCGAGCGGCGTCTCGCACGCCCCGGAGGAGTACGCGGATGACGACGCCAGCCTGCTCGGTGTCGAGGCGTTGGCCGAGGTCATCCGACTGCGTTCATTCGCGGGCGCATGACGACCTTCTGGGCCGAGGCGGCCGTGATCGACGGGGTCGTCACCCCGTCGGTGCGCATCGGTGCTGTCGACGGCGTGATCACCGCTGTGTCGTCGGGGCCGGTTCGCGAGGCGGATCGGGTGCTGCCCGGGCTGGTGCTGCCGGGCCTTGCCAACGGCCACTCCCACGCATTCCACCGCGCGCTGCGGGGCCGCACCCACGGGGACGGTGGCACTTTCTGGACCTGGCGCGAACAGATGTACGCCGCGGCCGCTCGTCTCACCCCCGACAGTTATTTCGAGCTCGCGTCGGCGGTCTTCGCCGAGATGCTGCTCGCCGGCTACACGGTCGTGGGGGAGTTCCACTACCTGCACGACGCCTCGGTGTACGGCACCGCGATGGACGACGCCGTGCTGGCCGCCGCCGCGAACGCGGGAATCCGGATGACGCTGCTCGACACCCTCTACCTGCGCGGTGGTCTCTCCGGTGCTGGCGGCCCGCTGCCCCTCGCGCCCGAACAGCAGCGGTTCAGCGACGGGTCGCTCGCAGGCTGGGCGACTCGGCACGCATCCATCTCGACCACGCCGAACACGCGCCTGGGTGCCGCGATCCACTCGGTGCGCGCGGTCGATCCGACGCTCTTCGATGACTTCGCTACCCTCACCGCCGGCTCCCCGGTGCACGCTCACGTCTCCGAGCAGCCCGCCGAGAACGCGCAGTCGCTCGCGGCCTGGGGGCGGACGCCCGTGCAGCTGTTCGAGCCGCTGCTCGGCCCCGATTTCACCGCTGTGCACGGCACGCACCTGTCGGCGGATGACGTGCGACTGCTCGGCGACTCCGTCAGCACCGTCTGCTTCTGCCCGACCACCGAGCGTGACCTCGCCGACGGAGTCGGCCCAGGGTCGACGCTGCTCGCCGCCGGTGCCGCGCTCAGCCTCGGCAGCGACCAGAATGCGGTGATCGACCCATTCGAGGAGCTGCGCGGGCTGGAGATGAATGAGCGGCTCGTCTCGGGTTCGCGCGGCCGCTTCACCCCGGCGCAGTTGCTCACCGCGGCGACGGCGGACGGCTACCGCTCGCTGGGCTGGAACGGTGGGGCGATCGAGGTCGGCGCGCTGTGCGATCTGACGGCGGTATCGACGTCGAGCGTGCGCACGGCGGGTGCCGCTGCCGACCAGCTGTGGCTCGCGGCGTCGGCCGGGGATGTGACGACGGTCGTCGTCAACGGCGCTGTCGTCGTGGACGGCGCTCGGCATCCGTTCGGCGACGTCGGTGCGCGGCTCGCTCGAACGATCGAGGAGGTTCTTCCGTGACCACAACACTGATCGACGACATCGGGCTGCTCGTCACCAACGACCCTGCGATCGGCGCGCTCACCGCCGAGCTGACGGATGCCGCGGTCGTGATCGACGACGGCACGATCGTATGGGTGGGCCCCGCCTCGCAGGCGCCCGCCGCCGACGAGCGCGTCGACGCCGCCGGACGCTGCGTGATCCCCGGCTTCGTCGACAGTCACAGCCACCTCATGTTCGCCGGCGATCGCGCCGACGAGTTCGAGGCGCGGATGACCGGGCAGACGTATACCGCGGGAGGCATCCGTCGCACTGTCGCCGCCACCCGAGCGGCGTCCGATGGCGAGCTGCTCGCCAATGCCCGACACCTGGTCGCCGAGATGCGCGCCCAGGGCACCACGACGGTCGAGATCAAGAGCGGCTACGGCCTGGACGTGGTCGACGAGTCTCGATCGCTGCGCCTCGCTCGTTCCCTGACCGCGGAGACGACCTACCTCGGAGCGCATGTCGTGCCGACAGAGTTCGCCGACGACCCGGCTGGGTATGTCGAGCTGGTGACCGGGGAGATGCTCGCCGCGTGCGCGCCGAATGCCCGGTGGGTCGACGTGTTCTGCGATACCGGGGCCTTCGATGTGGATCAGGCGCGGGTCATCCTGCAGGCCGGGCAGGCTGCCGGTCTCGGGGCCCGAATGCATGCCGGCCAGCTGGGATTCTCGGGCGGCGTGCAGTTGGCGGTCGAGCTGGAGGCCGCGAGTGTCGATCACTGCACCTACCTCACCGACGCCGACGTCGATGCTCTGGCCGGGGGATCGACGGTCGCGACCCTGCTGCCGGGCGTCGAGTTCTCGACCCGTCAGCCCTACCCGGATGCCCGGCGCCTGATCGACGCGGGCGTCACCGTCGCGCTGGCCTGCGATTGCAACCCGGGCTCGAGCTTCACGTCGTCGATGCCGTTCTGCATCGCTGTGGCGGTGCGCGACATGGGGTTCAGCCCGGCGGAGGCACTGTGGTCGGCGACGGCGGGCGGTGCGGCTGCGCTCTGGCGCGACGACATCGGCGTCGTGCGCGAGGGCGCCCGAGGCGACCTGGTGCTGCTCGATGCGCCGAGCTACGTGCACCTCGCGTACAGGCCGGGAGTGCCGCTGGTGGCGCGAGTCTTCTAGCGAGCTCGGCGGCGTCGCAGAGCGAGGACGAAGAAGACGAGGGCGACGACCCCGAGCACGATGCCGGCGCAGAAGATGATGAGTCGGGCGACGTTCTCCAGCCCGGAGATCCACATGCTCGTCGTAACGAGGATCATCGCGATCACGACGAGCAGGTAGTTCCAGGGCGAAGTCTGTCGACGTGAGGCGGCCATCACACCAGTGTGCCCGACCAGAGGCCGCTGCACGCCGGGCAGTTAGCCCGGCGGCTTTCATACCGGTGCCGCGTCCACCGCGCGCGATCCGGCCCCTGAGGTGATCGCGAGACTCCCGTTTTTCAGTCGAGGCTGCATAACAGTGGTCGGTTATTCAGTACGACCGGTCACATCCGACACCACTACGCAGCAGCACCCCTCGCATCTGCTATCCGTTATTCAGCAGCGGCTGACGTCCGATCCTCCGTTTCTCAGCAACGACTGTGTATCTGATCACGCAGCACCTGGCGTCGTTTTTCAGCACGTGCGGAACCGAACCCGGTTTTTCAGCTTCAACTGACGATCAGGCGGTGCGCGCGATACTCAGCAAGCGCTGCAAGTCCGGGAAACGACTTCAGCGAGTGCTGAACAACGGTGCTCGGTTGTTCAGCGGCAGCTGCAGAACGGTGGTTGGTTGTGCGAGTTAGTGCTGAAAAACCGACCTCTGTCGTGCAGGAGGAACTGAATAACGGGAGCGTCGGGAGAGGGAAGGTCGTGCCGGTGAGGTAATCCGATTGCGGCTCGTCTACCGCACGCCAACCGCCAGCACGACGGCCGCCGACATGCCGACCGCCCCGCGTGCAACCGTCACTGTTCGGCATTGCCGTCCTGGTGCATCACGCAGGGGAGAGGCCTGCGACAGTGAGTCCGGATTCGTCGGCGGTGACCGTCAGAGCGCGGTAGTCATCGATGCGGAAGTCGCCGCCAGCGCCGGACCCGACCACGACGACCGTCGCGCCAGATGCCCGGGCCGCGGCGATGCCGGCCGGCGCGTCCTCGAAGACCACCATGTCGTGCGGTTCTACTCCGAGTCGAGCGGCAGCCGTGAGGTAGCCCTCGGGGTTCGGCTTGCCAGACGACACGTCCTCGCTCGTGATGGTCACCAGTGGAAACGCCATGCCCGCCGCCTCCATGCGGCGCAGGGCAAGCTCGCGCGGGGCGGAGGTGACCAGCGCAACTCGCGACGCGGGGATGCCGTGGAAGAACACCTCGGCGCCGCCGATCTCCACGATCCCGTCCAGCCGAAGCAGCTCATCCGCCTGCAGCTGGTCGGAAATCGCCCACTGCGCGTCGTCGTCGAGATCGGGCAGGAACCGCCGCACGGTGTCGATGGCCTGGCGCCCGTGAGAGAACGCGAACAGCTCCGGCAGGTCCACGCCGTATCGCGCGGCGAACTCACCCCAGACCTGCTCGACCACTCCGGTGGAATCCACCAGGGTGCCGTCCATGTCGAAGACGATCGCCCGAACCTGAAGGGAGGTCACGGTCACTCCTCGAAGGTGTTGACCATGGCGTGGGCCGCCCGGTCGAGATAAGCCCACAGCATCGCGTCATCGAGCGGGGAGAGGTCGAGGGTGTCCACTGCGGCGCGCATGTGACGCAGCCAGCGGTCGCGGGCATCCGGATTGACTTTGAACGGGTTGTGGCGCATGCGGAGTCGCGGATGCCCGCGCTGCTCCGAGTACGTGCCCGGGCCGCCCCAGTACTGCTCGAGGAAGCCGGTGAGACGCTGGATTGCGCCCTCCAGATCCTCTTCCGGATACATCGGCCGCAGCACCTCATCGGCCGCAACCCCCACGTAGAACTCGCGAACCAGCTTCTCGAAGGTCGCGCGCCCCCCGACGCGCTGCCAGAAGTTGCCGTCCACAGGCTCGCCGCCGGCACCCATGCGCAGCGTCACGGGATTCTCGGCCATTAGGCGCCATCCTTCGGGGGCTTCGGAGCGCGGGGTGCGCGAGGAGCGCGCGGCGTGCGAGGCGACTGCGTGGACGCGATCGGGTTCGGCGCGGTGCGCGGCTGCCGAGCGCCCTTGATGCTCTCGGCACCCTCGAATCCGCTCAGCACGATGCTGTTCAACGCCGGCAGCTTGATGCCCATCTCGTCGAGCGAAGTCTTGAGTCGTGCGCGGAGCTCGCGCGCGACGTCATCCTTCGACCCGGCCCGGGTCTTCAAGACCAGACGGATGACCACGGCCTCCGCCGAGATCGACTCGATGCCCCAGATCTCCGGGCGTTCGATGATCAGCGAACGCCACTTCGGATCGTCGGCCAGGGCGATCGCCGTCTCCAGCATCCGCTGCTGCACGGCGTCGACATCGGCGTCATAGGGCACCGCGAGGTCGATGATCGCCCGCGACCAGCCCAGCGACATGTTGCCGACCCGCAGGATCTCGCCGTTGCGCACGAACCAGACGGTTCCGTTCACGTCGCGAATCTGGGTGGTGCGGATGCCGACCGCCTCGACCACACCGGTGGCCGGGCCGAGGTCGACGACATCGCCCACGCCCAGCTGGTCTTCGGCCACCATCGACAACCCGTTGAGCACGTCCTTGACGATGTTCTGTGCGCCGAAACCGAGGCCGGCACCGAGCGCCGCCGTGATCAGGGCGAACGAACCGGTGATGTTCGCATCGACGGCGGTGACAATCATCAGCAGCGTGACGATCACGATCGCCGAGGTCACGATGTTGTTCAGCACCGTGCCGAGCGTGCGGGTGCGCTGCACCGTGCGCACGGCGGCGAGCGGAGAGGCGAGCAGCGCCTGGGTGTCGTCGACGCTCTGCCGCTTCTTCACCCCGGTGACGATGCGCTCGACCACGCGGTCGATAACGAAATGCAGCACGACGCGAACCAGGATCGCGCCGACGATGATCGCCGCGATCCTGATGGGCACGCCCCACGTCGTCCAGAACTCGGCGGACAGGAAGTACTTCACTGCCTCGCCGGGCTCGGGGGTGGGGGTAGGGGTCACATCCAGCCGCATAGGCCTACTCCGCGTCCTTCGCCTGCACCTTCAGGGCACGCTCCACGCCCGCCAGGTTCTCGATCACGAGGCGACGCAGCGCCGGCGTTGCGTCCTCGTTGCTCGCGAGCCAGGCCTGGGTGGCGTTCACCAGCGCGGGCGAGGCAGCGGGCGACGGGTACATCAGCTCCACGAAGTACTCGGCGATCTTGAACGAACGGGTCTTCCAGATGTCGTTGATCGCGGCGAAGTACGGCTCGATCAGCGGCTCCAGCACCGCAGCATCGTTGACGTGGAGGAAGCCCATCGTGGTCTGACGCACGACAGCGTTCGGCAGGTCGTCCGACTCGGCGAGCGAGGCGAAAGCTGCACGCTTGCCGTCGACGGTCGGGATGGTGGCCCGCACGCGCGCGGCGGCCTGCTGACCGTTCGCCGTGTTGTCCGCCTCGAGGGCGGCGTCGATGTCGGCCTCGGTGGCGGCGCCGGTGAGCACGAGGCCCTCCAACAGCTCCCAGCTGAGGTCGGTGTCGATGGTGAGGCCCGGCAGGGTCTCCTCGCCGCTGCGGAGCTTTCCGAGCACCTCGGCGTGGTGGTCGGTCGAGGCGATGTTGGCGAAGAACTTCACGAACTGGAACTGCGCATCCGATCCGGCCTCCGCGCCCTGGGCGAGCGACCAGAGTCCGTCACCGACGGTGCGGATCGTCTCGTCGCGCTGCTCGGGAGCGACGTACAGGCGTGCGACGCTTCCGAGCTGGCTGAGGGTGGTGCGGATGGTCGTGCTCTCGGTCTCGGTGGCGATGTTGCCGAGAACCAGGCGCACGTAGTCGCTGGCCTTCGCCTCACCGTCGCGGGTGGCATCCCACACGGCGCCCCAGACGAGCGAGCGGGCGAGCGGGTTCTCGATGTCGGCCAGGTGCTCGATCGCGACCGCGAGCGACTGCTCGTCCAGGCGGATCTTCGCATAGGCGAGGTCGTCGTCGTTGAGCAGCACGAGCGCGGGCTTGCGCATGCCGACGAGAGCCGCGACATCCGTTCGCACACCATCCACGTCGAGCTCTTCGCGGTGGGTGCGCGCCAGCTTGCCGTTGATCAGGTCGTAGAAGCCGATGGCGAGACGGTGCGGGCGGATGGTGGGGTAGTCGGGGGCGGCGGTCTGCTCGATGACGAAGCTCGTGATGGAGCCGTCGGCATCCGTCTCGATCAGCGGACGCAGGGTGTTGACGCCCGCGGTCTCGAGCCACTTCTTCGACCACTCGTCGAGCGAACGGCCACTGGTGGTCTCGAGCTCGGAGAGCAGGTCGTCCAGGGTGGTGTTGGCGTACTCGTGCTTCTTGAAGTACGCCGCGACACCGGCGAAGAAGGCGTCGATGCCGACCCAGGCGACGAGCTGCTTGAGCACCGAACCGCCCTTGGCGTAGGTAATCCCGTCGAAGTTGACCTGCACGTCGTCGAGGTCGTTGATCGTGGCGACGACCGGGTGGGTGGAAGGCAGCTGGTCCTGGCGGTATGCCCAGCTCTTCTCCATCGCGGCGAACGTTGTCCAGGCTTCGGTCCACTCGGTGGCCTCGGCGGTGGCGATGGTGGAGGCCCACTCGGCGAATGACTCGTTCAGCCAGAGGTCGTTCCACCACTTCATGGTCACGAGGTCGCCGAACCACATGTGGGCGAGCTCGTGCAGGATCGTGACGACGCGGCGCTCCTTGATGGCGTCGGTCACCTTGGAACGGAAGACGTAGGTCTCGGTGAACGTCACCGCACCGGCGTTCTCCATCGCTCCCGCGTTGAACTCGGGCACGAAGAGCTGGTCGTACTTCTCGAACGGGTAGGCGTAGTCGAACTTCTCTTCGTAGTACGCGAAGCCCTGGCGGGTCTTCTCGAAGATGTAGTCGGCGTCGAGGTACTCGCTGAGCGACTGGCGGGCGAAGATGCCGAGCGGCACGACCCGGCCGTCGCGGCTGGTGAGCTCGTCGCGCACGACCGCGTACGGGCCGGCGACGATGGCGGTGACGTAGCTCGACAGCAGCGGGGTGGGGGCGAAGCGCCAGGTCGAGAACCAGCCGTCGATCTTCTCCGGCTCGGGGGTGGGGGAGTTGCTCACGACCTCCCAGGCGCTCGGCGCGGTGATCGTGAACTGGAAGGTGGCCTTGAGGTCGGGCTGCTCGAACACAGCGAAGACACGGCGCGAGTCGGGCACCTCGAACTGCGTGTAGAGGTAGACCTCCTGGTCGACGGGGTCCACGAAGCGGTGGAGACCCTCGCCGGTGTTGGTGTACTCGAAGTCCGCGACGACGATCAGCTCGTTGTCCTGCTCGAGCTGGTCGAGCTGAATACGGATGTTGTCGCTCACCGCGGCCGGGTCGAGCTCGCGCCCGTTCAGGGTGACCGAGTGCACGGTGCGCGTGTACGCGTCGATGAACGTGGATGCCCCGGCCGTCGCGGAGAAGCGCACGGTCGTGGTGCTGAGGAACACCTCGTCGCCCTTGCTGAAGTCGAGCGCCACGTCGTAGCTGGCGACGGAGAGCAGCTCGGCGCGCTCCTGCGCCTCGACTCTGGTGAGGTTCAATCCGGGCATGGGGTTACTCCTTCGGCGCTGACGTGATTCCAACGGTCGAGTCTACCGAGGGGGCGCTGGGCGCAGCGTTGGCGGTTGCTGAGCTTGTTGCTCGGGGCGGGATTGCGCTGCCTGCGAAATGAGGGTGCGCGATCGGTGCAGCACCGGTCTACTGATCCCATGACGAGAACGCTCATCCTCGGTGGTACCGGCTGGCTCGGTCGGGAGTTGGCGACGCAGTTCGTCCACCGTGGAGACGAGGTGACGTGTCTGGCCCGCGGCGAGTCCGGCGTGGTAGCGGACGGCGCGACGTTGGTAACGGCCGACCGCACTCGCGACCACGCCTACTCGAAGGTACTCGGGCAGGGGTGGGACGAGGTAGTCGAACTCTCCTACGAACTGCCCCTTGTGACGGGCGCGCTGAAGGCACTTGCCGATTCCGCTGCTCACTGGACTCTGGTTTCCACGGTCTCCGTCTACGCGACGAATGACGCGGTCGGAGCAGACGAATCAGCGCCCGTGCTGGCCGCGGTCGACCTCGATCATTATGGACAGGCGAAAGTCGCGGCCGAGCGCGCAGCAGAGCAGGCAGTCGGCGATCGGCTCCTGATTGCACGGCCGGGCCTGATCGCGGGCCCGGGTGACGAAAGCGACCGTTTCGGATACTGGGTTGCCAGACTGGCGCTCGCCGACACCGAGCCTGTGCTGGTGCCAGAGGTCGACGGCCGATGGGTGCAGGTGATCGACGTTCGCGACCTCGCGGCGTGGATCGTTCGTGCGAGCGGGCGAAGGTCGACAGGCATCGTCAACGCGGTGGGCCGGCCGCATCTCTTCGCGGATCTCCTCAGAGCGGCAGCGGATGTCGCGGAGTTCTCGGGCGCGCTCGTACCGGCCGCAGACCTGTGGCTGGCCGAGCATGGGGTGGCGAACTGGTCGGGACAGCGCTCGCTACCGCTGTGGCTAGGCGAGGACGCGCCGGGCTTCTTTCGCCGAAGCGATGTCGAGTTCCGCGCTCGCGGCGCGACAACCCGGTCTCTCAGTGAGACTCTCCGCGACGTACTGGCAGACGAGCGTCAGCGCGGTCTCACCCGAGACCGACTAGCTGGTCTCACCCGTGCCGACGAGCTCGCTCTGCTGGACGAGCTCGAGAAGTCGCAGACGGCTCGAACAGTTTCTCGCTAGCGCCGATTGCGACCGTTCAGCGCAGCTAGGCCGGGCGGTCGGCGATCACGAACGCCTGCGGTGTGCTTTCCTCGGTGTCGGGCTCGCGCACCATACGAGCGCGCACTGTGAGCCCGACGTCGGCAAGCAATGCTTCGATGCGGGCGACCGGCAGGCGGTAGGCGTCCATCGACACGTCGTGCCCGTATCCGTGTGAGATGTGCCGAGGTTCGTCGCCGACCTGAAAGGCGAGCAGCAGCTGGCCACCCGGCGTCAGCACCCGAGCGAATTCTGCGAAGACGCCAGGAAGGCGCTCGCCGGGGATGTGGATGATCGAGTACCACGCGACGATTCCGGCGAGACTCCGGTCGGCGAAGGCCAGCCGTTCCATCGATCCGACGGAGAACGCGAGCGACGGATGCTCCTCCCGCGCGACCGCGACCATCCTCGGCGACAAATCCACACCTTCGATGCTCAGTCCGAGGCGCGACAGGTGCGCAGTGACCCGTCCCGGCCCGCAGCCGATATCGGCGACGTGACCGCCGACGGGAACGAGTTCGGCGAAGGCGGCGAGCATCGCGCGGTCGAGCACCTTGCGGTCCAGCTCGTCGCGAAGCAGGTCGGCGTAGTCACGGGCCACGGTGTCGTATGCGGTGCGGGTGTCCGAGACATCCGTCGGCTCTCGAGTGGTCACTCATCGACCATAGACGCGCACGACCGATCGATCAGTGACAAGCCGCGGTCGATCCGGCGGGGCGAGTATAGCCAGAGCGTCTGCTCGGGCACGCGCTCCGACCGGTCGCGTCGGTCTACAGGCTGGCGGCACCGAAACTACCGCTCTCGTCCTGTTGGCGGATGATTCGGCTGGCTGATCCTGTTGACGGACGGACGGACGGACGGACGGACGGAGGGGCGGACGGACGGACGGACTAGCGCGCGAAGTGCAGCCCCAGCGGCGCGGCCGCGGCGGCGACGGGCACCTGTGCCAGGGTGACCTCGGCGATGGCCGATTCGAGCAGCGCCAGCATCCGGTCGTCCGCGTCGGGCACACAGGCCTCGGCGATGCCGACGACGGCGGTGCGCAGAATCGAGTCGCACATGCGGTCGATCACGCGATCGTCGAGCGCGCTCAGGTTCGCGGTGAACCGCAGGGCCCACTCGTGCGCGTCGGGCACGTCGGCGAAGGCGCCGTCGAGGGCGATCGCCAGAGCGTCGTCGTCGGCGAGCAGGGTCTGCAGCCGAAGTCCGCCGGCAGCCAACGCGCGCTGACGGGCGTAGCTGGCGATCGGGAGCGCTGCGGTGACAGCCAGCACCGACAGGCGGACTGTCGTGCGGCGTCCGTCGCCGAGCAGTCCGACGACGGAGGGCACCAGCACGACGAGGCGACTCCGCGAGTCGTCTGAACTGCAGTCATTGACGAGCCGAGCGAGAGCGGCGAGGGCCGGATGCGTGCAGGCGGGGTGGTCGCTCCAGCGTTCGCCGGCCAGGTAGGAGGCGAATTCCATGAAGCACGCACCGCTCTTCGGCGTGCGGTGACGGCCGCGGCCCAGCACAGGGACCGAGTCGGGTGAGACGTTCGAGAACTGCGGCATCCGGTGCCTCCCAGTAATAGGTCGTCACAACATCTTCCGCCTGCACCGGCGAAAGAACCAGAGGGAATAGTGCCGGGTGGGAGGAGTTGGACCACCACATGACAGCAACTGAGCCCACCCCCGTCGATTTCTGGTTCGATCCCTCCTGCCCATGGGCGTGGATGACCAGCCGCTGGGTCGATGAGGTCGCCGCTCAGCGCGATCTCGACGTCACCTGGCACATCATGAGCCTCGCCGTCCTGAACGAGGACAAGGATGTCGACGATGCCCATCGCGCCTTCTTCCCGCGGGCACTGCGCTACACCCGTCTCGTTGCGGCGGTGCAGGAGCGCGAGGGTGCGCAGTATGTGAAGCCGCTCTACGACGCGCTCGGCACGCGCATCCACCCGGGTGGCCGCAAAGACGTCGACGCGATCATCGCAGAGTCGCTCGCCGAGGTCGGTCTGCCGGCAGAGCTCGCGCAGTATGCGGACAGCGACGAATACGACGAGCAGATGCGGGCGTCGCACTTCGACGGCATCGGCCGCGTTGGACAGGATGTCGGCACTCCCGTCATCGCGGTCGAGGGCCACGCCTTCTTCGGGCCGGTCATCTCGCCGACCCCGCGCGGCGAGGAGGCCGTGAAGCTCTGGGACGGGGTGCTTGCGCTCTCTGCCTACGACGGATTCTTCGAACTCAAGCGTTCCCGAACCGTGGGACCTATATTCGACTGATGGGCAGCACCGTATTCGAGCGTCTCCGTCCCGATCCGCGCGTCGTAGCGGAGTCTCTCGAGGGGTCCCGGCTGAGTCCGTTCTGGCTCGAGGGGCTCTCCGCGGCATCCTTCCCCACCTATTCGGGCACCGATCTCTGGGACCTCGCGGTCGTCGGAGGCGGCTACACGGGCCTCTGGACCGCGCTGCAGGCGAAGGAGCGCGACCCGTCGCTCCGGGTCGTCGTGCTCGAGGGCAAGACGGTCGGTCACGCGGCATCCGGGCGCAACGGCGGCTTCGTCGAGGCCTCGCTGACCCACGGTGAGGCGAACGGCCAGTCGCGCTTTCCACAGGAATACGAGCGGCTCGACCAGCTGGGGCTCGAGAACCTCGACGAGCTCGAGGCGACGATTCAGCGCCTCGGCATCGACTGCGATTTCGAGCGCACCGGATCCCTCGCCGTCGCGACGGAGGACTACCAGATCGACGAGTTGCGCCGCGCCCACAACGGCACAACCGAGATCTTCTACGACACCGACGGCGTCCGCGAGCAGCTCGCCTCGCCGACCTATCTCGCAGGACTCTGGAGCACGCGCTCCACCGCCATCGTGAACCCGGGCAAACTCGCTGCCGGGCTTGCGAGGGCGTGCGCGGATGCCGGGGTCGAGATCTTCGAGCACTCGCCGGTCAAACATCTGGACTCCGAGCTGCTCGACAGCCCGGTCACCCTCAGCCTCGACGGCGGCTTCGTGCGCGCCGACAGGGTCGCGCTGGCCACCAACGCCTACCCCTCGCTGCTCGCGCGCTTCCGGCTGCACACCGTGCCGGTCTACGACTACGTGCTCATGACGGAGCCGCTGACGGATGCCCAGCTCGCCTCGATCGGCTGGAACGAGCGGCAGGGGGTCGCCGACACCGCGAACCAGTTCCACTACTACCGGCTCTCCGCCGACAACCGCATCCTCTGGGGCGGCTACGACGCGATCTACCACTACGGCGGACGCATCCGCTCGGCGTACGAGAACCGCCCGGAGAGCTACGTGAAGCTCGCCAGTCACTTCTTCACCACGTTCCCGCAGCTGGAGGGCGTGAAGTTCAGCAACCGCTGGGCCGGCGTCATCGACACCAGCACGCGCTTCTGCGCGTTCTACTCCCTCGCCCGTCAGGGGCGGGTCGCGTACGCTGCGGGCTTCACCGGGCTCGGAGTCGCGGCCACGCGTTTCGCGGCCAACGTCATGCTCGATCTGCTGTTCGAGGAGAAGAGCGAGCGCGTCTCGCTCGAGCTCGTGAAATCGCTGCCCGCCCCGTTCCCGCCCGAGCCCGCGGCATACCTGGGCATCCAGGCCACCCGCCGTGCGCTCGACAGGGCCGACCACGAGGAGGGACGGCGGTCGCCGTTCCTGCAGACCCTCGACGTGCTCGGTCTCGGGTTCGATTCCTAGACTCCCTCTGGCCGGGTGTCGGTGCCCGGGTCTAGCGTTCGAGGCATGAAACAACGCGACCTCTTCCTCATGTCCGACGCGGCACTCCGCGACGTGATCGACATGCTCGATGTCGATCAGCTCTCCACACCGGTCCCGGCAGATTGGGGCTTCGGCGAGGGCTTCACCCTCCGCGAGCTGATCGGTCGCCACGCATACGACGAGGCCTGGGTTCCGGATGTCCTCGCGCTCAAGACCGCGGACGATGTGGGCACCCGCTGGGACGGCGACCTGCTCGGCGACGATCCGATCGGCAGCTACGACGAGCTGAATGATGTGGCGACCGAGGCGGCGATGAACGATGATCTCGATCCCGCCGCCATCGTCCACTTCAGCTACGGAGATTTCTCCCTGGCCGAGGGCTTTGTGCACCTGTCGGTGTACCGAGCCTTCCAGGCCTGGTCGATCGCCAAGCTGGTCGGACTGGAGTTCTCGCTGCCCGAGGGCGTCGTCGATGGCATGTACGACGAGGTGCTGCCCCACGTGGACGAGTGGCGCTCGATGGGCGTCTTCCCGCCCGAGGTCGAGGCCCCGGAGGGCGCAGACCGCGAGACCGCTCTGCTCGCGAAGGTGGGCTTCTGGCAGCCGTGAGCCAGACCGCAGCGTCGGCGTGCCCTGAGCGCCGGTAAATTGGTGAGCATGCGCATCCACATCGCCACCGACCACGCCGGACTCGACTTCAGCGAGCAGATCCAGACGCACCTCCGGGCGGCCGGGCACGAGGTGATCGACCACGGGCCGCAGAGCTACGACCCCGTCGACGACTACCCGAGCTTCTGCATCAACGCCGCCAGCGCGACAGTCCGCGACCAGGCCGCCGGAATCCCCACCCTCGGCATCGTGTTCGGCGGCTCTGGCAACGGCGAGCAGATCGCGGCGAACAAGGTGCGCGGCGCCCGCGCGGCGCTGGTCTGGAACGTCGACACCGCCAAGCTGGCCCGCGAGCACAATGACGCCAACGTCATCTCGATCGGCGCGCGCCAGCACAGCCTGGAGGTCGCGATCGAATTGATCGATGCCTTCATCGCCGAACCGTTCTCGGGTGAGGAGCGCCACGTGCGCCGCATCGCCCAGCTGGCCGAGTACGAGGCGACCGGCCTGATCGCCGGCCACCCGATCGACTGACATGAGCGTCGACTGACACGCGCGTCGACTGACATGCCCGTCGACTGACGCGCGCGCCGCAGTTGTCGTAATACCGAAGGAGCATCGTGCCCGAGGGCCATTCCGTCCATCGCATCGCCCGTCAGTTCAGCCTGCACTTCCTGAACAAGCCCCTCACGGTCACTTCGCCCCAAGGCCGCTTCGCGGCGGGCGCCGCCGAGCTCGACGGACACCGGATGATCGCCGCCCGCGCCGTCGGCAAGCAGATGTTCCTCGAGTTCGACAACGGTCTCTGGTTGCGGGTGCATCTGGGGCTCTACGGGGCCTGGGACTTCGCGGGTGACATCACCGCCGACGCGACCGTCGCATCCGCTGGCGGTCGGATGGGTCAGACCAATCAGCACGGCACCATCCTCGACCAGGACGCGGCGGAAGACTCCAACGCAAGCATTGGAGCGCCCCGCCGTACTCGCCTGCGGATGTCTGAGCAGGAGAAGCTCGAGGCCCCGATCGACGAGTTCCCGCCGCCGCCCATCGGCGCGGTGCGGGTGCGTCTGCTCGCGGATGACGCGGTCGCCGACCTTCGCGGACCCACTGCCTGCGAGGTGCTCACTCCAGAACAGGTCGAGATCGCACTCGCCAAGCTCGGCCCCGACCCGCTGGTCGACGATACCGCCGCGGCCGAGGAGCGTTTCGTCGCGGTAGTGCGGAAGAAGCCCACGCCGATCGCGCTGTTGCTGATGGATCAGGCCGTGGTCAGCGGCATCGGCAACGTCTACCGCGCCGAGCTCCTGTTCCGGGCCCGCCTCGAGCCGCACACGCCCGGCAAGCTCGTGCCGGAAGAGACCGTGCGAGCGCTCTGGCGCGACTGGACGCACCTCCTGACGATCGGCGTCGAGACCGGCCAGATGCTCACCATGGACGACCTCGACCCGGAGAGCTATCGCAAGGCGCTCGCCCATCGCGACGATCGGCACTGGGTCTACCACCGTGAGGGTCTGCCGTGTCGCATCTGCGGCACCCACATCGCGATGGAGGAACTGGGCGGGCGCAAACTCTATTGGTGTCCGCGCGACCAGGCCTGACCGGGTTCGCCCGACCGCTCGCGGATGCCAAGCTAGGGCCATGCGGTACACACCCCACTATTTGCTGACCGATCCCGACGAGGTGAAGCGACTCATCCGGGAGAACCCGTGGGCCACGATCGTCTCGGCCACGGCATCCGGGATCGTCGCCTCGCACTATCCGGTAGTGCTGGAAGAGGATGTCGAGGGCATCAGCCTGGTCAGCCACGTCGGTCGGCCCGATGAGCGCGCGCACGAGCTGGGGCAGCACGAGGTGCTGGTGATCATCCAGGGCCCGCACGGCTACATCTCGCCCGGGTGGTACGAGACCGACGACTTCGTGCCCACCTGGAACCACGTCACCGCCCATCTCTACGGCACCCCCGAGATCCTGAGCGACGAGGAGAACTTCCGGGTGCTCGGCGAGCTGGTCGATCACTTCGAGCAGCGGATGCCCGAGCCGCTGTCCCTCGACATCGACGAGCAGTCCGCCCGACACATCGCCACCGGAACGG
>Ga0247732_10000614_pt1 | contig 16098 bp, 16 predicted proteins | sample UWRJL163409C2_FD_180940 | JGI IMG/M metagenome (GOLD analysis project Ga0247732, IMG submission 180940) | Plant litter microbial communities from Arlington Agricultural Research Station in Wisconsin, United States - UWRJ-L163-409C-2 | ecosystem: Environmental > Terrestrial > Plant litter >...
ACGTATGTAAGAGCACTTGCAGAAAATTTTGACAGACATAGAAAAATAGCAAAAATCACTTTCCCGCTTTGGTTATATGTTGCAGTTACAGGCGTAGTGGTTTATTTAATGATTTCTCCTTATTATGTATAAAATAGAAAATAGAATAAAGAATAAAGAAAATAGAGTGGAAGGCAAATTTAAAAGTTCTCTTTTATCAAAATGCCTCTATGTTCTATTCTCTATTTTCTTTTCTCTGAGTGCAAACGCTCAATGCGCTATGTGTCGTGCAGCGCTTGCAGGAGATTCAAATGTTAAAAAAGCAGAAGCTGTAAATGATGGAATCGTTTATTTAATGGTGATTCCGTATTTATTGGTTGCTGTTATTGGGTATCTGATTTACAGAATGTATCAATCTAAAAAGAAAAAAGCAGTATAAATTTTATACTGCTTTTTTCTTTTTAGATTATTTGATATTTCTATTTCAATCCATCAACCGAAACATTTACCGTTCCGTTTATCTTTATAAAAGCAATAATGGCCTGATTGGTTAACTGGATTTTATCAAACTGAATGTCTTCCATTTTTCCATTAACAAAAACTCCGGGTAAAGGGGAATAGTTTTTAAGATAAGCTGCCATGTTTTTTTTGCCTTCTTCTAAATTTGGCTGTATCGAATAACGACAGCTTTCTTCCATTTTTTTTAGGATATAACCTTGTCCTAACCAACTGGCAGTACGCATTAATTTACTTTTGGTGTCTAAAACATAATCTAATTTGTCGAAGTAAATTTCTTTGGTTTGAACATTATATTGTGGAACTCCGTTTAAATAAAGCGTTCCATTTACAGATCCTAAAACATCTAATGCAATTACCATTTTGCCATTTTTATGCCAGATAGCAACGTTTTTAACGGTAATTTTTTTGCTTCCCGAACCAAATTCCTGACCAGCAAAATTGTTTGTCATTATTTTTGATGCATCGGCATAAGTGGAAATGGCAGCAATATTAGCTGAAATTTGATTCGGAATTTTAGCTACAGGTTTTAAAACAATTTTGCTGGCATTGAATTTAGATTCAGGTTGTTTTCCAATAATAGTTTCCATATTGCACTTCATTCCCATGTCTAATAAAAACAAATCGTTTTTTAGCTTTGCATTGGTCGAATAAACTTCAACCGGAACAATGCGCAGCCAGCTTTCATAAGTGTCATTCATTTTAAATGGAGTACAGATTTTTTCTAAAGCAGATAAAACATTAGGTTTAAAATCCATAGATTTTTCGATGGCATCGTCGATGCTTTTTTCAATTTTCGATTTGAAAATAGAAATTGCAGGATTTACCAAATAGGTAATAGGCATGTTTTTTCCAAAAACTGTCATGGTTGGGCTTTCACTCCAATCGAGAGATTTAAACTCTGTTTTTGTGTTTAGTTTCCAATTGGTTAATGCCACTTCACTAGATAAAGTAATTACCCCATTTAAGTTGAACTCGCGTGTATCATAAAGTTCTACCCCTAGTTTTTTGGTGCCAATGCGATATTTGATTGTGGCTTTTAAGGGTAAAATAGTTTTTATTTTTTTATCGGGATTTGCTGCATCATTTTGAATTTTTATTGGAGCCTGCTTCCAAATTTTCATTTCAATATCATCATCTTCAATATTATTGTCTTCGAAAATTAATCCGTTTAAAAGTGTATTCGTCTGATTTTCGATATCATGAAGTTTTACGGTTATTGGTAAATTAATAAATGATGGGTTTGCATCGTACACTAAAGGACTTGCGTCGTCTGGTTCTGGTTTTAATGTTTCTAATTTTTGAGATGTTGAACAGCTAACAAGTGTTGTAAGTGCTATAAATACTGATAGTATTGAAGAAAACTTCATCGTTAAGATTTTTTTAGTAATGCAAAATTAAGAAAACAATTATATTATTATGAAAAAGTGTAACATTTGATAATAAATTGAGTCTTATTGAAATAGTATCGCACAATTATTAACTTTTTATTACCATAAAATACTTAATAAAAATATTATTATTGTCTTAAAATTTAACAATATCATGATCGAAATCAAAGATTTGCATAAGTCCTATAAAATGGGAAGTTCTACGCTGCATGTGTTAAAAGGAATAAATTTTAATATAGAAGAAGGCGAGTTAGTTGCGATTATGGGATCTTCGGGATCTGGAAAATCGACGCTTCTTAATATTTTAGGAATTTTGGATGAGGCCGATTCTGGTAGTTATATTTTAGACAAAACACCAATAAAAAAACTAAACGAAACGATAGCTTCAAAATATCGAAATAAATTTTTAGGATTTGTTTTTCAGTCATTTAATCTGATTAATTACAAGACTGCTCTTGATAATGTAGCAATGCCTTTATATTATCAGGGAATAAAAAGAAAGGAACGCTACGAAATTGCCATGAAATATTTGGAGAAAGTAGGTTTAGGATCTCACTCGCATCATTTACCAAACGAACTTTCCGGAGGACAAAAACAGCGTGTGGCGATTGCAAGGGCTCTGGCATCAAATCCAAAAGTTTTGCTGGCCGATGAACCAACAGGTGCTTTGGATACTAAGACTTCGTATGAAGTTATGGAACTTATTCAGGGAATTAACGACGAGGGTAAAACCATTTTGATCGTAACCCACGAACCTGATATTGCTGCAATGTGCAAAAGAAATGTGGTCCTGAAAGATGGATTAATTATCGATGATAAAAAGGTAGAACAAGTTAGAGCTTCATCTTATGTTTAATATAGAGCGTTGGCAGGAAATATTTGAGGCAATCTCTAAAAACCGGTTAAGAACATTTCTTACCGGGATTTCTGTGGCTTCGGGTATTTTTATTTTAGTGATTCTGTTAGGAGCCGGAAAAGGACTTCAAAACGGAATTGAAAAACAATTTGAGCGCGATGCAGCCGGAATCATTGAAGTTTGGTCTGGTACAACTACAAAAGAATACAAAGGTTTAAATCCCGGAAGACAAATTCAGTTTCGCAATAGCGATTACTCACAATCAGTTCAGAAATTTGATGATAAACTCGATTTGAGAGCATCGACTTTTAATTTTTGGGGTGCCAATTTTACCTATGGTAAAGAATCAGGAAGTTATCAATATAGAGGTGTAGATCCTGATTATGGCGGAATTGAAAATCTTACAATTGTTCAGGGACGATTTGTAAATGCCAAAGATCTGGCTAATAATGAAAAAGTCGCGACTATTGGAATGAAGGTAAAAACAGATCTGTTTAAAGATAGTGATGCAATTGGAAAAGAAATTTTAATTAATAATATCAACTTTAAAGTAATAGGAGTTTTTACAGATCCGGGTGGAGAAAGAGAAGAGACAAGAGCTTATTTGCCTAAAACGACTGTGCAGAGAACTTTTGGCGGAGGAGATAAAATAAGCAATTTGTTTTTTACTTTAAAAAAGACAAATAATTATGATGAGGCTTTGGCGCAATCTGAAAAATTTACTCAGGATTTAAAAAATTTACTTAAGAGTAAAAATGTTGTTGCTCCGGAAGATGATGGTGGAATAAATGCCTATAATTCGGTTAAAGACGCTAAACAGTTTTATGATTTAAACTTATATATCAGATTGTTTTTTTGGTGGGTTGGTATTTTTACCATAATTGCAGGTGTTGTGGGTGTAAGTAATATCATGCTTATTGTAGTAAAAGAACGAACAAAGGAAATAGGTATTCGTAAGGCCTTAGGGGCATCTCCATTTTCGATAATTTCTATGATACTTCACGAATCAATTTTTATAACCACTATTGCTGGTTTTACAGGTTTATTGGCAAGTTTGTTATTGCTGGAGTTTGTAGGGCCGATGGTGCAGAGTGAATATTTTAGAAATCCCGAAGTAGACTTTAGTGTGGCTTTAACAACACTTGTTTTACTTGTATTTGCAGGAGCATTGGCAGGGTTTTTTCCTGCATACAGAGCAGCCAAAATAAAACCTATTGTAGCACTTAGAGACGAATAACTATGTTTAATAAAGATAATTGGGACGAGATTTTACAGGCTTTAACAGCAAATGTTTTCAGAACGATTTTAACTGCGTTTGGTGTCTTTTGGGGAATATTTATCCTGGTAATTTTACTGGCTGCAAGTAAGGGGCTGGAAAACGGTGTAAAAAAAGGTTTTGACGGAATTGCCACAAACACCATGTTTATGTGGAGTCAGACAACATCAAAAGCATATAAAGGATTACCAAAAACACGTCGTTTTGACTTTAGAAATAGCGATGTTCCTGCTTTAAAAGCGGCCTTGCCAGATTTGCTGTATGTTTCTCCGAGAAATCAGCTGGGAGATTTTAACGGTACTAATAATGTGGTGCGAGGAACTAAAACTTCTTCTTTTACAATTTATGGTGATTATCCGGAGTTGATCAAACAGCAGCCTATGGATATCATTAAAGGACGTTTTATAAATCAGCAGGATATTAATGATAAAAGAAAAGTTGCCATTATTGGTAAAGGAGTTATTAGTGAACTTTATGGTAAAGAAGAAGAAACAATAGGCAGTTATGTAAAAATAAATGGCATCAATTTTATGGTTGTTGGAATTTACAATTCTAAACAGCAGGGCGGAAATGCAGAACAGGAACAAAAAAATATTTTTATTCCGTTTACTACTTTTCAACAAGCATTTAATTATGGTGATAAAGTAGGCTGGATGGCCATTACAGCAAAAGATGAAACTTCGATTACAGACCTAAAACCCAAAATTTTAGAATTAATTAAAGCATTGCATTCTGTAAATCCTGCAGATGACAGAGCTGTTGGAAATTTTGATTTATACGAGCAGTTTAATAAAGTGCAAAGTTTGTTTAATATATTAAAAATCATTGCTTATTTTGTAGGAACTTTGGTGCTGATTTCAGGGGTAATTGGCATTTCGAATATCATGCTTATTGTAGTTAAAGAACGTACTAAAGAAATTGGAATTCGCAGGGCTCTGGGAGCAACGCCAGCGGCTATTCGTGGACAAATTTTATCAGAATCTATATTCCTGACTATTATTTCCGGTATGTTCGGAATTGCTTTTGCAACCGGGCTTATAGCACTTTTAAATATGGCTTTAGATTCGATGCCACCAGGCAGTGATACCATGTTTGCGAATCCAAGTGTCGATTTAGGAGTTGTATTTGTTGCTTTATTAATATTAGTGGGATCTGGTTTATTGGCAGGATTTATTCCGGCTCAAACCGCAATTAATGTAAAGCCCGTAGATGCTTTACGAACAGAATAAAATTATCAATCAAAAATAATCGAATTAAACCAAAACAAAATGAAAAAAGGAGTAACTGTAACCATTTTAATTTTTATTGCTATAGTTTTCTTTGGCGCGCTGTATTATTTGTACGCTAAGAATCAAGAGTCTCCAATTGTATTTAAAACGGAGAAAGCAGAAATTAAAACGATCGTAAAAAGTACTATTGCGACGGGTAATATTCAGCCTGATGAAGAGGTTCTAATCAAGCCAAACATCTCAGGAATTATCGAGCAGGTTTATATTAAAGCGGGCGAAAAAATCAAAGCCGGAGATATGATCGCAAAAATCAGGGTTGTTGCCAATGTATCAAATGTGAGTTCTACTCAAAATCAGGTGCAGACAGCTAAAATTGCTTTAGACAATCAGGAAAAAATTTATAAAAGACAAAAAACATTGTTTGATAAAGATGTTATTTCTGCCAATGATTTTGATGCCGCACAATTGGCTTACACGCAGGCAAAACAAAATTATCAGGCTGCTAGACAAAGTCTGGATATTGTAAAAACAGGGACAACAACATCTTTAGGAAGTTATGCAAATACCTTGATTCGCTCAACAGTAAACGGAATGGTTTTGGCGGTTCCTGTAAAAGTGGGTAATCAGGTTATTGAAAGTAATAACTTTAATGAAGGAACAACGATTGCCAGCGTTGCAGATGTTGGGAGAATGATTTTTATTGGAAAAATTGACGAATCTGAAGTTGGAAAAATAAAAGTTCAAATGCCAATTGAAATTACAGTTGGAGCTATTGAAAACAAAAAATTTACAGCTGTTCTTACTGATATTGCGCCAAAAGGAGTAGTAGAAAATGGTGCCATTCAGTTTGAAATTAAAGCTTCTTTAGAAAATAAAGATGCTACTTTTATCAGAGCCGGCTTAAGTGCAAATGCTTCTATTATTTTAGAAAAAGCAGATAAAGTTTTAGCCATCAAAGAATCATTGGTGCAATTTGACAAAAAAACACAAAAACCTTATGTTGAAATAGAAACTGCTCCACAAAAATTTCAAAAAAGAGATTTAGTTTTAGGAGTTAGTGATGGAATTTATGTTCAGATTAAAAGCGGAATTAAAGCTTCGGATAAAATTAAAATCTGGAATCAGGGTTTGATTACTGAAGGCGAAGGAGAAAAAAAATAATCTGAAAGTGTAAAGGTTCTTTTGGTTTTTAAAAAATGTTAAATTTGCGTAGTGTCTTTGCTGCGCTTCATCTAAAAAATATGAAAATAAATAAATATAATAGTCTTATTATTGCTTTGTTATTTGGGTTAGGCTTATCTGCTCAGACACAACCAAAACAATGGACACTTGAAGAATGCGTGAGATATGCATTAGACAATAATATCACAATTAAACTATCTGAATTAGATGTAAAAAGTGCTGATATTGATAAAAAAGGTGCTTTAGGAAGTTATCTGCCATCAGTAAGCGGGAGTGCTTCACACTCTTGGAATATTGGTTTGAACGTTAACCCGGTTACCAATATTGCTACAACTCAAACTACACAATATTCATCTTTGGGACTTAATGCCGGTGTTGATATTTACAAAGGTTTACAAAATCAAAATGCTTATAGAAGAGCTAAACTTTCTATAATTGCATCGCAATATCAATTGCTAAAAATGCAGGAAGATATTTCGTTGAATGTTGCTAATGCGTTTTTAGAAATTCTTTTCAACAAAGAAAATTTAAAAGTTAAAAAAGAACAATTGGCGATTGATGAAAAACGATTTGCGAGATCTGAAGAAATGGTAAACGCAGGAACAATTCCGCGTGGAGATTTGTTTGATTTGAAAGCTACAGTGGCAACAGATCAACAGGCAATTATCGTTGCGGAAAACAGTTTGTTAATTTCTAAATTAAGTTTAGCTCAGCTTTTACAACTTAAAGAATTTGCAGATTTTGATGTAATTGACGACACAAATGCTAAGGATGAGAATAATATCATGGCACAAACCCCAATTGATATTTACAATAAAGCCAAAGAAATAAGAACCGAGGTGAAATTAGCACAAACGAATCTTGAGATTGCAGAAAAAAGTGTTGCAATTGCAAGAGGCGCTTATCAGCCAACACTTAGAGGTTTTTATCAATTTAGTACCAGTGCCAGTTATAGTGACAGACTTACGGGAGTTGATGCCAATAATAACCCTATTTATGTAGCTCCGGATCCTGTTTTGGATCAGTTTAGTGATAATAAAGGACATAATTTTGGTTTTCAATTGAATGTTCCAATTTTTAACGGATTTTCTGTTAGAAATAATGTTGAAAGAAGTAAAGTAACTTTAGAGAAATCTAAAATAGATTTAGAGCAAAAAAGTTTAGATTTGCAACGTAACGTTTATACTGCTTTTACAGATGCTAAAGGAGCTTTGAATGCTTATGAATCTTCTACTGTAACTTTAGAAGCCAGACAGCAGGCATATAACTATGCAAAAGAAAAGTATGATGTAGGTTTAATGAATTCATTTGATTTTACGCAAGCACAGACATTGTTAACAAACGCACAGTCAGATGTTATCAGAACGAAATACGATTACATGTTCAAAATAAAAATACTTGAATTTTACTTTGGAATTCCAATTGTTCCAATTATCGCAAAATAATTTATTATGTCAAAAAAAACAGTTTATTTCTTAGTCGGAGGAGCAATCGTTGTCATTGCAATTTTAGTTGGTCTTTCGAAATCAGGAGTAATAGGAAATAAAGATGAAGGTAAAGAAGTAGAAATTACAAAAGTAGTTGCCTCAACTATTGTCGAAACAGTTTCGGCAACAGGTAAAATTCAACCGGAAATCGAAGTTAAAATCTCACCTGAAGTTTCGGGTGAGATTATTTTATTAAATGTAAAAGAGGGTCAAGTTGTTAAAAAAGGCGATTTATTAGTCAAAATAAACCCGGATTTATATACCTCAAGTTACAATCGTTCAGTATCTAATTTATCTGGAAGTAAAGCCGGATTAAGTCAGTCTGAAGCATCTTTTAAAGAAGCAAAAGCAAGCTACGAACGTAATAAGGTATTATATGATAAAGGAGTTATTTCAAAATCTGACTGGGATAAAGCCATAGCCTCTTTTGAAGTTGCAAAAGCCACTAAACAGAATGCTTATTTTACGGTTCAAAGTGCTTCGGCATCTGTAAATGAAGCAAAAGACAATCTTGGGCGTACAACAATTTACGCTCCTGCAGATGGAACAATTTCAGTATTAAATGTAGAGTTAGGCGAACGTGTTTTAGGAACGCAGCAAATGGCGGGAACAGAACTTTTAAGAGTTGCCAACCTAAACAATATGGAAGTTGAAGTTGATGTAAATGAAAATGACATCGTAAAAATAAAAATTGGTGATGAAGCAAATGTTGAAGTAGATGCTTATTTAAAAAAGAAATTCAGAGGTGTTGTAACTAGTATTTCTAACTCTGCAAGTACAACTTTAACATCAGATCAGGTTACGAATTTTAAAGTAAAAGTTAGAATTTTAAAAGAATCATATCAGGATTTATTAGAAGGTAAGCCAGATACATATTCTCCTTTTAGACCGGGAATGACGGCTACAGTTGATATTATTACAAAAACAAAAACGAATGTTTTGGCAGTGCCAATTAGTTCTGTTGTAGTAAAATCTGATACAACGGCAGTTAAGGATTTTAAAGTAGAAGATCCAAACGAAGATAAAAAAGCAACTCCGAAAAGTGATAAAAAATTCGAATGTGTTTTTGTAAAAGTAGGCGATAAAGCAAAAATAAAAATCATAAAAACAGGTATTCAGGATGATACCAATATCGAAGTAATGTCTGGTTTAAAACCGGGCGATGTTGTTATTACAGGTCCTTACACAACTGTTTCTAAAGAATTAAATTCTGGAGATAAAGTAAAGCTTAAAAAAGCGGATGCACCCAAAAAATAAACACGAATTTCACAAATTGACACAAATTTTAATGTTTAGCTTCGTTTGTGAAATTAATTCCACAAACGAATTAGTGACAATTAGTGAAATTCGTGTTTGAAATTAATCTATATATTTGTTGCAGAGGAAAAAGCCTTGCATACATAATAATTAACTTTTAAAATATAAATACATTGTCTTTTATTCTCAATATCGAAACAGCTACAAAAAATTGCTCAGTATCCATTGCAAAAAATGGGGAAACTATTTTATGTAAAGAAATTGCAGAAGAAGGCTATTCGCACGCCGAAAAACTGCATGTTTTTATTGAAGAAATAATTGCAGAGGCCAAAATCTCAGTTCAGGATTTAGCAGCCATTGCAGTAAGTCAGGGGCCGGGATCTTATACCGGTTTACGAATTGGAGTTTCAGCAGCAAAAGGATTGTGTTTTGCCTTAAATATCCCGTTAATCGCCGTTGATACTTTGCAAACTTTAGCGTCTCAGGCCAAAGTTTCTGATGGAAAAATAATCCCGATGCTTGATGCCAGAAGAATGGAGGTTTACAGCGAGATTTTTAATGCTAATTTGGAAATTGAAAGAGAAATTCAGGCAGAAGTTATTGACGAAAATTCATTTGCAGCTTTTACAGAAACGATTTATTTTGTTGGTGATTGTGCCGAGAAATGTAAACAGGTTTTAACAAAAGAGAATTTTGTGTTTTTAGAAGATATCAAATATCCTTCGGCTTCGGCTATGAGTAAAATCAGTTTTGATAAATATCAAAAAAGCGACACTGTAGATGTCGCTTATTTTGAACCTTATTATTTAAAAGATTTTATGATAGCACCTCCATCAAAAAAATAATAAAACCTTTTTATTTTTGAAGTGTAAACGGCTGGATTGCAATTCCTGCTTCATCCAAAGCTGTTTTGCAGTTTTCTAAAGTTTCAGAAAAAACAGCTCCGTAATTTGCATTTGTTGCCCAGGGGCGTACGGCAAACTCTACAGAACTTGTTGTCAGGTTTTTAACAAAAACTTCTGGTGCGGGCATTTTTAGCACTTTTGGGTTTTTATTTAAAACATCTAACAAAATATCTTTTGCTTTTTTTATGTCAGAATCATAAGAAACAGCAAAAGTCAAATCTGCTCTTCTTTCCCCCTGCATTGAATAGTTAATAATTGTTCCGTTGGATAAAGCGCCATTTGGCACAAAAACCGTTTGGTTATTCCCGGTAAGCATTTTTGTTACAAAAATCTGAATTTCGAGAACTGTTGCAATAACACCTTGTGCTTCAATTGTATCTCCAACTTTAAAAGGTTTAAAGAGAATAATAAGCATCCCACCGGCAAAATTAGAAAGCGAACCTTGTAATGATAAACCCACCGCAAGACCCATGGCTCCTAAAATAGCAACAAATGAAGATGTTTCAATTCCGAGTTTTGAAATAAATGTTATAAATAATAAAACGCGTAATGCCCAAAGCAATATATCAGCAAGAAATTTTGTTAATGTAGGGTCCAGATTTCTCTTAATCATTACCTTTCTAATGATTCGGTTAATCAATCGTATGGCGTACAAACCAACAAATAAGATTAAAATTGCTGAAATTAATTTAGGAGAATAGTCGAGTAATACCTCGATAAATCTGGTGGCGTAATTGCCAATCTGGTTCGAATTGATGTCCATTTTATAAGAATAAAAAAACCTTCCCAAAAGAGAAGGTGGTATTAGATTTTGCAAATATATAGATATTTCCTTTTATAAGAGATAAATGTCGATTGTTATTCTGTCGCGGGTTTCTTATTGATAATTTCTTCTGTTGTAGTTGTTGTTTCTTCGCTTAAATCAACAATAGTTTTTGTAGTCGTAGTTTTAGCGTCACCGGTAAATTCACTAGCTTTTTCTTTTACAGAATCAATCACATCACTAATTGAATCAGAGGCTTTTTCAACAAATTCGCTTGCAATATCTTTAGCCTGACTGACATACTCTGTGGCACTATCAATTATTGGTTCTAAAGCTTCTTTTGCTTTTGCGAAAGTTTCTTCAGCAAAAGTCTCCGCTTTATTGATTAACGGGGCGGCTTCTTCTTTTGCCTGCTCAAAAGCGTCTTCTGCTTTATTAGCTAAATCAACACTTGTTTCTTTGGCTGAGCCAAATAAATTCTTAAAAAATGAAGTTAATCCCATAGTTTTCTGGTTTTGATTAGTTTAGAATACAATATTAACCAATTTTATTACACTATGATATTAATTTAAAAATAATTTACTGATAATTAGATAGATACAAATAAAAAAGCATCCCAATTGAGATGCTTTTTTCTAACTATAATAGTTATAATTATGCGTTTATAGCTTCAACTTTAATTGCTTCATCATTTAGCATGCTTTTCAGCATATTTTCGATTCCGCTTTTTAGAGTAAAAGTAGAGGATGGACATCCGCTGCAAGCTCCCTGCAAAATTACTTTTACTGTTTTATCATCTTCATTATAGGAATCAAATGCAATATTTCCGCCATCGGCAGCAACTGCAGGTTTTACGTATTCCTCTAAAATATTAATGATTTGTTGTGAAGTAACATCTAATTTATCAAAATTTTCATCTTTTGTAACATCATTTTTTGTAGTAACTTCAATTAAATTTTCATCTAAAACAGTTCCTCCATTTTCAATAAATTGTTTAATGAATGTTCTTACTTCTAATGTAATTTCCTGCCAGTCGTTGATGTCGTATTTTGTTACTGAAATGTAATTTTCATCAATAAAAACTTCTTTTACATAAGGAAATTTAAATAATTCTTTTGCTAAAGGAGAAGAAGCCGTCTGATCGATATTTTTATATTCAACCGGATTTTTAGTCAACATTCTGCTTACCACAAATTTTAATGCCGATGGGTTTGGAGTTGTTTCTCCATAAACAGTAATTGGCTGTTTTTTTGTTTTGGTTTCGTCGATATTGATAATAACGCCGCCTTTTTCTACAAAAGCTTCAATTTGCTCTGCTACAGCATCTTTTACATCATCCCATTCTACAATGCTATATCTTTCTATGGCTATAAAGTTTCCGGAAATGTAAACTGTTTTTACAAACGGCAAATAAAATAATTGCTGTGCCAATGGTGATGCCTGGGCTTCATCAATATTTTTGAATTCAAAATTTTGATTTTGGGTAATAAAATCCTCAAATTCAAATTTTAAAATGGTCGGATTTTGAGTCTCCTTTATAGTGATTTTCGTCATGATTTAAATTTTTACAAATTTAGTAAAGTTATTTTCTACTAATACCTATATTTGATTTTTTAATAAAATAATTAAGACTCTTTTCAAATTAATCGTACTAAAATTCCAGAGTCTCTAATTTATTTCGATACGACTACCTTTATTATGTTTAAAATCAGAGTTTTATATTTGGTCTTTTTAACTTCTTTTTTTTGTTATTCTCAGGAAGGACTGCCTGTTTATTCTGATTATTTATCGGATAATTATTACTTAATTCACCCTTCGATGGCCGGTGCGGCGAATTGTGCCAAGATAAGATTGACCGCGAGAAAGCAATGGTTCGGTCAGGATGATGCACCTTCACTTCAAACCTTAAGTTTTAATGGAAGAATTGGCGAAAGATCAGGAGCCGGAATTATTGTTTTTAATGATAAAAACGGATATCATTCTCAAAAAGGGCTGAAACTTACTTACGCACATCATATTATGTTTTCGAGAGATGAAATAGATTTAAATCAGCTTTCGTTTGGTATTAGTGGGGGAGTTATTCAGAATCAATTGGATGAAACACAATTCGGAACTACTTTTGATCCTATTGTTTTTGGTGCAATTCAAAAAGATTCTTATTTTAATGTTGATGTTGGGGCTTCCTATAACTATATGGATTTTTATGCTCATGCAACCGTTCAGGGTTTGCTTGAAACCAGAAGAGAAATCTATACAGATTATGAAAGCGATAATTTAAGAAAGTTTTTATTGAGCGTAGGATATGTTTTTGGTAAACACGAAAACATTACCTGGGAACCTTCTGTTTTGTTTCAGTTATTTGATCAGACAAAAGAGAAATCTCTTGATATGAATTTAAAAGCATACAAGAATATGGACTTTGGAAGTCTTTGGGCGGCATTGTCGTACAGAAGAAGTTTTGACGGCGCGCAATACAGTTTAGGAAACGGCGTACAATCTCAAAAATTGCAATATATAACACCAATTATAGGTGTAAATTATAAAAATTTCATGTTTGCTTATACCTATTCGCAAGTTACGGGAGATGTGAAATTTGATACAGGTGCTTATCACCAGATTACTTTAGGAATCAATTTATTTTGTACAAAGGAACGTTACGATTGTAACTGTCCGGCAATTAATTAAAACTTTTTTATTATGCTAATTAAATCTGTAAACGGAAAATCTCCGGTAATACCTGAAGATTGTTATGTTGCCGAAAATGCAACTATAGTAGGCGATGTTACTTTTGGTGATTCCTGCAGCGTTTGGTTTAATGCTGTAATTCGTGGTGATGTTCACTTCATTAAAATAGGGAATAAGGTAAATATCCAGGACGGAGCCATTATTCATTGTACTTATCAAAAACATCCAACCATTATTGGAAATAATGTTTCAATTGGTCACAATGCAATAGTTCACGGGTGTACGGTTCATGACAATGTTTTAATAGGAATGGGCGCTATTGTAATGGATAATTGCGTGATAGAAAGTAATTCTATTGTTGCTGCCGGTGCTGTTTTAACTCAAAACACGGTTGTAACTTCAGGAAGTATTTGGGCAGGAGTTCCGGCCAAAAAGGTAAAAGATATAGACCAATCAGATTTTGCAGGCGAAATTGAGCGAATTTCTAATAATTACGTTATGTATTCGGGATGGTTCAAGAATGAATAAATTCCAAAAAATATAAATTCCAAATTCCAATCAGAAAGTTCAAACTTCAATTGGAATTTGGAATTTATTTTTATTTTGGAATTTTAAACTTTATAAGTTGATCCTTTCAAAAAAACTATTTTTATAGCTTTCACTAATCGGAATTCGTTTGTCACTTATCAAAACTTTATTTTTCTGGATAGATTTGACGTGTTTTATATTGATGATATAAGACCTGTGAATTCTTGAGAAGCCTTTGCTGGAAAGCAGATTCTCTAATTTGATTAAACTAATTAAGGTTAAAGTAAATTTATTATCTGTAGTATATATTTTTACGTAATCTTTTAAACCTTCGATGAATAAAATATCAGCAAAATTCATTTTTACATTTTCGTATTCAGCCCTGACAAACATAAAATCCTGTTCTAATTCCGGAGCTGTAGTGTTTTCTGAAATGGCCTGAGATGCTGCTGTTGGGTTAAAAATTTGCTGCGCACGTACGACTGATTTTAAAAAGCGATGAAACGGAATTGGTTTTACCAAATAATCAACTGCGCCCAGATTAAATCCTTCAACAGCATAGTCTGAATAGGCAGTTGTAAAAATAATTAATGGCTTTTTTTCAATAGTATTCAAAAATTCAATTCCCGAAAAATGGGGCATCTGTATATCCAGAAAAATCAAATCTATATTGGTTTGATTGATGAAGGAAACGGCGTCAATCGCATTGTTAAAAGTACTTACCAATTCTAGTGAATCTACTTTTCGAACAAAATCTTCTAATAATTCAACCGCTAAAGGTTCATCGTCTATAATTACACATTTCATTTGCTCGGAATTAGATTTTTAAATTTGTTTTGGCAGTCAAAAGTAGTTTCAAACCAGTGAATTAAGTTTTAAAATTATCATAAATTACCCTTCTATTATCATAAAATTATGCTTTTACAGTAATGGTTTTGCTTAATGTGTAACCATCCGTCAAATTACCTGTTAAGGTAGCTAATTCGTCAGATAAGCTGTCTGAAAAAACATTGTCTGATGTGTTTGAAGTGTCAGCCTGACCATGAGAAGCATAATTTGTACTTGAATATACTTCACTGGCAACATTTTCAGGAAATGCGATTTGCGTTACCAATAATGAAGAACCTGAAGCACTTAAAACTTCAACATGTATATGTGGAGCACGACCTTGATACCAGCCTGGAAAAATTGAAATAAACGAAACTTCTCCATTTGCGTCTGAAGTTTGTCTTCCTCTTAAAAAATGCACAGAAGTATAATCTGTTTGCTGCATGGAAGTTCCTCCGTATTCAGAATAATTTCCGTCTTTATCACAATGCCAAACATCGACTAAAACGCCTTCTAAAGGAGCACAATCTTGGCTTTGGTTTTCAATAGTTAAATTGATCAGCAATGCGACCCCAATTCGGTCTGATTTTATATTTTCTAAAACTAACTGACTTGGTGTTTTTATAGGAAATGGACCTTTGGTTTCAGAAGGAGAAACGGTACAGCTTCCATCAGCAGAAGTATTATCGTCATTGTCGCTTTTAGAACAAGATTCTAATATTTTTGTAGCTGTTGCTAATGAAGCAATCCCTAAAATACTATTTCGAATGAATTTTTTTCTATCCATAATTCCTATTATTAACTTATTGCTGTTTGAATTTTATCTAGTTTTAAATTTAAATGCACACGATAATATTGATTGTCTTGTGTAATGGTAAGTTCGTGCGCATTTGGGTAAAGCAAATCCAGTCGGTTTTGAATATTTACTAATCCAATTCCTGAATTGTCAGGATCTTTAACGTAATTTTCAATGGTGTTTTCTATCCAGAAATCAAGATTATCATCTAATATAAAAACCTTAATTTTTACATGGGCCGCTCCTTTATAATCAGTTCCGTATTTAAAAGCATTTTCTACAAATGAAATTAATAGCAATGGCTCAATAAATTTATTTTTGGTATTTCCGTGAACATTGATAACAATGTCTTCGATATTATTAAGGCGGAGCTTTTGTAATTCGATGTAGTTTTGAATGTAATTGATTTCTTTTTCTAAA
>Ga0247732_10000615_pt1 | contig 16063 bp, 14 predicted proteins | sample UWRJL163409C2_FD_180940 | JGI IMG/M metagenome (GOLD analysis project Ga0247732, IMG submission 180940) | Plant litter microbial communities from Arlington Agricultural Research Station in Wisconsin, United States - UWRJ-L163-409C-2 | ecosystem: Environmental > Terrestrial > Plant litter >...
GCCATCATCGGCCCCGACACGACCCTCACCGACACCGAGGTCAAGCAGGGTGCGGTGGTCAAGAGAACGGATGCGACCCTCGCGGTCATCGGCGCGTGGGCCTCGGTCGGCCCCTTCGCCTTCCTTCGCCCCAACACCGTGCTCGAGGCCGACGGCAAGATCGGCACCTTCGTCGAGACGAAGAACTCGACGATCGGAAAGGGCAGCAAGGTTCCGCACCTCAGCTACATCGGCGACACCACCGTCGGCGAGCAGTCGAACGTCGGCGCGGGCACTATCACCGCCAACTACGACGGGGTGAACAAGAACAAGACGGTCGTTGGCTCGCACGTGAGAACTGGCTCGCACAACGTGTTCGTCGCCCCGGTTAGAATTGGCGACGGAGCCTACACAGGCGCCGGCACCGTGGTTCGCAAGAACGTTCCCGCGGGGGCGCTGGCGATCAATGTGGCTCCGCAGCGCAACATGGAGGGCTGGGTCGAGGCCAACCGTGCGGGCACCGCAGCCGCAGCAGCGGCGGCGTCGTCCACCGATACTGAGTAGAGAGCAGGGCCTGTGTCCGAGATCAAGATCGGCGGACAAAAGCGTCTCGTCATTGTGAGCGGGCGCGCCCACCCCCAGCTGGCAGCGGATGTGGCTGAGGCTCTCGGCACGGATGTCGTGCACACCGACGCCCGCACCTTCGCCAACGGCGAGATCTACGCGCGCTACGACGAGAGCGTGCGCGGAGCCGATGTCTTCGTGCTCCAGTCGATGCCCGCCCCGCTCAACGAGTGGATCATGGAGCAGCTGATCATGGTCGACGCGCTCAAGCGCGCATCGGTCAAGCGCATCACCGTCGTGGTGCCCTTCTACCCCTACGGTCGCCAAGACAAGAAGGGCCGCGGTCGCGAGCCGATCAGCGCCCGTCTCATGGCCGACCTCTACAAGGCTGCCGGCGCCGACCGCATCATGAGCGTCGACCTGCACGCCGCCCAGATTCAGGGCTTCTTCGACGGCCCCGTTGACCACCTCTTCGCCATGCCGGTGCTGCTCGAGCACTTCCACGCGCTCAACGAGCCGAAGCTGACCATCGTCTCGCCCGACATGGGCCGCGTTCGTGTCGCCGACGTCTGGAGCGACAAGCTCGAGGCCCCCCTCGCGATCATCCACAAGCGCCGCGACCCGAAGGTTGCCAACCAGGTCTCGGTGCACGAGATCGTCGGTGAGGTTCAGGGCCGCGTCTGCCTCATCGTCGACGACCTCATCGACACCGGCCGCACGATCGCGAAGGCCGCGGAGGCGCTCAAGGCGGCCGGTGCCCTCAAGGTCATCGTCGCCGCGACGCACGCCGTCTTCAGCGACCCCGCCGTCGAGCTGCTGCAGAGCGACTTCATTGACTCCGTCGTCGTGACCGACACGCTGCCGATCCCGCCCGAGAAGCGCTTTCCGTCGCTCACCGTGCTGCCGATCGCGCCACTGCTCGCGCGCGCAATCTACGAGGTGTTCGACGACGGCAGCGTCACGTCGATGTTTGACGGGGCTGCGTAAACGCCTCGGCAAGCGCTGCAAGGATCGTGACGTGAGCGTGGACGGTCGAATTGTGGGGCAGGCGCTCTCGGCAACTATCAAGCCATTGCTGAGGGACCTGGGTTTCGACCGGTTTCAGGGTCGTCATTCGTGGAGACGCACTGAATACACAGTCGACCTTGTGACCTTCCCCTCGATGAACGCGTACACAGCCGACGGAGTCGGATGCACGACGTTCTCCTTTGGATGCGGCGCCGGGGTGTACTACCCAGATCTTGAAGTCGTTAGCAAGCGAGTTGAATGGCCGCGCGATTATCATCTGACCTTCAGGAGCAACCCGCGCAAGACGCTTAGGCAGCCTCTCTTCCATCCATGGGGAGAGATGCCGGTTGGGGACCAAGCATGGAGACGCGACAGGGCCGACGTTTGGTACGTCCTCGAAGACGGCAGCAATCTGGACGAGGTAGTAGCCGATGCTGCTGACGCAGTTGCCAAGCAAGCAATTCCCTTCATTCGCCTGCATGACGACCCCGAGGAAGCGTTGCGCTCACTCCGAACCTTCGTGCCGGTTGAAGATCTTGAGTCCACCCAGCTCAGAGACTTCGGAAAACTGAACGTATGGGCGCCGGGAATAGGTTCACCACGAAACCTTCAATTGATTGAGCAACTAAGTGATCTGCTCGCCGCGCGCAAATAGCAGGCGAGTCGGCGGGCCGTGCAGAGTTAGACCAGTACGCGCCCGTCGTCCAAGTTGGGCGGCCCGGGGATGATGCCGAGAAACCCCACGTAGCGATCGCCGCCGACCATGTTGGTCGCGTAGCACTCCCACCCGAAGAAGCCGGGTCCAAAGATCTCGAAGTTGGCATCCGGGGTGGCCGGTTCGTTGATCTCGTAGGCCACCCACTTAGCGCACCAGTTCTGCGCGGAGCCCGCCGCAACGGTCGCCTGCGATGCCACGAAGGGCATGATCAGCAGGGCGATGCCGAGCAGCGCCGCGGCCTTGATGGCGCGACCGACCCAGCGGTTGCGCATGGGGCGCTCGTCGTAGGGCTCGTAGCCGTCGAGCTCGGGGTGTTCGTCCACGCAGGCAAGCTTAGAGTTAGCCCATGGGAGTGCAGTCGGAGCTGGTTGAGCGCTTCTGGTCCGCGGTGAGTGATCGACCGCATCCGCCGCTCGAATTTGTCGGCGAGGGCACGCTCGAGTCGCGCTTCGCCGTCTCGGAGTTCGCCGCCGCCGCCATCGCGACCGCCGGTCTCGCCGCGGGTGCGACGGTCGTCGACCGCCCGCTCGCCGACGCGTGGTTTCGGCAGGCGCTGCGCCCGGTCGGATGGCAGCTGCCGAGCCCGTGGGACTCGCTCGCTGGCGACTACCGCACCGCCGACGGCTGGATTCGCCTGCACACCAACGCCCCGCACCACCGCCTCGCCGTGCTGCTCGTACTCGGCGTCACCGAACGCAGCACGCCGCGCCGCGGTGCCGCGATCGTTGGCCACGCCGTCGAGCCCGAACCGGACTTCGCTGCCGAAAGACAGCAGGAGCGAGCGGATGTCGCTGCCGCGGTCGCCCAGTGGAACGGCACCGAACTCGAGACCGAGGTCGTCGAGGCCGGGGGAGCCGCCGCGGTGCTGCGCAGCCCCGCGGACTGGGCCGCGCACCCTCAGGGTCAGGCGCTGGCCGCCGAGCCCCTCATCCGCTGGACCACGGCCGGGCACGCGGAGAGAACGCCCGGCTTCAAGGTGCTCGACCTCACCCGCGTCATCGCTGGCCCCGTGGCGACCCGCTTTCTCGCCGGGCTCGGTGCCGACGTGCTGCGCATCGACCCACCCGACTGGGATGAGCCGGCGATCGTGCCAGAGATGACCCTCGGCAAGCGGGCGGCGCGCGCCAACTTCTTGAATGCGGGCGGCATGCGCAAGCTTGGCCTTCTCATTGCCGAAGCCGACGTGATCGTGCACGGCTACCGCGCCGACGCGCTCGAGCGGCTGGGTCTCGGCCCCGACGAGATTCGCGAGATCAACCCGGGAATCGTGGATGTCGCCATCGACGCCTACGGCTGGAGCGGCCCGTGGCGCAACCGCCGCGGCTTCGACTCGCTCGTGCAGATGAGCTCGGGCATCGCCTTCGGTCTCGAACCGAGCCCACTGCCCGTGCAGGCGCTCGATCACGCGACCGGCTACCTCGCGGCCGCCGCCGTGCTCGAGGGGCTGCACCGCCGCACGGCCACGGGGGAGGGCAGCACGGCTCGGCTCAGCTTGGCGCGTACGGCTCTCGAACTTCCGCCCGCATCGGGGATCGAGCCTGCCGAGATCCCGCACCTGCCGACCTCGTCGCTCGAAACCCCCTGGGGTTCGGCCGCTCTACTCGATAGCCCGCTGACTATCGACGGCGAGCCCTTGCGCTGGTCGCGGCTGCCGAGGCCGCTCGGCGCTGACAAGCCGCGCTGGGACTAGATCGTCGACTCCAGGTGCCACACCTTCGCGACGATCTGCCAGCCATCCGGGCCGTCGACGAACGAGAGGTGGTCGACAAAGATGCTGTCGAGCACCTGCAGCCGAACATGAACGCTCGCGGCTTTCTCTGACAGCCAGCTCACACTGACGATCTCGTCGTTGCGGTCCTGACCCACCGAATGGGGGGACTGCCGTGCCTCGACGACCGCTCGCCAGGCGGGGTAGGGGTCGACGACTACCGTGCGCTCGTCAACGTCGAAGAGCGAGCTGGCCGGGTGGAAGACGCTGTCGAGCAGGGTCACGTCGCAGGCGTAGAGCGCGCGGAAGTAGACATCGACGGCAGCGTGCAGTTCTGTTTCTCTGGGCATGCGTGAATACTCGCAGCCGAGTGGCCAGCATGACCGGCTTTGGCAGGATCTCGCGCAGATGCGACGATTAGCGCATGACGAGCCCTATCGCCTACCGTCTCGGCCGCATGACCGGCCGCGACCCCGGTGAAAATCACCGCGCAGCCACCCCGCTCGAGCTGCTGTTCGACCTCGCCTTTGTGCTCGCGATCGGCCAGGCGAGCGGATCGTTCGCGCACCTCGTCGCGGAAGGGCACGTCGCATCCGCGCTCGCGGGTTTCGGCTTCGCGATGTTCGCCATCTGCTGGGCATGGATCAACTTCACCTGGTTCGCCTCGGCGTATGACACCGACGACTGGTTCTACCGGTTGGCGACCATGGTGCAGCTGATCGGGGTGATTGTGGTTGCCCTGGGTGTGCCGTCCGTTTTTGAGTCCGTTGACCACGGCGAGCAGATCGACAACCGGGTTCTCGTCATCGGCTACGTCGTCATGCGCATCGCGCTCGTCGCACAATGGCTGCGAGCAGCGAAGCAGGACCCCGAGCGACGGGCGACGGCTCTCGCCTATGCGAAATGGGTCGCCCTTGCGCAGGTGGGCTGGCTCTTCATCGGCTTCGCCCCGCTTCATTTCTGGCCGACCGTTGGTCTCTCCGTGCTCTTCTTCGGGCTGGAGATGCTCGGACCGGTGCTTGCCGAGCGCAAGAGCAGCGGCACGCCGTGGCACGCACACCACATCGCTGAGCGCTACGGGCTGCTCACCATCATCACCCTCGGTGAGGGCATCTTCGGCACGGTCGCCGGGGTCTCGGCCATCGTGCAGGAGCAGGGCTGGAGCCTTGAGGCGGTTCTCGTCATCGTCGCGGGCGTCGGCCTCACCTTCGGCCTGTGGTGGACCTACTTCATCGCCGACGCGGGGGCTGCCCTCGCCGAGAACCGTGGGCGCGCCTGGGGATTCGGCTACGGCCACATCCTCGTCTTCATGGCGGTTGCCGGCACCGGCGCCGGGCTGCACGTTGCGGCCTACGTGATCGAGGGCCACTCCGAGATCGGCACCATCGGCGCCGTGCTGGCCGTCGCCATTCCGGTGCTCATCTACTGCGTGGCCATCTTCGCCCTGTACGTGTTCCTCGTCGGGTACCTCGACCCCTTCCACCTATGGCTCGTCGGAGGTGCCGCCGTTGTCGCGCTCGCGGCCGTTGGCCTTGCCGTCGCGGGGGCACCCATCGGATGGTGCCTCGTCGTGCTCATGCTTGCGCCGGCCGTCGTCGTGGTGGGCTACGAGACGGTCGGGCACCGCCACGCCGAGGCGCGCCGCGCTGACTAGCGGATTCGGGCAGGTCCTTGCCCACTCGAGCTCCGTTCACGAGCCGTTTTCGGACAGGATCGGGGAACGCAAAGCCCCAATCGCGTCCGAAATCGGCTCGCGAGGCGTGCGAGCGCGAGCAGGTTAGTGCGAGTCGACCGCTTCGATCTCGGTGCGGTCGCCCGACCACAGGGTGTGGAAGGTGCCGTCCTTGTCGACGCGCTTGTAGGTGTGGGCTCCGAAGAAGTCGCGCTGGCCCTGCACGAGGGCTGCGGGCAGGCGGTCAGCGCGCAGCCCGTCGTAGTACGACAGCGATGACGAGAAAGCGGGCGCGGGGATTCCGGCCTTGGCCGCATCCGCGACGACGTTGCGCCACGCGGTCTGTGCCTGCGCCATCACGTCGGCGAAGAACGGGGCGGTGACGAGGGCGACGAGGCCCGGGTCCGCGGCGTAAGCCTCGGTGATGCGGTTGAGGAAGCGGGCGCGGATGATGCAGCCGCCACGCCAGATCTTGGCGATCTCGCCCTTCTTGATGTCCCATCCGTACTGCTCTGCGCCGGCGACGATGGCGTCGAAGCCCTGGCTGTAGGCGATGACCTTCGAGGCGTAGAGCGCGAGGCGCACACCCTCGATGAAAGCCTCGGGGTCCTTCGGGGCCCACTCGGCCGACGGACCGGGCAGCGCAGCGGCCGCGGCGCGCTGCGCCGGCTTGGATGAGAGGGAGCGCGCGAACACGGCCTCCGCGATTCCCGAGACGGGGATGCCGAGGTCGAGGGCGGTCTGCACCGTCCAGACGCCGGTGCCCTTCGATCCCGCCTGGTCGAGGATCAGGTCGACGAGGGGTGTTCCCGTCGAGGCGTCGACCTGCTTGAGCACTTCGGCGGTGATCTCGATGAGGTAGCTCTCGAGCTCGCCCTTGTTCCACTCGGTGAAGATCTCGCTGATCTCGGCGGGGGTCTTGCCGGTGCCACGGCGGATGAGGTCGTAGGCCTCGGCGATGAGCTGCATGTCGGCGTACTCGATGCCGTTGTGGATCATCTTGACGAAGTGGCCCGCACCGTCGGTGCCGACGTGGGTCACGCAGGGCTCGCCCTCGGCGACCGCGGCGATGGACTTGAGGATCGGCCCAAGGGTCTCCCAGGCCTCGGCCGAGCCGCCGGGCATGATCGACGGGCCGAGCAGTGCGCCCTCCTCACCACCTGAGATGCCGGCGCCGACGAAGTTGATGCCCGTCTCGCGCACCGCCTTCTCGCGGCGGATGGTGTCGGTGAAGAGTGCGTTGCCGCCGTCGACGATGATGTCGCCAGGCTCAAAAACAGAGGTCAGGGCGTCGATGACGGCATCCGTTCCCTTGCCGGCCTGCACCATGATGATCGCGGTGCGCGGCTTCGACAGTGAAGCGGCGAACTCCTCGTACGTCTTGGCGGGCACGAAGTCGGCCTCGGGGTGCTCGTCGAGCACGGTCTGCGTCTTCTCGAACGAGCGGTTGAAGATCGCGACGGTGTTGCCCTCACGGGAGGCAAGGTTGCGGGCGAGGTTGGACCCCATGACCGCCATGCCGACTACGCCGATGTTTGCCTGTGCCACGTGGTTCTCCTCATTGATGCGATCGAACAAAAGCCGAGATACAGGCTACCGTTCGCGCGAAACCGCGAGGTGGCAGTTTCTGCGGGTGCGCACAGCCGCTGACGCGCAACACCCGCAGTTCGTGCCACTTCGCGGGGCAGCGGCGGGGGTGACGGATGCGGCTGCCACGGTTGCCGTGTAGCATCACAGGGTACTTCGGCGAGGGAATCGCACATGCGGTTCCGTTATCGACGCGGTGGATCAGTTCTCTGTTTCCTCACGTTGTCTTGCGTTCGAGTTGAAACTAAGGAGCAACAATCATGGCTGACGCCAACAGCAACCACCTCGCTACTGAGGCCCGCACCACCTTCGGCAAGGGTGTCGCGCGCAAGATCCGCGCCCAGAACAAGATTCCTGCCGTCATCTACGGCCACGGCACCGAGCCGCAGCACGTCACCCTGCCGGGCCACGAGACCGCGCTGATTCTGCGCAAGTCGAACCAGGTGCTCGAGCTCGACATCGACGGCAAGATCCAGCTCGCGCTCGTCAAGGACGTGCAGAAGGACCCGGTTCGCCAGATCATCGAGCACATCGACCTCATCGTCGTGCGCAAGGGCGAGAAGGTCACCGTTGACGTGACCATCCACCTCGAGGGCGAGGCTGCCCCTGGCACGCTCGTCAACCAGGACGCCAACACCGTCTCGCTCGAGGCCGAGGCCACCCACATTCCCGAGTCGATCGTCGTCTCGATCGAGGGCGCAGAGGATGGCTTCTCGCTTCTCGCCAAGGACCTCACGCTGCCGACCGGCTCGAGCCTGGTGACCGATGGTGAGACCCTCATCGTCGCCGTCAGCACCGCCGCCGAGCAGGACCTCGGCGAGACCGACGACGAGGACGCACCTGCTGCAGACGCCGCCCCCGCCGAGGACGCTGAGTAACAACTGAACGACACTGTGTGGCTCGTAGTCGGGCTCGGTAACCCCGGGCCCGACTACGCCGGCAACCGCCACAACGTCGGCCAGATGGCTCTTGCCGAGCTGGCTGACCGCATGCGGGCGACATTCAAGAACCACAAGGCGAACGCTGCGGTCGCCGAGGGGCGCACCGGATCCGACTCCCCGCGACTGATTCTCGCCAAGCCCAACACCTACATGAACGTGTCGGGCGCCCCGGTCGCGGCGCTCATGCGCTTCTACAAGGTGCTGCCCGCGAACCTCATCGTGGTGCACGACGAGCTCGACATTCCGTTTGACACGATCAAGCTCAAGACGGGTGGCGGCCACGGCGGCCACAACGGCGTGCGCGACATCGCTGCGGCCATCGGCACCCCCGACTTCGTGCGCGTGCGGGTCGGCATCGGCCGCCCGCCAGGCCGGCAGCCGGCAGCCGACTTCGTGCTGCGCGACTTCAGCGCCGACGAGCGCAAAACCCTGCCGAATCTGCTTGCCGACGCAGCGGATGCGGTCGAGATCGTCGCGAAAGACGGCCTCATTCCCGCGCAGCTGCGCTTCCACACCGCCCGCGACTAGTCTCGACGAATACTCAGGCGGCCCACAGTATTGTCGGTGGAATGCAGGTTCTACTGGCGGGGGCAACGGGTGCGATCGGCACCGAGCTGCGCCGTCAGCTGATCGAGGCGGGCCACGAGGTCACCGGTCTCGCCCGCACTGCCGGTCCCCGCGCCACGCTCGGCGTTGACCTGCTCGATCGCGATGCGGTGCTGCGCGCGGTCGACGGTCTCAGCTTCAACGCTGTCATTCACCAGGCCACCGCGCTGCGCCGGCCGCCGCTCACCGCCGGCCACATGCGCGCCACCAACCGGCTGCGCACCGAGGGCACGAGCACCCTGCTCGCCGTCGCGCGCGAGACGGGGGCGAGGCGGTTTGTGACGGCATCCGTCTTCTATGGCTACGGGTTTGGCGACCACGGCGATGAGCCGCTCGATGAGGCGCAGCCCTTCGGCGTGCAGACCGACGCGGTGCAGCTCGCGGTGCTGAGCAACGAGCAGCAGGCGCGTGCCGCCGGCGGCATCGCGCTGCGCTACGGGCTGCTGTACGGCAGCGGCCACGGGATGGTCGCCAAGGGCTGGGACGGCGCGCTTCCGCTGCTGCACACGCAGGATGCCGCATCCGCCGCCGTCGCCGCCCTCACCCGCGGCAAGAAGGGCGAGGCCTACAACATCGCCGACGACACCCCGGCGAGCTGGCGTGAGCTGCAGGAGGCGATCGCCGTTGCCGAGGGCCGGTCGCTGCCGCGGGCCGTCGCGCCGTGGCTGCTGCGGGCATCCGCGCCGTTTACTGCGGAGCTGATCGCGGGCACCTCGATGCGGCTGGCGACGGCGCGCGCGAAACGCGAGCTGCGCTGGAAGCCGCGGTACCCGAGCTTTGCGGACGGTCTCGCTGCGACGGTGGACGTCGGGGCTCTTGCGTAGACTCATCAGGTGACTCTCGAAGGAATTATCACTGGGCTTTCGCGCGCCCGCGACTTCGAGAGGGCACTGACCTACGGTCGCAACAGCGCCGATTTCTCGCTCGTTGACGGGCTGCGTGCCCCGCTGCTGGCGGGCCTCATGCAGAAGCGCAGCGTGCTGTTCGCCGTCGTAGCGACGGGGCGCGAGTCGGAGTCGCTGCGCTCTGCCCTCGGCTGCTACCTGCCCGATGCGACGATCGTCGACTTTCCCTCGTGGGAGACCCTGCCCCACGAGCGTCTGAGCCCGAGCGCCGAGACGGTCGGCAAGCGCGCCGCTGCCCTGCGCCTCTTGAACGAACACACCGAGGGGATGCTGGTGGTCGTCGCCAGTGTGCGCGCCGCACTGCAGCCCATGGCCGACAACCTCGTCGACTTCGAGCCGGTCGTGCTGACCGCCGGGGGACGCGGCTACGACCTCGCCCAGCTCTCGTCGCGTCTCGTCGACCTTGCTTACTCGCGGGTCGACCTGGTGACCCGCCGAGGCGAGTTCGCGGTTCGCGGCGGAATCCTCGATGTATTCCCGCCGACCGAAGACCACCCCGTGCGGGTGGAGTTCTTCGGCGACGAGCTCGAGCAGCTTCGGCAGTTCTCGGTGAGTGACCAGCGCTCCCTGCCCGAGGCAGTGGCGTCGGTGGCGCTGCCGCCGAGCCGCGAACTGCTGCTCAGCCCCGCGGTGCGCCAGCGCGCACGCGAGATGCAGCACGAGTTTCCGTCGCTCGCGAGCCTGCTCGCGAAGATCTCGGAGGGTATCCCGGTGGAGGGCATGGAGTCGCTCGCCCCCGCCCTGCTCGACCGGCTGGTGCCGATCACCCACTACCTTCCGTCGGATGCGGCGATCGCGATTCTCTCGCCCGAGCGCGTCGCCGACCGGGCCCAGAACCTGGTCGAGACGAACAAGGAGTTTCTCAGCGCCGCGTGGAACGCCGCGACCGTCGGTGCCGAGGCGCCGATCGACCTCGACGCGGGCGAGTTTCTCACCCTCGGCGCGCTGCGTGATGCCGCGGGCGGTCGCCCCTGGTGGACCTTCTCGCAGTTCAACGCGGGCGCCCTGCCCGAGGAGGACGCGGGGGAGTACCTGCGCATCGACGCAGCTCCGGTGCCCAGCTTCGCCGGCGTGGCGGATGGCGCCCTCGCGCACGTGGAGGGGTTGCTGAAGGACGGCTGGTCGGTTGTCGTGGCGGCACAGGGCTCGGGGCTCGTCGAGCGCGCGGCCGACGTGCTCGCTGAGCGCGGTCTCGCCGCCCGACCGGTTGAGGCCCTTCCATCTGCTCTCGAGACCGGCGTCGCGTACATCGCCAAGGCATCCGTTGAGCAGGGCTTTGAGCTCGAAGGGGTGAAGCTCGCGCTCATCAGCGAGTCGGAGTTCTTCGGGCGCAGCGCGGGCTACGACTCCCGCCAGCCCAAGAAGCTGGCCAGCCGGCGCAAGAACGTCGTCGACCCGCTGCAGCTGAAGGCCGGCGACTACGTTGTGCACCAGACGCACGGCGTCGGCAAGTTTCTCGAGCTCGTCAGCCGCGAGGTGTCGAGCGGCGGCCGCAACCCGGTGAAGCGCCAGCGCGAGTTTCTCGTGCTCGAGTACGCGCCCAACAAGCGCGGCTACCCGGGTGACAAGCTCTACGTTCCGACCGACCAGCTCGACCTCATCACGCGCTACGTCGGTGGCGAGGCCCCCGCGGTCAGCAAGATGGGCGGCAGCGACTGGGCGGCCGCGAAGGGCAAGGCGCGCAAGGCGGTGCGCGACATCGCCGTCGAGCTCGTCAAGCTCTACAGCGCGCGCATGTCGAGCAAAGGCCACGCTTTTCCGCCCGATACCCCGTGGCAGCGCGAGCTCGAAGACGCTTTTCCCTTCGCCGAGACCCTCGACCAGCTGCAGACAATCGAAGAGGTGAAGGCCGACATGGAGCGGCCCATTCCGATGGATCGCCTGCTCTCGGGCGACGTCGGCTACGGCAAGACCGAGGTCGCGGTGCGCGCCGCCTTCAAGGCCGTGCAAGACGGCAAGCAGGTCGCGATGATCGTGCCGACGACGCTGCTGGTGCGGCAGCACATGGAGACTTTCGCCGAACGCTTCGCGGGCTTTCCGGTGCACCTGCGGGCGCTGTCCCGGTTCCAGACCGAGAAGGAGTCGAAAGAGACGCTGGCGGGCATGGCCGACGGCACCGTCGACGTCGTCATCGGCACCCACCGCCTGCTCGGCGCGAACGTCGCCTTCAAAGACCTCGGGCTCGTCATCATCGACGAGGAGCAGCGCTTCGGGGTCGAGCACAAGGATGCGCTGAAGAAGCTGAAAACCAACGTCGACATTCTGGCGATGACGGCGACCCCGATTCCCCGCACCCTCGAGATGGCGGTGACGGGCATTCGCGAGATGAGCACCCTCGCCACCCCGCCCGAGGACCGCCACCCCATCCTCACCTTCGTCGGCCCGTACAGCGACCGCCAGATCACCGCCGCGATTCGCCGCGAGCTGCTGCGCGAGGGCCAGATCTTCTACGTGCACAACCGGGTGTCGTCGATCAACCGCGTCGCCGCGCAGATCAAAGAACTCGTGCCCGAGGCGCGCGTCGCCGTCGCCCACGGACAGATGAGTGAGGCCGACCTCGAGCAGGTGATGGTCGACTTCTGGGAGCGTCGCGCCGACGTGCTGGTCTCGACCACCATCATCGAAACCGGGTTGGACATCGCCAACGCGAACACGCTCATCATCGACCGCGCCGACAAGTTCGGCCTCTCGCAGCTGCACCAGCTGCGGGGGCGGGTCGGCCGTGGCCGCGAGCGTGCCTACGCGTACTTCCTCTACGACGCCGAGAAGCCGCTCTCTGAGACGGCACACGAACGCCTCGCGACCATCGCGGCAAACAACGAGCTTGGCGCCGGCATGCAGATCGCCCTGAAAGACCTCGAGATTCGCGGCGCCGGCAACCTGCTCGGCGGCGAGCAGTCGGGCTTCATCGCGGGGGTCGGCTTCGACCTCTATCTGCGCATGATCGGCGAGGCAGTGTCTGCGTTCAGAGGGGACGTCGCCGAGGGCCAGACCGAGCTGCGGCTCGAGCTGCCCGTCGACGCGCACATACCCGAGGAGTACGTCGAGAGCGAGCGTCTGCGGTTGGAGGCGTATCAGAAGCTCTCGACCGCATCCTCGCCGTTGTCAACGCCCGAGCAGATCGACCAGGTGCTCGACGAGCTGACCGACCGCTACGGCGAACCGCCCGAGCAGGTGACGGCCCTCGTTGCCGTCAGCCGCCTTCGACGCATGTCGGTCAAGGCCGGCCTCAGCGAGGTCGTCTCGATGGGCAGCAACCTGCGCATCGCCCCGGCCGAGCTCGCCGACAGCGTGCAGGTGCGCCTGCAGCGCATGTACCCCGGCTCGCGCTACGTCGCCGCGGCCCGGGCCGTCACCATTCCACTGCCCGTCGGCAAGACCGACGCAGAACTCATCGAGTGGGCCGGGGGCGTGCTGACCGCGATCTTCGGCGCGGTTGTCATCGATACAAAGGAAACCAATGCCTGAGTGCATCCACGGCCTCGAACTCGCCTCGTGCGATATCTGCTCGCCGAAGCCCAAGCCGGTCGTCGAACCGAGCGCCCCGCGGCGCGTGCCGACCACGAAGGCCCCGGGCGTGCGCGTGCTCAAAGCCAAGTCGCCGAGCCGCCTGCATGTCGTGCTCTACATCGAAGAACTCGCGGATGCCCTGGCCGACGGCGAACTCGTCGACCCGATCTATTACCACGGCCCCGAAGAGCTCGCCTGGGGTGAGCGCCGCCGGTCGAAGCGCGCCCTCGAGCAGGTCGTGCTCGTGGTGCCCTACGAGGCAGTGCGCGGACTCGACGCCATGCCGCTCAGCGCCGTGCAGCTCGTCGCCGTCGCCAACACCGTCTCGCAGGAGCGCGTGCGCGAACTGCTCGCCATGTCTGACGTGGTGGCGAAGGTCGCGGTGCACCCGCCGTGGTTCACGCCGCCGGTCGACTAACCGCCGCGCCCGTGGCGAGCGGCACTTTCCTGCCCCAAATCGCTCTTCCCGTGGGCACGAGCAGCAGTTTGGGGCAGGAAAGTGAAGGCGGGGTGTCAGCGCGCGGCAGGCACCCGCAGCACGATCAGCGGAATGAACACGAACGACCTCAGGTCGATGAGCACGTGTACGAGAATCGCCGCGAGTATCGAGCCGGTCGCAAGGTAGATCACGAGCAGGAAGCTGCCGACAAGCATCGTGCCGATGATGCCGACCAGCCCCTGGTAAGCGTGCAGCGCGCCGAAGACCATCACGCTGATGATGCAGGCGATGAGCGCGTTGCCGAAGGCACCGAAGAGCAGCGCGGGCAGGGCGAGGCGAAAGAGCAGCTCCTCGAAGACGCCCGCGTTGAGCGACAGCAGAGCGCCGAGCCGCACCTCGCGGCGGTTGCGGGGGATCATCGCCTGGATGTCGCCGATGGAGGCGATCTCGTCTGCCTGGTTGCGCGCGGCGAAGAGCAGCAGAACCGGCAGCACGAGGATGATGAAGGCGAGCAGCACCGTCAGAGCGGTTGAAAGCCAGCCGAGGGATTCGTACCAGCTGCGGGTGGAGCGCACCCAGTCCCATCCGTTAACGTCGTTTTCGACGAGCGGAATGAACTGCCAGACGAGCACGAGCAGCACGAGCGAGAGCCCGCCGAAAACGGCGAATGACTCGCGCAGCCACTTGGCGTACATCGCCTGACGCCGGGCGGTCGAGTGGTAGCGCTTGAAGCGCTGGTACTCGCGGCGATCCTTGCGACGGGCACGGATGCCGAGAAAAGCGAGCAGGCCGACGAACAGCGCGACGAGCACCCACGACACGTTCGGAAGGTCGGGCGAAAGCACACCCCAGTCTGGCGTGCTGCGTGGCTCTGTTGCTGGGAGGCCGCGTACCAATAACATGAGCCGCGCACCTTTGCAGCGCACACCCATCTCATAGGAGTCACACATGGATTACTCGTACTCGTACAGCGACCAGTCGCCGGTCACCAGCGTCATCGGACTGATCGTCGCCGTCATCGCGATCATCGCCCTCTGGCGCGTGTTCTCGAAGGCTGGCCGCCCCGGATGGGCCGCGATCATCCCGATCTACAACATCTACACGCTGGTCAAGGTGTCGGGTAACTCGGGCTGGTTCACGCTGCTCTACTTCATCCCGATCGTGAACATCATCATCGCGGTCATCGTCGCGCTCGGTGTCGCGAAGAACTTCGGCAAGTCGGGCGTCTTTGGCATCGTCGGACTGTTCCTGTTCTCGGTCATCGGCTACCTGATCCTCGGCTTCGGCTCGGCGCAGTACGTCGGCGAGAAGCCCGCCGCGTAGTCACCTCGTCTCGATGGCGGCGCACTCCTTCGGGGGTGCGCCGCTTTCGTTGTCAACGGGGAATGCGCGTCGTACGCATTTGCTTGACTAACAACAATGAGTACCAACCTCGGCCTGCGCTCAGAGCGCGGCCCCATTCTTCTTGCCCTGATGGTCACCACGGGGCTCATCGCGATCGACGCCACCATTCTCGCGACCGCCGTGCCGACGATCACCAAAGACCTCGGCGGCTTCGCGCTCTTCCCCTGGCTCTTCTCGATCTACCTGCTGGCGCAGGCGGTATCGGTGCCGATCTATTCCAAGCTGTCGGATGTCGTTGGACGTAAGCCGATCATCCTCATTGGAATCGGCCTCTTCATTCTCGGTTCCGTGCTCTGCGGTGTCGCGTGGAGCATGCCCGCGCTCATCGCGTTCCGCGCCATCCAGGGTCTCGGCGCTGGCGCCGTGCAGCCGATGGGCATCACCATCGCGGGCGACATCTACACGATCGCCGAGCGCGCGAAGACGCAGGGCTACCTTGCGAGCGTCTGGGGCATCTCGTCCGTTGTCGGCCCGTCGCTCGGCGGCATCTTCAGCGCGCTGGATGCGTGGCGATGGATCTTCTTCGTCAACGTTCCGCTGGGTGCGCTGGCGGCCTTCCTCATCATCCGCAACTTTCACGAGGTGATCGAGAAGCGCACGCACAAGGTCGACTACCTCGGTGCTTCCTTGCTGACCGCCGCTTTGTCGCTGCTCATTCTGGCGCTGCTCGAGGGCGGACAAGCGTGGGCGTGGAACTCGTGGCAGAGCATCGGCGCCTTCGCGCTCGGCGGTGTGCTGCTCGTGTTCTTTGTTCTGGTCGAGCGCCGGGCGCCCGAGCCGATCCTGCCGCTCTGGGTGTTCAGTCGTCGTCTGCTGCTCACCACCTCGCTCATCGGGCTCGGTGTGGGTGCCGTGCTCATCGGCCTCACGTCGTACGTGCCCACCTACCTCGAGGGCTCCCTCAACGTATCGCCGCTGCTGGCGGGGCTCGCGCTCGCCGCCTTGACCCTGGGATGGCCGCTGGCCGCCGGATTCAGCGGCCGCCTCTACCTGCGATGGGGTTTCAGAAACACGATCCTCAT
>Ga0247732_10000616_pt1 | contig 16035 bp, 15 predicted proteins | sample UWRJL163409C2_FD_180940 | JGI IMG/M metagenome (GOLD analysis project Ga0247732, IMG submission 180940) | Plant litter microbial communities from Arlington Agricultural Research Station in Wisconsin, United States - UWRJ-L163-409C-2 | ecosystem: Environmental > Terrestrial > Plant litter >...
CCGAAGGGGTCGCGCAACAAGTACGAGGTGGACCACGAGACCGGCCGGGTCAAGCTCGACCGTTACCTCTACACGGCGTTCGGCTACCCCGCCGACTACGGGTTCTTCGAGAACACCCTGGGCGAGGACGGCGATCCGCTGGACGCACTGGTGCTGCTGCCCGAGTCCGTCTTCCCCGGTTGCGTCGTCGAGGCGCGGCCGGTCGCGATGTTCAAGATGACCGACGAGGCAGGCGGCGACGACAAGCTGCTGTGCGTGCCCGCCGGGGATCCGCGATGGGACCACATCCAGGACCTTGCCGACGTGCCGCCGTTCGAGCTCGAGGCGATCAAGCACTTCTTCGTGCACTACAAGGACCTCGAGCCGGGCAAGTTCGTCAAGGCCGCCGACTGGGCGGGCCGCGAAGAGGCCGAGGCCGAGTTGCAGCGTTCGGTGGAGCGGTTCAAGACTCACTAGTTGCCGCTGAGCGTGGACTTCTGCCACGCCCTATTCGGGAATGCGTGGCCAAAGTCCACACTCGGCACGAATTAGCGCAGACGTAACACTCGGTAACGCGCCCGTGTCTTCGGGCTCTCATCCTGGGGACGTGCTCTTACACCAGGGAATCGGCCTCGACGCGTTCAACGCGTTGCCGGAGCGCAAGGCCGTGCACGCGCTGTACGAGTGTTGCAACAGCATGACGATGGCCAGGCACCTGGCGTACGGCCGCAGCTACCCCGACCACGACGCGCTGTTCCGCCGGGCCGACGCCCTGCTGTTCGCCCTTCCGGAGTCGGCTGTCGACCAGATTCTCGACGCCTGCCCCGAACTGGGTCGTCGGCCGCGCAGCGAGAAGAGCCAGGCCGAACAGTGTTCGGTGTGGGACGAGGACGCGGCCGTGATGGCCGAGCTCGCGGAGTCCTCACGCGCCTACGCCACGAACTTCGGGTTCAGCTTCGTGATGTGCTGCGGCACGATGGAGGCACGGACGGTTCTCTCCGCCATCGCTGACCGCCTGCACAACGACGTCGAGACCGAGCGCAAGGTCGTCCGCAACGAGCTGGCGAAGATCAACCGGTCGCGGCTGGAGCGCATGCTCGGGCCGGAGGGCGGCTACCAGAACTGGTAAGCCGTTCGAGCCTTCCTCGGCCGGGCACCTGAGACCTCAGAACGCCCAGGCGCCGAAGCGGCCCCAGGCCACCACCACGGCCATGATCGTCAGCGCGACGGCAGGCAACGATCCCTGAATCTCCTTGCGGCGCAGGTGGAAAACTACGGCGCCGGCCATCATGATGGCCACCCCGACTGCCGCCCACGCGACGAGTACCGGAGCGATGTTCACCAGGGCGGGGACGACGAGTCCGATGCCGCCGAGCACCTCAAGCGCGCCGATGCCCTTGATCGCGGCGGCTGGTAGGTCACCGAGTTCCATGCCCTTGGCGGCAAGCCCGTCCTTCGGCGTCACCAACTTGAGCCCACCGGCGCCCAGCATCGCGACGGCCAGTGCCCCGGCAAGAATCCACAGCACCACGTTCATGGCAGCCCCTCGTTCGTTGACTTGATGTTTCAAGTCAACGGTAGATGCCATGACTTGAAGCGTCAACTCAGATGCCCTAGCCTCGACCCGTGGGCGAAGGAGATGAGCCGCACTGGCTCGACGAGCGCGAGCTCGGCGCGTGGATGGCGCTGATGCAGGTCCTCGTGGCGCTACCCGCGAAGCTCGACGCCCAGCTCCGAGCGGACTCACGACTGCGGCTGTACGAGTACCACGTCCTGGCGGCGCTGTCCGATCAACCGACGCGGTCGATCGGCATGAAGGCACTGTCCGTCGTGACGAACGGTTCGATGTCGCGCCTGTCGCACGTCGTGTCCCGGCTCGAGGATCGCGGTTGGGTGGAGCGGCGGCCACACCCGACCGACGGCCGGCTCACCGAGGCACACCTGACCGACGAGGGCCACCGCACGATCGCCGACGCGGCACCGGCACACGTCGAGTCCGCGCGCGCGCTGGTCATCGATCGGCTGACGCCACAACAGATTTCGCAACTGCGCGACATCTGCCAGACCATTGCCACCGGCCTCGACGACAACATGTCAGACTTGGTGAGCCGCGTCGTCGAGCCCGGAGGCCATCCCCGCGAGATGCCGCCCGATCGGTAGCGCGGCTGTCGCAGCAGGCGACGGTGAATTCAGCACGTGGATCATCCGGTTGGTCCGCTCGACGACGAAGTCGTGAACCAGCGCGCCGTTGCGTCGCACGGCCTGGGCGCGGATGCCCGCCTCGTGCGGCAGGAGGTCGCCCGCGGTCAATCCCGGTGCGTACTTGCGACATTCACGTAGATACCTGCGCTTGAACAGCGAGTTGCCCACCTCGGTGACCCCGAGGCGCAGGTTGGCCCGCGCCACTCGCCACAGGCCGGGGAAGGCCGCCATCCTGGCCACGTCCCGCGGGTTGACCGAGAACTTGGGATAGCCCTCCCTGGCCAGCCCGAGGACCGCGCTCGGCCCGACGGTGATGGCGCCGCCGATCGTCGGGCTGAGATGCACGCCAAGGAACGGCAGGTCCGGATCGGGAACGGGGTAGATCAGTCGCTGCACGAAACCCGAACGCTCACTGGGCAATTGAAAGTACTCCCCGCGGAAGGGAATGATCTGGACGTCGACCGGCACCCCGGCCATCTCGGCGAGTCGGTCCGCTTGCAGACCCCCGCACACCACCAGTCGGTCGCAGGTCACGGTCGTCGCCCTGGCCGAAACCGACACTCCGCGAGCATCTTCGGCGATGGCGACCACCCGCTGCCCGGTGAGCACCGTGCCACCCGCACCTCGGACCAGGTCGGCGAGGGCCTTGGACACCAGCGTGTAGTCGACGATGCCGGTCTTCGGGAGATACAGGGCGCCGAGACCGACCACGTTGGGCTCCAGTTCGGTCAGCTCGTCGCCGCCGACCCGTCGGCAGGCGATGCCGTTGACCTCCGCCCTGTCCTCCAGCGCCGTCATACGTGCGAGTTCTTCGGCGGTGGTCGCCACGATCAGCTTGCCGCATTCGTCGAATGGGATTCCGTGCTCGGCGCAGAACTCCTTGGTTGCCCGCTCACCGGCCTTGCAGAATCGTGCCTTCAGGCTGCCGGGCTCGTAGTAGATGCCCGAGTGGATGACGCCGCTGTTGTGCCCCGTCTGATGTGCCGCGACCGACGGCGCCGCCTCGAGCACGACGACGGTGGCGTCGGGCTCGGCCTCGAGGAGGTGGTGCGCCGTCGAAAGACCGACGATGCCCCCGCCGATGACGCAGTACGTGAAACGAGCCATTGCCGGACCGTACTCGACGTCACGTCAGGCCAGGACGGACTTCTTCCTGGCCCGAATGCGCTTGGCGTAGTTCGCCCCGGGCTTCTCGATGAGGTAATAGGTGATCGAGCCGAGCAGGATGGTCACGGCCAGCGCGAGCACGACGTTGAGCAGCATTCCCGGCAGCGTGTCACCGGACATCCAACCGAGCCGACCCAGCACCAGCAACACCGGGAAGTGCCAGAGGTAGGCCGAGAGCGAGATCTCCCCGACGAAGCGGATCGGTCGGAAGTCCAGTGCCGTTGCCAACCGGGACTTCTGATGGCGGGCCAGCGGCGCGACGATGATGAGGATCATCAGCGCGGCCACGATGGCGACGCCGGCGGTCACGAATTGGCTTGCGAACACCAGCAGCGCTCCGCAGACAACCAGCACCGGCAGGATGGCGACGGCGCTCAGCGTCCGAATCCGGCGACTCAGCCGCTCTGGCAGCTCGCCCCGTTCCATTGCGACGAACACTATTGCCGCGAACATGCCGAGGGCGAAGTTGTCCGCATTGGTGAGGTAGCTCTTGGTGTACACCGCAGCCCAGTTCGGACCCCAGTTGAGCAGCATGAAGTCGGTGGTGCCTGCGTGCGCGAAGACCAGCGGTATGAACGCCCGCCCGACCAGGCCGAGGACGAGTAGGAACGCGGGCACCGCGGCGGCCAGCACCAGGGGGTTGACGGCCAGCCGTTTGCGCAGCCTGAAGGCGACCAGGAACAGCACCGGCAGCGACGCGTAGAACGCGTATTCCAGCGTCAGCGACCACGACGGGTTGATTCCGGTCTGGATGTAGGCCGGGAAGTAGGACTGCGTCAGGGTCAGGTTCGCGATCAGCATTCCGGGATCGGTGATCATTCCGGTGCCGTCGTCGGTGCCGAGCGGCTGCAGGGCGGGGTTCTGTACGTAGGACACCTGTAGCACGAAGTTGACGAACAGGAAGATCAGCAAGTAGGCGGGCAGGATTCTGGCGAGTCGGTGCACCGTGTAGTCGGTGACGTTCGGCAGGGTGGCCGCGGCGCGGTCCTTGACGAGGTTGCGAATGAACGGCAGCGAGAGCAGGAATCCGCTCAGTACGAAGAAGTAGACGAGCGAGAAGCCGAAGACGTTGGTGTGCCAGGCGAGTGCGGTCTTCGGCGAGTAATGCCCGGTGATGTGGGTGACGGCGATCATGAGACACAGCACCCCGCGGACGCCGTCGAGCCCGATGATTCGCGCGCGCTGTGGTCGCGTCGAGGCTGGCCCTGGGGAGCCCGAAGCCGGCGTGGCGTTGGTCACGTCCTGCGACATTCGATCTCCATACCCTTTATCGCTCGGTCCCTTGGCTGGCGAGACTTGCCAGTTGGTCGACCCGGAAAGGATAGCTTGCAGACTCCCACCACGCATGCGACGTGGTGTTACGCAAGTCAAACGAATTGCTGGCAGCTACTCATGGCGCAGTGGCACCGAATCACCGGCGCGTGGCGGACGCCGCGCGTTCCGGTGAAGAGTTTTCTGGGCTAACGATTCACGACGTTCGTCAACGGCTCGCCGCGCACCAGTCTCCCGATGTTGGCGGCGACCTCGGCCGCCCGGCCCTGGAACGTCTCAGCGGTGACACCCGAGGAGTGCGGCGTCATCAGCACGTTGGTCAACTCGTGGAAGGGCAGATCGCTTGGCGCTGACTGGCCACCTCGCGACGGATAGCGGTACCAGACGTCGATCGCGGCTGCGCGCAGGTGACCCTCCCGCAGCGACTCGTACAGGGCCCGCTCGTCGACCAGCGGACCGCGACCGACGTTGACGAGCACGCCGTCGGGACCGATCAGCCGCAACTCGCGACTCCCAATCATCCCCTCGGTGGCGGGAGTCAGGGGCGCGGAGAGCACCACGACGTCGGATTCGGAGAGCAGAGCGTCGAGTCTGGAGGTGTCACCGACCCAGGACAGGCCGTGCGCGGGATCGCCGACACGACCGGATCCCGTCACGGCTGCACCCTCGGATCCGAGTGCGCGGAACAATTCCCACGCACGCTGGCCGATGTGGCCGAATCCGACGAATCCGACGCGGGCACCGCGCAGCGTGGGCAGCTGGCCGATGGCGTCGTCGTACACCGACGTCGCCCACACGCCGCGGCGAAGCGCCCGGTCCTGGGCCAGGAAGTCGCGACGCAACATGATTGCTGCGGAGAGTACGTACTCCGCGATCGAGTTCTCGTGGTGAAAGGTGTTCGCCACCATCACGTCCCGTGGCAGGGCCGCGAAGTCGACCTTGTCGGTGCCAGCGCCGGCGACGTGGATTAGGCGCAGCTTCTCCGCCTCTTGCGCCATCGACTCGGTGAACCTGCTGCCGACGTAGACCTCGACGTCGCGCAGCTCCTCCCCCAGCGTCAGCGGGTCCTGTCCGGCGCGCCACACCGCCTCGACACCCGCAGGCAGTGCGGCGTCGAACCGCTCCCGATGCGGGGCGAGGTTGGCGTCGGCCACCAGGATCTTCATCGGTCAGCTCCGTTGCAGTGCAGGGCGTTTGGGGTCGAACGTCCAGCCGGGAATCAGGTGTTGCATTGCCGCCGCGTCATCTCGTGCGCCGAGCCCCTCGGCCAGATACAGCTGGTGGGCGGCGGCGACGGCATCCTCGTCGAGCTCGACGCCGAGCCCCGGAACGTCAGGAACGTCGAGGTATCCGTCTACGATCTCGTACGGGCGCTTGGTGATTCGCTGGCCGTCCTGCCAGATCCAGTGGGTGTCGATGGCCGTCACGTCACCTGGCGCGGCGGCGGCGACATGGGTGAACATCGCCAGTGAGACGTCGAAGTGGTTGTTGGAGTGCGATCCCCACGTGAGACCCCAGGCGTCGCAGAGCTGCGCGACGCGCACCGAGCCGGCCATCGTCCAAAAGTGGGGGTCGGCCAGCGGGATGTCGACGGCGCCGGCCCGAATCGCGTGACCGAGCTCGCGCCAGTCGGTCGCGATCATGTTGGTGGCGGTGCGCAGGCCCGTCGCACGCTTGAACTCGGCCATCACCTCGCGGCCGGAGAAGGCGCCCTCTGGTCCGACCGGGTCCTCGGCGTAGGCCAGCACGCCGTCGAGTTCCCGACACGTCCGCACGGCGTCCGCGAGCAGCCATCCGCCGTTGGGATCCAACGTGATTCGTGCGTCGGGGAATCGGTCGGCCAACGCGATGACCGCCTTGGCTTCGTCCGGGGCGGGCAGAACGCCACCCTTGAGCTTGAAGTCGCGGAACCCGTACCGGTCCCGCGCGGCCTCGGCCAGCCGGACGATCGCGTCGGGTGTCATCGCCTCGTCGTGGCGGATGCGCTGCCACTCGTCGGCGCCTGCGGGTTCGTCGGCGGCCGATCGGTAGGGCAGGTCCGTCTTGGTGCGATCGCCGACGAAGAAGAGATAGCCGAGAGCCTGCACGCGCTGACGCTGCCGACCCTCCCCGAGAAGCGCGGCGACGGGCACCTCGAGGTGCTGGCCGAGGAGGTCGAGGAGCGCCGACTCGACCGCCGTCACCGCATGCACGGTGACGCGGAGGTCGAAGGTCTGCTTGCCGCGTCCTCCGGCGTCGCGGTCGGCGAATGTCCGGCGGATGTCGGCGAGGACCGCGTGGTGGTCGCCGATGCTGCGACCTTCCACGATCTGCCGGGCGTCGTCGAGGGTGCGGCGGATGGGTTCACCGCCGGGCACCTCGCCCACGCCGACGTTGCCGTCGGAGTCGTTGAGGATCAACAGGTTTCGGGTGAAGAACGGCCCGTGCGCCCCGCTCAGATTCAAGAGCATGTCGTCGCGGCCGGCGATGGGGACCACCCGCATGGCGGTGACGACGGGGGTCCGGGGTGACGACGGCCTCATGCCGTCAGCCTACAAATGCCGTTTGATGCTCGTCCAACACTCTTATCGCATGAATTCATGCTCAGAATGGATCGCATGTCGGCTACTGGGCGAACCACTTGTCTCCGTTCGCGACGGGCCGCAGCACCCGCGTCACCTTGTCACCGACCGTGCGCAGCGCCTCGACGATCGTGCGCTCCCGTTCCGGCGTCAACCGGGCCAGGGGCACCGACGCGCTGATCGCGTCCTGCGCGGGCCGGGTGTAGCCCAGTGCCACCGCGAAACACCGCACCCCGTCGGTGTTCTCCTGGTCGTCGGTGGCGTAGCCGCGGATCCTCGCCGTCTCCAACTGCTCCTCCAACAGCACGCGGTCGGTGGTGGTGTGGGAGGTGATCGCCTCCAACTGGCCCGGCACGTGTCGGTTGCGCTCGGCGCCGAATCGGTCCGCCAGCAACGCCTTTCCCAACGCGGTGGCATGGGCGGGCAGCCGTCGCCCCACCCGGCTCGCCGTCCGGCGATACTGCCCGGACTGCCTGGTGGCGAGATAGACGACGTCGAGGCCGTCCAGTCGGCCGAGATGAAACGTCTCGTCGAGTTGCTGACGTAGGTCGTCGAGAAATGGCGTGATCATGGGCAGGTAGGGATCACCGTCCAGATAGCTGGTGCCGACGAGCAACGCACGGATGCCGACGCCGTACAGCGTGCCGGACTCGTCGGACCGCACCCACCCCTGAGACATCAGTGTCCGCAGCAGTGCGTGCGCGCTGCTACGGGGCATGTCGAGGGCCTCGCTGACGTCGCGGATGCGGGCGGGTTGATCCCGCCTAGTGGCGAGGTACTCGAGCAGCTCCACCGTCCGGACGGCCGACTTCACCTTGCGCACGCTGACGTCCGAATCTCGTTCCTTCACAACACTCCCACCTCGTGGGCGATCAGCGCGGTGGCGCCGGCGAGCGACATCACGATCGCCGTCCACCTCTGCCGCGCGGGGTTCAGCCAGCCGTTGACGTAGCGGGACAGCAGGTAGCCGCCGACGACTGCGGGAATCAGCGCCGCGAACGTCAGGAACGTGTCTGCATGGACGGCTCCGGTCGCGGCGAGCACGCCGATCGACATCGTCGACCCGACAAGGAAGAACCCACTCATGGTGCCCCGCAGGCTTGGGCCCGAATTGCCCTGCCACACCAATGCCATCGGTGGACCGCCGATCGCCGTCGCCGTCCCGAGCACCCCCGACGTCGCACCGGCCAGGATCAGATTGCGCCGCCGAGGCAGCGGCACCCACCCGAAGCTCGTCAACGCGACGCCGAACAACACCACGCAGCCGATCAGGATCACCAGTGCGCGTTCGGGTATCGCGAGTAGCAGCAGCCCACCGAGGATGGTGCCTGGCACTCTGCCGATCAGCGCCCATCCGGTTCCGGAGAAGTCGATCGCGGCGCGCTCCCGCACCGTCACCACCAGAGTGAGCGCGGCGGCGAGCATGATCAGCGTGCCGGGAATCAGGCTTGGGTCGACGATGGCGACGATCGGCGCGGCGAGCATCCCCATGCCGAATCCGATCGACGCCTGCAGGCACGACGCGAAGAGAATCGCGACGGCCACGACGGCGAAGCCCGCACCACTCACGCGCTGGCCGACAGGGCGGGTTCACCCACCAAGGGGTGATGGCACTCCGCGCCGTGGGTGGCCGAGTGCGGGTCGACGGCCAGCGGAGGCCGTTCTGCGGCACAGATGTCGGTCGCCTTCCAGCACCTGGTCCGGAATCGACATCCCGACGGCGGGTTGAGCGGCGACGGCACCTCGCCCTTCAACAGGATTCGCTCGCCGCGGTGCGCCGCGTCGAGCTTGGGTGCAGCCGACATCAGGGCGGCGGTGTACGGGTGGCTCGGCGACTGGAACACCGCTTCGGTTGGTCCGGATTCGATGATGCGCCCGAGGTACATCACTGCCACGCGGTCGGCGACGTGGCGGACCACCGAGAGGTCGTGGGAGATGAACACGTAGGCGATGCCGAGTTCCTTCTGAAGATCGTTGAGTAGGTTGAGCACCTGCGCCTGAACCGAGAGGTCGAGCGCCGAGACCGGCTCGTCGCAGATGACGACGTCGGGGTTGAGGGCGAGCGCGCGGGCGATGCCGATGCGCTGACGCTGGCCGCCGGAGAATTCCTGCGGATACTTGTCGGCGGCCTTGGCGCCGAGGCCGACGAGGTCGAGCAGTTCCCGCACCCTGGTCTCACGCGCGGACCGGCTGGCATACAACGTCTTGTGAGTCCGCCACGGCTCGGAGATCAGGTCGCCGGCGCTCATCCGCGAATTCAGCGACGCGTAGGGATCCTGGAACACCATCTGCACGCGGCGCCGAAACTTCAGCAGGTCCTTGCCGCGCAGCGAGAACGGGTCGATGCCGTCGAACGTGACGCTGCCCGAGTCCGGACGCTCGAGCATCATCAGCGTCCGAGCCAACGTCGACTTGCCACAACCGGATTCGCCGACCAGACCGAGAGTCTCGCCGCGGCCGACGTCCAAGGTGATGCCGTCGAGGGCCGTCAGCCCCGTCTTGCTTCCCGGGACCCGGAACGTCTTGCGGAGGTCTCGAACCTGAAGCAGTTGATCAGACATTGACGACCTCCTGGGGGAAGTGGCAAGCGGACTGGTGCCGCGAGCCAACGGGGTTCAGGGTGGGCCTGGTGGTGCGGCAGACGTCCTGAGCCAGGGGGCAGCGGGCCTGATAGGCGCAGCCCTGCGGGATGGAGTGCAGGTCCGGCGGGGCGCCACCGATCGACTTGAGCTCCTCGCCGCGCACCGCGTTGACGGGCACCGAGTCGAGCAGGCCCTTGGTGTACGGGTGTCGGGGGTTGGCGAAAACCTCTGACACCAGACCGGTTTCGACGATGTTGCCGGCGTACATGACGGCGACGCGGTCGGCTTCCTCTGCCACCAGCGCCAGGTCGTGGGTGATCAGCACGACCGCCATGTCGTACTCGCTTCGCAAGCCGCGCAGCAGTTCCATGATCTGTGCCTGCACCGTCACGTCGAGTGCCGTGGTCGGCTCGTCGGCGATCAGCACCCGGGGATTGAGTGCCACCGCCATCGCGATCAACAGGCGCTGCCGCATGCCGCCGGAGAACTGGTGCGGGTAGGAGTTCAACCGCGTCTCGGGCTGCGGAATGCCCACGCGCGCCATCAATTCGACGGCCTTGGCCTTGGCCTCCTTCGACTTCATTCCGTGGTGGATCTGAAACGGCTCGGCCAGTTGGGTTCCCACCGTGTACAGCGGGTTGAGCGCGGTCAGCGCGTCCTGGAAGACGATGGCCAACTCGGTGCCAGCCAGCCGACGCCGAGTCTTGCGGTCGACCGCCAAGAGGTCGGCGACGCCGTCGCGGCCGGTGAGCTTGGCCGATCCCGCGGTGACCTCGGCGACCGGCTCGAGGAGGCCGACCAGCGCCGTCGCCGTCATCGACTTGCCGCACCCGGACTCGCCGAGCAGCGCCAACGTCTCGCCGCGGCGGGCCTCGAAGGATACGTCGTTGACGGCCCGAACCGTGCCGGAGATGGTCCGGATGTCGACGGTCAGCCCCTCGACCTGCAGGGCAGGATCGGCGTCGACGACGTCGGCGGAGGAGTGTTCTGCGACGGCGGTCATCAAAGTGCCTTCCCGGTCTTGGTGAAGCGGGACAGTCGTTTCTGCGGAACGGTGAGCCGCCACCGCTGACCGGGATCCGTGGCGATCCGAGCCCACGCGGCGAGGATCGTCGCCGACACCGTGGTGATCACGATGGCGAGGCCGGGGAAGAACGACAGCCACCACGCCGAGTTGAGGTAGGTGCGGCCCTGGGCGACCATCAGACCCCAGCTCACGTCCGGCGGCTGGATTCCGATGCCGAGGAAGCTCAGTGAGCTCTCGGCCAGCATCACGTAGCAGAAGTCCAGGGTCGCGACGGTCAACAGCGTGGGAAGGACGATCGGCAGCACGTGCCGGGTGATGATCGACGGCGCGCTGGCGCCGAAGGTTCGGGCCGCGTCGACGAACAGCCGGCTCTGCAGCTCCGCGGACTCGGCGCGCGCCGTGCGCAGGTACACCGGGATGCGAGTAAGGGCAAGCACCGCAACGATGTTGGCGGCACTCGGGGAGAACACGTAGAGCACGACGACCGCGAGCAGCAGGGACGGGAAGCTCATGATGACGTCGGCAACGCGCATGGCGACCGTCTCCCGCCAGCCCCGGTAGAAACCGGCCCACATGCCGATCAGGGAGCCGATCACCGCCGAGATCACCACCGCGGGAATGGCAACCGACAACGTGGTCCTACTGGCGACGATCAGCCGCGCCAGCATGCTGCGGCCAAGCGGGTCGGTGCCGAGCACGTTGGCCCAGCCGTGCGCCAGCGTGAACGGCGCCTGATTTGAGTTGTCCAGGTCGATGCTGGTGGCGACGTTGCCGATCAGCATCGGGCCGAACAGTGCCGTGAGCAGGACCAGGGCCAGGACGACCGCCGCGCAGGCGGCGACCCGGTCGTTGGCCAGGAGCCGAAACCAGACGGCGCGGCCAGACTTTCGCGGGCTGGCCTCGCCGACGATCGCCGTCGTCGGCTTGACGGGAACGAGATCGAGTTGAGTGCTCATGTGTCTACCTCCCTTACACTCGGGCCGGTTCCCGCACGCGTGCGTCGAGCAGCGCGTAACAGGCGTCGATGGCGATGTTGAGGACGAAGATGCTGACTGCGGTGAGGAGTACCGCCGCCTGTAGCACCGCAAAATCGCGTTGCAAAATCGCGTCAATCATGAGCTTGCCGATGCCTGGCCAGCCGAAGATCGCCTCGACGACGACGGCGCCGTTGATCAGGCCGACCGCGAGGTCGCCCGCCACCGTCAGCGCCGGCGCGGCCGCGTTGCGAAGGGCGTGGTGGGTGACCACCCTCAGATCGCCCGCCCCCTTGCTGCGGGCCAGCCGCACGTACGGGGCGGACAGCGCGGAAACCATTGCGCCGCGGACCACTTGGGTCAGCACGCCCAGCGGCCTGATCATCAGAGTCGCGATCGGGAGGATCCACGCGAGTGGACCGTCGGTGCCCGAGGTCGGCAGGACCCCGAGCAGGACCGCGAAGAGCCAGACGCCGGTGATGGCGAACCAGAAGTCGGGGATGCTGGCCCCGGTCATCGACAGCAGGCTGGAGAACCGGTCGGCCAGGGAGTTGGGTCGATAGGCCGCCCAGCATCCGATCACGATGGCGCCGACGACGGCCAGCAGCATCGTCGTGGCCGCCAGCTGGAGGGTGGCGGGGAAGGCCCGAAACGCCATCTCCGACGCGGATTCCCCGGTGCGCAAGGACGTTCCGAAGTCGAGGTGCACCACGCCGGTGAAGTAGTCGCCCAGCTGGGTCAGGAGCGGCCGGTCGAAGCCATTCTTCAGGGCGAAGGCTTCGCGCTGCGCCTCGGTCGCCGACTCGGGGAGGTACAGGCTGGTGGGATCGCCGGTGAGCCGGGCGAGGAGGAACACGCCGAGCAGGACGATGATCAAAGGCAATGCGCTGGTGTACATCCGGCGCCGAACGAAGGAGAACACTCTGGTGGCCTTCCTGACTACTGGGCGTCGGTGCGGTCGGACCCGGCCATCGTCATTTCTGACAGCCGCATCTCGTCGCCGGTCGCGGAATTCGGGGTGTAGTCAACGCGGGCGGACTTTCCGAGGATGCCCTTCATGTGGGCGAGGTAGGCCATCTGCATGATCTCCTGCGGTTCCTCGGCGAACAGTCGCGCGAACGCGTCTTGGCGGGCCTGGCCGGTGAGGGCTTCCGCGGCACGAATCTTGGCGTCGAATTCCTTTGTGCCGTAGGCGGCCTGGGGGCCGTCGCTCAGCATGTACTGATCCAGGGTGAAGGCCGCGTCGCCGGCTTGGTTGCCGTGCTGAATCATCAACAGGTACGGCCCGGCGTTGGCTGGGAACGGGCGCAGCTGATACTGCAGCTGGGACGCCGTGTCCATCATCTCGATCTTGACGTTGAGGCCGATCTCGGCCAGCTCACTCTGGATGACCTCGATGGTCTCGGCGATCTTGGGAAACTGGGCCGTGCGACCGATGAGCCGGATCTGGGTGTCGACCGGAACGCCGTCGGCCTTGGCATCGGCGACGAGTGCCTTCGCCTTGTCGGAGTCGTGCGGCCACAGCGTCAGCTGGTCGTTGTAACCGACGACGCCCGAGGGAATCAGCTGTGAGGCCGGGTCCCCGAGCCCACGGAACAGCGCCTTGACGATGCCGGTCCGGTTGATGGCGTAGTTGATCGCCTGCCGAACGCGCATGTCATTCAGCGGTGCCTCGGTGGCCTGGATGCGCAGGGCGGTGGTCTCGTTGTTCTGGAAGGGGACGCCGAGATCGCCTGCCCCGTCCTCCGGTCCGAGCGACGTGGCGATGTCGGTTTCGTCGTTGCTGATCATCGCCGCGCGAACGCTGCCCTCGCTGCGCCATTGATACTCGGCGCGGGCGAAGGCCGGCGCCGTACCCCAGTAGCGGGGGTTGCGGGCGAGGGTGAGCTTCTGTCCGAAGTCCCAGTTCTCGATGGCATACGGTCCGGTGCCGATTGGCTCGCGGACCTTCTCCGTCATGCTTGTAGACCGCGGCACGATCTCGACGAACGAGATGCGCAGCGGCAGAATCGGATCGGGCTTCTCGGTGGTGACCGTCAGGGTGGCGTCGTTCGGTGTCGCCAGCTTGAGCTTCTCGTCACCGAAGACGTAGCCGTCGACGTTGCACTGCAGATCCGAGTTCACGGCACGGTCGACGGCGAATGCGGCGTCGGCGGCGGTGAAGGGGGCGCCGTTGGAGAACGTGACGCCGCTGCGGATGTCGAAGGTCCATTCGGTGGGCGACGTCTGGCGCCACCCCGTGGACAGCAGCGGCTGAAGGTCTCCGGAGTTCGGATCGCGTTCGATCAGCGGCTCGGTGATGTTGGAGCGCACCACGATTCCGGTCGACGTCAGCGAGCTCTCGCACGGCTCCAGCGTCGGTGGCTCCTGGGAGAGGACGATGCGCAGCGTGTGGGGGTCGTAACCGCCGCGGCCGGAGTTGGCGACGGTGCAGCCGGTCGCGGCCACGGTCAGCACCGCGACGCCGATGGCCAGCGCGGCCCGCGACCGCGATGACCGCGGCAAGGGTGAAGCGGGACTCATGTGTCCTCCAGGGGCTGCTGGTGTGACGTCCACGTATGTGAATGCGACATGTGATCGCAGACACAACGTATGGATGTCGTTTGTTCAGCGTCAACCCAGGCGAATGGCCCGAAATGGAGGTCGGACACGGCCGATCGGGCACCGCCCGCTCACCCGTAAAGCACCGATGACCTGCACCGATGTCAATGGTAGCGATCCGTCGATACCTTGCGAGTGCCACGAAACCGCTGCTCATGCGGGTTCCGCATTAGTCCATGCTATTTCGGGGTTGGACGGGTATCCGCAGGTAGTCGTACCGTGGTTTTCATCATGACCACATCACTCCGCACGCCCCCGAACCACACGGTGCTGCAGGTCGGCCCGCTGAAACCGTCGCTTGAACGCACTCTCTCGGAGAACTACGGCGCGCTGGTGCTGCCGGACGGCGCCCCCGAACGAGAAGAGTTCCTGTCGACGCACGGCGCCGAGGTCACCGCGGTGGTGACCTCGGGCCGCTCCGGAGTCGACGCGGACCTGATGCGAGCGCTTCCCCACCTCGGCGCCGTCGTGAACTTCGGCGTCGGATACGACACCACCGACGTCGACGCGGCCGCCGAACGGGGTGTCGGCGTGAGCAACACGCCCGACGTCCTGACCGACTGCGTCGCCGACACCGCCGTCGGGCTGATGATCGACGTGATGCGGCAGTTCTCGGCCGCCGACCGATATGTGCGCGCCGGGCGGTGGCCCGCCGACGGCAACTACCCGCTGACCCACCAGGTCAGCAACCGACGCGTCGGCATCATCGGACTTGGTCGCATCGGATCGGCAATTGCCAAGCGGCTCAACGCCTTCGGCTGCACGATCTCCTACCACAACCGGAGCCAGAAGGCCGACTCGCCGTACGCCTACGTCGACTCCCCCGCCGCACTCGCGCGCGGCGTCGACGTCCTCGTCGTGGCGGCCGCGGGAGGCGACGGGACCCGGCGGTTGGTCGACGCCGAGGTGCTCGACGCGCTTGGGTCGTCGGGCTACCTGGTCAACATCGCCCGCGGCAGCGTGGTCGACGAGGCCGCGCTCGTCGACGCCCTGACCAACGGTCGCCTCGCGGGCGCGGGCCTCGACGTGTTCACCGATGAGCCGAACGTCCCCGACGAGTTGCTGACGTTGGACAACGTCGTGCTGCTGCCGCACGTCGGAAGCGGCACCGTCGAAACCCGGGCCGCGATGGAGCAGCTCACCCTCGACAACCTGGACGAGTTTCTGCGCAACGGTCGACTGGTGACGCCCGTCGTCGAACCTGCGGTGTCCGTCTAGGCACCGACTGATCCCGGGAGCGAGGACACACCCGGTCTGAAAGTTGTCATCACCGGCGATATCACCAGGCAGTGATATCGCCGGTGATAGAGACTTCGCGAGTGGGTCCGTGCCGGGATTTCGAGCCCGCGAACCCCACTTAACCGACGTACTCGTCCACCAGGTCGTCGGTGGTCCACTCCCGTTGCGGCAGCACGTCGCGCAGCAGGCGCAGCAGCGCCGGGTTGGTGCTGTCGCCGCGCCATGCGGCGTCGAGCTCGACCGGCCGCTCCCGGAACGCACCGATCGACCGGAACGCCACCCCGACGGGATGCAACGTCGCCGCCGACGCAGGCACCAGGGCAATCCCGATGCCCGAGCGGACCAGCACCAGCATCGTGTGCACCTGCGTGACGTACTGGACGTAGCGCGGCGTGGCACCGGCGATGGTGAACGTGCTGATCAGAAGGTCG
>Ga0247732_10000617_pt1 | contig 16029 bp, 13 predicted proteins | sample UWRJL163409C2_FD_180940 | JGI IMG/M metagenome (GOLD analysis project Ga0247732, IMG submission 180940) | Plant litter microbial communities from Arlington Agricultural Research Station in Wisconsin, United States - UWRJ-L163-409C-2 | ecosystem: Environmental > Terrestrial > Plant litter >...
GGGCTCCTCCGCGCCAGTGCTGCGGAGACCCTCGTCACCGCGCTGCGCGAGCGCTTCGATCTGCCCGTTCACGTGCACACCCACGACACGGCCGGCGGCCAACTCGCGACGCTGCTGGCCGCATCGCGCGCCGGTGCGGACGCGGTGGATGTCGCCAGTGCACCGATGGCCGGCACCACGAGTCAGCCCTCGGCATCCGCTCTGGTGGCGGCTCTCGCCCACACCGACCGCGACACCGGGCTCTCGCTGCAGGCGGTCTCCGACCTGGAGCCGTACTGGGAGGCGGTGCGCCACGCGTACAGGCCGTTCGAATCCGGACTACCCGGCCCGACCGGCCGCGTGTACACCCACGAGATCCCCGGCGGCCAGCTCTCCAACCTGCGCCAACAGGCCATCGCGCTCGGCCTCGGCGACCAGTTCGAGAAGGTGGAGGACCTGTACGCGGCGGCCAACGTCATCCTGGGCCGTCCGCCCAAGGTCACGCCGTCATCGAAGGTGGTCGGCGACCTCGCCCTCGCCCTCGCTGCGGTTGACGCCGACCCTGCGGACTTCGAGGCGAACCCCGACCGATACGACATCCCCGACTCGGTGATCGGTTTCATGGCCGGCGAGCTGGGCGAACTGCCCGGCGGCTGGCCCGAGCCCTTCCGTACGAAGGTGCTTGCCGGGCGCACTGTCAAGATCGGCGTCGAAGAGATCACGGATGACGATCGCGCAGGCCTCGCCGGAGACGCGAGGCTTCGCCGCTCGACCCTCAACCGCCTGCTCTTCCCCGGCCCGACGAAGCAGTTCGAGCAGATCCGCGAACAATACGGCGACCTGTCGGTGGTCGACACCGTCGACTACCTCTACGGTCTGCGCCAGGGCTCGGAGCGGGTCGTCGACGTGGCGAAGGGAGTCAGCCTGTACGTCGGACTCGAGGCGATCGGCAACGCCGACGACAAGGGCATGCGCACCGTGATGACGATCCTCAACGGCCAGCTTCGCCCGGTGTTCGTGCGCGACCGCTCGATCGACGTCGTCACGAAGGCGGCGGAGAAGGCCGATCTCTCACGGCCCGGGCAGATCGCCGCGCCGTTCTCCGGTGTGGTCACCCTGCAGGTCGAGGACGGCACCGAGGTCGAGCCGGGTCAGAGCGTCGCCTCGATCGAGGCCATGAAGATGGAGGCGGCGATCACCTCGCCCGTCGCCGGCACCGTGCGCCGCCTCGCCATCCCGAAGACCCAGCAGGTGGATGCCGGCGACCTCCTGATCGACATCGAACCCCGGTAACCCGGGGCTCGAGCCACTGACGTCGCCCGAAGGGTGAGCAAGCCTTGCAGGTAATGTAGAGGGTTGACACTTCACGAAGGGCTACTCGATCATGGCGATCAAACGGAACGGCACGAACGAGTGGGACGGTGCCGGTGTTGATGACGGCGGTGCCGGCGAGCTCGTGGGTGCACCCTCCGGCGACCTCGCCCAGGCGTTGCCCGAGTCGCTGAGCATCGCGGTCAATCTGCCGACCACCGTGCACGCGACCCCAGAGGACGAGCTCGCGGTCGCGATCGTCGAGGTTCCGGTGAACCCGGGCGCGGTGGAGGTGGTGCAGCCGACGACGACGTCCATCGATGTGGCGCAGCCGGCCACGACATCCGTCGCCGTCGTCTCTGACGAGGCGGTGATCGTTCCGCTGCCCGAGAGCGACGGACGCAACTACACCCGCCGCAACCGTCGCGATGGCGAGGTATCGACGTCTCCGGAGACCGCGTCGATGCTCACGGCCGATCGGTTGATCGAGAAGAACCACAAGCGTCGCACGGCTCCTGAGGGGGGCTGGAACGCCTTCGTCTACGCGATCACCTTCCACCTGGTGAACCGCGGAGACTCGCCCAAGGTGCGGGCACGAAAGGAGCTCGAGGCCCGCATCGACAAGCGGTTCGAGGGCGGGGCGCGTTTCGTGCCGGTGCTCACCCGCAAGGGCGGCGTCGGTAAGACAACGGTCACCGCTCTGCTGGGCATGGCCTTGGCCGATGCCCGCGAAGACCGCGTGATCGCCGTCGACGCCAACCCCGACCGTGGAACGCTGAGCGAGCGGGTGAACAAGCAGACCCGCTCAACGGTGCGGGACATCGTGACCCTGGCCCCGACCATCACCAGCTTCAACGACTTCTCGACGATGGTCTCCCGCGACGATACGCGCCTCGACATCCTCGCCTCCGACACCGATCCGTTGCTGTCGGAGGCCTTCGACGAGAACGACTACAACGTGGTCGCGGACCTCGCTGCCCGGTTCTACTCGCTCGTACTCACCGACTGCGGTACCGGCATCGTGCATTCGGTGATGCGAGCGACCCTGCAGCGCGCCGACTCGGTGGTGATCGTCTCTGGCGGCTCGGTCGATGAGGCACGTCTCGCCTCCGAGACCCTCACCTGGCTCGAGGCGAACGGCTACGGCGACCTGGTCAAGAACGCGGTCGTCGCGCTCAACACGGCCACCCAGGGAACCAACCTCGTGAAGCTCGAAGAGATCGAGGCGCACTTCAAGTCGCGGGTGCGCGAGATCGTGCGCATCCCGTATGACCCGCAGCTCGCCGCAGGCTCGGTGATCGACTACGCCGCGCTCAAGCCGCTCACCCGCAACTCCGCCCGCGAGCTCGCCGCCCTGGTCATGGACGGCCTGCCAGTGCGCCAGGGTGCCTGAGGCACGCGTGGCCGAGCTGCCGCGCGCGTTCGACCTGATCATCATCGGCGGCGGCTCGGGCAATTCGATCATCAGTCGAGAGCTCTCGCATCTCACCATCGCCCTCATCGACGACGGTGAGCACTTCGGCGGCACCTGCCTCAACGCGGGGTGCATCCCTACCAAGATGTTCGTGCACGTCGCGGATGTCGCGGCCGACGCCCTGCACAGTGGCGAGCTCGGTCTCCGAGTGTCGACCGCGCAGGCCGATTGGACGGCGATCCGCGATCGGGTGTTCGGGCGGATCGACCCGCTGAGCGAGGCAGGGTTCCGCAATCGCGACGTCAAGATCCCGAACGTCACGGTCTTTCGCGAGACCGTTCGCTTCGTCGGTCAGCACGAGCTGATCGGGGCGAGCGGTGTGCGGCTGCGGGCACCGCGGATCGTCATCGCCGCGGGCTCGCGCCCGCGCCCGCTTCCAGCCGCGGCGGGCGTCGACAACCCTGCCATCCACGACTCCGACTCGATCATGCGCATCGACGAGCTGCCCGATTCGATGCTGATCGTGGGCGGTGGCGCCGTCGCCGCCGAGTTCGCCCACGTCTTCTCGGCCTTCGGCGTCGCCGTCACGCAGGTGGTGCGCGCCGACCGCGCGCTCGACCGGCTCGACGCCGACGTGGCCGAACGTTTCACCGAACTCGCCCGCACCCGATGGGCGGTGATCACGGCATCCGAAGTTACGGCGATCGACGACGATCTCGTTGTCACGCTCGACACGGGGGAGACGCTCCGGCCCGATCTCGTTCTCTCGGCGATCGGCCGCATCCCGAATACCGACAGGTTGCACCTCGCCACGGTCGGCCTCGATCTGCATCCCGACGGGCGTCTTGTCGTGGATTCCGAACAGCGGGCGCTGTCGGGCGGCATGCCGGTCGACGGGCTCTACGGCTTGGGCGATGTCTCCTCCGAATGGCAGCTCAAGCACGTGGCCAATCACGAGGCGCGGATCGTGCAGCACAACCTGCTACACCCTGACTCGCTGATCGGTGGCGACCCCGGACCTGTTCCCGCCGCGATCTTCAGTGACCCGCAGGTGGCGTATTTCGGGCTCACGGCAGAGCAGGCGCCCGGGTCCATCGTCACCACCCGCGCCTACGGCAGCACCGCCTGGGGATGGGCGCTCGAAGACAGCACCGGGTTCTGCAAGCTCGTCGTCGACCGCGAGACCGGTCTGATCCTCGGCGCGCATATCATCGGACCGGAGGCCAGCATCCTGATTCAGACGCTGGTCTTCGCCGCCAGTCGCGGCATCCCGGTGCAGGGGCTCGCCCGGTCGATGTACTGGCCGCACCCCGCCGCCAGCGAGATCGTCGAGAACGCTCTGCTCGACGCAGAGAAAGAACTGGCCGCGCGCCAGAAGAACGTAGGAGAGAAGTCATGACCGAACGCCAGATCCGCATCTTCGGGGACCCGGTGCTCAAGACCGTGTCCGACCCGGTGCGACCGACGGATGACGTGGCCGGCCTGGTCGAAGACCTCCTGGACTCCGTCAAGGTCGCCGGCCGCGCGGGAGTTGCCGCCCCGCAGATCGGCGTGAACCAGCGGGTCTTCAGCTACAACGTGGACGGCCAGATCGGCTACGTGATCAACCCGGTGCTGGTCGAGGTCTCCGGTGAGCCGGAGCTGGTCGACGAGGGCTGCCTGTCGATCCCCGGCTTCTACTTCCAGCGGCCGCGGTATCCCTACGCCCGGGTCACCGGCGTCGACCTTAACGGCGAGCCGATCGAGCTCGACGGCACCGGCGTCATGGCGCAGGCGCTGCAGCACGAGACGGACCACCTCGACGGCACGCTCTTCATCGACGGCCTCGACAAGCCGGCTCGGCGCGAAGCCATGGCGGCCATCCGCAACGCCCCCTGGTTCTAGACCGCATCCCTGCCTCACCACGACGTACGGCCCGGCTCGCCAGAGCCGGGCCGTACGTCGAAACAGCCGTCAGCCGACGGTGGAGATGCCCTCCGTGGCGGGCGCCCCGCTGTACATATCGTCGATCACATGGGAGAAATCCGTCAGGATCACGTTGCGCTTGATGCTGAGCTTCGGTGTGAGGTGTCCGCTGGCCTCGGTCAGGTCCTGCGGCAGGATGACGAACTTGCGTATCGACTCCGCGCGGGAGACCGTGGCGTTCGCGGCATCCACCGCCTTCTGGATCTCGGCCAGGACTTTCGGGTTGCGTGACGCCTCACCGAGCGATTGCGTCGCGTCTTCGCCGTTGTTGTTCAGCCAGACCGGCAGCATCTCCTCATCGAGGGTGATCAGCGCGGAGATGAACGGACGCTGCTCGCCGACCACCACCACCTGGCCGATGATCGGATTCGCACGGATGGGGTCTTCGAGCTGCGCGGGGGCGACATTCTTGCCGCCCGCCGTCACGATGATCTCCTTCTTGCGGCCGGTGATGGTGAGGTAGCCGTCGTCATCGAGTTGGCCGATGTCGCCGGTCATGAACCATTCACCATCGAAGACCTTCGCGGTCTCCTCGGGGTTCTTCCAGTATCCGGCGAAGACGTCGACGCCCTTCACCTGGATCTCCCCATCGTCGGCGATGCGCACCGACATGCCCGGCAGGGGAGGGCCGACCGTGCCGATCTTGAAGTTCGACGGCGGGTTCACCGACACGGGCGCGGTCGTCTCGGTGAGACCGTAGCCCTCCATGATGGTGATGCCGAGACTGCGATAGAAGTGACCGAGCCGCAGGCCGAGCGGGGCAGAACCCGAGACGGCGTACTTGACCTTGCCGCCCATCGCCGCGCGGATCTTCGACAGCACCAGTCGATCGAGCACGGCGAACTGGATGCTGAGGCCGAACGGCACGCTGCCGGCGTCGAGCGCCTTCGAGTGCGCGATCGCCACCTCGGCGGCCTTACGGAAGATGCGGCCCTTGCCGCCGGCCTCCGCCTTCTGCTCGGAGGAGTTGTAGACCTTCTCGAACACCCGCGGCACGGCCAGAAGGAAGGTCGGCTGGAACGACGCCATCGCCGGTAGCAGCTGCTTGGTGTCGGACTGGTGACCGGTCTTCACTCCGCCGTAGATGTTCAGAACCGAGATGAATCGGGCGAACACGTGCGCCATCGTGATGAACAGCAGCGTGCTCGACTCGTCATTGACGATCTCGGGCAGTCGCTTCGACGCGTTCCTGACCAGCTCGACGAAGTTGGAGTGGGTGAGCACGACGCCCTTCGGCTTGCCGGTCGTGCCGGCCGTGTAGATCAGGGTGGCGAGATCGGAGCCCTGGGCGATCGAACGGCGACGTTCGATCTCCTCGTCGGAGACATCCGTTCCCGCGGCTGCGAGCTTCGCGAGGTCACCCAGATCGATCTGCCAGGCCTGCTCGACCAGCGGAAGGTCGGCTCGCACCTCATCGAAGCGGGAGAACTGCTCGGCGGTCTCGGTGACCATGGCGATCGCACCGGAGTCGCTGAGGTCCCAGTGGATCTGGGCGGGGGAGGACGTCTCGTAGACCGGAACCAGCACGGCACCGGCGAACCAGGTGGCGAAATCGAGCAGGCTCCACTCGTATCGGGTCTTGCACATCATCCCGATCTTGTCCCCGGGCTGGATACCGGCGTGCACGAGTCCCTTGGCCAGCGCGACGACCTGGGCGTAGAACTCCGCCGAGGTGACGTTCTGCCAGCCCCCGGTCGCCGTCGGAAGGGCGAAGAGAGGACGATCGGGAGTGAGCCGCACTCGCTCGAGGAGCAGGTCGGTCACATTGGCGGTCGGGTCGGCCTCGACCACGGCGGGTGCGTCGTATTGTTGCACGGCAACTCCTTCGGTACCGGTTGTTCCAGTCCATCCACCCTACGGGGAGGACCGGCGCGCGTGGCGATGGCCCGCACGGTTGCCTAAACTCTAGAGGTGCATGCCGAGCGTCGGCTGGTCATGTGCGTTTTCCCACGAACAAGAAGAGGTCGACGTCTGTGCACGCTATAGGAATCGACATCGGGGGAACCAAGATCGCCGGTGCGGTGGTCACCGAGTCCGGCGAGATCATCGCCGACGATAGGCTCCCTACGCCGAGCGGTGATTCTGAGGCGATCGTCGATGCCGTGGTCGCCATGGTGGAGCGCCTCGCGATCGGTCAGAACATCGTTGCGGCCGGTGTCGCGGCTCCCGGGTTCATCGACACGACGCAGTCGATCGTCTACTACACCCCGAATATCAGCTGGCGTCACGAGCCCCTGCGCGAGCGGCTGCTCGCCCGGCTCGACCTCGCAATCACCATCGACAACGACGCCAACGCGGCGGGCTGGGCCGAGTACCGCTTCGGCGCCGGCCAGAACGTCAGCGACATGACGATGCTCACGATCGGCACCGGCGTCGGTGGGGCCATCGTCAACCAGGGACGACTGTTCCGTGGCGGCTTCGGGGCAGGTGCCGAGCTCGGTCATATGCGCGTGGTCCCCGACGGCCTCGCCTGCGGCTGCGGCGCGCGGGGCTGCATCGAGCAGTACGGCTCGGGGCGGGCCCTTCTGCGCATGGCGAACGAGATAGCGGATGTCGGCGGCATCGGCCTGCGCCTGGCTGCCGTCCGCGCGCAGAAGGGTGCGCTCACCGGGCCGGACGTGGCGGAGCTCATCGTGGCCGGTGACCCGGGCGCGACGCAGGCCCTCCGTGAACTCGGCGGGTGGATCGGCCAGGCCTGTGCCTCCCTGAGTGCTGTGCTCGACCCGCAGCTGTTCGTGATCGGCGGTGGCGTGGCCGTCGCCGGCGATCTGCTGCTCGACCCCATCCGTGAGGCATACGTGGCCAACCTGCCCGCCCGCGGCTACCACCCGGAGCCCGAATTCACCATCGCCCAGCTCGTCAACGACGCCGGAGTGGTCGGCGCCGCCGACCTCGCGCGTCTGCACTACGACGCACGCTGACCCGATAACCTGGGCGGACGCTCCCGAAGGCAGGCCTGAATGTTCTATTGGTTCATGAAGAATCTCGTGGCGGGTCCGCTGCTGACGGCGATCTTCCGACCCTGGGTGATCGGCCATGACAACGTGCCGAAGACCGGGGGCGTCATCTTGGCGAGCAACCACCTGTCATTCGTCGACTCGATCTTCCTGCCGCTCTATCTCGACCGCCGGATCAGCTTTCTGGCGAAGAGCGACTACTACACCGCCCGCGGCCCCAGGGGCTGGTTCATCAAGAACTTCCTCAAGGGCACCGGCATGATCCCGATCGACCGCTCCGGCGGCAAGGCCTCCGAGGCATCACTGCAGACCGGCCTCGGCGTGCTCGCCCGTGGTGACATGCTCGGCATATACCCGGAGGGCACCCGCAGCCCCGACGGCAAGCTCTATCGTGGCCGCACCGGTGTTGCCCGGATGATCCTCGAGGGTCACGTGCCGGTGGTCCCTGTCGCGATGGTGCACACCGACGACGTGATGCCGATCGGGGCCAAGATCCCCAAGATCCGGCGCATCGGCATCATCATCGGTAAGCCGCTCGACTTCTCCCGCTTCGAGGGAATGGAGGGCGACCGCTTCATCCTTCGCTCGATCACCGACGAGATCATGTACGAGCTCGATCGCCTGAGTTCGCAGGAATACGTCGACGTCTATGCGACTTCGGTCAAGGAACGCCAGGTTTCCCGCAGCCGGTAACCGCGGTTCCACCACCCGATAAACTGGCCGTCCCGCCCTCGCGGCACCCATCTGCTCCACCACAGCGCACCATAAGGAATATCTCCGTGCTCCAGAGCCAGCAAGACGAGACCGTCGTACTCCCAGAACCCTCTGTGACGGCCGGCCTCGACTATTGGCGCACGCTCCCGATCAAGCAGCAACCGCAGTGGCCGGATGCCGCGGCGGCCCAGGCCGCTTCGGACGAGATCGCCGGGCTTCCGCCCCTGGTCTTCGCCGGCGAGATCGACGTACTGCGGGAGCGCCTGGCGTCGGCGGCTCGCGGCGATGCCTTCCTGCTGCAGGGGGGCGACTGCGCCGAGACCTTCGCGGGCGCGACGGCGGACGCCATCCGTAACCGCGTCAAGACGATCCTGCAGATGGCGGTCGTGCTCACATACGGTGCGTCGACCCCGGTGATCAAGATGGGGCGCATGGCTGGGCAGTTCGCCAAGCCGCGTTCCAGCGACACCGAGACGCGGGGTGATGTCACGCTGCCCGCCTACCGTGGCGACATCGTCAATGGCTACGACTTCACGCCGGAGTCCCGCGCGGCAGACCCGCGCCGGCTCGTGCAGGGGTACCACACCTCGGCCTCCACCATCAACCTGGTGCGCGCTTTCACGCAGGGTGGCTTCGCCGACCTGCGCGAGGTGCACCGCTGGAACCAGGGCTTCGCCCGCAACCCGGCGAACGCCCGCTACGAGCAGATGGCGCACGACATCGACAAGGCCATCAAGTTCATGGAGGCGGCCGGTGCCGACTTCGACGAGTTGAAGCGGGTGGAGTTCTACACCAGCCACGAGGGTCTGCTCATGGACTACGAGCGGCCGATGACGCGCATCGACTCGCGCAATGGCACTCCGGTCAATACCGGTGCGCACTTCGTCTGGATCGGTGAGCGCACCCGCGATCTCGACGGCGCCCATGTCGACTACATGTCGCGCATCCGTAACCCGATCGGGGTGAAGCTCGGCCCGACCACCACCCCCGAGGTGATGGAGCGCCTGATCGACAAGCTCGACCCCGATCGTGAGGCGGGACGCCTCACCTTCATCACCCGCATGGGCGCCTCGAAGGTGCGGGATGCCCTGCCTCCGCTGCTCGAAGCGATCAAGAGTTTCGATGCGACTCCGCTCTGGGTCACCGACCCGATGCACGGCAACGGTCTGACCACGCCGAACGGCTACAAGACGCGTCGTTTCGATGACGTGGTCGACGAGGTGAAGGGCTTCTTCGCGGCCCATCGTGACGCGGGTACGCACCCCGGCGGCATCCACATCGAGCTCACCGGTGACGACGTCACGGAGTGCCTGGGCGGGTCTGAGCACATCGACGAGGCCACCCTGGCCACGCGCTACGAGTCGCTCTGCGACCCCCGACTCAACCACATGCAGTCGCTCGAGCTCGCCTTCCTGGTTGCCGAGGAGCTCGGCGCCAAGTAAACGGGGCCGCGGCGGCCGCTGCCAGCCCTGGTCTCGCGGCCTGGGCGAGGAACGCTAGCCGGCCTGCAGTGCGACGGTGACCTGCGAGCCCTTGTCGACGGTCTGGCCAACCCCGGGCTCGATGGACTTCACCGTCGCGTTGAGCGGAGCGGCAGACAGGAACTGGCTGATCGGATTGGCGAACTTGATCGTGAAGCCGGCATCCTTGAGTGTCTTCTGCGCGACGGCCCAGGTGTTGCCGACGACGTTTGGCACCGCCACCGGTTCGGGGCCGTTGGAGATGATCATCGACACCGAGCCGCCGGGCTTGAGCACGGTGTCGGGAGGCACGTCGAGACTGATCACGCTGCCCTTGGCGACGGTGTCGCTGTAGTCCTGACGACCGGGGGTCGCGGTCAGCTTGACCGCTTTGAGCGCGGCGGTTGCTTCGTCGACCGTCTTGCCCGCGACATCAGGTACCGCGCCGGCAGAGACGACGAGGGAGATCGGCTGCTGCTGTCCGTACTGGCCGCCCTTCGACAGGTCGAGAGCGTTCGCACCGTGTGCGGCGATCACGGTGCCCGCCGGCACCGCGGCGTCGAACTGTGTCGACGAGTCCTTCTTGTCGTAGCTGAACTTGCCGTTGGAGATCGCGCTCTTCGCGGCGTCTTCGGTCAGGCCGGCGAGGGTGGGAACGGTCAGAATCTTCGGGCCGCTCGACACGAGAAGCTTCACGCGACCGTCGCGAACGATGTGGGAGCCGGTGCCCGGGTCGGTCTCGGCCACCCGGTCCTTCTCGACGGTCACGGAGGGCACGGAACCGGGCGTGGGGTCGACGCCGAGTCCGAGAGCCTCCAGCTGTGCAGTCGCCTCCGCGACGGACTGCCCGCGTAGGTCGGGAACGGTCACCTGCCCTCCGGGGCCCGGGCCAAAGTACCATCCGGTACCGCCGGCGAGGGCGGCGAGCACGATGACCAGTCCGAACAACCACCAGCCACGCGAGCGGCGCTTCTCGCTCTTGGTCGCGAGCGCGGTTACTGATTCTGCGACGATCGGTCCTGTGCGGTGGCGACCCTTGGCGGGCGGCTTGGGGCCGCCCAGAATCTGCGTCTCCGCCGTGGGGCCGGTACCGGCAAGGGCCGTCGGCATGACCGTGGTGCGCTGCACGGATGTGGCGGCCGTGCCGGCATCGTCGCTGCGCAAGGCCGCCTCGGTCTCGTGCAGCTGCTCGAGCATCGCGCGGGCGTCGCGCGGCCGCTGTTCGGGGTCTCGCGCGGTCGCCCAGAGCACCAGTTCGTCGAGTTCTGCCGGAACCTTGTTGTTCTTCGTGCTGGGCGTGGGCACCGTGTCGTTGGCGTGCTGGTGCGCGATCTGGAAGGCCTGTTCGCCCTTGAACGGCTGTTCGCCGGCGAGCATCTCGTAGAGCATGATGCCGACCGCGTAGATGTCGCTCCGGGCATCCGCAACGCCGCGGGTGACGAGCTCGGGGGAGAGGTAGGCGATGGTGCCCAGGAGTGCGTTGCCGGTGGCCGTGTTGGCGGTGGCCGCGCGGGCGAGACCGAAATCGCCGATCTTGATGCGACCATCGTCGGCGAGCAGCACGTTCTCGGGCTTGAGATCGCGGTGCACGATGCCGTTCTTGTGCGCCGCCGCGAGCCCGGCCAGGATCGCCTCCATGATGTCCATGGCCTGCACGGTGGTGAGCACCTTGTGGTCTTGCAGCAGGTCGCGCAGGGTGATGCCGGGCAGGTACTCCATGACCAGGTAGGCGGTCTCGCCATCCTGACCCTGGTCGTACACGTTCACCACGTTGGGATGCGCCAGTCGCGCGGCGGAGCGGGCCTCCTGGATGAAGCGGGCTTTGTACTGCGAATCATCCGCCAGATGACCGTGCATCACCTTGATGGCGACCCGTCGTTCGAGACGGAGATCGGTGGCCAAGTAGACCGTGGCCATGCCGCCGCGAGCGATGCGGGAGCGCACCTGGTACCGACCGTCGATAAGACGTCCGATCAGGGGGTCCGTGCTTTGGGTGGCCACCGCACGATTCTAAAGTTGCACCGCCTGATGCTCCGGTCAAAACACCGTGCGGCGCGGGATGAAAGTCAACTTGTGATCGGAACGAGATGCGCTCGCGGGCGTGTTGCAGCGCACCGTGCCAGATGAAGAGACCTACGGTTCGTGCGGCCCGCTAGCGAAGCTGAGCGAGTGCGGCGCGTGCCGTGCTCTCCCACTTGGCATATGCGTCCGGGTAGGCCGAACGCTGGACCGCCTGGGCCGCCTGGGTCACCGACTTGGTCTGCCAGTTCGCGATGTCGAGCAGGCCACTCGTCTTGCCGCGGTTCGGGTTGGACTTGCCTCCGAAGAACAGCCGTGCCGAGTATGCCGGATCGGTGACCTGCGCGGGGGTTCCCCACCCGGTACTCGGGCGCTGTTGGAACAGCCCGAGAGAGTCCCGGTCGCCGTAGTTGAGGTTGCGGAGCGTCGACTCCTGCAGTGCCGCAGAGAGCGCGATGACGATGCCGTAGTCCGGCACACCAAGCGAGCGGCCTACACCGATGATGGTGCGCGCGTTGGCGGCCATCTCCGGCGTGAGGGCGACGACCGGCGAGGTGCTGGTCGGGAGTGGAGTGGACGGCGCGGGCGTGATGCTGACGGCCGGGGTCGCGGAGATGATGGGAGCGACGCTGACGCCCGCGGCCGCTGTGGACCCGGGGATGGCGACCGTCTGGCCAGGATAGATGATGCTCGTCATGCTGAGTCCGTTGGCGGTGAGGATCGCCTGCGTCGTCGTGCCGTAGCGCGCCGCGATGCGCCCGATCGTGTCGCCCTTTTGGATCGTGTAGCGCGAGCCGCCGGCGTTCGCGGTCGGTGCCGGCGTCGTCGGCCGCGCGACGACCGGGATCGCGCCGGAGTTGGTGAGCTTGAGCACCTGTCCCGGGAAGATCACCGACTTCCAGCCGAGACCGTTGAGAGCGAGCACGGATGCCGTGGCCAGTCCGAAGCGTCCGGCGATGCTGCTGACGGAATCGCCCGCCGCGACCGTATAGGTCGTCGGCGCGGCGGCGGTCTCCGGGGCCGCGATGGAGGTCTTCTCGGTCGTGGGGACCGGGGTGGTGTTGGTGGCGCCCGCGAAAGCGTGACGCACGGACTTGGCGAGCTCGCCCGGTGTCGTCTTCGGCTTGTCGGTGCGCTTCGGCGACACCGGATGGATCGGTCCGGTCAGACCGAGGCCGACGGCCATCGATCCGGCGACGACGATCGGAATGGTGGCGAAGAGGTTGCGCCCGACTCGCTCCCGCGTCGTCTGCGCGTTCTTGCTGGTCTGCACGTTTTTATGCGCGCGCTGTTCCGAGTTGTTCATTAGTTTCCCGCTCACTGCCGGCCCCCGCAGGCGTAGTTACTGCTGTGCCGTCAACGCTGGCACAGTTGATGACCCCTGTCAATTAAAGGGACTGATGTTACTGGTGTGATTTGCGCGCGTCGTGCGCCGACTTGCCAGCGGACTCTGGAAGACTTGACCCGTGACTACTGCTTCGGAGACCACCTGGCTCTCCATCCCCGACCTGGTCGACATCCTCGGAATCGGTGTGAGCAAGGTGCGCCGGCTCATCGAGGACCATTCCCTGCTCGCCGCGAAGATCGACGGTGTGTGGAAGGTCCCCGCAGTGTTTCTGCGCGACAACGAGCCCCTCGTGGAGCTTCGCGGAACCGTGCTGGTGTTGCATGACGCCGGGTTCACCGACGACGAGGCGATGCGCTGGCTGCTGTCCGAAGAGGAGAGTCTCGGCGCCGCCCCCATCGACGCGCTGCGTGCCGGTCGCAAGGCCGAGGTGCGTCGCGTCGCCCAGGCGCTCGGCTTCTAGCGCCGCGGGCGGTACGTCAGGCGGCCGCCGGATCGGGCAGTCGCCGGCTCAGGCGACGCGCTGGGCTACCGTGTCGGCCAGCTGCTGCAGCTGTCGTTTCGCCGCCAAGCTGATCGGGGCATCCTCGATCGCCGCAAGGGCGACGCGCACGTTGTGATCGATGATCCGCTCGACCTCGTCGACCGCCCCGGAGTCCCGGATCGAGGCCTGAAGCATACGCACCTGTTGCTCCGTCAGCTCCGCGTCGCCGAGTAGCTCATCGAGCAGCCGCGAGGCGTTCGTTGGCAGTGCGGCACGGGCGATCGCGATCAGTACGGTTCGCTTGCCCTCGCGCAGATCATCTCCGGCCGGCTTGCCGGTGGTCTCGGGGTCACCGAAGACGCCGAGCATGTCGTCGCGCAACTGGAACGCGATACCGAGCGGGAGGCCGAAGTCGCGGAGCGCGGTCACCTGCGACGGACTCGCGCCGCCGAGCAGCGCACCGATCACCAGCGGCGCCTCGATGCTGTACTTGGCCGACTTGTAGATGATCACGCGGTGCGCCCGCGAGAGCTGGTCGCCCTCAGGGAAGGTGTTCCAGGCGCGCTCCTCGAGAATGTCGAGGTACTGGCCGACGGTGACCTGTGTGCGCATGGTGTTGAATTCCGCGCGGGAGGCGTCGCGCACATCCGGAGAGGCCAGCAGCTGAATGCCCGTGTCGAAGAGTTCATCGCTCCAGCCGAGCAGCAGATCACCCAGCAGCAGCGCCGCCGACTGACCGAATCCGCGCGCGCTGCCCGACCAGTGGCTGTTCGCGTGCAGGCTCTCGAACCGGCGGTGCGCGGCCGGCCTGCCGCGGCGGGTGTCGGAGTTGTCCATGATGTCGTCGTGCACGAGCGCCGCGGCGTGGAAGATCTCCAGCGCGCTTGCCGCCAACACGACGGCGTTCAGATCATCGGATGCTGCCGGCTCGGCCAGCGGGTCGATGACGGGCCTGTCTTCCGTTCGCACCCCACTCACCGCCTGCCAGCCCCAATAACAGAACAGCGCACGGAAGCGCTTGCCGCCGCGAAGGAGGTCGCGGGAGTAATCGATGAACGGGGCGAGATCGGGGGAGACCGATGTCAGCACCGGCTCTCGATCGTCGAGGAAGCCATCGAGTCCAGCCTGAACAAGGTCAACTAACCGGGTACTCTCAGCCACGCTCCTAGCCTAGCGAGCCGCCGATGCATACACTTGAGAGTTAGCAATAGTCGGTTTCGAAACAAGAGGAGCGTCACAGTGCCGCTTTCCGAACAGGAACAACGCCTCCTGGAAGAGATGGAGCGCAGTCTCTATCACAATGACGCCGACTTCGTCGCTGCCGTGGGCAAGCGCCAGGGGCGCTCGAGTTACCGCATGGTCGTCCTCGGAGTGCTCATTGCCATCGTCGGTATCGGCGTAATCGTTACCGGGGTCGCGACGAGCATCCCCATCCTCGGAATCGCGGGCTTCATCGTGATGTTCGTCGGCGTGCTTCTCGCCTTCTCCTTCCCGCGGCGCCGCGGCGTGAGTGGGCCGGATGATCTCCCGCACGAGCGCCCGTCCGCCTCGGCGAAACCTGGGCTGATGGACCGCCTCAACGAGCGTTGGGACAAGCGGCAGGACGAGCACGGGCAGTAGCCCGCACAGCTTCATACACTTCTCGAAAAGGGTCGACCGTCAGGTCGGCCCTTTTTCTTTGCCCACAATCGGTCAGATCCGGGCAGTTTCGTGGGATTTTCCTCCACCCTCCTCCACCGCCTTAATGCCCGCTATTTCAGGGCACTTCGACGCGCCATGCCCCCAGATCGGGGCATTTCCTCGATTTTGTGGTGGGAAGTGGAGTAAAGTGGAGTCATCCTGAATCCGGGCCGGAGTTTGAGGGGGGAGGCGCATGTTCCTTGGTACGTACGCCCCCAAGCTCGACGACAAAGGCCGCGTCATCCTGCCCGCCAAGTTCTGGGGCGAGTTGGAGTCCGGGCTTGTCATGACCCGGGGTCAGGAGCGGTGCCTCTACGTCTTCTCCACGCGGGAATTCGAGGAACTGCACGACCGCATCCGCCAGGCACCGGTGACGAGCAAGCAGGCGCGTGACTACCTGCGTCTGTTTCTCTCCGGCGCCAATGCGGAAGTGCCAGACAGCCAGCACCGCGTCACCATCCCCGCAGCACTTCGTGCCTACGCGGGACTGGGACGTGAGCTGACCGTGATCGGAGCGGGCAACCGCGCCGAGATCTGGGACACCGAAGCCTGGAACACCTACTACGCCGAACAGGAAAGCGCGTTCGCCGAGACCACCGAGGAGGTGATCCCCGGGCTCTTCTAGTGCCCTTGCGTCTGACTCCCAGCCGTTCACCCTGCAGCCACTTCCCCGGCAGCAGGTGGGACCGGATGGGGATCAG
>Ga0247732_10000619_pt1 | contig 16015 bp, 13 predicted proteins | sample UWRJL163409C2_FD_180940 | JGI IMG/M metagenome (GOLD analysis project Ga0247732, IMG submission 180940) | Plant litter microbial communities from Arlington Agricultural Research Station in Wisconsin, United States - UWRJ-L163-409C-2 | ecosystem: Environmental > Terrestrial > Plant litter >...
CGAGCGCGACGTCGTGCGCGGCGATCGCCGCGGTCAGGCCACCCATGCGCGAGACCTTGATGTTGACGATGCGCCCGGCATCCAGGCGCAGCGCGGTCTCCAGATCGTCGACGGTGTCGATCGACTCGTCGAGGCAGATCGGCGTCTCGATGCGCTGCTGCAGTGCGGCGTGGGCGACGAGCGCACGTGGCGCGAACGGCTGCTCGATCATCTGGAGCCCCAGATCGTCGAGGTCGACGAGCGCACGCAGGTGATCGGGCTCCGGGCGGTAGGCGCCGTTCGCGTCGACCTGCAGATCGATCTCGGGAAAGGCCTCGCGCACCTCGCGCACCGGGTCGACATCCCAGCCCGGGGCGATCTTGAGCTTGACCCGGTTGTAGTCGTGGTCGACCTGCAGCGAGACCTGCTCGAGCAGTGCGTCGATGCTGTCTTCGATGCCCAGCGAGACCCCCGACTCGACGCTGGTGCGGCTGCCACCGAGGGCGGCGGAGAGCGGGATGCCCTGGCGACGAGCGAAGAGCGTCCAGACCGCGGCATCCAGCCCCGCCTTCGCGAAGCCGTTGCCACGCACCTTGGCGAAGACGGCGGAGACCTCGCGGGGGTGCTCCCATTCCAGGCCGAGAAGCATCGGCGCGAGGTAGCGCTCGGCCATCAGCCAGCAGGTGTCGGTGGTTTCGCCGGAGTAGTACGGGGCGGCGGGCGACGCGATCTCTCCCCACGACTCGAGGCCGTCGGCATCCGTCACCTTCACCAGGATGTGCTCGAGCGAGCTCTTGCCATGTGAGCTGGTGCGGAAGGCGTGCACCAGCGGCAGCGTCACCCGCAGCAGGTCTACGGAGACGACTCTCATTCGGCGGCCCCCTGCTCGTCAGGCTTCGGCTCGTTCTTGTCCGGCTCGTTGTCGACGTAGAGGCCGAGCGACTCGGCCAAACGGTCGCGCTGCAGCAGCCTGCGACCGGCGCCCTTCGCACTCGCTGTCGTGAGGGTCGCCAGGATGTGGATGACCAGTGCCACGGCGATCGGCGAATTGGACGAGGATGCGCTGGTGGTGTCGACGATGATGCTCTCGGCCGCGTGTGGCACGAGCGGCGCATCCGGCGAGTCGGTGATCAGCACCAGGGTGCCGCCGGCATCGACGAACGGCACCGCGAAGTCGACGGTGTATTTGCGGTAGCGCGAGAGTGAGACCGCCACGAGCACGTCGCTGTCGCGCACGTCGCTCAGCACGTCGAGCGGGCGCACGATGGTGCCGTCGATCAGGGTCACATTCGCCACCGCGGCGCTGAGGTCTGCGGCGAGCAGCGAGGCGTATGTAAACGATTTGGCGGCGCCGAGCACGAACCGGCGGCGTGCAGAGACGACGAGGGCGGCCGAGCGCTCGAGCGATGCGTCGTGGCGCGCCCAGGCGAGGGTGCGCTCGAACTGTCCGCGCTCCTGGTCGAGCACCTGCTGCTTGAGCAGCGATGCCGAGCGGCGGTGCAGACGTGCCTCGAAGCGGTCGTGCGGGGTGGTCAGATCGTCGCTCACTGTTCGCGCCCTCCCAGGACGTAGATTGCTGCCGCACTGTTGTCGGCGAGTCGCTCCGTCGCGAGCAACCTGTGCCCGGCGGCGAGCATGGAGCTCAGTTCCGCGGCGAGGCTCGACCGATCGTAGCGATGCGAGCGGCTCTCAGCTCCGAGGTCGGCGGCGAGCCAGGTGAGGCCGTCGATCGTGCCGCGCGGTGCATCCGCGGCGGCGGCGGTCACCGCGTCGAGAGCGGCCGGCGGAATGACTCGCCGCTCGCGGTCGAACTCCCACTCCACGATGACCCGATCGGTGCCCGGCTCGTCATAGAAGTCGGGGATGAAACGGATGCCCGCTGCACCGAGCACGGCCAGGTTGAAGTGGGCGTTGCGTACGTTGTAGGGGTCGTAGGCCCAGCGCATCCGGTCCACGCCGGTGCGACGCGCGACCGCCGCCTGCGCGAGCTTGAGCGAACGCCCGAGGCCCATGCCCTGGGCCGCGTCGGCGACGACGGCTGCCTGCGAGTAGTGATGGGCACGGCCGTTCTCGATACCGACGAACCCATAGCAGAAGCCGAGCAGCCGGTCGTCGTCGTCGATCGCGCCCAGCGCCGAACCGCCGTTCTCGAGCAGCCCCATCAGCAGACGTGGGCTCAGCGCCTGTGCGGTCGGTGCGTAACCGAAGACGTCACGATAGAGCTCCCCCGCTGCGCGCTGCAGCGGGAGGGTGTCGAGGGTGACGATGCGGTGTGCCACACTCACCGGATTCTCGCTTTACACAACATAAGACGATTGTAACCCCGACAACATGCCATGTTACGCGGCGATTGCATTCACTAGGCGGTCAGGATACGTTGCATATCAATGTCACACATCGATACCCCCGCCGGCCGTCTCACGCTACTCGAGCGTCTGGTTCTGACCGAATCCCCCACCGGCGACGCCATCGCTCTCTCCGCGCTGGCGGATCTCCTCGACGACGAGGCGCGGGCCGTGGGTCTCAGCTCCGAGCGGGAGCGACACCCGACCGGTGATCACTTGATCTGGCGGCTGCCCGGCGCGCGAGCGGATGAGAAGCCACTGCTCTTCATCAGCCACTACGACACAGTCTGGCCCGTCGGGCAGGTGAACACCATGCCTTTCGCCGTCGACGGCGATCGCGTGACCGGCCCAGGCTGTTTCGACACCAAGGGCGGACTCGTCGCCCTGCTCGCGGCGCTGGACTCCGTTGGAGCGCCGACGCATCCGATCACGGTGCTGGTGATCGCCGACGAGGAGATCGGCTCCCCCACCGCTCGGGCCCTGGTCGAACGGCACGCCGCCGACGCCCAGGCGGTCTACGGGCTGGAGCCTCCGCATTCCGACGGCGCACTCAAGACGGCTCGCCTCGGCAGTACCCGGGTGCGCATCGCCGTGACCGGCGTGGAGGCGCACGCAGCTCTCGACCCCGACCGCGGTGTCTCCGCTATCGACGAGATCGTCGATCAGCTACTCGACCTGCGGTCGATGCTCGCCGAATTCCCCTCGGTGCTCGCCAACGTCGGCACGATCGCGGGCGGTGGCCGTACGAACGTGATCGCCGGAACCGCATATGCCGAAATCGGCATGCGATTCGTCGATATCGACACCGAGCGGGCCGTTCTGGCGCGAATCCAGTCGCTTCAGCCGAAGCGAGCCGGTGCGTCGCTCACCGTGACCGTGCTGTCGAATCGGCCGGCCTGGGCCGAGAGCGCTGCCGGGCGCGGGCTGCTCGAGCGCACGGCATCCGTCGCCGCGACCGTCGGGATCGCCCTCGACGGCCGTCCGGCCGCCGGGGCCGCCGACACCAACGTGCCGGGATCTCTGGGCTACCCGACCCTCGACGGCCTGGCCCCGAGCGGTGGTGGCGCCCACGCCGTCACCGAATGGATGTCGCTGCAGAGCCTCGAGGACCGGGTGCGGCTGATCGCAGCGCTCGTCACCGCCTGAGGTCGGCGCGCATGATTCGTGTAACTCAGGTGGAATCTACCCGCCAGCCGCATATCCCGCCCGCACCCACGTCTGACCTGAAGTCCGTGACACGGACGGGCGGCTGCGCGTAACGTCGGGCGCAAGGATCGGGCGCGAGATTGGGCCCGAGGCGCCGACGAGAGGAGCAGCAGTGGCCATCCAGGTGCGCAGAATCTACGAGGACGTGCTCGACACGGATGGCGCGCGGGTGCTCGTCGACCGGCTCTGGCCGCGCGGCGTCAGTAAGCAACGCGCGCACCTCGACGATTGGTGCAAGGACGCGGCACCGACGACCGAACTGCGGGAGTGGTACGGGCACGTGCCCGACAGGTTCGCCGAATTCTCGCGGCGTTATCTGGTCGAGCTGGCGGATGCGGAGCACGCCCCCGCCGTCGACGAGCTGCGGGCCCTGGCGGCAAAGGGCACGCTCACCCTGCTGACGGCGGTGAAAGACCCGGATATCAGCGAGGCCGCGGTTCTGGCGGAGTACCTGCGCGGCTAGCCTCCGCTCGACCGCGCCAGGTGCGCACCCGGCCGATGGGCTTGCCCGGTTTGTAGGCGCTGACGGTGCGGTCGCCGGCGATCCAGAACCGCCACGGGAACTCCTCCGCGTCTCCGCCCGGGCCGCTGACACCAACCCGCGGGCCGGTGGCGACGGGCGCGTCGAGCGGAGTATCCGGGATCTGGAACCGCCACTCGCCGCCGAACAGGTCGTCACCGTTGTTCGCCGGGCCCACGCCGAAGACCTGCGCGACGCAGGCGGGACCGCGCGCCAACTCGCGGTCGGGTATCGGGCTTCGCCGCGTCTGCGAACGGCGGGCGCGGGCGAGCTCCTCCCCCGCGATCACCTCACCGGCACGGATGAGACAGCCGCGGGACTGCCCGGTCTTCCCGGTGACGAGGTTGATCGCCCAGTGCATCCCGTAGCTGAAGTAGCAGTAGAGGTGGCCCGCCTCCCCGAACGTCACCGCGGTGCGGGGAGACATGCCGCTGTGGGAATGTGCTCCGGGGTCGAGTTCGCCCGCATACGCCTCGACCTCGGTGATGCGGATGGCGACGGTACCGGCAGCGTCCGTCCGCTCGAATACACAGCCCAGCAGTTGCGGCGCGACGACCAGCGGGTCGCGGGCGAAGAACTCGCGAGTGGCGTCATGGAAGCCGGAAATCGTGGGCACGGAGACACCGTACCGCCGAGGCGTAGTCGACAGAGTCGATGCGCAGGCGCGGATGCTCGTCGGCGAACAGCGTGCCGGTGGCACCGAGCGGGATGCTCTGCGCGGCCACGTCGTGCCCGAAGCCAAGCTCCCAGACGACTGGCACCCCGAGCGGCGCGAGCAGTTCGAGGCAGAGCGCACGGAGTTCATCGGCGGGGCCGCAGTCGAGCCAACTGCCGAGCGCGATGCCCGCCACTCCGTCGAACCAGCCCGCTCGAAGCAGGGCCGTGAGAAAGCCATCGATCCGATAGGTCGGCTCAGTCACATCCTCGATCATCGCGATGGTGCCGCTGTTGTCGAGCGGCGGTCGTCCCCGAGCGCCGAGGGTGAGGGCCAGCAATGAGAGATTGCCGCCGATCAGCTTCCCGCTCGCGCTGCCGGGCACGAGGGCGGCGGCGGCGGGGGAGCTGAACTCGTGCCCCAGCACCGGCTCGAAGACGGCACGGTGCAGGTCGGCCATCGCCGCCGGATCCTCCACCATCGGCGTCGTCGCCAGCATGGGAGCGAACCAGAAGCCGACCCCGAGCCGCTCCAACCAGAACTCGGCGATGCCCGTGGCGTCCGAGCTTCCGAAGATGGGTTTGGCACGGGCTGAGCGCAGCGCGTCGACATCGAGCAGGTCGAGCATCCGTATCGATCCGTACCCCCCGCGCGCGCAGAAGACTGCGTCGATGGACGGGTCGGTCCAGGCCCACTGCAGGTCTGCGGCCCGGTCGATGTCGGGGGCGGAGAGATACGAGGCGCGCGGATGTCCGGCGCCGACATGCGGGCCGACAACCGGTTCGAGACCCCACGACCGCACCAGCTCCTCCGCTCGCTGCAGCAGCAGCGGCGCCGCGACGCCGCTCGGCGCCACGATCGCCGCCCGGGCGCCCGGGCGGAGCGGCGTGAATTCGGGTCTCACTGTGCTGGTTCCGAAGCAGTCAGCCCGAACTCGCGCGCGAAGAAGGCGTACTCGCGCTCGATCGCGTCCCGCACCGTGCTCGCCTTGCGAAAGCCGTGCTGCTCCCCCTCGTAGGCGATGTACTCGTGCCGCACCGGCGAGTCCGCGATCGCATCGACGAAGCGTTCGGTGGTAGAGGCCATGCAGATCTGGTCGTCGAGGCCCTGCAGGATGAGGATCGGCGAGTGCAGCTGCCCGGCGCGAGCCTGCGGCGAGCGCTCTTCGAACAGCGCCGCGTCTTCGGGCAGTCGGCCGACGATGCTCGCCATGTACTGCGATTCGAGGTCGTGCGTCTCGCCCGAGGCGAATGCGACGAGGTCGATCACGGGGTACCGGGCAACACCGGCGCCGAACGGCGAGGGAGTGGTGAGGGCCGCAGCGGTGGTGAAGCCGCCGGCGCTGCCGCCGCGGATGCCGAGCTTGCCGGGCGCGGCCAGCCCCTCCGCCACGAGAGCGGTGGCGACGGTACTCGCGTCGTGCAGGTCGACGACCCCCCACTGTCCGTTGAGTCGTTCGCGCCAGAGCCGACCGTAGCCGGTCGACCCGCCGTACTCGGGCACGACGACGCCGATACCGCGGGAGGTCAGGTAGGCGAACTCCAGGTCGAGCGTGCTGCCGTTCTCGCCCGTGGGCCCGCCGTGGATGTGCACGACGTAGGGAGCTGGGCCAGGGGCGCCTGAGCCAGGGCCGATCGGGCGGTAGACGTACGCGGGAACGCGCACACCCCCCTCGCCCTCGAACCAGCGGAACTCGGGCGTAGGCAGCCACTCCTCGGACAGCTGCTCACCGGTGGCGAGCTGCGGCAGCGCAGGCACGCCACCGAGCGTCGACAGCCGGATGCCGTCATCCGTCAGTCGAAGCGTCGCGAGCACAGACACGTGCTTGGGCCCCGCGGCGACGTCGGCGATGAGGTCGCCGTCAGCGGCGATGAACGCACCCCATGTGCTGAGGGCGCCGGTATCGATCGGTGTCAGGGTGGCCGCTGCCGCGTCGAGGATGGCGGGGTGCGAGTGGTCGAGTACGACGAAACGGTCGACGCCGAGCTGGGCGAACCAGCGCTGACCCACGCGCCAGAGCGGGCCCCCGAGCTCGTGATCGATCGGCAGCAGATTGGTCGCTGAGCCGTCGATCGGGTGCCGGTACAGGTTGAACCAGCCGGTGAGGTCGGAGAGGTAGAGCAGGGTGTCGTCGTCCTGCCACTCCAGCTGGCAGACGGCGATGCCGTCGCCCGCGGCTTCGGCAGTGGGTGCTCCGCCGGCGATGACCCGCTGGTTCGCGAACCCGCCGGCGATGACGTCGGCCACGACGACCTCGCTGCGATCCCACGACATGTACGGGTGGTTCCAGCCGATCCAGGCGGCGCGGGAGCCGTCGGGGGAGAGGCGGAGCCCGGCGAGGAAGTGGTGGCCGGTGGCGCCGAGGGCACGCACGCGAGACGGATCGGCCGCGGCCGAGCCGTCGAGCGGCACCGCCACGAAGTCGCGGCGCACGTCGGTCGGAGCGTCGCCGTAGTGCTCCTCGCGCAGCGCCCAGACCTCGTCGCCGACGACCATGGGGGCCGCGTAGCGAAGCCCGGCAGGGCGCGACGGCGCCGGGGTCAGCGGCATCGGCTGGGCATCAGGGGTCTGTGAATAAAGCCTCTGATCGGCCCATTCGGTGTAGACGAAGCCGCCGCCCGGCAGGGCGACCCAGGGCTGGCCGCCGTACTCGTGCACCCGGGTGCGCAGGTTCGCGGTCGCCCCGGAGAGACGGATGATCTCCCCGTCACGCTCGCGAACCAGCGCGTATCGCGTGCCCTCGTCCACCGGCTGAATCCACCACGGAACGCCGTCGACGATGCCGACCCAGAGTGGAGCGGAATGAGTACCGCCGACATCGGCCGACGTGATGGGGGAGAGGTCAGGCACCGACGAAGTCCTGCCCGCTCGCGGCCTGCGCCGATGGCACCACCGACAGAAGCTTGCGGGTGTACTCGTGCTGCGGGTTGAGCAGCACCTCTTCGACGCTGCCCTGTTCCACGATCTCGCCCTGCTTCATCACGACCACGCGGTCGGCGATGTTCCAGGCCAGCCCCAGGTCGTGCGTGATCACCAGGGCGCCGAGGCCCAACTCATTCTTGAGCCGCAGGAGCAGGGCGAGGATCTCGCCTCGCACCGAGGCGTCGAGGCTGGCGACCGGCTCGTCTGCGACCAGGAAGGTGGGTGACAGCGCGAGCGCACCGGCGATGACCACGCGCTGGCGCTGGCCGCCCGAGAGCTCCTGCGGAATCGCGTTGAAGTACTTCTCCGGCGGCGTCAGCTCGGCCTGCTCGAGCGCGGTGGCGACGATGTCTCGCTCGTTGCCGGGCAGCTTATGAAGACGTGGACCCTCGGCGACTGCCTCGTACACGGTGTGCTTGGGGTTGAGCGAGGCGGTCGGGTCTTGCAGCACGAACTGCACGTGCCGCCGGTACTCCTTGAGCGCCTTGCGGCGGTGGCTGAGCGGGGCGCCCTCGTACAGCACGGCGCCGCTGGTCGGTTCTTCGAGCCCCAGGATGGTGCGGGCAAGCGTGGTCTTCCCCGATCCCGACTGCCCCACCAGGGCGACGATCTCGCCCTGTCGGAAGGCGAGATTCACGTGGTCGACCGCCTTAACGCGCTGACCGCGGGAGGCGAATTCGACCGAGAGGTCGCGCACCTCGAGCACCACGTCGCCGGGTTCTGTCACCGTTTCGGACGGGGCCGCGGTGGGCGCATCTGGAGCCGTGTAGCCCGGCAGGCTGCGCCGGGACGCCGGGTCGCCGATGAGCGGGAACGCGGCGGCGAGCGCGCGGGTGTGCGGATGCTCGGGAGCGGTCATCACGCGAAGGCTCGGGCCCTCTTCGACGATCCTGCCGGCCTGCATCACACAGATTCGCTCGCAGGTCGCCGCGAGCACCGACAGGTCATGGCTGATCATGATGAGCGACAGCCCGCGATCGCGCACCAGACCGGTGAGCACGTCGAGCACCTGTGCCTGCACGATCACGTCGAGGGCGGTGGTCGGCTCGTCGGCGATGATCAGCTCCGGGTCGCACGCCAGCGCCATGGCGATCATGATGCGCTGCTTCTGACCACCCGACAGCTCGTGCGGGTACGACGACGCCTTGACCACCGGGAGGTCGACGAGGGTCAGCAGCTCGCGCACCCGCTTCAGTCGGGCGGCACGATCCGGGTAGCTGGCGAGGCTGTGCAGCTTCAGCGCCTCCTCGATCTGGTCGCTGACCTTCTGCACCGGGTTGAGCGAGTGCATCGCGCCCTGGAAGACGACCGCGGCCTCCGTCCACCGCACGGCGCGCAGCCGGCCGAACGACATCGTGGTCACGTCATCATCGCCGAGCAGGATCTGCCCGGTGACCGTGGCGTTCGCCGGCAGTAGTCGCAGCACGGAGAGGGCGAGGGTGGACTTACCGCAGCCCGACTCCCCGGCGAGCCCGAGGGTCGACCCGGGTTCGAGCACGAGGCTCACCCCGTCGACGGCGGTGACGAGACCGCGGCCGGCCGCGTCATCCCGTGTCGTGTAGGAGATCCGGACATCGTCGAAAACAAGTCTGGGCATCAGCGACCTCGCAGTGTCGGGTTGATGACGGCCTCGAATGCGCGGCCGACCAGGGTGAAGCAGAGCACGACCAGCACGATGGCGATGCCGGGCGGCAGCACGTACCACCAGAAGCCGGCGGTCGCCGCTCCGGTGTCGAGTGCCGACTTGAGCATCGTGCCCCAGGAGACCGTGGTCGGGTCGCCGAGCCCGAGGAAGGAGAGGGTGGATTCGGCGATGATCGCCGAACCGACGGTGAGCGTGGTGTGCGCGAGCACCAGCGGCAGCACCGCCGGCAGCACGTGCTTGCCCAGAATGTGGGCGTTGCCCGCCCCGAGCGCCCAGGAGCGCTCGATGTACGGCCGCGACTCGATGGTGAGGGTCTGCGAACGCACCAGGCGTGCGGTGCCCGCCCACGAGGTGAGGCCGATCGCGATGATGATCGTGATCGCCCCGCGGCTCAGCACCGTCGAGAGCACGATCGCGAGCACCAGCGAGGGCACGACGAGGAAGAAGTCGATGACGCGCAGGATGATCGCCTGCCCGACGCCGCGGAAGTGACCTGCTGACATCCCCACCAGGGTGCCGATCACCATCGAGACGATCGTTGCGGAGAAGCCGACCAGCAGGGAGATGCGGGAGCCCCACAGCAGCAGCAGCAGCACCGAGCGCCCGGCCGGATCGGTGCCCAGCGGGTACTGCCAGGTCGGTGCCTGGTTGGGAAGTCCGTCGACCTTGGTCACGTCGAGCAGGGTGGCCGGCGCGATCAGGGGCGCGCAGATCGCCAGCAGGATCACGACCAGCAGAATGGCGAGGCCGACCAGTCCGCCGCGATTACGGGCGAACTCGCGCCACACCTCGACTGCGCGGTCCCGACGACGGGCGGCGGCGATGCTCCGTTTCGACCGTACGGTGACCGCGGTCATGATGCCTTCAATCGGGGGTCGAGCACGCGGTACACCAGGTCCGCGGCGAAGTTCATGATGATGACGATGCTGGAGAAAACCACGAAGGTTCCCTGCAGCAGCGGCAGGTCCGGCGCGCTCAGCGCCTGGAAGGTGAGGTAGCCGAGGCCCGGCCAGGAGAACACCGTCTCGACCGTGACCGCTCCGCCGACGAGCCCGCCCAGGGTAAGGAAGATCAGCGTCACCGTCGGCAGCAGTGCGTTCGGCACGGCGTGGCGGCGGCGCACCAGATCCTCCTTGAGGCCCTTGGCGCGGGCCGTGGTCAGGTAGTCGGCGGTCATCTCCTCGAGCAGCGACGCACGCATCACCATCAGGTACTGCGCGTAGACCACCGCGACCATCGTCACGACGGGCAGTACCAGGTGACGGATCACGTCCCAGACCAGTGCGATACCGGTCTCGTTGCTTCCCGGTGTCACCAGCCCGCCGGTCGGGAACCACTGCAAGAAGCCGCCGAACAGCAGCAGCAGGATGAGGCCCAGCCAGAACGTCGGAACCGACCAGAAGATCAACGCGAGCCCGGTCTGGGTCTTGTCGAACAGGCTGCCGCGCTTCCATGCGGCACGCTGGCCGAGCCAGAGGCCCAGGATGATCGACAGCACCGCCGCCGTGCCCGTGAGCAGCAGCGTCGCACCGATGTGGCTGCCGATGAGCTCCGCGACCGGCCGGTGGAACGTATACGAAGTACCGAGGTCACCACGGAACAGCCCGCCCACGAAATGGAAGAACTGGATGATCAGGGGCTGGTCGAGACCGAACTCCTTGCGCAGCTGGTCGACCTGCTCCGCGCTCACCCGGCGGCCCCGCGTCATCGAGATGGCGGGGTCGCCGGGCAGGATGCGGAAGGCGAAGAAGCCCAGCAGCACCACCATGCCGAGGCTGATCAGCGCCCCACCCCCCTTGCGGGCGATGTAGCGCGGCCAGGAGGCGGCGCGCGGCCGTGACTCCTCCTGCGTGATCTGCTGAAGGGATTCGGTCGCGTCCAGGGTCGCCGTCATGTACTACTCGCGATCATCCGAGGTCACCCGACGACGGCGCACCACCAGAAGCACGATCAGGCCGAGGATGAGAACGATGACGACCACGATGAGCACGGTAGCCCACGCCGGGAAGGCAGCGGATGTCGCGGCCGAGGCATCCGTCGATCCGGAGCTCTTCGTTCCGACCGGCGTCGCACTGTAGTAACCCCAGTAGCCGTTCTGCGAGGTGATCACACCGTTCTTCGCCGGCTGCTTGTCGAAGCCGGTGAAGCGGTCGGAGCGGTAGGCCTCGAGCGGGCTGGCGTACCAGATCACGTCGTTGACCGCGGCCTTGTAGATGACACCGAAGGCCTGCTTGACGAGGGCGGCGCGCTTGTCGGGGTCGAGCTCGGTGTGCTGGGCCTTGTACAGCTTGTCGAACTCGGGGCTGCACCAGTTGCTCTCGCTCAGTGCACCGGACCCATCGGCGTTCGGGCGCGACTTGCAGGTATTGATCGACAGCTGGAAGTCGGGGTCGGGGCCGATGCCGAATCCGGTGAAGTACATGTCGTACTTGCCCAGGGTGGAATCGTCGTTCACCTGGTTGCTCGACTCGAGAGTCAGGGTCACATCGATTCCGATGTCCTTGAGCCATGGCTTGATGTATTCCGCCATCTGCGCGTGGGTCGGGTCGGTGCTGCGTCCGAGCAGGCGCAGGCTGATCGGCTTGCCGCTCTTGTCGGTGCGGATGCCGTCGGCGCCCTTCGGGTACCCGGCCTTGTCGAGCTGGGCGTTAGCCGCCTTCGGGTCGAACGGGATCATGTCTTTCTTGTCGATGCCGAAATACTCGGGGTACACGGGCGGCTCCTCGGTCTGGCCCTGCACACCGAGACCCTGCAACACCTTGCTGAAGAGCGTCTTGTTGTCGATGGCCTCCTGGATGGCGGTGCGCACGCGCACATCCTTCAGCACCGGGTTGCCGTCGCCGAGCGGGGCGCCGGTGGAATCGATCGCTCCGGAGTTCATGTTGAGCGAGGTGTAGCGCCGGCCGACGCCGGGGTTGACCGTGATGCCGGTCTGACCCTTCAGCGAGTTGTACTGCGCGGCGACGAGATTGTTGGCCGGGATGATGTCGACCTCACCGGTCTTCAGGGCCTGCACCTGGGCATCCGTGTTCTTGTAGTACACGTAGGTGATACCGGAGATCTTCGGGGCACCACGCCAGAAGCGCTTGTTCGCCTTCAGCACGACCGACTGGCCCTCGGAGTAGCTGGAGATCGTGAACGGCCCGGAGCCGACCGAGTTCTTGTCGTTGGCGAAGTTCGCCGGGTCTTTGATGTCTTTCCAGATGTGCTCGGGCACGATCGGCAGCTCTGCGCCCGGGTTCGAGGCCTGCGCCGCAGCCAGGGTGAGCACCACGGTCTGCTTGTCGGGCGCGGTGACGTCCTTCACGCTCTCGAGCAGGCCGCCGTTGGCCTGCTGCAGCTGCGGGTCTTTCTTGATGGCGTCGAACGTCCAGGCGACGTCGTCGGCGGTCTGCGGCTTGCCGTCAGACCAGACGCGACCCTTCGGGATGGTGAAGGTCCAGGTCTTTCCGTCTTTCGACGTCGACCACTTGCTCGCGATGCCCGGCACGATCGAGTTGTCTTTGGCGCTGTATGCGGTGAGCGATTCGTACTGGAGCGCCATGATTCCCGTGCTCGACGCGAGAATCGCGGTGAACGGGTTGAGCGTGTCGATGTCGGCCGAGGTGGCGACCTTGAGCACGGTGTCGGCCGGATCCGCTGCGCTGCGGATCGGTGTGGCCTGCGCGCTCGACGCGGCGAGCGTGGGAACGGTCAGCGCCGCGGCGAGCGCGATCGCAGTGGCGACTCTGCGGTACCCGCGACGGGCTCCGAACTCGGTCTGGGACGGGGTCGTCCCGCTCGGGGTAAAGAACACGGTTCCTCGTTTCTGCCTCGAGCGTCTCCGCTCGGCCCTCGACTGTCACCGAATGGCAACAGGGTCGAGACAACACCCCCATTTCGCGGGTGTCAATTTCAGAGCGGCCCCTTCGGGAAGATGTAACACGCCCGAAACGAAAACGGCCTCTTACGTTTCAGATAACCGACAAGCGACATCGCAACTCCGACTAGGGTGCTGTAAACGTTGATGAGGTCGCGGCCGTCTTTCGATTGCGACCCCACCTTGCGAAACGTATAAGCCGCTCATCCGGCGCCGAATCGAGGTCAATCAATGCGGGAATCCGCCCCGTCCATCACCGCCAACGCGCTGCCCGTCGACGAGCTGTGCGCCGCGCTCATCCGGTTCGACACGACCAATCACGGCGATGGCGTGAGCGCGGGCGAGCGCGAGATAGCCGAATACATCGCTGGGCTCCTGCAGAGCTCGGGTTACGAACCGCAGATCGTCGGGCCCAGCCCGGAGCGTGCCAGCGTGGTGGCGCGCATCCCGGGGGAGGACCCGACCCTGCCGGCGCTGCTCATCCACGCCCACACCGACGTCGTGCCGGTCGAAGCCGACCAGTGGAGCGTGCCGCCGTTCGAGGGGATCATCCGCGACGGCTATGTCTGGGGTCGCGGTGCCGCCGACATGAAAGACATGGCCGCCATGACCATCGCGACGGTGCAGGACTGGGCCGCCCGCGGCATCCGCCCCCGACGCGACATCGTGCTGGCCTTCGTCGCCGACGAGGAGGACCGCGGCGACCACGGCGCGGGCTGGCTGGCCCGGCAGCGACCCGAGCTGTTCACCGGCGTCGCCGCCGCCATCGGCGAGAGCGGGGGCAGCCCCTCCCTGGTGACGGATGCCCAGGGCCGTGAGCGCCGCCTCTACGCGATCGCGACGGCGGAGCGGGCCACCATGCACATGCGCATCAGCAGCACGGGACGCTCGGGTCACGGCTCGCGGCCGAACTCCGACAGCGCCGTTCGCCGACTGCTCGACGCCACCCAGCGCATCGCGCAGCACCGCTGGCCGATCCACCTCTCGACCACCGTGCGCGCCTACCTCGAACGCAGCAGCGCCGCCCTGGGCTTCCCGGCTGAACTCGACACCGAGCAGGGCGTGCTCAGCACGATCGACCGCCTCGGCCCCGCGGGCACGGTCGCACGGTTCACCGTGCGGGCCTCCACCACACCGACAATGCTCTCTGCAGGCGGCAAGGTGAACGTGATCCCCGGCCGCGCGGAGGCGCTGCTCGACGTGCGCTGTCCGCCCGGCTACGAGCAGCAGCTCGAAGAGGAGATCGACCGCCTCCTCGGCGACGACGCCACGCGGGAGTTCGTGTCACTGGCCCACTCGGTGGAGTCCAGCCCCGACAGCGACTGGTTCCGGGCGATGGAGGCGGCCATCGTCGCTCACGATCCGGAGGCGATCGTTGTGCCGTTCTGCATGGGCGGCGGCACCGACGCCAAGGCGTTCACCCCCCTCGGCATCTCCTGCTACGGGTTCGCCCCCCTCGGGCTCGACAGTGAGGGACGCGAGGTGCACGGGGTCCACGGCGTCGACGAGCGGGTTGCGGTGGAATCGCTCATCGCGGGGCAGAGGGTGCTGGCGACGTTCCTCGAGAGCGTGTGACCGTGCCGGATCAGCGCATCGCCACCGTGCCAAGGTAGCTCGGCACCACGATGCGGGACCGGGGCGATATTCGCGCGATCTCTGCTGCGAGCGCCGCCATCCTGCTGCGAGTGGCATTCGTGGCACGTGGCGGGTTGAGAAGCGGGCTTTCGAAATCGTCCCAGTGCACGAACACGACGGTTCGCGGATTATCCAGCGCTCGCATCAGGCGGGCGGCATAGTCGGCGGTCACATCATTGCTCGGCACCGGTAACGCCACAGCATCGACCCCGAGACCGACCAGAGCCTGGTCATCGAAATCGCTGGCCCCGAGCAGGAGGGTGCCCCCGCCGCCGGTCGGGCGACGGATGACGAAGCCGAGCGTGTCTCCCTCGGGAAGATCGGCAATGGTGGCAGGAGAGGTCGGAACACTGCTGTGCACGCCCGGGAACAGCAGGCCTCCACTGCCTGTGCGACTGTGCAGCGACCGGACGACGCGAACCACGGCGTCGCCGACGTGCATCTCCTCGCCGCCCTTGACCACCGCGATCTGCGCGGCGGCCAGCCCCATCGACTGCCCGAGCTGATAGCCGGTCAGGGTGGTGTAGACCGTCGCTCCGCGGGTCGTGGCTATGTACGGCACGTCGGCGAAGTGATCCCAGTGGGTGTGTGTGACCAAGACCGCCGTCACCGTTCCGGTGCCGAGTGCCGCGTCGATCGCCGCCCGGTCGACCGACAGCGCAGTGGCGGCGTTGAAGGTGCCAGCGGCAAGCCCGGTGTCGAAGCGGCTCAGATAGGGGTCGACCAAGATCGTCGATCTGGGCGTCGTCACGCGCCAGCCGGCGTTTCCGAGCCACTCGAACCCGGCGAATGCGCCTGGCGTTCTCGCGCGCTGGCCTCGCGCCGGTGCTGCCCAGGCGTCACCGGCGCCGGCGTTCAGGCTCGCTCCGGCCAGCGCGATACCCCCGGCGGCGGCGAGAAGGGCTCGTCGGCCGAGTTGCGTTCTGTGTACGTCGATCTGATCTGCATCGTCCATGGCGCAATCCTCCGAGGAGCGACCATTGAGAGTCAAAGAGACTTGTTGACCCGATTCGAGTCGCTTTCGATATCGTCGATCGATGGACATCCTCCGTCACCTTCGTTTCTTCACGGCCGTGGCCGACGCGCGTCACTTCGGCGACGCGGCTCGCGATCTCGGTATGACCCAACCGCCTCTCTCGCAGGGCGTGCGGCGCCTCGAGAGCAGGCTCGGTGTCCGCCTGTTCGATCGGGATGCCCGCGGCGTTCGCATCACCGCAATCGGGCAGTCGCTGCTTCCGAGCGCCCGCGA
>Ga0247732_10000620_pt1 | contig 15974 bp, 14 predicted proteins | sample UWRJL163409C2_FD_180940 | JGI IMG/M metagenome (GOLD analysis project Ga0247732, IMG submission 180940) | Plant litter microbial communities from Arlington Agricultural Research Station in Wisconsin, United States - UWRJ-L163-409C-2 | ecosystem: Environmental > Terrestrial > Plant litter >...
CGGGCAGCGCGCCCGCGGTGATCGCGTATGTCGGGGTGGGAGTGCCGCTCGCGACGACCGTGAACGAGTACGGCGTTCCCGCGGTCGCCCCTGTCGGGGCGGTCGAGGTGATGGCCGGGCTGGTGACTTCGCATCCGCTCGGTCGGGTGATCACGTTCGTGTCCAACGTCACCGCTCCGTTGAGGGCGAGAAGACGCCCGGCGAAGGTGGCGCCGGTGGTAGCGGTGATCGACTGCTGAGCCATCACCGTGCCGGCGAAGGCGGTGCCCGTGCCGAAGGTCGCCGAGCTACCCACCTGCCAGAACACGTTGCAGCTGGTGGCACCGCCGGTGATGACGATGTTGCTCGACGACGCGGTGGTCAGAGTGTCTGCGGCCTGGAACACCCACACGGATGCCGCCGTCCCCTCGAGCCTCAGTGTGCCAGTGAGCGACAGATCGTCGCCCGAATACACCCCGGGGACGAGCGATGACCCGCCGAGATCGCCCAAGCCCGATGTGGTCGGGAGGAAGCCGGCCGCCTCGTTGTACGCAGAGGTCAAGTCGGTCTTCGCCTGGATCGCCTCGGCATCCGCGGCATGGAAGACGCCGTTCACGATGCCGGGTGGGAAGCCGGTGATCGACGTGCCCGGGGAAAGACCGACATCGCCGTTGATCGTCGTCGTGCCCGTGTTGGTCACGGTGCTTCCGCCCAACACCCCGTACGGTGTGGCCGTACCGAGATCGGGCGCACCGTCAGGAAGCGCGGCCGAAGCGTTCATCGGCGCGGCGATTACGGCCAGTGCGAGGCCGAAGGTCGCGGCGATCAGCGCGATGCGAGCATGCTTGGACTTGGCCACGACGGGCCCCCCTGTCTCCGAAGTCAGCGGCGGAGAATCGCGGTCTAGATATTCTGGGCAGCTGTCCGAGTTCTACCATGCCGTAGACGACGCTGTCTATACTTCGGGCCCGATCCACAGCCTCTGGTGGTTACCCCTTATCTGTGCGAGGGTCGGGACCATGCCCCACAATGACACCCAGCCCACCCTGATCATCGGTCACGACGGATCCTCCGGCGCCAGCCATGCACTGGTCGTCGGCCTTGCCCTCGCCGATCGTCTCGGGGCACCGGTGGAGATCGTGCGCGCCTTCGTCATCGCCGATTCCCCGGCGACCGTGACAGAGATGCTCGGCTATCCCGCTGCAGTCGACGAACTCGCGACCGCGGTGCGAGACCAGCTCATCAGCGATACCCGCGACTTCGTCACCGCGCATCCCGGCCTCACCGCGCAATACATCGTGCGCGCCGGACGCCCGGCTGACGTGCTCTGTGCGCTCAGCTCGACCGACCGGATGCTCGTGGTCGGGTCTCGCGGACGCGGCGGGTTCACCGGGCTTCTCCTCGGTTCTGTCAGCAACGAGTGTCTGCACCGGTCCGACGGCCCGGTCCTCGTCGTTCCCGAGGCTGGACGCCGGCATGTCTCCGCACCAGCGGCGCGCCCCGGAGATCCGGCCGACCTCGCGCCGATCGTGACCGCGGAGTCCATCGTGGTCGGCCACGACGGGTCCGCACAGTCCGATCAGGCGCTTTCCCGTGCGCTGCAGTTGGCCCGCGACCTCGATGCGCCTGTCGTCGTCATCCGGTCGTGGACCATCGACACGGCCCCCAAGGGCTCCGTCTGGGATCAGGGCTATGTCGCATCGTTCCGCGAGATCTCCGCGGCGGTCAGCCACGAACTCGAGCGGGGCATCCATGCGCTGGTCGACGAATACCCGACCGTCTCGGTGGCCTGCCACGGTGTCTTCGGCGGACCGGAGGAGGTGCTGCTGCGATCGTCGAGCGGGGCCAGGATGCTGGTGCTGGGCAACCGCGGACGCGGTGGGTTCGAGGGCCTGGTGCTCGGTTCCGTCAGCACGAAGTGCGCGGACCGGGCCAACTGCCCGGTGCTCGTCGTCCCCTCACGAGGACACGCCGACTAGCGGATGCTCGCGGCGATCCGGTGGATCGCCTCACGCAGGATCTCGGGGTCGCAGGCCAGGTTGATCCGCACGAAGCCGTCGTAAGCGGCGCCGTACTTGTGGCCGGAATTGAGGGCGACGCGGGCGGCTTCGATGAGCACCGCAGCGGGATCCTCACCCAGCCCGAAGGCCCGCAGGTCGATCCACGCCAGGTAGCTCGCCGAGGGCCGGTGGTAGACGGCTGCGGGCAGTTCGGTGGCCAGGAGATCGGCCAACAGCCGGTCGTTGGCGACGATCGCGTCGAGGGTGTCATCGAGCCAGTCGGTCGCGCCGAATGCGGTGACGTTGGCATGCAGCCCGAGGATGCTGGTGCGACAGGTGACCTCTTCGGGAAAGCTGTCGAGCAGTGCGAGCGTGCGCGGGTCGCCGGCGACCATGAGCGCGCACTTCACACCGGCGAGATTCCAGCCCTTGCTGGCGGAGGTCACACAGACGGCGCGGGCACCGTGCCCGGTAGCGACATCGAGAAACGGCGTGAACGTCACACCGGGGTGGGTGAGCGGGGCGTGCACCTCGTCGCTGATTACGAGAACGTCGTATTTCGCGGCGAGGCGGGCGATCTCGCCCAGGGTCTGCTCGTCGAAGACCAGCCCGAGCGGGTTCTGCGGATGACACAGCAGGTAGGCGTCCGCGCCGTCGGCGAAGGCCCGCTCGAGTGCGGCCAGGTCGAGCGACCAGGCGGCATCCTGTTCCACCAGCGGCACCTCGACGCGGGTGGCGCGGGCTTCGTCGATGAGCTCGTAGAAGGCGGTATAGACGGGTGGGTTGATCACCACGGTGCCACCGCGGGGGATTCCGTACCGCAGCGTCTCGACGATGGCGGTGCTCACGTCGGTCGTAACGCGCACCCGCACGGGGTCGACCCGCCACCCCCAGCGGCGCGCGGCGAAATCGGCAAAGGCACCCGCCAGCGGACCGGGTGCGTCGATATAGCCGAAGTCGGATGCGCGCACCCGCTCGACCAGCGTCTCGGCCACCGACGACGCGATCTGATAGTCCATCTCCGCTACGGAGAGCGGGATGACGTCGGGCGCATAGCGCGTCCACTTCACCGACGAGCGGCCAGCCCGCACCTCGGCGAGAGAGAAGCCGGGTGCGATCGTCATCGCTCCAGCATCCTCGCTCAGGCGGATGATTGCTCGCCGCGCGTAACGGGACGTAGCAGAATTGCACGTCCCCTTACGCGTTCGAGGGGTTGCCTCGACCACACCAGCGGCGCTATACAGTTCGCAGGCGGAACGGTCCGCCGCTATAAGGGGGAAACCAATGAGCACGTCCAGCAACAGCCCGGTCGCCGCACCGGCAGGAACCGACTTTCCGGGCAAGACTCTCGGAATCGTCGGCCTGGTCCTCGCGATCTTCTTCAACCTGATCGGTCTGATCATCAGTGCCGTCGCGCTCAACCAGTCGAAGAACGCCGGCTACAAGAACACGCCCGCCCTGGCCGGGGTCATCGTCGGTGCGGTTCTGCTCGTCCTCGGTATCATCATCGCGATCATCGTGGGTGTCGCTACCGCGGCCTCTATGCAGACGACCTACTAAACCAGCTCCGGAATCGGCCCGTCGCGCCGCGCGAAGCACAAGAGCCTCGCTCCTCACCACGTGAGGAGCGAGGCTCTTATCGCATGCGCCGCCCTACTCCTTCAGCCCGGCGTTGGCGGCGGTCTGCGCCGCCTTCAGCGCCGCCGCGATCGAGCCATTCGAGCGCCCCGCGAAGATCTCATTCAGTGCGGTGGTGAGGTCGTCTGCCGTGGCCGCCGCGTTCGGGATGATGTCATTCTTCAGAGTGCCATCGGCGACGCCGTCGACGAACGGCTTTGCGTCGACCCCCTGCTTCGCCCAGTAGTCGAAGTACGGCGCCTGGGCGGCGGTGACGGCGGGGATGAGCGAACCGCTGGCGCCGAGCGCGAGGCTGCCCTTCTCGCTGCCGATCCAGCGCAGCACCGTGAGGGTGGCATCCGCGTGCTTGCTGGCGGCGTTGCCCGCCGCGATGATGCTGTTGGTCACCGGGATGCGGCCGGCCGGCCCGGCGGGGATCGGCGCGATCCCCCAGTCGAACTTCGCCGATTTCTGAATCGTCGCCAGGTTATAGGCACCGGACTCGAAGACGGCGAGCTTCCCCTGCAGAAACTGGTCGCGGGTGAAGTCGCCGTTGCCGTTGGTGTCTGCGGCCGACGGTGCCACGTGGTACTTGTCGACCAGGTTCACCACGTACTCGATGGCCTGCTCCGCCTTGGCATTGCTGGCGAAGGTGTACTTGCCGCCGGACTGGTACAGCCCGCCGTTCGAGCCCACGAAATTGCCGATGATGGCATCGAAGTCGTTCGAGGCGTTGAACCCGTACTGCTTCAGGTTCGTGCCGTCGAAGCCGGCCTCGTCGGCCGTGCGTCCCGCCGCGTCCACTGTGAGCTTCTTCAGCGCGGGCAGGAAGGTGTCGTCGGCGGAGTGCTCCGGATCCCAGGCCAGGTCGGTGAGGTCGACGCCGGCCTTCTGCACCAGATCTTTGTTGTAATAGAGCACCTTGCCGCCATCGATCAACTGCGGCACCCCCCAGAGGGTGCCCTTGCGGGTGTACTGCTTCACCGCGGACGGCTCCCAGGCGGAGACCTGACTCTTCAGCTTCGCTGACACGTCGACGAGCTTCGCGTTGTCTGCGTATGGCGCGAAGTTGTAGGCGTTGGTCCAGAAGATGTCGTCGCCGCTCCCCGCCGAGAGGTCGGTACGCAGCTTGTCCCAATAGTTCGCCCAGGGGATCTGGTTCACCTTCACGGTGATGTCGGGGTGGGCTTTGGTGAAGGCGTCGAACGACTTCTCGTAGGCGGCCGCCACGGCGTCGTCACTCCAGATGCGGAACGTGACGGTGGTCTTGTCAGCTGCGTCGTCCGCACTGCTGGAGCCCGAGCATCCGCTGAGCCCCACGGCGAGCGCGGCGAGGCCGGCCACCCCTGCGACGAGCCGGGTGAGTGTTCGTGTCGACGTGCGCATGTCTGTGTGATCTCCTGCTGGTGGGTGACGGGTCAGTGGATGCCGCGGATCGCGAGCGAGCTGACGATCTGCCGTTGGAAGACGAGGAAGAGGGCGAGCAGCGGCGTGAGAGAGATGATGGCCGCGGCCATCACCAGAGTCCAATTGCCGTTGTACTGGGTCTGCAGCGAGGCGGTCGCGACGGTGAGCACCTGCCAGTCACCACCCGACGTGATGATGAGCGGCCAGAGGAAGTTGTTCCAGTGGCTGACCGCGGTGATCACCACGAGAGTCGCGATGATCGGGCGACTGACCGGCACGGCGACGCTCCACAGGGTGCGCAGGGTGCCCGCACCGTCCAGCGTCGCGGCGCTCAGCAAGTCCTGCGGGATGGCGAGGAAGTGCTGGCGCAGCAGGAACACCGCATAGGGCGAGCCGAGCAACGACGGCGCGATGATGCCCCAGAAGGTGTCTCGCAGACCGGCCTGGGCGAACAGCGTATAGAGCGGGATCGTCGTGACGATCGCCGGCACCATGAGCGTGCCGAGGTAGGCCCAGAACAGCACGTCGCGCCCGGGAAAGCGCAGCCGAGCGAAGGCGTAGGCGGCGAGCACCGAGCAGGTGACCTGCACCACCACGATCGTGACCACAACCGCGAGGGTGACGAGGGCGGCACGGAGAAAGCCGTACCGGGCGAGCAGATCGCCGAAGTTCTGTAGCGTGACCGGGTTCGGCAGCGCGGTCGCTGGGCTGGATGCGAACTGCTCCGGGGTCTTCAGCGCGGTGAGCAGGCTCTGCACGAAGGGCACGAGGGTGATCAGCAGGCCGACGACGAGCACGGCGTAGGTGAGGGTGTCGGCCAGGCAGGAGGTTCTTCTCATGACAGCTCGTACTCCGTGCGCTTGCCGAAGTACAGGCGCGACGCGACCGTGGCGACCACCAGGATCACCATCAGCACCAGGGCCATCACCGACGCGCGACCGAAATCGAATGACTGGAACGCCTCGTGATAGATCCGGCCGGAGACGACATCCGCCGCCCCCTGCGGGCCGCCGTTCGGTGCCAGGGCATAGACGGTGTCGAAGATCTGGAAGGCGCTGATCAGGCTCGTCACCAGTACGAAGAAGGTGGTCGGCCGCAGCAGCGGCAACTGGATGCGCCAGAACGTCTGCCAACCACCCGCGCCGTCGATGCGCGCGGCCTCGATCACCTGCTCCGGTATCGCGCCGAGACCCGCCGCAAAGAACAGCGACACGTACCCGACGTTCGACCAGACCGCCACGAAGATGATGGTGCCGAGCACCAGTTGCGGGCTCGCCAGCCATTCCACCCGATGCCCGATCACCGCGTTGAGCAGGCCGTCGGTGGGCGCGAAGATCCACTTCCAGACGATTCCGAGGGTGAGGGGCGCCGAGATCCACGGGATGAGGAAGGCCACCCGGAACAGGCCGCTGCCGCGCACTCGGCGGCTGAGTAGCACGCCGACGAGCAGCCCGAACGCCGTCTGCACGGGAACGGCGACCGCCACGAACAGTGCCGTGATGCCGAGCGATCGCACAAACCGGTCGTCGGCGAACACCGAGAGCCAGTTCTGCGCGCCGACGAACCGGGCTGGGGTGATGAGGTCCCAGTGCTGAAAGCTGAGCCAGACCACGACCGCGATGGGCACGGCGAGAAAGGCGACGAAACCGATGAAGCTGGGCAGCACGAAGGCGTAGCCGGTGATGGCTTCGCGCCGATCGGCCCGTGCACCCATTGCCTGTCCCCTGTCGTCGCGTTCTGACGCTCCCCAGGGAGGCTAATCCACCCCATGCCGCGCCAGAAATCGAGTGGTCACCGCCCGTCATCCATTTCTCGGTGTTGCGAAATGTGACCGGAATCCCACCGTCAGGGGCGCGAAGCCCGGTACCCAGTGCCTACGGTCGATGCCATGGCCGATACCTCCGCCCCGCGTGACACGATGATCGTGGGCGCTACGGTGCGCACGCTTGGCGCCTGGCCGTCCGGCTGGCGCTACCCCGGCGCACACCGCCACCCCGCCCACGACCCTGACGCGCTGCGATCGATCGCGACGACCGCCGAGCGGGCAGGGCTGCACTTTCTCTACTTCGGCGATTGGCTGGCGACCGGCGCCGACTTCGAGCTCACCGATCCCTACCTGCTGGCCCGCATCGAGCCACTCGCCGCCATCGGTTACCTGGCTGCGATCACCGAGCACGTCGGGCTGATCGCCACGGTCAACTCCGCCCACGCCGAGGCGTACTCCACGGCCCGGGCCGCTGCGTCGATCGACCTACTCAGCGGCGGGCGCGTCGGCATCTCGGTGTCCCACGGCTCGGAGCGACGCAGTGCGGCCAACTTCGGCTGGGATACCGTGCACCTCGAGGAGGATCGCATCGCGGCATCCGACGAGTTCATCGACATCCTCCGCGGTCTCTGGGACAGCTGGGACGACGACGCCTTCGTCGCGGATGCCGCTACCGGCCGTCTCATCGATCGGTCGCGGCTGCATCAGCTCGACTTCGTGGGTCACCGTCGCGCCTCGGCGGGACCGCTGAACGTGGTGCGCCCGCCGCAGGGGCACCCGGTCGTCGCGATCGCGGGTGGGGCACAGAACGCGCGGGCTCTCGCGGCCAGCCAGGCCGACCTCTCGTTCATCTCCCCGGGCAGCCTCCGCGAGGGGGTTGAGCAGTACACCGAGGCGAAGCGAGCCGCTCGGGAGCTGGGCCGTGACCCGCACGACTTCGTGCTGATCAGCCCGATCCTGCCGATCGTCTCCGAGACCCGGGAGGCGGCCTGGCGCCTCTACGACGAACTGGTCGAACTGGTGCAGGTGGAGACGGCGGCCGGAGTGGACGGCGGCCACGAATTGCCGGCGAATCGTACGATCCGGCGCCTGGCCGGCGTGCTCGGGGTATCGCTCAACGGGGTGTTGATCGACGAGGCGGTGCCCCCGCGCATCGCCGCACGATTCAGCCCGCTCGGCGCGGAGCTGCTCACGCTGGTCGGGCTGCGATCCGGCCGCACTGTCGGCGGCTACCGCCCGGTGACCTACCGCCATCTGCTGGTCGCACATGCCGTCGCCGCGCCGGTGCTCGTGGGTTCGGGCAGCGATATCGCCGACCACATGCAGACCTGGTTCGAGTCCGGCGCCACCGACGGCTTCACCGTGCTCTCGGCGTTCGGCGCTCAATTCGACGACTTCGCCGACCTGGTCATCCCCGAGCTGAGGCGTCGCGGGCTGTTCTCTGCCGAGCCGGAGGGTGGCGCCCTGCGCGACCGGCTCGGACTGCCGCGCCCGGCGAACCTGTTCGCCGCAGCGCTCGCCCGATGACCGCTCTCGACGCCGAGGTGATCGTCGTCGGAGGCGGCGCCATGGGATCCGCCGCCGCTCGGGAGCTCGCCCGCAGGGGAGCGGACGTCGCGCTACTCGAACGTTTCGGCCCCGGCCATGTGAACGGCGCCTCGCACGGCGCCTCCCGCAACTTCAACCTCTCCTACGCCGACCCGACCTATATCGCCATGCTCACCGAGGCACTGCCCGCCTGGCGGGACCTGGAAGGCGAGACCGGCCTAGCGCTCCTCGACCTGGTCGGCATCGTCAACCACGGCGCGAACCCGGGGTTCGACGACATTCACGCCGCGCTGACGGCGGCCGGGATCGCGGCCGAGTTCGTGCCGGTGGGAGAGGCGGATCGTCGCTGGCCGGGCATCCGTTTCGATTCTCGGGTGCTGTTCACCCCCGAGGCGGGGCGACTGCATGCCGACCGCGCGGTTGCCGCGCTGCAGGCTTCGGCCGCCGCCCACGGCGCCTGGGTGCGCCACCACACTCGCGTGGCCAGGCTCGAGGTGCGCGGCGACGACCTGGTCGAGCTTGCGCTCGACGACGGCTCGACCCTCCGCGCCCGCCGGGTCGTCGTCACCGTCGGCGCCTGGACGTCGTCCCTGCTCGGCTCGCGCATCGCTGTGCCGCTCGTGGTGACGCAGGAGCAGCCGGCGCACTTCGGCGTGCGGGACGGTTCGGTCGTGTGGCCTGGGTTCAATCACGCCCCGTCACAGAGCGCCGACTACGACTACTGGCGCTCTGCCGTCTACGGCATGTACACGCCCGGGCAGGGAGTGAAGGCCGGGTGGCATGGAGTCGGGCCGGTGACCGATCCGGATGCCCGCAGCTTTCTGCCGGAACCCCTCCAGTTGGCGGCGCTCCAGCGCTACGCCCGCGAGTGGTTGCCCGGCGTAGACGCGGACGATCTCGTGCCGATCAGTTGCACGTACACGACCTCTCCCGACTCGAACTTCGTGCTCGACCGGGTCGGGCCCGTCGTGGTGGGGGCCGGTTTCTCCGGACACGGCTTCAAGTTCACGCCGAGCGTCGGCCGCATCCTCGCCGACCTCGCCCTCGATGCCGGGCCGGCGCCGACCCTGTTCGCGCTCACGGCCGATCGCGCCCGCTGAGCCCTCTCCGACACCGGCGCGTGTCAACAAGAAGTCGCTCCGTGACGCATGTGACGAGTTGTGAAGGGTGCCCGGCTCCGAGCGGGTGAACCAGCCATAGCCTTCCGGGCAATCCACACGGCGGCGAACCGCGCAGCGCCGTGGCCGCCACGAAAGGAGACACCCGATGACGAACACCATCCGCGAACTCGACCGGGGCATCCGGCTCGCACCGCCCTCGCCTGCGGCTCAGCCCGCGTCCCTGCCCGACACCGCCGAACTCGCTCGGCTCGGTACGCGCCGCGTCGCTCGCCTCAGGCACCCCGGCCAGTGGGTCGCCGCCGCCCTGGTGCTGGTACTCGCCCTCAACTTCGTGCAGACCCTGTTCACCAACTCGTCGTGGGAGTGGGCGAAGGTGCCCACCTGGCTGTTCAGCCCCGCCATCCTCACCGGCCTGCAGCTCACCCTGCTCGCCACCGCGATCAGCGCGGTGGTGAGCTTCATCGGCGGGATCGTCGTCGCCCTCGCACGGATGTCCGCGAATCCCGTGCTCAGCACCGTCAGCTGGCTCTACGTCTGGGTGTTCCGCTCACTGCCGCTGATCCTGGTGCTGCTGTTTCTGTTCAACCTCGGCAATCTGTATCCGGCGATCGGCATCGGCATCCCGTTCGGACCACAGCTGCAGGTGAACACCTTCACCCTGCTCACCCCGCTCGCTCTCGGCGTCATCGGCCTGAGCCTCAGCGAGATCGCCTACTCATCCGAGGTGGTGCGCGCCGGGCTGCTCTCCGTGGACCAGGGGCAGCACGAGGCGGCGAAGGCACTGGGCATCCCGCGCCGTCGGCAGTTCACCCGAATCGTGCTGCCACAGGCGCTGCGCTCCATCGTGCCGTCGTACGTCAACCAGATCGTCGGACTGATCAAGGCCAGCTCGCTGCTGTTCTACGTGTCGCTGCTCGACCTGTTCGGCGTCGCCCAGAATCTCGGCAGCACCTACCCGACCGATGTCATCCCCCTCCTCGTCGTCGCCACCATCTGGTACCTCGCACTCACGAGTGTCATCTCGGTGATCCAGTTCTACATCGAGCGGTTCTACGCCCGCGGCGTGTTCCGCGTGCTGCCGCCCACCCCGTTCCAGAAGGTGCGCCGCGCAATCGCCGGCGCCCGCGCCGAGATCAGGAGCGCACGATGAGCGCCGCAGTGCGGATCGGCAGCCCGGTCGACATCCACAGCCCGGTCGAGGTCCACAATGCTGTCGAGGTCCACAATGCCGTCAAGGTCTACGGCGACAACACCGTGCTCCGCGGCATCGACCTCGAGGTCGCACGCGGCACCGTCACTGTGATCATCGGGCCGTCCGGCTCGGGGAAGTCCACCCTGCTGCGGGCGATCAATCACCTGGAGAAACTCGACGAGGGCTTCGTGATCGTGGGCGGCGAGCTGATCGGCGTCCGTGCCCATCGCGGACGCATCCGCGAACTGCCGGAGAAGGAGATCCTGCGTCAGCGCTCGCGCATCGGCTTCGTCTTTCAGAACTTCAACCTGTTTCCGCATCTGACGATCCTCGAGAACATCACCGAGGCGCCGATCTCCCTCGGCACCGCGCCTGCGGCGGCCAGAGAGCTCGCCCGCACGCTGCTCGCGAGTGTCGGACTCGACGACAAGGAGACCGCGTACCCCCGGCAGCTGTCGGGCGGGCAACAGCAGCGGGTGGCGATCGCACGCGCGCTCGCTTTCGACCCCGAGGTCATCCTGTTCGACGAGCCCACGTCGGCGCTGGATCCCGAGCTGGTCGGCGAGGTCTTGGCGGTCATCCGCAGCCTCACCGGCACGGGGCGCACGCTCATCGTCGTCACCCACGAGATCGGTTTCGCCCGCGAGGTCGGCGACCACGTCGTCTTCATGGACGAGGGCGTGATCGTCGAGCAGGGAACGCCGGATGCCGTGCTCGATCATCCGGGGCACCCACGCACCCAGAACTTCCTGAGCAAAGTGCTCTGAAACCACCCCGACCCAGCACAGTCACCACTGCAGACCCAAGGAGAACACCGTGTCCATCATTCTGAAGCGCCCCATCCGCCTGGCCGGGGCGCTCGCCCTGTCCGTCGCTCTCGTCGCCGGCCTCGCCGCCTGCTCGGGCAGCGCATCCGCCGAGACCACGACCCCGAGCGGGAGGGTCACCATCGGAGCATTCTCGAACGGTGCAGCGACGAAGACCACGCTCAGCGTGCCGACCGTGGAGAAGATTCGCGCTGAGCTGCCGACGTCAGTACTCACGGAGGGAAAGCTCGTCATCGGTGTCGGGGATCTGCCTGCCGGCTTCCCCCCGCTCGCCTTCACCGGCGACGACACCACGACGCAGACCGGTGCAGAGCCCGACCTCGGCCGCCTCATCGCCGCAGTGTTCGGGCTCGAGCCCGACATCAAGCCCTCCACCTGGGACAACCTGTTCGTGGGAATCGACTCCGGCCGCACCCATGTGGGGCTCTCGAACATCACCGACACCGAGAAGCGCAAGGAGAAGTACGACTTCGCCTCCTACCGTCAAGACAACCTCTCCTTCGCGGTCAAGAAGTCGAACACGTGGAACTTCGACGGCGACTACCGCAACCTCGCGGGTCTGACGGTGGCGGTCGGCTCCGGCACCAATCAGGAGAAGCTCCTGCAGGAGTGGCAGTCGAAGCTGCAGTCGGAGGGCAAGACCCTCGATATCGTCTATTTCCCCGACACGGGCTCCACCTACCTCGCCCTGAACTCCGGACAGATCGACGCGAACTTCGGGCCCAATCCGTCGGCCGCGTACCACGCCACCCAGGATGCGAAATCGGCGAACCCCACGCGCATCGCCGGAACCTATTCGGGCGCCGGCGAGTCACTGCAGGGCCTGATCGCCGCCACCACCAAGAAAGACAGCGGCCTGGTGAAACCGCTGGCGGATGCGATCAACTACCTCATCGAGAACGGCCAGTACGACAAGTGGTTGGCCGCGTACAACCTGGAGAACGAGGCCGTGAAGACCTCGGAAATCAACCCTCCCGGGCTGCCGATCACCAATCAGTAACGCATCTCGGAGGAGGGCGCCCTGTCAGAGCGATCTGGCGGGGCGCTCTTCCTGTTCCTCGTGTTCCTCGTGATCCTCGTGATCCTCGTCGAGGAGCATCCCGACGGAGGTTGCGCAGGCATCGCCCTTCCAGGCTTCGACTCCCTCGCGGACGGCGAATGCGCCGATGACGAGGCCGGCGATCGCATCGGCCCATTGCCAGCCGAACAGGCTGTTGAGCACCAGCCCGATCAGCACCGCGGCGGAGAGGTAGGTGCAGATCAGAGTCTGCATGGAGTCAGCGATCGCGGTCGCCGATCCGAGCTCCCTGCCGGCGCGCCGTTCGGCGAGCGAGAGCAGGGGCATGACGACGACACTGACCGCGGTGAGTACGATCCCGATCGGGCTGTGCTGGATTGCGGTCGCTCCAGTCAACGACAGGATCGAGCTGACGGTGACGTAGCCGGCCAGGGCGAAGAACGCGATCGCAATGACGCGGAGGGTGGGCTTCTCCCAGCGGTCGGGCTCGGTGCGAGTGAACTGCCAGGCGACCGCGGCCGCGGAGAGGACCTCGACCACCGAGTCCAGGCCGAACCCGATAAGCGCGGCCGAAGACGACGCGGCGCCGGCGCTGAGAGCGACGATCGCCTCGACGATGTTGTAGCCGATCGTGATGCTCACGACCCAACGGATGCGGCGGTGCAGTGCCTGGCGGCGGTCGGCCGGCGCAGTGGTGACGCTCATACCGTCGGCTCGCAGCAATCCGGAACGGCGCAATCGGTGCTCATGCATGGCGCGTGGTCGTCGACGGCGAGAACGACGCCCACCAGGTCGTTGAGGGCGGCCGTTAGATGCGGGTCGGATATCTCGTACCTCACCTGCCGACCCTCGGCCTCTGCGACCACGATGCCGCAATCGCGCAGGCAGGTGAGGTGGTTCGAGACGTTCTGCCGGGTCAGGCCCAGAGCGTCCGCCAGCTGCGCCGGATAACCCGGCGCCTCCAGCAGCTCCAACAGGATGCGGGAGCGAGACGGATCGGCCATGGCACGGCCGAGCCGATTCACCACCTCGAGGCGCGAGGAGGTTGCAGTCGTCACGTCCTCATTAATACAGCTGAGACTGTATTAAGCAAGCGGCTGGGCCACGCCGCCGTTCAATGCTGCTGCTACGCCAGCTCTTTCCGGAAGCGGTGGATCACGATCTCGTCGGCGTCGAGCGAGGGATCGAACAGGGCCATGTAGCCGGTGGCGAGATAGAGCCGCACAGCCTCCGGCTGCCGGGGTCCGGTGCTCAGCACGATGGTCCGATACCCGCGACGTCGCGCCTCCGCCTCGAGCTCGGCCAACACGAGCCGCGCCAGGCCCTGGCCGCGGAAATCAGCGTGCGTCCACACCCGCTTCACCTCGACCGTCGTCTCATCGGTGCGCATGAACGCCCCGCCCGAGATCGCGCGGCCATCGCGCACCAGCACCACGAAGGTACCGTTCGGCGGGCTGAAGGTCTCTGCCGGATAGCGGTTGATCTCCGCCGATGCCGGTTCGCCGAAGCGCAGCCCGTAGCGCGCGTCGTACTCGCGCTCGAGGTCGGCCAGCAACGGTATGACCAGTGGGTCTCGCGGGGTGGTGTGGACGAAGTGGTCGCCGCTGGTGAGCGCGATCGCATCGATAGACATGGGGTGCCTCCTGGTGATGACGCGCACGTGAGATGGCGCCGACGCTAGAACAACACCGCGGGGGTCGGGCCTCTTCCCTTCACACTTCGTCATCGTCGTCACACGGGGTCATGACACGTGCGTCCCGGTGGGCATCGGACGACGCTGGAGCAATGACCGCTCCTGCCTCCGCTCTGCGTCACGTCATCGTGATCGCCGGCGCCGGGCCGCGCGGCGTGGGAGTCCTCGAGCGGCTCGCCGAGAACCTCCCCGGGCTCGCAGCCGGGACCGGCCTCGACATCCACCTCGTCGACCCGCATCCGCCCGGCGGCGGCCGCATCTGGCGTTCTGCGCAGTCGGGGCTGTTGAAGCTCAACTCGATGGCGCAGGACGTGACCATGTTCACGGATGCCCGCAGCACCATCGAGGGACCGATCGCCCCTGGTCCCTCCCTCGCCGAGTGGGCCGAGGGCATCCGTCGGGGCGAGTTCGGCGACGTGCCCCTCGATCAGGACCTGCGCGCGGAGGCCGAAACACTCACCGGGGCGAGCTTCCCCACCCGCCGACTGCAGAGCCAGTATCTCGACTGGTTCTTCCGCCGCGCGGTCGCGAGACTCCCGCCATCGGTGACGGTCACGACCCACGCGACCGTGGTCGAGCGGGTGGACGACAGTGAACGCGTGAGCCTGGGCAACGGCCTCGTCATCGACGCCGACGTCGTGCTGTACGCGCTCGGACACATCGAGTCCGAGCCAGAGGCGCAGCACCGCGCACTGTCGAACATCGCGGACCAGTACGGGCTCGCGTACCTCCCTCCGAGCTACACCGCGGATGCCGACACCTCGGGTCTGCGCGCGGGCGACGACGTGATCGTGCGGGGCATGGGGCTCGCCGCCGTCGACCTGGTCGTGCTGCTCACCGAGGGGCGCGGCGGGGTCTACGAGCGCACCGAACAGGGTCTCCGCTACCGCCCGTCGGGCCGCGAGCCGCGATTGCTGCTCGGGTCGCGCCGCGGGGTGCCGTACCACTCGAAGATCGCGTCATCGCTGGTGCTTCCCCGCGCCGAACCACGATTCTTCACGACGGAGGTCGCCCAGCGGCTCGCGGCGAGCACCGCCCGCATCGAGTTGCGCGCCGACGTCTGGCCGCTGATCGCCAAGGAGGCGCTCTGGGCCTACTACCGCGAGCTGTTTCTCGGTCACCCCGAGCGCGTCACACTCCGCTGGGAGGCCTTTTCTCGAGCTTTCGAACCGCTGGCGTGGAATGCGCCGGCCCTCCGCGAGCTGATCACCGACAGCGTTCCCGACCCGATCGACCGGCTCGACTTCGCGGTACTCGACCGCCCCTTGGCCGATGCAGCATTCGCCGATGCCGCCGCCCTTCAGGAACACCTGCGCGACTACATCCGCACCGACCTGCGTCAGCGCAGCGCGCCGGAGCACAGCGCCACACTCGCCCTGTTCACGTCGCTGCTGTACTCCCTCTTCACCCTCGGCGGCATCGTCGATGTGGCACCCTGGGCGGCTCGCAGCCGCGCCGAGGAATTCGACGGATGGTGGATGAACCTCTTCAGCTTCATCGCCAGCGGGCCGCCGGCGCACCGACTCGAGGAGCTGCTCGCGCTCTCCGAAGCCGGTGTCGTTCAGTTTCTCGGCGGCGACCTCACGGTCATGGTCGACCCCGACCGCGGATTCGTCGGCCGAACGGGCACGGTGCCCGGGGAGGTGACCGCTGCGGCGCTGGTGGATGCCCGGCTCCCGCCCGGCGACGTGTCGCGCACCACCAACCCGGCGATCCGGTCGCTGCTCGACAGCGGTCTCGGCAGTGTCGAGGTGGTCGCCGATGCGCACTATCGCGGTTCGACCGGGCGGTTGCGGGTGAGCCGCAC
>Ga0247732_10000622_pt1 | contig 15966 bp, 1 predicted proteins | sample UWRJL163409C2_FD_180940 | JGI IMG/M metagenome (GOLD analysis project Ga0247732, IMG submission 180940) | Plant litter microbial communities from Arlington Agricultural Research Station in Wisconsin, United States - UWRJ-L163-409C-2 | ecosystem: Environmental > Terrestrial > Plant litter >...
GCGTACCGAAACGGCCTTGGTATGCGCGGCACCTGAAGTTGAAAACCTCCTGATTTTGAAACCGGGCGCGTGTTATGGCGAGTGTGACTTGCTGTGGTGAGCCCACTCACCACAACAAGCCCGCTCACCAAAGGAATACGGCTTCCCGCAATTGCGATTGAACCAACCCAGATCCTCCTTGTCCCCGCTTCCCATGTCACCCCCCGCCTGTCAAATCCCTTAATTTTCCAAGCCTGCCGGAAGCCTCTCCAGGCCCCCGGCTGCGCCCGCTATTTTTTGGATGCGGGGCGCCCAGCACCCGATTCAAGCGGCAGCTGAAAACGGACTTTCTTCTCCACCGTGACTTACCAGGCAGGTTACCCCCCCATGCAGTTCAGCAAATTATTGGCAGCGATTTCCACCCATGCGATCCGTCTGCAAATGGAGGAAGGCGACCTGATTGTCCTGGGCGACGATGAGGCGCTGGACGATACCGTGTGGGATCAGTTGATCGCCCACAAACCCCAACTGCTGGCGCTGGTAGCCGAACACGGCGGCGACTGGCTGAGCCCGGCCTACCGCATCACGCCGGCCATGCTGCCGCTGGTCAACCTCGACCAGACGGCCATCGACCGTATCGTCGCCGCCATCCCCGGCGGTGCAGCGAACGTGCAGGATATCTACCCGCTGGCACCGCTGCAGGAAGGCATGCTGTACCACCATCTTTCGGCCCAGCACGGCGACCCCTACGTGCTGCACGCGCAGTTTGTATTCGACAGCCGCGCCCGCTTGCACACCTTCACCGAGGCGCTGCAGTGGGTGATCGATCGCCATGACATCCTGCGCACCTCCATGGCCTGGGAGTGCCTGGACGAGCCGCTGCAAGTGGTGTGGCGCAAGGCGGTCCTGGCGTGTGAGCAAGTGCAGGTGGACGGCGGCGATGCCCTCGCGCAATTGCTTGCGCGCTGTGATCCGCGCACTTACCGCATGGGCCTCGGTCAGGCGCCGTTACTGCGCCTGGTGTTTGCCGATGATCCGGCTAATCAGCGCGTCGTCGCGCTGCTGCTGTTCCACCACACCATCCTCGACCACACCGCCCTCGATGTCGTACGCCATGAAATCCAGCTGTACCTGGCCGGCGAGCAAGCCCAGGCGGCTGAGCCGGTGGCGTTTCGCAGCTATATCGCCCAGGTGCGCAACGGCGTCGGCGAGGCCGACCATGAACAGTTCTTTCGCGAGATGCTGGCGGATATCGAGGCGCCCACCTTGCCGTTCGGTTTGCAGGATGTGCAGGGTGACGGCCAGGGCATCGACGAGGCACGCCTGGCCGTCGACAGCGGCCTGAGTCGCCGTCTGCGCGGCCTGGCGCGGCCATTGGGGGTGAGCGTGGCGAGCATGCTGCACCTGGCAATGGCCCGGGTCCTGGGTGTGGTGTCGGGGCGCGAAGCCGTGGTGTTCGGCAGTGTGATGCTCGGCCGCATGGGCGCGGGCGAGGGTGGTGAGCGGGCCCTGGGCATGTTCATCAACACCTTGCCGCTGCGTGTGGATGTGGGCGGGCAGGGCGTGCGCGCCGGGGTCAAGGCCACCCATGCTCGCCTCACCCGCTTGCTCCACCACGAGCATGCCTCCCTGGCGCTGGCCCAGCGTTGCAGTGGCGTGGCGGCGCCGACGCCGTTGTTCAGTGCCATGCTCAACTACCGGCACAGCGCCACGGGCGATATGGCCGAGGTGATTGACGTCGCGCCAGGCATCCAGGTGCTCGGCGCCGAGGAGCGCACCAACTACCCGTTGACGGTGAACGTGGATGACCTCGGTGAGGATCTGGCCCTGACCGTAATGGTGGCCGCCTCCATCTGCGCCCGCCGTGTGGCGGGCTACCTGCACACCGCGCTCGAAAGCCTGGCCGACGCCCTTGAGCAGCGACCGGAGATGCCGCTGAGCGGCCTGAACATCCTCCCCGACAACGAACGCCAGACCCTGCTGCACCGCCTCAATCACACCCCGCATACCTATGCCGACAGCGCCCTGATCCATCAGCAAGTCGAAACCCATGCCGCCGCCCAGCCTGACGCCGTCGCACTGCGCTTCGACAACCAGCGCCTGACCTACCGCCAGCTCAACGAACGCGCCAACCAGGTCGCCCATCGCCTGCTGGCCCAGGGCGTGCGCCCCGATGACCGCGTGGCGATCTGCGTGGAGCGTGGCCCGGAGATGATCATCGGCCTGCTGGGTATCCTCAAGGCCGGCGCTGGCTACGTGCCGATTGACCCGGCCTACCCGCTGGAGCGTATCGCCTATACCCTGGCCGACAGCGCACCGCTGGCCGTGCTGGTGCAGGCTAACACCCGTCACTTGGTGGGCGAGCTGGCGCACATTGATCTCAACGGCCTGCGCGGTGAGTCCATCGTCAACCCACGGCTCTCGCTCAGCCCGGCCAGCCTGGCGTATGTGATCTACACCTCCGGCTCCACCGGCCAGCCCAAGGGCGTGATGATCGAACACCGACAGGTGGCGCGGCTGTTCACGGCTACCGAACAGTGGTTCGGCTTTAACCAAAAGGACGTGTGGGCGCTGTTCCATTCCTTCGCATTCGACTTCTCGGTATGGGAAATCTGGGGCGCGTTGATGCACGGCGGGCAGTTGCTGATCGTGCCGCAACTGGTCAGCCGTTCGCCGCAGGAGTGCTACGCGCTGCTGTGCGACGCGCAGGTGAGCATCCTCAACCAGACGCCGAGCGCCTTCCGCCAACTGCTGGTCGCTCAGGGCCAGAGCCACCAGACCCACTCCTTGCGCCAGGTGATTTTTGGCGGCGAGGCCCTGGAGCCGAGCATGCTCAAGCCCTGGTATGCGCGCGCACTCAATGCCGGCACGCAACTGGTGAACATGTACGGCATCACCGAAACCACCGTGCATGTGACGTATCGGGCGTTGCAGGCGGCGGACGTGCAGCATGTCGGCGCCAGCCCGATTGGTGTGCGCATTCCCGACCTGCAGCTGTATGTGCTGGATGCGCACCGCGAGCCGCTGCCGTTTGGCGTGGTGGGCGAGTTGTACGTGGGCGGCGCCGGGGTGGCGCGTGGTTACCTGAACCGCGATGCGCTGACTGCCGAGCGCTTCCTGACCGACCCGGCCAGCGGTCTGCGCCTGTACAAGACCGGCGACCTCGGCCGCTTGCTGCCCGACGGCAGCGTCGAGTACCTGGGGCGTAACGATGACCAGGTGAAAATCCGTGGTTTTCGTATCGAGCTGGGGGAAATCCAGGCCCACCTGGCCACCGCCAAGGGCGTGCGCGACGCCGTGGTGATCGCCCGTGAGGACGAGCCGGGCGACAAGCGCCTGGTGGCCTACGTGATCACCGAGGGCGATACCCCCATCGCCGACCTGCGCGAGCACCTGCTGCTGAGCCTCGCCGAACATATGGTGCCCAGCGCCTTTGTGCGGCTGGACAGCTTCCCCCTGACCCCCCACGGCAAACTCGACCGCAAAGCCTTGCCCGCACCCGACGCCGACGCACTGGCCCGGCGCGTTTACCAGGCGCCACAGGGCGCAGTAGAAAACACCATCGCCGCCCTCTGGCAAGACCTGCTCAAACTCGAGCAGGTCGGCCGTGACGATAACTTCTTCGAGCTGGGCGGCCACTCCCTGCTGGCGGTCAAGCTGATCGAACGCATGCGCCAAGTCGACCTCGGCGCCGACGTGCGCGTGCTGTTCGGCCAGCCAACGCTGGCGGCGCTGGCCGCTGCGGTGGGTGGGCAGCAGCAGGTGCAGACGCCGGCCAACCTGATCACGGCGGCCAGCCAGCACATCACCCCGGACATGGTGCCGTTGGCGGCGCTGGACCAGGCCGCCCTCGATCACATCATCGCCAGCGTGCCCGGTGGCATCGCCAATGTGCAGGATATCTACGGCCTGGCGCCCTTGCAGGCAGGCATTCTGTACCACCACCTGGCAACCGCCCAGGGCGATCCCTACGTGTTGCAGGTGCAGTTCAGCTTCCGTGATCACGCCGCAGTCGACGCCTTTACGCAGGCGCTGCACCGCGTGATCGAACGCAATGACATCCTGCGCACCGCAATTCTCTGGGAGGGCCTCGATGAACCGGTGCAAGTGGTCTGCCGCCAGGCGCCGCTGGCGGTCGAACGCATCGAGCCGCAAGGCAGCGACGCCCTCGCGCACCTGCAGCAGCGCTTCGACCCGCGACACGTGCGGCTGGACCTGACGCGCGCCTCGCTGATGCATTTCGGCTATGCCGAGGACGCTGGCCGCTACGTCGGCATCCTGCTGCTGCACCACATCCTGCTGGACCACACCGCCCTGCAAGTGCTGGTGGAGGAAATCAGCGCCTGCCTGTCCGGCAGCCACGCGCAACTGCCCGATGCGGTGCAATACCGGCATTACGTGGCCCAGGCGCGGCTCGGCGTGAGCGAGGCGCAACATGAGGCGTTTTTCAGCGAGATGCTCGGCGATATCGACGAGCCGACCCTGGTGCTGGGCCTGCAGGACGTGCATGGCGACGGCAGCGGCATCGTCGAGGCGCGCCTGCCGCTGGAGCCGGCACTCAGCCTGGGCCTGCGTGAACAGGCGCGGCAACTGGGAGTAAGCCCCGCAAGCCTGGTGCACCTGGCCTGGGCGCAGGTGCTGGGGCAGCTTTCGGGTCAGCAGGACGTGGTGTTCGGCACGGTGCTGCTGGGCCGCATGCAAGGCGGCGAAGGCGCCGACCGGGCGCTGGGGATGTTCATCAATACCCTGCCGTTGCGGGTCAGCCTTGGCGCCGTCGGTGTGCAAGCCGGCGTACGCGCCACCCACGCGCGGCTCGCGCAACTGCTGGGGCATGAGCACGCCTCGTTGTCCCTGGCCCAGCGTTGCAGCGGCGTGCCGGCTTCGTTGCCGTTGTTCAGCACGTTGCTCAACTACCGGCACAGCGCCCCCGGTGAAGCGCCGGGAGCGCGTCCATTTGCCGCCGCCGGGATTGAAATCCTCAGCTCCCAGGAGCGCAGCAACTACCCGCTGGTGCTCAACGTCGATGACCTCGGCAGCGGATTCGCCTTGACCGTGCAAGGCGTGGCCAGCCTGGAGGTGCAACGCGTGGGCGACTACATGCTGACCGCGCTGCGCCAGCTGGTGAGCGCGTTGCAGCAGGCGCCGACGACGCCGCTCGAGGCGGTGTCGATTGTGCCTGCCGCCGAGCGCCAGCAACTGCTGGCAGGCTTCAACGCGACGGCTCGCGACTACCCGTCGCACCTCGGCGTGCACCAGCTGTTCGAAGCCCAGGTGCTGGCCCATCCGGAGGCGGTGGCAGCGGTGCAGGGGCGCTTGTCCCTGAGTTACCGCGACCTCAATCGCCGCGCCAACCGCCTGGCCCATCACCTGATCAGCCAGGGCGTGCAACCGGGCGAGCACGTGGCCCTCGCGCTGCCACGCTCGCTGGACCTGCTGATCGGCCAATTGGCGATCCTCAAGTGCGCCGCCGTGTATGTGCCGTTGGACGTCAACGCGCCGGTCGAGCGTCAGGCCTTCATCGTCCAGGACTGCGGCGCGCACCGCGTGCTCACGGGCCTGGCCGACCTGAACCTGGACGCGCTGTCGTCGCGTAATCCCGAGCTGGAGTCGTCGGCGGAGTCTGTGGCGTACCTCATGTACACCTCCGGTTCCACCGGCGCGCCCAAAGGTGTGCAAGTGCCGCACCGCGCGATTTCGCGCTTGGTGATCAACAACGGCTATGCCGATTTCAACCCGCGCGACCGCGTGGCGTTCGCCTCCAACCCGGCCTTCGACGCCAGCACCCTGGAGGTCTGGGCGCCACTGCTCAATGGCGGTTGCGTGGTGGTGGTCGAACAGGCGCAACTGCTGTCCCAGGCCGCGTTGGCGGCGATGCTGCAAGAGCAGGCGGTCAGCGTGTTGTGGTTGACTGCGGGGCTGTTCCACCAGTACGCCGATGCGCTGATGCCGGTGTTCCGCCAGTTGCGTTACCTGATCGTCGGCGGCGACGTGCTCGACCCGCAGGTGATCGCCCGCGTGCTGCAGCACGGCAAGCCGCAGCACCTGCTCAACGGCTACGGGCCGACCGAAGCCACCACGTTTTCCACCACATTCGAGATCACCGCGCTGGGCGAGGGCAGTATCCCGATTGGCCGGCCGATTGCGAACGCCCAGGTTTACGTGCTCGATGCGCGCCACCAGCCGGTGGCGCTGGGGGTGGTCGGCGAGCTGTATATCGGCGGCGCCGGCGTGGCCAAGGGGTATTTGAACCAGCCGCAACTGAGCGCCGAAAAATTTATTCCCAACCCCTATGGTGACGGCCTGCTGTACCGCAGCGGCGACCTGGCCTGCTGGCAGGCCGACGGCACGTTGCGCTACCAGGGGCGCAATGACCTGCAAGTGAAGATTCGCGGTTTCCGTATCGAGCCTGGCGAGATCGAAGCCTGCCTGGCGAGCTTTGCCGGGGTCAAGGACGCGGTACTGCTGGTGCGTGAAGACGAACCGGGCGACAAGCGCCTGGTGGCTTACTACACGGCGGATGCGCCGCTGCCGATCGACGCGCTGCGCGCTCATCTGCAGGGGCAGTTGCCGGATTACATGGTGCCGTCAGCTTATGTCTGGCTGGCGCTGTTGCCGCTCACCGCCAACGGCAAACTGGACCGCAAGGGCCTGCCGGTGCCGGACTCGAGCGCGTTGCTCAGCCGTGGCTACGCGCCGCCTGAGGGTGCGGTGGAAACCTTGCTGGCGCAGATCTGGCAGGACCTGCTGAAGCTCGACCGCGTGGGGCGCCATGACCATTTCTTTGAGCTGGGCGGGCACTCGCTGCTGGCGGTCAGCCTGATCGAACGCATGCGTCAGGCCGGTCTCAGTGCCGATGTGCGCGTGCTGTTCAACCAGCCAAGCCTGGCGGCGCTGGCAGCGGCAGTGGGCAGCGGCCGCGAGGTGGTGGTGCCGGCCAACGGCATCGTGCCGGGCTGTGCGCGTATCACCCCGTCGATGCTGACCCTGGTGCAACTCGATCAAGCGGCCATCGACCGGATCGTCGCCAGCGTGCCGGGTGGCGCGGCCAATGTGCAGGATATCTACCCGTTGGCGCCGTTGCAGGAGGGTATTCTCTACCACCACATCAGCGCCGAGCAGGGCGACCCGTACCTGCTCCAATCGCGTATGGCGTTTGACAGCCTTGAGCGCCTGCACGGCTTCATGGGCGTGCTGCAACAGGTGGTGACGCGTCACGATATCCTGCGCACCGCGGTGGTCTGGGAAGGCCTGGACCACCCGGTGCAAGTGGTGTGGCGCGACGTGCAGTGGCTGGCGCAGGAGGTCGTGCTGGACCCGGCGGACGGCGACATCATCGAGCAACTGCACGCACGTTTCGATGCTCGTCATTACCGCCTGGACATCACCCAGGCGCCGCTGCTGCGCATGGTCTATGCCCAAGACCCTGCCAATGATCGCGTGGCGGCGATCCTGCTGTTCCACCACCTGGCGCTGGATCACACCGCCATGGAAGTGGTCGGCCAGGAGATGCGCAGCCTGATGTTCAACCCGGCGCAGGGCTTGCCGCCCGCGGCGCCGTTCCGCAATTACATGGCCCAGGCGCGCCTGGGGGTCAGCGAGCAGGAGCACGAAGGGTTCTTTCGCGAGATGCTCGGCGAGGTCGACGAACCCACCTTGCCGTTTGGCGTGCAGGATGTGCAGGGCGATGGTCGCGCGATCGAAGAGGCCGCGCAGGCCCTGGACCCGGTCCTGGCCCAGCGCGTGCGCGAGCAGGCACGGCACGCCGGCGTCAGCGCGGCAAGCCTGATGCACCTGGCCTGGGCGCAGGTGCTGGGGCTGGTGTCCGGGCGTGACGACGTAGTGTTCGGCACCGTGCTGATGGGCCGCATGCAGGCCGGCGATGGCGCGGACCGGGCCCTCGGGATGTTCATCAACACCTTGCCGCTGCGCGTTGATGTAGCGGCCGCTGCCGCCGTGGCGGTCAAGGCGACCCACGCGCGCTTGAGCGCATTGCTGGGCCACGAGCATGCCTCGCTGGCGTTGGCCCAGCGTTGCAGTGGGGTGCCGGCCGCCGTGCCGTTGTTCAGCGCCTTGCTCAATTACCGTCACAGCAGCCCGGATGAAATGGCCCGCGACGGGCAGGGCATCTGGGCCGGTGTGCAGTTGCTCGGCGGTGAAGAACGCAGCAACTACCCGCTGACCTTGAGCGTCGACGACCTCGGCGCAGGCTTCGGCCTTCACGTGCTGGCGCTGCCGCAGATCGGTGCCGAGCGGCTGTGTGGCTATATGCACAACGCCGTGGAGCAGTTGGTCAGCGCATTGGAAAGCGCCTCGTCCCTGGCGCTTAACCAGCTGCCGATACTGCCGCCGGCGGAACGCGACACCCTGCTGCAGGCGTTCAATGCCAGCGCCGAGGATTTCCCCCAGGGCCAGACCCTCCACGGCGCCTTCGAGGTGCAGGCCGAACGCCAACCCCAGGCGATCGCCGTGTTGCAGGACGGCGAATCCCTGACCTATCAGCAACTCAACCAGCGCGCTAACCAATTGGCCCATCACCTGCTGGCGCTCGGCGTGCAGCCGGATGACCGCGTGGCCCTCTGCTGCCGACGCGGCCCGCAGATGCTGGTAGGGCTGCTGGGCATTCTCAAAGCGGGCGCGGGGTATGTGCCCATCGACCCGGCGTACCCCGCCGAGCGCATCGCCTACCTGTTGCAGGACAGCGCCCCGGTGGCGGTGTTGGCTGAAGCGTCGACCCGCGCCTTGCTGGGCAATGTCGCCACGGTGGACCTGCACGACAGCACCTGGCAGCGCCACGCCGTCAGCAACCCGCAAGTGCCCGCCCTGACACCGGCACACCTGGCCTACGTGATCTACACCTCCGGCTCCACCGGCCAGCCCAAGGGTGTGATGGTGGAGCACCGAAGCGTGGAGAACCTGGTGCATTGGCATTGCAGCGCCTTTGGCCTGGGTGCCGGCAGCCACACCAGCAGCGTCGCTGGCTTTGGGTTTGACGCGATGGCCTGGGAGGTCTGGCCAGCGCTGTGCATCGGCGCCACGCTGCACCTGCCGCCTGCCGAAGTTGGCAACGAACAGATCGACGCGCTGCTGGCCTGGTGGCGCGCGCAGCCGCTGGAGGTGAGCTTCCTGCCCACACCGGTGGCCGAGTACGCGTTCAGCCAGAACCTGCAGCATTCGACCTTGCGCATTCTGCTGGTCGGCGGCGATCGCTTGCGCCAGTTCACCCACGAGCGGCGTTTTGCGCTGGTCAACAACTATGGGCCGACCGAGGCCACCGTGGTCGCCACCTCCGGCCGCGTGCGTGCCGGGCAGGCGTTGCACATTGGCCGGCCGGTCGCGAATGCCCGCGTGTATGTGCTGGATGGGCAGCTGCGGCCGGTGCCGGTGGGCGTGGCGGGTGAGCTGTATGTGGGCGGCAGCGGCGTGGCGCGGGGCTACCTGAACCGCCCCGAGATGACCGCCGAACGCTTCCTGCAGGACCCCTTCAATAACGGGCGCATGTACCGCACCGGGGACCTGGTGCGCTGGCTGCCCGACGGTAACCTCGACTACCTGGGACGCACCGACGACCAGGTCAAAGTGCGTGGTGTGCGGGTGGAACCGGGCGAGATCGAAAGCCGCCTGGCCGCCCTGCACGGTGTGGGCGAGGCCGTGGTGCTGGTGCGTGAAGGTCGGTTGATTGCCTGGTTCACCGAGCAACAGCCGGTGGCCATCGACAGCCTGCGTGCGCAGCTGCAAGCGCAGCTCCCCGACGCGCTGGTGCCCGTGGCCTATGTGAAGCTCGACGCGCTGCCCCTGACCGCCAACGGCAAGCTGGACCGCAAGGCCTTGCCGCAACCCGATCACAGTGCGGTGTTGAACCGTGACTATGTGGCGCCCCAAGGCACCCTCGAAACCGCGCTGGCGCGTCTCTGGGCCGAGGTGTTGCAGGTCGAGCGCGTGGGGCGCCATGACCACTTCTTCGAACTGGGCGGGCATTCGTTATTGGCCGTGAGCCTGATCGAGCGCATGCGCCAGGTTGGCCTCAGCGCCGATGTGCGCGTGCTGTTCAGCCAGCCGACGCTGGCCGCGCTCGCTGCCGCCGTAGGCAGTGGCCACGAAGTGCAGGTGCCGGCCAATCGCATTCCCGCCGACTGCCAGCGCATCACGCCCGACCTGTTGAGCCTGGTCGAACTCGATCAAGCCACACTGGATCAGGTTGTTGCCCAGGTGCCCGGCGGTGCGGCCAACGTGCAGGATATCTACCCGCTGGCGCCGTTGCAGGAAGGTATTCTTTACCACCACATCACGGCCGGGCAGGGCGACCCGTACCTGCTGCAATCACACTTGGCGTTTGACCACCTCGAGCGTCTGCAGGCCTTCGCCCAGGCGCTGCAACAGGTGATCGACCGCCACGATATCCTGCGTACCGCCGTGGTCTGGGAGGGCCTGGCCCAACCGCTGCAAGTGGTGTGGCGCAGGGCGCAGTTGCAGGTGCAGGCCGATGACCTCGAGCACCTGCACCAGCGCTTCGACCCACGGCATTACCGCGTGCCGATGCACCAGGCGCCGCTGGTGCGCCTGGTGTACGCGCCGGACCCGGCGAATCAGCGGGTGGTCGCGATCCTGTTGTTCCACCATATTGCCCTCGACCATACCGCGCTCGACCGCGTGCGCCACGAGATGCAGGCCAGTCTGCTTGGGCAACCGGGCCTGGTGGGGGACGCCACGCCGTACCGCAACTACGTGGCCCAGACGCGGTTGGGGGTCAGTGAAGCCGAGCATGAACAGTTCTTCCGCGAGATGCTCGGTGACATCAGCGAACCGACCCTGCCATTCGGCCTGCAGGATGTGCGAGGCGACGGCAATGCCATTGAAGAGGCGCAGCTCAACCTCGCCCCGGACCTCAACCGACGCCTGCGGGCCCAGGCACGCGTGTTGGGGGTCAGCGCCGCGAGCCTGTTCCACCTGGCCTGGGCGCGGGTGCTGGCGAGCACCTGCGGGCAGGAAAAAGTAGTCTTAGGCACGGTGCTGCTCGGCCGTATGCACGGCGGCAAAGGCAGTGACCGGGCGCTGGGCATGTTCATCAACACCTTGCCGCTGCGCGTGGACATTGATGCGAGTGGCGTGCGCGTGGCCGTCAAGCAGACCCACGCGCGGTTGACCGCGCTGCTCGGCCATGAGCATGCCTCGTTGGCGCTGGCCCAGCGTTGCAGTGGGGTTGCCGCGCCGCAGCCGTTGTTCAGTGCGATGCTCAACTACCGCCACAGCGACAGCCAGCAAGCGCCGGTGTCGCAGGCGTGGGAGGGCATCCAGACCCTGGCCAGCGAGGAGCGAACCAACTACCCGTTGACGTTGAATGTGGACGATCAGGGCGATGGTTTCCGCCTGACCGCCATGACCCCGACGCCGATTGGCGCGCAGCGTATCTGCGGTTTCGTGCAGGTGACCTTGCTCGGGCTGGTCGAGGCGCTGGAGCAGGCGCCGCAGTCGGCGGTCAATCGCCTGCCGGTGCTGGAGGCGCAGGAGCGCCAGCAAGTGCTGGCCGGCTTTAACGCCACCGAGGTCAATTACGACCTCAACCAGACCCTGCACGCGATGTTCGAAGCGCAGGTGGCGCGCACGCCGGATGCGCTGGCGGTCAAGGCTGGCGAGCAGTACCTGAGCTACGCCGAACTGAATGCGCGCGCCAACCAGCTTGCTCATCATCTGTTGGCGTTGGGCGTGCAGCCCGATTCGCGCGTGGCGATCTGCGTGGAGCGCGGCTTGGACATGGTCATCGGCCTGTACGCGATCCTCAAGGCCGGCGCCGCCTATGTGCCGCTTGACCCGGCGTACCCGCTGGAACGTCTGGCCTACATGCTGCAGGACAGCGCACCGGTCGCGGTACTGGCCCAGGGCGCAACCCGCGCGCTGCTGGGGGACGTGCCGCTGGTCGATCTGGACCAGCCGACCTGGCAGCACCAACCCGTGGACAATCCCCAGGTGTCGGCGCTGGGCGCCTACGTGATCTACACCTCGGGCTCCACTGGCCAGCCCAAAGGCGTGATCAACGACCACCGCGGCGTGGTCAACCGCCTGTTGTGGATGCAGGACGCTTACGGCCTGCAGGCCCACGACAGCGTGTTGCAGAAAACCCCGTTCAGCTTCGACGTGTCGGTGTGGGAGTTTTTCTGGCCGCTGTTCACCGGCGCGCGTCTGGTAATGGCGCGCCCTGGCGGGCATAAGGACCCGGTATACCTGTGCGATGTGATCGCGGCCGAGCAGATCACTACGCTGCACTTTGTACCGTCGATGCTGGACGTGTTCCTCGCCCATGGCGACGTGAGCCAGGCCGCTGGCCTGGTGCGCGTCATGTGCAGCGGCGAAGCCTTGCCGGGCAGCCTGGTGCGGCGCTTCAAACAGCAACTGCCGCAGAGTGGCCTGTACAACCTGTATGGCCCCACCGAAGCCGCTGTGGACGTGACCGCGTGGAACTGCGCGCGACCGCAGGTGCCGGACAACACACCGATTGGCAAACCGATCGCCAATACGCGTCTGTACGTGCTGGATGCGCAGTTGCAGCCGGTGCCCCAGGGCGTGGCCGGCGAACTGTTCATCGGCGGCGTGCAAGTGGCGCGGGGTTACCTGAACCGTCCTGAGCTGACCGCCGAGCGCTTCCTCAAGGACCCGTTCAGCGGCGGGCGCATGTACCGCACCGGCGACCTCGGCCGCCACCTGCCCGACGGCACGATCGAATACCTGGGCCGCAATGACGACCAAGTGAAGATCCGTGGTTTGCGCATCGAACTGGGCGAGATCCAGGCGCGTTTGCTTGAGCATCCTCAGGTCCACGAAGCCGCCGTGGTGGCCCGCGACGATCGGCTCGTCGCTTACTACACCGGGGGGCGGGCAGCGGCGCTGCGTGAGCATCTGCTGCAACACCTGCCGGACTTCATGGTGCCCGCGCTGTTTGTGCACCTCGACGCGCTGCCGTTGAGCCCCAACGGCAAGCTCGACCGCAAGGCGCTGCCGGCGCCCGGCAACGAGGCGCTGACCCTGCGCGAATACGAAGCCCCGGTGGGCGCTACCGAAACCCTGCTGGCGCAGCTGTGGGCTGAGTTGCTCAACGTCGAGCGGGTAGGGCGCCAGGACAATTTCTTTGAACTGGGCGGGCACTCATTGCTCGCCGTCAGCTTGATCGGGCGCTTGCGCCAGGAAGGCATGGAAGCCGATGTGCGCGCGTTGTTCGAACAGCCGACCCTGGCTGGCTACGCGGCAATTACTGAACGAATGGAGATCGTCCTGTGAGCATTTTCGAACTGCTGGCGACGCTGAAAACCAAAGACGTGCAGCTGGCGCTCAAAGGTCAACAGCTGTCGGTGCAAGGCAATAAACACGCACTGAGCGACCCGTTGATCCTGGCGGCGTTGCGCGAACATAAACCGGCGTTGATCGAACTGATCGAGGCTGGCGAATACGCTGCCGCCAACGAGGTGCCCGCCAATGGCATCCCGCCCGGCGCGCAACGCATCACCCCGGCCATGCTGACCCTGTCCAGCCTCAGCCAGGACGAGATCGACCGTATCGTCGCCACCGTCGAGGGCGGTGTGGCGAATATCCACGACATCTACCCGTTGGCGCCGCTGCAGGAAGGCATTCTGTTTCACCACGTCAGCACCGCGCAGGGCGACCCCTATGTGATGCAGTCGCAGTTTGCCTTCGACAGTGTCGAGCGTTTCCAGGCGTTTGCCCTGGCGTTGCAAGGGGTGACGGACCGTCACGATATCCTGCGCACCGGCGTGGTCTGGGAAGGTTTGCAGCAGCCCCAGCAAGTGGTCTGGCGCGAGGCGCGCCTGCCGGTGCAGGCACTTGAACTGGACCCGGCCGAGGGCGATATCGCCGCCCAGTTGCACGCGCGTTTCGACGCCCGACATTACCGTCTGGACGTGACCCAGGCGCCGCTGTTGCGCCTGGCCTGGGCAAAGGACCCGGCGCAGCAGCGCATCGTGGCCATGCTGCTGTTCCACCACATGGCCCTGGACCACAGCGCCCTGGACGTGGTGCGCCATGAGCTGCAGGCGTTTTTGCACGGCACTGCCGGGCAACTGGGCCACCCGGTGCCGTTTCGCAACTATGTGGCGCAGGCGCGCCTGGGGGTCAGCGAGCAGCAGCATGAGGCGTTTTTCCAGCAGATGCTCGGCGATGTGCTCGAACCGACCCTGCCGTTTGGCTTGCAGGACGTGCAGGGCGATGGCCGTGGCATCAATGAACTCGACTGGCCGCTGTCGGCTGCCCTCAACCAGGGCTTGCGTGCCCAGGCCCGGCTGCTGGGGGTGAGCGTCGCAAGTCTGTTCCATCTGGGCTGGGCCCAGGTGCTGAGTGCGCTGGCCGGCAAATCCCAGGTGGTGTTCGGCACCGTGCTAATGGGCCGCCTGCAGGGCGGGCATGCCACGGACCGCGCCTTGGGGATATTCATCAACACCTTGCCGTTTCGCGTAGAAGTGGGCAATGACGACCTGCGCAGCGCGGTCAAGGCCACCCACGCGCGGCTTACCGGCCTGCTGCGCCACGAACACGCGCCCCTGGCCCTGGCACAACGCTGCAGCGGGGTGGCGGCGCCGACGCCGTTGTTCAGTGCATTGCTCAATTACCGTCACAGCGGCACCGGCAACAGCAGTGAGGCCGTGGCGGCGTGGCAAGGCATCGAGACATTGCGTTCGGATGAGCGCACCAACTACCCGCTGACCCTGAGTGTCGATGACCTTGGGGAAGGGTTTGTCCTGCGTTTGCTGGCCACCACCCAAGTCGACCCCCAGCGCGTCTGCGCCTATGTGCAAACCGCGCTGGAAAACCTGCTGAGCGCTCTGGAGCAGGCGCCGCACACCGCGCTCAACCAGGTGTCGGTGGTGCCTGCCGCCGAACAACATGTGCTGCTGCACCAGTTCAACGCCCCCCAGGCGAACCTTGCACCCTCCAGCAATCACGCCACCACCCTGCACGGGCGCATCGAAGCCCAGGCGGCGCGGACCCCGGATGCCATCGCCGCCGTACAACTGGACCGGCACATGACCTACGCCGAGCTGAACCAGCAGGCCAACCTGCTGGCCCATCACCTGTTGGCCCTGGGCGTCAAACCCGACGACCGCGTGGCCGTGGTCGCCCGCCGTGGCCTGGATACCCTCGCCGGGTTGCTGGCAACCCTCAAGGCCGGTGCCTGTTATGTGCCGGTGGACCCCTCCCACCCGGCCGAGCGCCTGAGCTATCTGCTGACGGACAGCGCCCCGGTCGCGGTGCTGACCCAACACGCCTTGCTGGCGCGCTTACCGGCCCTGGAGGTGCCGGTGATCAACCTCGACCGCTACACCTGGCAGCATCATTCGGCGAGCAACCCGATGGTCGCCATGACGCCGTCGAACCTCGCCTATGTGATCTATACCTCCGGCTCCACCGGCCTGCCCAAAGGCGTGATGGTGGAACACCACAGCGTGGCCAACCTGGTGGACTGGCATTGCAGCGCCTTTGACCTGTGCGCCGGGCGCCACACCGCCAGCGTCGCCGGTTTCGGGTTTGATGCGATGGCCTGGGAAGTCTGGCCGGCGCTGTGTGCGGGCGCGACCCTGCACCTGCCGCCGGCCCAGGACGGCGCCGAAGACATCGACGCGCTGCTGACCTGGTGGTGTGCGCAACCTTTGGACGTGTGCTTCCTGCCGACCCCGGTGGCCGAGTACGCCTTCAGCCAGCAGATCGACCACCCGACGTTGCGCACCTTGCTGGTCGGCGGCGATCGCCTGCGCCAGTTCAGCCGCGCGCAGCATTTCGAGCTGATCAACAATTACGGCCCCACGGAAGCCACGGTGGTCGCCACTTCCGGCAAGGTTGAGGCGGGTCGGCCTTTGCACATCGGCAAGCCGGTTGCCAACGCCTCGGTGTACCTGCTTGATGATCAGCAACGGCTGGTGCCGCTGGGCGTGGCGGGCGAGCTGTACGTAGGCGGCAAGGGGGTGGCGCGCGGGTACCTGAACCGCCCCG